>Ga0307469_10000687_pt1 | contig 12290 bp, 10 predicted proteins | sample atmos_gasesAM2C__FD_203084 | JGI IMG/M metagenome (GOLD analysis project Ga0307469, IMG submission 203084) | Hardwood forest soil microbial communities from Morgan-Monroe State Forest, Indiana, United States - atmos_gasesAM2C_515 | ecosystem: Environmental > Terrestrial > Soil > Temperate...
TTCACAGGTGATTTCGACCATTTTGGGGTCGACCTCAAGGGTAACCGTTTATTCCTTGCCTCCGAAGATCAAAAGACAGTTGAAGTGTTCGACCTTCAGACGGGAGAGCGGATTCACAGTATCAAAGGCTTCGGCCAACCGCTTACGATGGCTTACCTAACCGAATCCAACCGTCTTATCGTAACGGACGGAGGCGATACGGATGCGGTCGAGCTGGTGGATTGTAAAGACTACAGGATTATTGAAACTCTTAAATTGGGTCAAGGCGTGGACCACGGCGTGTATAACCCCGTAAACAGATACTTTTATGTGGAGAACGGGAGCGGACCAGACGGGAAGATGCATGTGCTCAGTATTATTGATACAAAATCCTTTAAACAGGTCGGTGAGGTTTCCGGGCTTCCTGGAAATTCAAACGAGGGCATGGTCATTGGCCATGAGGGGAAAATACTTTATGTCAACCTCACGGGCACAGATGAGATTGGAGTCGTTGATCTAAACACTCGTCAACTAATTGCCAGGTGGTCCTTGCCGGACGCGCACGTAGCCCATGCGATAGCCCTGGACGAACCTAATCATCGACTGTTTACCGCCACTCGTAGACCGCCGCAGTTTATAGTTTTTAACACCGACACTGGAAAAGTCGTGACCACTCTCCCGTGTGTGGGTGTGAACAGCGACATGTCGCTCGATGTAAGGTTTAAACGAATCTATGTGACTGGAAGTGAGACGGCCTCTGTTTTTGAACAGCGCGATGCAGACCATTATGAACACGTCGCTGAAGTGCCGACGGCCTACCGCGCGAAATCGTCGATTTTTGTGCCCGAACTGAAACGACTTTACGTTGCCGATTCAGGTAAGGGAAAGCCGGATGCGAAATTGGCGCTGCAAATTTTCGAAGTTCAATGACTTGAGCAAGCAATGAAGGTTTTTTTTTGATACTAAACACAATTTTGTGAGGAATTCACTTCTCCGATAAGCACGTCATACGCACGAGTGACTTTCACCTGTCGTCCCGACTTCCCAGAACCCCGTTTGAACCGCGAGACGAAGGACTGAAAGGTTCCCGGATTACTTCCGGCTTGCCGACTACTCGCTCGGAATCCGTCGAACGTGATGCCCAACGCCGGGAGTTCGACTCACTTTATGCCGCGGCTTCCAATGGTTGGTCCTTTGCTCCCCTAATCAAGAGCCACAAGATAATGGCTGGTTCGCCCAGCGTTAGCGGGATGTTCGCGATTCGGCCCACGAGGTTCGCGCAACTCGGCAGAAGCAACGGCGTAAGACTATCCGCCAAGTAGCCGAAACACGCCGCGATCAGCAGTACGCCTAAGATGCGGGGAAGGAAACCCGACTTAAATACAAGCAGCCCGAAGAAGAAAAGCCAAGGGCCAAAGATCCAGCCGATAACGTACCCGTAGCGATGCAAATCGAGGAACAGCATGGCCATGGCTTCGCGTTGCGGCTGGCCCAGTACCGACAGGAAGTCGGCACCGTGCAAAAGCGTCAGGGCAGCGATCTCGTTTAGCACATTCACGCACATAATGGGAACGAAGCCCAGACCCAGAATCACCATCAGCGAAGCATACGTCTTGTTCACCCCGCCGAGTAATCGGTACAGAACCCAGAGCAGGAAGATAAATTCGACCGCACAGATCAGTTCGGACACGATGCCGAGGCGGAAAAGCCTCTCGGAAGCGAGGATGTTTTGGGCGGTTGCAGCCGCATTACCAGATACCATCAGCCTGCTGGGGACATAGATGATGCTGAAGAAGCCAGTCACTCCGTTCAGCAGGTACAGCACGCCCGCGATCCTCGCTGTCTGTTTGGTTGAGTTCATGACTCTTGCCTAAGAGACGGCCCTTCGCTGCGACCTGCTCTACTATGTCACGTCCGGGGGTCGATACAGCCCGGAAGTAATCGAATATGCCTGGTTAGTTGCGTACCAAGCAAAGGAATGGCAGCGATCAATCGTTGCCTTGCAGTTCGAGCCACTGCCCCCGATAACAGTAGTAAATGATCGAGGCTTCGTCACCACCAACCTCGACTCCGTCATGGGTCACGGGGTTCCCGTGTGCGTCATCGAAGAATTTGCGGTAGGCAAGAATTTGTTTAGCTGGCGCGGCAAGTAGGTACAGACTTCCCGCCTTCCCGGGTGGGAAGTGACTTTGCAGGGCCCATCCGTGGTCGATCTTAGAAGGACAGGGCGCTGACTTGCCCCAGAAGACGAGCGCACGCGTACTACCGTCGGGGGCGATGCAGATCGCCGCCCAGTCGGTTTGTGCTCTGTCACCAAAATGACCTGAGACGATATTGAGTCGCGTCTGATCCCAGTGCTGCGTCTCCGGCAGCTCGCAGTTCTGTCTTTTCAGTGCCGCGCGGATCGAGGCCGGGGCACTGCTGTAGGCATCTGGCGAAACGCGCTTCTGGACGTCTTGAGAGGCTGTCTGCGGTAAGCCTGCCACCGCGATCAAAAACAGGGTCAGAGACCAGATGCGGTACAGTTCCATGATACGAGCTTATACTTCGAGAGACGCCCTGGCCAATCTGGCACTACTTCATCGGCGAAAAATCCGTCGGCCGCATGTAAATCACGTCTACTTTTTCCACAAGTTTGCTGGCCTGTTCGGAGTTCTTTCTGATCAACTCTTGAAAATCTGGGTCGGCCCGCATAGCATCCCAGTTCTTTTTCGCTTCCTCCCGGCTGGAATGAGCCACGAGGAAAATGAAGGTATTGTCCCAAGCGGGCGTCTCCTCGGGCACCCAGTAACCCACAATCTTCAGATCGTGTTTGGCGAGTAGCTTTGACGTCGTGTTGCGAAACTGTGACTCCAGTGCCGGCACTTTGCCCGGCAGGGTATGGTAAACGTGCATCTCAAAAACGCGATTGCTATCGGCCCTCACTTGGTTAATGGGGGCCAGACAGGCAGTAACGAGCAATCCAGCGACAAAGGAAAGCAGGGCGATAGCGCAAACTGTCCTTCCCTTAGATTTCCAGCTTTTGAGTTTCCGGCAGTTGAGTGTCACAAAAGCCTCCTTTTTTTCGCACAGTATTGAATCTGTTGCCTGATGAGTTCATGCTTCCCGAACGGCAACTATCGGATTTCTGAGCCCTCTGGTAAATAGAACTCTTGGCAAGGCGCGTTTTATTCCCTAGCTCAAAAGGAATAAATTAGCGGTTCGAATGAGTTGAATCATATGAGAGCCAATACTTGCCTCTGAGCTGGATAACTCGGTCCAAGCGCTTTGAGATGGAGGCGCTGCCTCATCTGGGAACGCTTTATCGCATGGCGCGCCAACTGGCCGGCCCGGACGGAGCCGATGAAATCGTGCAAGAAACATTCCTGCGGGCCTGGAAATACTTTGAGACGTTTGATTCAATGACCAATTGCAGGGCGTGGCTCTTCCGCATTTTGAGAAATACCTGGATTTCGCGCTGGCGGAAGAGACGCTTGGAGCTTCCGCTGACCGACACGGAGGCAGAAACGATTGAGCCTTATTACGATTGGGAGGTTGAGCTTCTCAAAGACGAATTCTCGGCGGGCATGAAGCGCGCATTGTCGGACCTGCCGGCAGACTACCGGATGGTCGTCCTTCTCGCCGATGTTGAAGAGTTCAGCTATGAGGAGATTGCACGCATCATGGAATGCCCAATCGGCACTGTGATGTCGCGTTTGAATCGCGCCCGCCGAATGCTAGTTCGTTTGATCCAGGCCCAGCGTGAAGAAGAAATTGCTGAAAAGACTGCTCGATTAGCAGAGCGGGTTACCCGGAGAAAACCATGATGGACTGTAAGAAGCTGAGAGAAGTGATGGATGCTTACGCGGATCGCGAACTATCGGTAGATGCCACCGCACAGGCTGAAGCGCATATAGCCGAGTGCAGCGCCTGCCGTCGAGCCGTTGAAAATTTGGCCAGACTCCGCGAGGCGGTTAGGACGGCAGCTGGAAAACCGGAAGCACCGCTGGAACTCATAAAGCGAGTCCGTAGCTCGGTTTCACCTCGATGGCATCGGGCCACGGTCATCCAGGCAATTGCGGCTACCTTGGTTCTCGCGGGAGCATTGACGTTTTTCCTTCCCAGTGTTCGGGGGGCGGCTGCCACCGCACTGGATTTCTTGTCTCTAAAGCTAGACGAGACCCGTCCAGTTGTCTTAGAAGGAACACTGGTATGCCGGGACTGCCTACTGGAAATACGATACGGTTACCATGCCATGTGCGCAGTGACTGGACATCACGGCTGGCTTCAGACGAGCGATGGGCGGCTCTGGGGTATCCTCGAAGGGAATGCCTCTCATGAACTCATTCACAATTCGAAGCTGTTGAGGCGGAGAGTGAGATTACAGGGTCGAATCTTTCGTAAGGCTGGCTCGATTGAAGTGAGCGAGTACGAATTGCTGTAACGAGTCTCCACCAACGGTGAGCTATTACGTTTGGCTTTGACACATAATTGTCAAAACGGTCGAACACATACATTCTTGTGACCGGAGGCAACATGGGATCCGCTCGACTATTCCGCGTCATCATTCCCGTATCAAACATTGAGGACGCCGCAACCTTTTACTCTACCGTCCTGGAGCAACCAGGAAAGCGAGTCTCTCCCGGACGGCATTACTTCGGGTGTGGCAGCGCCATTCTTGCGTGCTTCGATCCGAGGGCTGATGGCGACGCCTGGGACGCCAAGCCAAATCCGGACCATGTGTACCTCGCGGTAGTCGATCTCGATGCATGTTATAAGCGCGTGAGCGGACGACCGAACGGCACGATCCTCCGTCCGATCGAAACGCAGCCCTGGGGTGAACGCAGTTTCTATTGTAAGGATCCCTTCGGCAATAAACTGTGCTTCGTCGACGAGCGGACGGTGTTCACCAGTGGTTTGATATGATGGTGATTGGACGGAACGATTGATAAACTAAATCAGAAAGTTGAACACAATCCCGACGTGCGAGGGAGTACTGCAAAAGCTTTGCGCTCTCTGCCTCTTACTACCGGAGACGAGTGAGCGAACGTCCTGAGCCATCCAAACTTTCTAGCTGGCAAGAAAACACTTGTAACCTTTGAGCGTGTTGATAAGGGACCCTCGATCGCGTTCCGGCTCGATCGCTTCGATATCACGTTTCTCGGGATTGCTCCCGAGTGACGGGCTACTCGGAAGTTATCCCAGTAAACCCGACCGCACCATTACTTCCGAGCTGCCGACAATCCAGGAACCGTGAAGTCCCTAGCGCAGTGGACGGAAGAATTCTCGGATATCCTGTGCGAGAAGGCCGGGTTGCTCCATGGCGGCAAAGTGGCCGCCCCTAGGCATGACAGTCCAGCGCAGGATATTGTAGCCGCGCTCTGCGAGCACGCGCGGCGGCGGAGGAAGCTCCTTGGGGAAGACGGCCACCGCCACGGGAACTTGTACGCGGTTTGTGGGCGAAAGCTGAAGCGGCTGCTCTCGTGTTTCATAATACAGGCGTGTTGAGGAGTTTAGGCTCTCCGTTACCCAGTAGATCATCACATTGGTCAGGAGTTCATCCCTTGTGAAGATGTGCTCCAACTCACCCGCGCAATCACTCCAGGTTCGGAACTTCTCGACGATCCAGGCCGCAAGACCGACAGGGGAATCGTTAAGCGCGTAACCTAGAGTTTGTGGCTTCGTACTTTGAACATGGCTATAGCCGCCCTCAAGGTCCCACCATGCACGGAGTTCCGCGAGGAAGGATTTGGCAATCTCGTCGTCCGGGGTTTGGTTCAATGTGCCGCCGAGAAGAAAGCGACCGGCAATGTAGTTGAGGTGAATGCCGATGATGCGTTGGGCATGCTTGAGGCCAAGGGCTGTCGAAATGGTTGAGCCCCAATCGCCTCCCTGGGCAGCGAAACGCTCATAACCGAGCTCCGCCATCAATCGGGCCCAGAGTGCTGCCACCTTGAACGGATTCATGCCCCGCTCCGTAGGACGGTCAGAGAATCCATAGCCCGGTAAAGAGGGGACGATCACATCGAAGGCGTCTTCCGCCCTTCCGCCATGCGCTGCGGGATCGGTCAAGAGAGGGATGAGCTTCACCATTTCGACGAAGCTTCCCGGCCAGCCATGCGTGATGATGAGCGGCAATGGTTTTGGATTCTTGCTGCGCACATGCACAAAGTGGACGTGGAATCCATCAAGTGCGACTCGATACTGAGGGAGCTGGTTCAGCGTTGCCTCTTGCCGCCGCCACTCATAGGCGTTCCGCCAATAATCGGCCAGCGATTTCATGTAACTGAGACTTGAGCCCAACTCCCAGCCAACGTTCTCGAGCTCGTCCGGCCAGCGCGTGGCATCGAGCCTGCGCCTCAGATCTGCAAGCAGAGCCTCCGACACATTGATGGTGAACTTTTCAATGGCCATCTTGATCCGACCTCAACCAACAGTAGATGTAGATACAGTCCGCGTTCGACTTCTTCTGATTGTGCCTGGATCACGGGCTAACCGGAAGTCATTCCGAGTCATAAGTCCGCTTCGAGGCCATGAATACTCCGTCAGACATCTTCCAGTCCCAGGTTGTCATTCACCGCGTGTCGCAGTTTCTGTTTGCATCCCAGGTAGTGCTCGGTCGTCTGAACCGATGCATGGCCAAGCAAGAACTGAATCTGTTCAAGTTCTCCCCCAGCCAAGTGGCAGAGTCGCGCGCAGGTGCGGCGTAGATCATGCGGAGCGAGATTCTTGATGTCGGCACGTTTCGCGGCCGCTTTGACGATGTGCCAGATGGCTTTGGGCGTGAGGCGTGCGCCCCATATCTTTCCTGGCCTGCCTACTCGCCGGAAGAGCGCACCTGTACTAATACTAGCCGCATCGGCCCACTCATCAACAACGCGCTTTGCCCAGGCCGGAACTGGCACTGTGCGAATGTGCTTTCCTTTGCCGATCAGGTCGGCAATCACCCAGTGCTCTTCGCGGACCTGAAAGTCCTCCAGTCCGAGTCCTACCAGCTCCGAACGTCGCAGGCCGCACCCAATGAGCAACGCTAGAATCGCTCGATCACGTTTGCCTCGCAGGCTATCTACCCCCGGTTCTGCGAGCAAGGTTCTAGACTGTTCGACCGTCAGCCAGTTCCCGATCCGAACACCCAAGCGTTTTGCGCCTTTAACGCGACCGATTCCGGCTGCCAATTCGGGACTCAGGAGTCCAGTATCAGCCGCCTCGTGTGCCAGTCGTTTGACAGCCGCTAAGCGGACATTGATTGTCGCGGGCGCGAGATCCTTTTGTTCGAGAAAGAATCGTCGAGCAGCGGGACGATCCGCAACTGCGCGGTAAGCCAGTCGTTGTCGCGTGGCGCGGGAATCGCTCGGTTGTCTGCGCGGCATCGTATGAAGCCAGAAAATTCGGCGTGCGTTCGGCGATGCCGGCCGTTCGTGCCGAACGCCTCTGTCCGAACGCCGTCTTTCTCCCTCCGGATTTCCCGCGTTACCGTGCTGTGTCGAGGCAAGTACGCGATATCTTCCGCCGGCACACCGACCTGATCGAACCTCTGTCGCTCGATGAAGCCTATCTGGATGTTACGCAGAACAAGATGGGGTTGCTGACTGCAACGCAGGTGGCGCGCACGATTCGCGAACAAATTCGTAAGGAACTTCAGTTGACGGCCTCTGCTGGAGTCGCACCCAACAAGTTTCTCGCCAAGATCGCGGCAGACTGGAAGAAGCCAGACGGGCTTTTTGTCATTCAACCGGACGAAGTGAATTCGTTCTTGATTTCGCTGCCTGTCGGACGGGTTCCGGGCGTTGGAAAGTCACGGAGGAGAAATTGCAAGGTCTCAGTATACAGACCATTGGCGACCTGCGGCGCTTTGAGCTAGCTACACTTGAGAGGCGATTCGGACGTTACGGCGTCCGCCTCTACGAGTTGGCTCGCGGCGTCGACGAGTCCGCCGTCGTACCCGACCGGCCAACAAAATCCATTTCAGCGGAAGATACATTCGAACACGATGTTCCGCTCGCCGAAACCGAACCGATGATCCGGAGACTTGCAGAGCTGACCTGGGCCGCATCGCGCAACGAACGGCGGATTGCGAGAACCGTAGTACTGAAATTGAAGACCGCGGAGTTCAAGATCCTCACGCGCAGCCACACTTCGTCGTCCCCTCCCTCGTCGTGCGAAGAGCTGACGGCGATCGCACTTTCGCTGAGGGAGCGTGTTGCCCTCGGACCGCAGCAGAGGTTTCGTCTCGTCGGCGTCCGCGTTTGCAATTTTCTTGAGCCCGAGGACATCTTGGCCCAGCCTGCTTTATTTGGCTAATGCTACGAACGCAATCTTAGAACTGGCTTTTCTTCGATCCGCGAAGCCGTTCGACGGTTAGAGTTGGTCACTCTAACCGGGGCAGAGAACTAGGTTACCATCATCCGCAGACTGAGGCAGGCATGGCTGTGACCGCCTAGTGCGGCCCTAGACAGTCAACTTGAGCTCGCCCCTTTCTACTCTCTGACGAGACTCTAGGCTCTTAATCCGCTTTCCCGCTACAGCATTATTCCTTACTAGTCACTAGGTCGAACGACTTATTCGACACAATTTCGTTTATGATGTCTTTTGTCGTTTCGTGAAGCCCTGTGGATTGAATTTTCTAGATGGATGGCGCGATGGACGCGGATTCTCTCCGAATCGGTCGGGATCGGTTGTTGCGCGTCTTTCGGTTCCTGGAGGCGCTGAACCAGCACCGCAATCCTGCCGCACGGCAAGTTCGCGAGCAACTCTGGACCCTCTGGGTCGATAACCTCCCCGACCATGCGGCCATTAAGCTGGGACGCCCTCACATTGAAAGTAAAGCAAAAGAGGCGATCCCAGGAAAAGATCTCGGCGAAGAATCGTTCATCCTCCAAGTCTCAAGACCCAAACTGACTCGTCCCCCAGACGCAGGAGCGGACCTCAAGTCCTGGCTCGAATCAGGCTGGGAAGATCCGTTCAAGAATCCGTCCGTTCGGAGTTCGAAGAATGAGATCGGCCCGGAAGGCAAAACCATACTCGTGATGTTCGAGGACGATCCAAATCGCGTCTCGAACTGGAATCAATGGAATGCAAAGCACGAAGAGTGGTCTCGAAATGAACGACCAGCCCGACTGGCTATGAAGGTCTTTGAGGACCTCTACCAGCTCTATGGCAGGATCGAACGTGAAGGTGAACGCGTTGAGCTTGTCTTGGGCGACGGACTCCTTTCATGGCTGCGCCCCGAAGGCGGAGTTTTCCATCCAGTACTCCTTCAGCGACTCCAGCTGACCTTCGATCCCGCAATTCCACTATTCACGATCACCGAAACCGAACGCCCTCCCGAACTTTACTCGGCGTTATTTCAGTCCATGATCGACGTAGATGGGCGCGCAATCGGTCGGTGCATGGAAGAGCTGGAACACGGCAACTATCAGCCTATGGGGGATGACTCCACGTCTGGCTTTTTAAAAAAACTCGTGATTCAGCTCTCGTCCCGCGGCGAATTCGTAGAGGCAAGCGCACTCGATGGGCAGAAAGACGACCCTCGTATTGCCCGTCGTCCCATCTTCTTCCTACGTTCCAGGACACTCGGGTTCGCCGCCTGTATCGAAGGCATTCTCGAGGATATCAGGAAACAAGAAGAGCTATCGTGGCCATTGCTCAACATAGTCGGAATCGAGACTCCGAAAGAAACGGTTATGGACGCGGCAGAGCCCGGCAGCCCGACCACAACCACTTTGGAATTACCTGACGTTCTCCTCAGCAAACAGGCGAACCCTGAGCAAATTCGCATTGCTCAACAAACCCATTCCTCCGCCGGTACACTTGTTCAGGGGCCTCCAGGGACGGGAAAAACCCATACCATCGGCAATCTCATTGGCCACCTGCTCGCCAGCGGCAAAAGTGTGCTGGTAACTAGCCACACGACCAAGGCCTTGCGCATGGTCCGTTCCCAGGTTGTCGAAAAGCTGCGCTCCCTTTGTGTAAGCGTTCTCGAGAATGACCTGGATAGCCGCAAGCAAATGGAAAGCGCGGTTGGAACCATCGCAGAACGACTCTCAAAAGTTGATACAAAATCACTCGCAGCCGAAGGCGCTCGTCTCTCACGTTTTCGAACGGAACTCCTCGGGAAGCTGTCCGACTTTCGCAATAGGCTTGTGGAAGCCCGCGCCGATGAATACCGGGACGTGGTCATCAGCGGTAAGACATGGGCGCCGTCCGATGCCGCGCGCTTCGTAGCAAAAGAACAGACAACGCACGGCTGGATTTCCGAGCCTGTCGCGCTCGGAGTTGGCTTGCCATTGCCCCAGAGTCAGATTCTCGAGCTGTATGCCACAAATGAATCTCTAAAGTCGGATGTCGAACAGGAACTTTCCTACGACTTGCCCGATCCCCGCCACCTTCCCACGTTGAGCGAATTTGAAGAATTGGTTTCCACGCGCGAAAAACTCGCTTGCACCGATCGTAACCTTCGAGATGAACTTTGGGATACGGGACCATCCAAGGCGACCCCTGACGCTCTCTCCGCCATCGCCAACAAGCTTGAAAGGGCCGTTGAACCTCTGAGCGGCGAAGATCGTTGGAAACTGGCAGCTGTTCATGCCGGCCGAGCCGGTGGCCCGCACCGAGAACCCTGGGACAGCCTGGTTAGTCAAATTGAACGCACTGACGTGGAAATCGCCAAGTCTCAGGAAGTACTTTTGAAACACTCGACTGAGATTGGGAATGAGATGGATATCGAAGAGCAGGAAAAGACTGCTCTTGAACTCCACGCACATCTTCGTGAAGGGAACGCGCTCAACTTCTTTACTTACTTGACGCACTCCACATGGAAAAAGCTGGTCCAATCAGCAAAGGTAAACGGAAACGCCCCAGCGACTGTCGAGCACTTTCTCGCTATCAGCAAGCACTGCCGCACGAGGATTCTTCGCCGCGACCTCGCAGGGCGCTGGGATCGTCAGATGGTGCCACTCGGCGCCGCGCCGTCCCATAAGCTTGGAAAGGACATTGAAAAAAGTGCGGTGCAGTTCTGCAGTCCCATACGCGACTGTCTGACCTGGAGTTCCCGGTCATGGGCACCCCTAGAATCGGAGCTCAAGCAGTCTGGATTTCTCTGGGAAAAGTTCATGGCCGAACAGCCGCCCGGCGTGGGTACGGACGGCGCTTTGCAGCGACTGCGCAACGCTGTGCTCAATTCCCTTCTGCCAATTGTCGCAAGCAGGATCCAACGCCTGCTGTGGGACCGGAACGAAACATTGATTTCTGGGCTCCGTGACAAACTGGCAATTGCGAAAGCCGCCGCACCTCATTCGCGTGTTACCTCAGAAGTGTATGACGCAGTTCGCCGTCTCGGCCGAGAGGATTACCGAAAGCAGTATTCGCGACTCATTGAGATTCACTCCCACACCAAGGACCTGCAGCGGCGTAGAGAACTACTCTCCTTGCTTGAACTTGCCGCGCCCGCTTGGGCCGTGGCAATCCAAACACGCAGCGGTGTTCATGGCCAGGCCACGCCCCCCGGAGACCCAACGCAGGCTTGGATTTGGCGGCAACTACATGATGAATTAGAAAAGCGGGCAAGTGTTTCACTCGAAGATCTTCAATCGTCTATCGAAAAGTGCACGGAACAAATCCGTCTGACCACGGTTGACCTGATCGACAATCGAGCGTGGGCTTTCCAAGCCGACCGAACTTCTCTCTCCCAAAGACAAGCACTCATCGGTTGGCTCGATACGATTCGAAAAATTGGGAAAGGCACGGGAATTCGCGTTCCCCGCCTGCGAGCCGAAGCGGCACAGCAGATGAGCGATTGCCGCGGCGCAGTGCCCGTGTGGATCATGCCCCTCTCCCGCGTTGTCGAAAACTTTGACCCAAGGAAATCTCGATTCGACGTCGTGATCATCGACGAGGCTAGTCAGAGCGATGTCATGGCTCTTGTCGCTTTCTACCTCGGCAAGAAAGTCGTTGTCGTCGGGGACCATGAACAGGTCAGCCCTTCAGCGGTCGGTCAAGAAGTCGCTACCGTCCAGAATTTGATCGACCAGTTCCTGCAAGGTATTCCCAATGCCCACCTCTACGACGGACAAACCTCTGTCTATGACCTAGCTCGTCAGTCCTTCGGGGGCACGATTCGCCTGGTCGAACATTTCCGTTGCGTCACCGAAGTCATCCAATTCAGCAACGACCTTTCTTACTTCGGCGACATCAAGCCCCTTCGCGATTCCTCCCGTGTAGTTTTGCGCCCTCACACAATCTCCTTCCGTGTTTCGGGTTCGACGAAGGACGGCAAAGTTAACCGGCAAGAAGCCGAGGTTGTCGCGTCACTCATTACGGCGGCCATTGAACAG
>Ga0307469_10000688_pt1 | contig 12283 bp, 11 predicted proteins | sample atmos_gasesAM2C__FD_203084 | JGI IMG/M metagenome (GOLD analysis project Ga0307469, IMG submission 203084) | Hardwood forest soil microbial communities from Morgan-Monroe State Forest, Indiana, United States - atmos_gasesAM2C_515 | ecosystem: Environmental > Terrestrial > Soil > Temperate...
AACGCGACGGTGGTATGCGAGCGGGTCGAGGCGTGGCGCACCGGTGAAAAATTCGATTTCATCATTTCGCGCGCGTTCGCTGAAATTGCCGATTTCATCGCGCTGACAGAGCATTTGCTCGCACCGGGCGGGGTGTTCGCGGCGATGAAGGGTGTCTATCCCTTCGAAGAGATCGAGCGCATGCCGCCCAACCTGCGCGTGCGGCAGTCGCACGCCCTGGCCGTTCCAGGGCTCGAAGCGGAGCGGCATCTCGTCTTGATCCAGCGCACATGACACGCATCCTCGCCGTGACCAACCAGAAAGGCGGGGTCGGAAAGACCACGACAAGCGTCAATCTCGCGGCAGGTCTCGCGCAATCCGGGATGCGCGTGCTGCTGGTGGATCTCGATCCACAGGGCAACGCGACCATGGGCAGCGGTATCGACAAGCGCACGCTCAGGACTTCGATCTACCAGGTGCTGCTTGGGCTGGCTACCGCCGATTCGGTGCGGCAGAAGTCGGAATCAGGCGGATACGATCTGATTCCCGCCAACCGCGACCTTGCCGGCGCGGAGGTAGAACTGGTCGACCTCGAGCACCGCGAGACGCGCCTGAAGCGCGCCCTCGAGTCGATCGCGGCGCAGTACGAATTCATTCTGCTCGACTGCCCTCCTGCCCTGAACATACTCACCTTGAACGGATTGGTAGCGGCCAATGCGGTGATGATCCCGATGCAATGCGAGTACTACGCGCTCGAGGGGCTCTCCGATCTCGTCAACACGATCAAGAAGATCCGACAGCACCTGAATCCGAAGCTCGATATCGAAGGGCTGCTTCGAACCATGTACGATCCGCGCAATGCGCTCGCGCAGCAGGTATCGGCGCAGTTGAAGGAGCACTTTGGCAAGAAGGTGTACGAGACCGTGATTCCGCGCAATGTACGGCTCGCCGAAGCGCCGAGCTTCGGTGCTCCTGCCGTGAACCTCGATCGCGAATGCAAAGGCTCCCAAGCGTACGTCGCCCTCGCGGGTGAGATCCTCTCGCGCAACGGCATCGCTGCGGCATGAGCGAGGATCGCCGGTGAAACTCAAGGGACTGGGAAGAGGTCTGGACGCCTTACTCGACAAAGACGGGGAGGCCGGGCCGGTCTCCGAGCGACAAGCCATGCTGCGTATCGATCAGCTACATGGCGGCCGCTTCCAGCCGCGCACCAAGATGGACAGCGGTTCCCTCGAGGAGCTCGCGGCGTCGATCAGAACGCAAGGCCTGATGCAGCCCATTCTCGTGCGGCCGGTCGGGGACGGCCGCTACGAGATCATTGCGGGCGAGCGGCGCTGGCGCGCGGCGAAAATCGCCGGTCTCGCGGAAGTTCCGGCGCTCGTTCGCAACGTGCCGGACTCGTCGGCGCTCGCTATGGCCCTGGTCGAGAACATCCAGAGGGAAAACCTCAATCCGCTCGAGGAAGCCGGAGGCGTGCAGCGGCTGATCGGCGAGTTCAAGCTCACGCACCAGGAAGCGGCGGAGGCCATCGGGCGCTCCCGCACCGCGACCACCAACTTGTTGAGGTTGCTGAATCTGCAAAAAGGGGTACAGGCGCTGGTTTTTGACGGAAAGCTCGAGATGGGACACGCGCGCGCGCTTCTCGCTCTCGACGGACGGCAGCAGGAGAACGCCGCGAAGCGCGTCGCCGAGCAGGCGCTTTCCGTACGCCAGACCGAGCGGCTCGTCAACGCCATCCTTCATCCTACGGCCAAGACCAGGCGTAGGCACGCGTTCGACCGCGACATCGCGCGCCTCGAGGAAGAATTGTCCGAAGAGATCGGTACCAAAATCGAGATCAAGCCGGGCAAAAAAGGTGCGGGGAAACTGGTCGTCAGCTATTCGAGTCACGATCACCTGGACGATCTCCTTTCCAGATTCCGTCGCAAACGGTCTGCTTCCTAGCGGCTGGCCGACCCGGAAGAGAGAAATCCATGGGCGCGCGACACGAGTGGCCCCGAGAAGGCGTTTCGCGAATCCCTTATTGGATTTACTCCGACCCGGAGATCTATGCCCGGGAGCAGGAGCGCATTTTCTGCGGTCCGAGCTGGAACTACGTGGCGCTCGAGGTGGAGGTACCGCGCGCGGGCGATTTCAAGCGTACTTTCATAGGCGAAAAGCCGGTCGTGGTGGTGCGCGACGAGGAAGGCTCGATCAATGTAGTCGAAAACCGTTGCGCCCACCGGGGCGTGCAGTTCTGCCAGAAACATCTGGGCAGCGTCACCGAGTTCATGTGTCCGTACCACCAGTGGACCTATGACCTCAAGGGCAATCTGATCGGCGTGCCATTCAGGCGCGGCGTGAAAAGGCAGGGCGGTATGCCTGCGGATTTCGATCCGAAGGATCACGGGTTGCGCAGGCTTCGGGTCGCCCGCCGCCACGGCGTGATCTTCGCCTCCTTTGCGCCGGATCTCGAGCCGCTCGAAGAGTATTTCGGCCCTTCGATGCTCGCGCTTTTCGACCGCGTGTTTAACGGCCGGGAGCTGCGGGTGCTCGGCTACTCGCGCCAACTCACACCCGCCAACTGGAAGCTGATGTTCGAGAACATCAAGGATCCGTACCACGCGAGCCTGCTGCACGTGTTTTTGGTGAGCTTCGGGCTATTTCGGGCCGATCAGCCCTCGAAAGTGCAGATGGATGAAACCGGGCGCCACGGCGCGCTGATTTCCTGGCGAGGGGATCAAAAGAAGACCGAGGACAACGTCGATATGAAGTCCCTGATCGACAACTTCAAGCTCCAGGATTCGACGCTTCTCGAGCCGGTGCGCGAATTTCCCGAATACACCGTGGTGATGACGACCCTGTGGCCCAACCTCATTATCCAGCAGCAGTCGAACACGCTGGCGATGCGCCAGCTCGTCACGCGTGGCCCGGCTGCGTTTGAGCTCGCCTGGACCTACTTTGGCTACGCGGACGACGACGAGGACATGACCCGCCGCAGGTTGCGGCAGGCGAACCTCATGGGACCGGCGGGATTCGTCTCGATCGACGACAGCGAAGTGATGAAATTCTCCCAGAGCGGCGTCACCCCTTACCCGCAAGAGTCCGGGGTCATGGAGATGGGCGGGCGCGACTGGAAGGATGAACAGCACATGGTCACGGAGTCGGTGATCCGCGCTTTCTACACCTACTACAGGCAGGTCATGGAAATTTAACGAGCTGTTAATCATAAATAAAACTGCTAAAAGCGAACGTTCGTTCTTTTATTAACAATGAGCGCCACAGAACGTTATCTCACCCTGAATTCCCGGGACTTGCGCTTGGAGCTGGAGGAGCTCTACGCCGGCTACACCGCCTGCCTCGACGAGGAGCGCTTCGAGGAATGGCCGGAATTTTTCGTCGAGCACTGCCTCTACAAGATCGTTCCTCGCGAGAACTTCGAGCGCGGACTGCCGCTCGCGACCTGGCTTTGCGAGAGCAAGGGGTATCTCGCAGACCGCGTCACCGCAATCCGCAAGACCGCGGTGTACGCACCGCGTTACCTGCGCCGCATCGTCAGCGGCGTGCGCGTCCTGGGCTGGAAAGAAGGGATGCTCGAGGTGCGCGCGAACTATCTCGCGCTCGAGACGCTGCAAGACGAGCTCACCCGGGTCTTCAATACCGGGCAATATCGCGACAAGCTCGTCGTCGAGGACGGCAGGTTAAAATTCAAGGAAAAGCTCTGCATCTTCGACAGCCTTCTCGTCCCGAACAGCCTGATCTATCCCCTCTGACATGAGTGATCACTGGGTCAAAATCGCGAGCGCCTCGGATGTTCCAGAAGATGGGACGCTGCTCGTCAATCTCGGCGCGGAGCCGGTGTGCCTGTACAACGTTGGCGGAAAGATTTTCGCCACGCACGACACCTGCACTCACGGGCAGGCGAGCCTCGCCGATGGCTTCATCGAAGGCGAGGAGATCGAATGCCCGCTCCACCAGGGGAGGTTCCATATCGCGACGGGCAAGGCGGTCGGCCCTCCCTGCACCGAGGACATCCGCACCTATGCCGTGAAGATCGAAAACGGCACGGTGCTGCTCAAGGAATAGCAAGGCCGTGCAAAGACTGTCTCTGACGCTCGCCATCGGCGACTACGAGCACACGCGCGACATCGTTACCGAACAGGTGCCCGTTCAAGGCGTGAGCCTCAACGTGCTCAACCTGCCGCCGGAGGAAGCGTTCTTTCGCTTCACTTTTTTCCGGGAATGGGAAGTGTCGGAAATGTCCATGGGGAAGTACGTGTCCTTGCGCTCGCAAGAGGACAACGGCATCACCGCGATCCCCGTTTTTCCCTCGCGGGTGTTTCGCCAATCGATGATCTACGTGCGCGACGACGGCAGGATCGACCGCCCGGAGCAGCTGAAGGGCAAGCGCATCGGGATTCCCGAGTGGGCACAGACGGCGGTGATCTATTCGCGCGGTTACCTCACCCACCAGGCCAAGGTGCCGCTCGGCTCGGTCGAATGGGTCCAGGCGGGCGTGAACCAGGCAGGGCGTGTCGAGAAAGTGAAGCCGAAGCTGCCCGAAGGAGTGCGCCTCCGCCCGGAGCCCCAACGCACTCTGAACGACATGCTGCTGGCAGGGGATATCGACGCGGTGCTTTCCGCGCGGCCCCCGCGCGACTTCGGCAGCGGGATCCGGCGACTGTTTCCGGACTACGAAGCGATCGAAGCGGCCTATTTCAGGGAGACCGGGATCTTTCCCATCATGCACGTGATCGTGATCAAGACCGAGGTGCTGGAGCGCCACCCCTGGCTCGCGATGAATCTCTACAAGGCCTTCGAGGAAGCGAAGCGCCGCTCGATCGCGCGGCTCTCGGATATCACGGCTTCGCACGCGCCGCTCGCGTGGCTCGCGCCGTACGCCGAACGGATGAAAGGCTTTTTCGGCGAGGACTTCTGGCCCTACGGGCTGGAGAAGAACCGCACCACGCTTCAGGCCTTCGTCGATTTTGCGTTCGAGCAAGGCGTGTGCCACAGGCGCCTCGAGCTCGAGGAATTGTTTCCCAAGCAGGTGTTGACCTCGTTCAAAGTGTGAGTATGAGCGCGGACGCAATCTGGATCACCGAGGCCGAAGCCGTCCAGCTGATGGATCTCAAGGACGCGATCGCCGCCCTCGAGGCCGCGCTGCGCGAGGAAGCGCGCGGCGAAGCGCACAACATGACGAAGACCTTGCTGCAATACGGAAAGAACAACTTGCATGCAATCGGCGGAAAGCTCGGGAGTCTGGTGGGGACCAAGACGTGGACTCATACGCAGGGCGGCACCTGTCCGCTGCTGCTGCTGTGGAGCGCAGAGGACGGCTCCCTTGTCGCGGTGATCGAGGCGTTCGCACTGGGAAACCTGCGCACCGGGGGCATCTCGGGAGTGGCCGCCGACTGGATGGCGAGGCAGGATGCGAAGGTGATGGCGATCGTCGGGACGGGCAAACAAGCGCTCGCCCAGGTGGGCACGATGCTGGCGGTGCGGCCGATCGAACGGCTAAAGATCTACAGCCCGCGCGAAGACTCGCGCGAGGCGTTCGCCGCAAAAGCGCGCGACGAGTTCGGCATCGAAGCCGAAGTCTGCGCTTCGGCGAGCGACGCTTGCAAAGGAGCGCAGGTCGTGACGCTGGTGACGCGGGCGGCGCAGCCTTTCCTCACTGCCGCCATGCTCGAAAGATGCGCCCACCTGAATGCCGTAGGCGCGATCGCGCCGGATCGGGAGGAATTCGCGCAGGACGTCTTTGCGCGCGCGACGATCGTTGCGGTGGACAATCTCCCCGGAGTGCAGCAGCTCTCGCGCGAGTTCATGACACGATACGCGTCCTCCGGGTGGGACCAGGTGATGCCGCTCTCCGGGCTTATCGCCTCCGGCCGCAGGCGCTCTGTCACGGACGACGTATCGCTCTTCAAGGCGATGGGCATGGGCATTTCCGATCTAGCCCTCGGCGCGGAGCTGCTGAAGCGGGCGAGGGAGCGCGGCGTGGGCCGCGCAATTCCCCAGCCTAGGAAGATGAAGGCGCGGCTGGCGGGGGCGAGAGCCAAAAACCCCGTCTAGGGAGTACGATCCGTTCCTCGGCCGAGGAGGTCTTATGAACGAATTCAAGAAGGATTTTCAAGACATGCAGGGTCGCTTCTCGGACCGCTCCGGTCAGCGCGCGCGGGACGAGAACCTGTACTGGACGCCCATCGTCGTCACCCAACGCGAGATCGATGCCGAAATCGAGCGCCTGGCGAGCCTGCCTCTGCCTGCGAACGGCCGGCGCGAGTCGCTGATCGTGCATCCGCTCGCCGTGGCCAATGCGCCGGGTTTCGCCCCCGGGATCCAGGTCAAGCTCTCCGTGCTCAAGCCGGGCGAGAAGACCGCGGCGTTCCGGCACAACGCCACGGAGGTCAATTTCTGCATTCGCGGTTCCGGTTATACGCTGGTCGCGGGGAAGCGCATCGCCTTCGCGCAATACGACGTGTGGAACCATCCCTCCTACGCAACTTACCGTCACCTGAACGACGGCAAGGAGCTTCAGGTGCGCCTGACCTATTCGAACGTGCCCCTTCTTCAGCACATGCAGGTCTACCTTCCCGAGGACGAGCCCTCCGCCGAGCTGCATCCGGTGGAGGACGCGGAGGACAAGGCGCGCTCGGGCGATCCGCGCCGCAAGAGTCCCTACGGGATGGTCCGCATCGGCGCGGACGGCGGCATGCTGATGCCGTACGAGATTCTCATCAACCCTGAGGTCGTGGTGTCAAAGCCCTTGCACTTTCCCTGGAGGGAAGTAAAACGCGAGCTCGACAAGCTGGAGGCCCTCGGGAAGGAATATGCCGGGCGCAGGCTCTACATGATGTACAACCCCGTCACCGGCCGCACCAACGGAATCACGCCGAACTTCTTCGCCACCATGACGATTCGCCCGCCCAAGATCGTCGACCGGCCGCACCGCCACGTTTCCGCGGCGATCAACTACTATTTCCACGGCAAGGGATATTCGACGGTCGCGGGCAATCGCTACGAATGGGCGGCGGGAGACCTCATGCTCTCCGCCCCGGGATGGGCGGTGCACAACCACGCTTCCTACGACGATCACGTCTACGAGCTCACGGTACAGGACCAGCCGCTCAATATCTTTATGGAGTCGCTGCTCTGGCAGGAGAACCTGAAAAAACCCGCGGCGCTCCTCGGGAGCGAGCCGGGTTTCGAGACGAACCGCGGCAAGGCGGCGGCGTAGTCTTTCCCCGGCGCGAGCCGGAGCGGGCTCACTCCGGTTTTATCTGCGCCTCGCGCGCGATCTTCGTGTACTTCACGAGGTCGGTCTTCATCACCTCGAGCAGCCGCTCGGGCGTCGTTCCGACCGCCTCGAGACCGACCGTATTCAGTCTTTCCTTGACGACCTGCGGGTCGCCGACGACGCGGTTGATCTCGCCGTTCAGACGATCGATGACCGGTCGCGGCGTTCCAGCGGGCGCCATGACCCCGAGCCAGACGTCCACGGTGTAGCCGGGCAGCGGACCCGCTTCGGCGATCGTCGGCACCTCGGGCAGTATCGCGGTACGCGTGGAGCCCGCAATCGCGATCGGGCGCAGCTTTCCCGACTTGAAATGAGGCAGCAGCGAGTTGACGGCGGCGATCGAGAAATCGATCTCCCCGGTGAGCAGCGCAGGGATGATCCCGGCCGATCCCTTGTAGGGCACGTGCACGACGTTGATTCCGGTCATCGAGCGCAGCAACTCGGCCGCGAAGTGGTGGGGAGCGCCCACACCCGCGGTGCCGTAAGTCAGGGGCCGCGGCGCCGATCTTGCGAAATCGAGAAACTCCTTCAAGGAGCGCACCGGCGTGCTCGCGTTCACGGTCAAACCGAACGGGATCGTCGCGGCGAGCGATATCGGCTGGAAATCCTTGATCGGATCGTACGGAAGCTTGGCTCCGATGCCCGCGGCCATGACGTGCGAGGACTCGGACATCAGGATGGTGTAGCCATCGGCGGGCTGCCTCGCGACGAACTCGCGCGCGATATTGCCTCCTGCGCCCGGCTTGTTTTCGACGACGAGGGGCTGGCCGAGCACTGGCTGTATGCGCTCCGCTAGTAGCCGAGAAAGGTAATCGGGCGACCCGCCCGGCGGCAAGGGCACGACGAACTTGATCGGCCGGTTCGGCCAGGAGCCGCCTTGTGCCGCGGATTCGCCCGCAACGAGCGCCAGGACGGCACTGGCCGTCAACGCAACAAGAGTTCGCGCCCCTGGCATTTTCTCCCTCCGGTTCGACTGGTGTTAGGCGGCGGCTCAGCGCTTCTGGCTCGCGCCCGAGCCGCCCATGTTGGTGTCGTAGCCCGGCGCGACGCGCACGTCGACGACGCACACTGCGCCGTTACGCGCGGCCTGGATTCCCTTTTCGATCGCAGGCGCGAGCTCGGACGTCTTCGCGACCGGGCCGATGCCTTCGGCGCCCTGCGCGCGCGCCATCATCGCGATGTCGATGTCCGGTCCGCTGATGCGCTGACCGATCCAGCGGTTCTCGACCGGACGCGAGCGCTCTTTCGCGACGCGCTCCTGGTGCAGCTCGTCGTTGAAGAACGACCGGTTGTTCGCGACGAGAATGAGGCAGGGAATGCCGTAGTGCGCGGCGGTCCAGAGCGCGGTCGCTCCCATCAGGAAATCGCCGTCGCCCATGATCGCAACCGGAAGCCGGCCGCTGTCTTTCAGCGCAAGCGCCGCGCCCACGGTGATACCCGGGCCTGCACCCACGCCCCCTCCGCCCTCCGACCCGATGTAATCGAGCGGATGGCGGAAGTGGCGGTAAGCGCCGTTCCAGCCGAGCGGTAGCCGCGTGATGCAGACGTCCACGTCCTGGGTCGCGGCATTCAATGCGTCGGCGAGCGTGCGGATCGATACGACATCGGGGGCGGCATCCGGGAAGAGCGCGGGTTTCGCGGCGACCGCACCGGGGCGCGGCTTTACGGCATCGAGCAGCAGCGGCACCGCGATATCCGGCTCGCACATCATGTAGACGTCCACAGCCGGCAAGCCCTGGTAGTCCATGCTCCAGCCGCGGTGAATGTGCGCATCGGGGGAGATCTGGATCACCTTCGCGCCCACCGGGTCCGCGCCCCAGGCCGCCTTCAGCGCGCCCGCGAGATCGACCCAATCGAGGGACAGCACCACATCGGCCTCGCGCAGCAGCTTGGCCGCATCGGGTGAGAGAAAGGTCGCAGGCGGCGCGGCGTGCAGCGGGTGATCGGTGGGAAACGCCGCGCCGACCTTGATGTCAGTGAAGGCGCGCGCGTGGAGTTTCTCGGCGAGCGCGACGCGCTGCTTCCAGCACGCTTCGCTTCTGGAGGCGCGTCCGGCGAGGATCACCGGGTGCTTCGCGCCCGAGAGGAGCTTCGCCGCGGCGTCGACGAGGTGCCCGGCCGGCAGCACCGGGTCGGGCGCGCGACAGCGCCTGGCATCGGGAAGCGGCGGCAGCGCGCCGATCTTCGTCTCCTGCAGGCCGGCATCGAGGTTGACGTACGTCGGACCGCGAGGAGCGGTATTGGCGATCTGGGCGGCGCGCAGGATCGCCTCGTACGCCGCCGGCACCGAGGCCGGCTGGTTGTCCCACTTGGTGTAATCGCGCACCAGCGCCGCCTGGTCGGACGCGGTGTGGATCCAGTCGATCCAGGGACGGCGCTTGGCGGCGTCCCAGGGACCGGTCGCGCCGAGAACGAGCATCGGCATGCGGTCGCACCAGGCGTTGAAGATCGCCATGCTGGCGTGCATCAGGCCGACATTAGAGTGGACCACCGCGCCCATCATCCGGCCGGATACTTTTGCATAGCCCTGCGCGATCGCCACCGCCGACTCCTCGTGCAGGCACAGCAGCATCTGCGGCCGCGTGTTGCCGAGATAATTGACGATGCTGTCGTGCAGGCCGCGGTAGCTCGCCCCCGGATTGAGCGCGAGGAAGGGAATGTCGAGCGTGCGCAGCACCGCTGCGATGGCGTCGCTCCCCCAGATTTCCTTCTGCTCGGGGCCTGCAACCGGCGCTTCGGCGCGAACCGTCGGCGAAAGGTTTTCCTTGGCGTTCATGAGCGTTCCTGTGATCCGGTGCGAGATTCAGGGGAAGCCGATCATAGCTCGCCCGCTGTTGCCCGCGCAATTGAGGACGCGCGCGGGTTTCAGCTGCGCGGCGCTGCGAGCGTTCCTACGGCGGCGAAGAGCGCTTCGACCGATTCGCGCGGGAGATTGCGCGTGATGAACACGATGCGCGAGCGCCGGTCCTCGCCCGCCCAGGCTTCGAGCGTGACCGGCGGGTGGAATACGTGCTGTGCCCCTTGCACGAGGACCGGCCCGGGTTCGCCCGCGACGTTGACGAAGCCTTTCACGCGCAGCAGGTCGGACCCACGCAGCGAGGTCAGCACCTGCACCGCGGCCGAGAACGTGTCCCAGGTGAAGGGTTTTTCGAACCACAGGCAGAACGAGCGGATCGAGGCGTCGTGCGCTCCGGGGCGCACGCGCTCGCCGAGATAGGCGCCCTCGGTGCGCGCTTCGCCCGAGGGTGCGAGCCAGCGCTCGAGGTCCTGCGGCGTTGCGCGCGTGCTCCTCGGCCCGACGTCGCGCAGGAAGGCGACGTCCAGCTCGCCGTTCACCGCAAGGCTGCGCGCGGCGTAGGGATTCATCCTTGCCAGTCTCGCTTCGAGGTCCGCAACCGCGCCGGGCGCGGCGATGTCGCTCTTGGTGATGACGATGCGGTCGGCGACTGCCGCCTGCTTCGCCGCTTCGGGCATGTCGTCGAGGTTCTTCAGGCCGTTCACCGCGTCGACCAGCGTCACCACGCAATCGAGGCGGTACTGCGCCCCGAGCATCGCGTCGGTCTGGAGCGTGTGCAGCACCGGCACGGGGTCGGCGAGCCCGGTGGTCTCGACGAAGACGCGGTCGAAGTCGATCACCTCGCCCGCCCGGCGCTTGATGAAGAGCTCGCGCAGCGTCTCCTGCAGGTCGGTTCGCACGCTGCAGCACAGACAGCCGTTGGAGAGGAGCGTCATGCTCTCGGAGGACGAGGCGAGGAGCTCGTGGTCGATGCCGACCTCGCCGAACTCGTTGATGATGACCGCCGCCCGGTTCATCCCGGGATCGCGCAGCAGGCGGCGGAGCAATGTGGTCTTGCCGCTGCCGAGAAATCCCGTGATCAGGCTGACCGGGAGCTTTCCAGCCAGCGAATCGCGCGCACGCGCCGGGCTGGTGATCAAATGGTCATCTCTAGGACGTACAGGCCGCCGGCGAAGCGATCGACGGTGTAGACCAGCCTGCGGTCGTCGACGTAGACGTCGTTCAGCTGGATCGACCCCGCGCGCGAGAGCTTGGGCGCGGGGGGCACGAAGTAGGCGATTTCCTGCGGCTGGTAGGGGTTGCTCACGTCGAAGGCGCGCACGCCACCGCCGAAGAACGTTCCCACGATGACCTCCTCGGATTTCCAGGAGCCGGGCACCGGCAGGTTCTCGTGCAGATTGTGCGCGCCGAAGCGTCCGCCGTTCTTCGCAAAGGCCTCCACGGGCGGCATGGGAAAGGTGCTGATCGGCACCGGATTGCTCTCCAGGCGCGCGTCAACCACCCACACGAGCTTGGGCCAGTCCTTCCCGTCGGGCTGGACGCACTCGTCGCTCACGATGAGGAGCTCGCGCCCGAAAAGCGGCAGCACCGTATGCGTGAACCCGGTGTAAGGCGGCGAATAGCGCCAGTGCGAGACAAGCTTGGGTCGGGATTTGTCGGCAATGTCGAGGATCACCGCGCCGCCGGAAATGTAGCCGACGTAGGCGCGGTCCGGCCTCTGGGGAAATACGTTGGTGTTGTGCGCGCGAAAGCCCGAGTCGAACTTCGGATGGCGCGCAAGGGGCGGCGTGGAATCGCCCACGCGCGTGCCGGGCAGCCACCAGCGCCCCACCTCTTCGGGCTTCGCGGGCTTGCGCACGTCGACGATGCGGTAGAACTGGTCATCCGCCGGGTTCGTCGGCTGGAAGTCCGGCGCGCCCGATGCCATGTGCACGTATTCCCCGTCCACGAACCACACCGCGTGCACGCCACGCGAGTACGGACCTGAAGCGTCGAAGTGCGAGATCAGCTTCGGATTTTCCGGCGTGCTGATGTCGAAGAGGTCGAAGCCTGCTGGCTTCATGCCCGTGTTGGTGGTTTGGTACGCGACCGCCATCACGTCCCCGACGACATCGAGCGAGTTGGAGCGGACTTTCGCGTGGGGAAGCTCCGTCTGCACCACGACCTTGAGATTCTTCGGGTCGGTGACGTCGACCGCGGTGAAGTTCTTCGGCGCCGACTCGTGCGCC
>Ga0307469_10000689_pt1 | contig 12279 bp, 10 predicted proteins | sample atmos_gasesAM2C__FD_203084 | JGI IMG/M metagenome (GOLD analysis project Ga0307469, IMG submission 203084) | Hardwood forest soil microbial communities from Morgan-Monroe State Forest, Indiana, United States - atmos_gasesAM2C_515 | ecosystem: Environmental > Terrestrial > Soil > Temperate...
GACCTTCTTCGATTGGTTCGGTTTCCTCGATTCTGAGATCGGCATCAAGATCACGGACGACGTCCGCTATGACATGTCGAACGGATCGTGCGGTTCGGTGGTCGACGGCGCGCTCGCGAAGCGTCCTGACGTCCTGATTGTCGCGCCGAGCAACGGACGAACCACGACGTGCGTCGCTCGCGAGTGGCGCGCTCACGGCAATGGCGTGCGCCTGCTGTTCACGGACGGCGCGGAGGATCCGAATGCGATGAGCGCGGCCGGGAGCGCCGCCGACGGGCTCGAGGGCACCGGGATCGCACCGGACGCTTCGTCCGGATTCGTTCGCGCTTTCAGCGCACGGTTCCACCGATCGCCGACGCCGTACGCTGCGCAGACCTACGACGCGCTCACGCTGCTTGCCTACGGTCTGCAACGCTCGCGCGGCGTCGCCGGGTCGCGGCTCGCTGCGGCGATGCGGTCGGTCGTCGACGGGACCGGGCAGCGCACGAGTTGGGACGCGCACGGGGTCGCTTCCGCGTTGGGTTCGCTTCGCTCCGGCGGACATCCGGACGTGACCGGTGCGTCCGGCCCCCTGATCTTCGACCGTTTCACCCACACCGAACCTGTGTCGACGACCTACGAGCACTGGCGCTATGAGCGTGGACGGTTCCGAACGCTCGAATCGCTCTCGACGGGGAATACCCCGTCCGCGACGGATCACGTCGCCGAGTTCCGCCGCCACGGCTCGGCCCGGCGTCTGCAACAGGCCGGCGGGACGTATACGCCCGTCCGCCGCACCGGACTGTGGGCGCTCCTCGTCGCGGCGAGCAGCGGCTGGGAGAACTACCGCCACCAAGCCGACGTCCTCGCGCAGTACCGCCGCTTGCGCGACAACGGCGTGCCGCGCGATCACATCATCGTCGTGATGGCGGACGACGTCGCAAACAATCCGGACAACCCGGACCCGCCGTCCGTCCCGTACGTTCCGGGGGGTCCGAGCCTGTACAAGGACTTCACGCCGGACTACCGCGTGAGCGACATGAGTGCGCAGACCGTGCTCGACATCCTCGCCGGACGCAAGACCGCGGCGACGCCGAAGGTCATCGCGAGCAGCCCCGGCGACGACGTGTACGTTTTCATCGCCGGGCACGGGAACGAAGCCGGCGTCGACATGGGCCTCGTGCACGAAGCACTGCAGCACGGCGACCGCGACAACTACATCGGCCCGTCCGGCCTCGCATCGACGATCGCGTCCATGTACGCGTCTCACAGGTATCGCCGCCTGCTCGCGGTCGTCGAAGCGTGCGACGGCGGCGTGATGGGCACGAATGTTTCGTCGCCGGGCGCGATGGTGCTCAGCGGAGCGGACACGACGGAAGACTCGGAGAGCGCGAACTACGACGAGAAGCTCTCCGTATGGCTCGCCGACGAGTTCAGCTACGACCTCTGGAAGATCGAGGGCTCCGAGCCGGACATCTCACTCGCCGACGTGCACCGCCGCCTCTACGAGAGTGTGCACGGATCGCACCCAACCGCCTGGGGGCCGAACTTCGGCGACACGGACGCGGTGAAGCTCTCAGAGTTCGTCAGTCCGTAAGCGCACAGCCGGTGTCCACAGCTGGGGGGGCGATAGCCCGTCCGTCCGTCAGCTCGCCGGTTGGAAGAGTTCGACGACGTTTCCGGCAGGATCCTCGATCAGGATCTGTGAACCTCCGGGGCCGACCACGGTGTCGTTGCGGAACGGGACACCCTCCCCGTGCAAGCGCTCGACCTCCGATGCGAGGTCTTCCGTGATCAGATGGATGCGATTCCACCCACCCGGCGAGGGAACCGCCCCGTCCGGCATGGGTCGTCCGGCGGAACTCTTCGGCCCGCTCAACAGGAGCCGGAGGTTCCCACGAACGACGTCGGCGAAGGCGGGGGACTTCAACCGTTCGGTGAAGCCCAGGTGTGCGGTGTAGAAGTCGACGGCCTTCTCGACGTCATCGACCATGTAGCGGACATTCACGGTTGTATCGTCCATCACTTGCCTCCTTGCTCCGCGAGGAGCTCGCTCGTGACGAACTCGATCCTCCACTCGAGTTCATCGGCTACACGTACGAATGCTGCGTATCTCTCGTCGTCGGTCGATCCCTCGCTCGCGGGGTCGGCCATGCTCCAGTGAGCTGTGGACCCCACGCCGGGGAACTCCGGACAGATCTCGCGAACCTTGTCGCACAGCGTGATGACGCGATCGAAACGCACTCGCGCGAATCGACGCAGGTGTTTGCTCTCGTGCGAAGAGATGTCGATACCGCGCTCGGCCATCACGCGCACGGCGTTCTGATGGACGGGTCTCGGATGACTCCCGGCGCTTCGAGCGTCGATGGCGCCGTTCGTGCTGCTCCGGATCATCGCTTCGGCCATCTGCGAGCGCGAGCTGTTCCCTGTACAGAGGAACAGGACGCGCGGCCGGCTCGACTTCGTGACGCGATCGGGTGGTTCCGGGCGGTTCCGGTGCAGCTTCACGCCACCGTGCAGCGCCGACCCGACGGTCGCGAGGGAGTCGCAGCACGCGAGCAGGTTCGCACGGTAGTAGGTGTCACGACGATCGGCCGCGCTGCGCCTGCAGGAGACGAGTCCCGCGGTGCGAAGCTCGCCGAGGTGGTAGGACACGAGGTTCTGCGGCTTGTCGATGAGGTCGACGAGTTCGCCGACGGTGCGATCGCTCCGTCCGAGCTGCTCGAGCAGGTTCCATCGCTGTGGATCGGCGATCAACCGCAGGAACTCTGACGGTGACTTATCCGCGGCTCGAAGTGGCACGCGCTCGACAATACATCAATCTGGATTGATATGTCTAGTCGCCGCCGACGCGACTATGCCGCCGACGCGACCTTGAACGAATCGCGGAAGCCTTCGAAGCCGGGGGCGACGCCACTTCGCGCTTCACCGAGCAGAACGTAGAGGCGACGTCCGTGCAGGACGATGCGCCACTGCGAGTAGAGAACGCCTTGTGCCGTCATGTCGAGCGCCGGGTCTCCATGCACCGTGAGGTGGCTCGTCTTGAGGACCCTGGAGTTCGTCGGGACCGTCGCGGCGCGCGCGAGCTCGTCGAGCACTTTGCTCGGATCCGTGACGGGAACGGACGACGGAAGATCCATCACCTCGACGAGCAGCGTTCCGTTCTGCGCGCTGGCCGCATACAAGTGGAGGGCGATGCGGGTGCCGGCCAGTTCCATCGCGAGCGATCCGCGCTGTGGCGGGGTCGGGAAGTGGATGGAGAATCCGTCCGCGCTGAAGTTCGGAGCAGGCGGGGCCGTCGGTGCCGGCGTCGGGGTGGGCGCCGACGAGTTGTGACGGACGGCGACGGTCGCACCGGCCGCGACGAGCACGATGAGGAAGAGGGCCGTGATGATGTACGGAGCACGCGAGCGTGATCGAACGACCGGAGCCTCTGCGGCGGGCGGGGATCCGAACTCTTCGGTGAACGGTGGTGGCGGCGCGATCGGCTTGCGTGCCGGAGTCCGTTCCGCCGTCGTCGTCCGGGCCGACGGCTTCCGTGCCGCCGAGGCACGGGCGACGGGCTTCTTCTTCGCCGCTACGGTCGTCGACGGCTTGCGGGTCGCCGACTTGCGGGGCGCCGGCTTCCGTCCGACGGCCTTGCGCGTTGCAGGCTTGCGTGCCGCGGGCTTGCGCGCGGTCGTCTTCGAGGCTGCGGGCTTGCGCGCGCCCGGATCGGCCGACGACCGGCGTGCGCCGGTCTTCTTCGCGCCGGTCGACTTCGGCGCAGGTCGCTTCCCCCGCTTGGGTGCGTCCGCCATCGCCATATGGATACCCGACAGGAGTCGCCGAAACCGTCCTCGGCCCACCGCGTGCAGGGACGGCGACCGCCCCGGTGCACGCGTGAGAGCATGCTGCCGTGCTGATCCTCCGCGGCGGTCGCGTGCTGGACCCCGAGTCCGGTCTCGACTCGATCTGTGATGTCGCGGTCGATCGTGATCGGATCACTGCCGTCGGCGAAGGCCCGATCGGAGACGCAGAGCTCGATGTGAGCGGGCTGGCGGTCGCACCCGGGTTCATCGACCTCCACAGTCATGCGCAGTCGCTCCCGGGACGGAGGCTCCAAGCCTTCGACGGCGTCACAACAGCGCTCGAACTCGAAGGAGGGCGAGCGCCGATCGAGGACGCGTATGCACGTGAAGCTCGCGGCGGATCGCCGATCAATTACGGGTTCTCGGCGTCGTGGGCCGCGGCGCGTATGGAGGCGACTACGGGCGTCACGCTCGACGGCGGCATGGCGACGCTGTTCGCCAAGATCGGCGACCCGGAGTGGCAACGTGCAGCGACGACCAGCGAGCTCGCGCGCATCCTCGATCGCGTCGGTCGCGATGTAGCGTCCGGCGGTCTCGGGATCGGGATCCTGTCCGGCTACGCGCCCGGCGTCGACCCTGAGGAGTACCTCGCGGTCGCGAAGCTCGCCGCGGATGCCGGTGTGCCGACATTCACGCATTGCCGCGATCTCATCGAGCTGACGCCGGACACATTGATCGACGGCGCCGAAGAGATCGTCCGTGCGGCGGGGACCACCGGTGCGCACATGCACTACTGCCATGTGAACTCGACGTCGGTGCGTCACGTCGACCGCGTTCTCGCGCTCATCGAACGATGCCGCGCCGAAGGTGGACACGTCACGACCGAGGCGTATCCCTATGGTTCCGGTGCGACGGGCATCGGCGCAGCGTTCCTGGCGCCCGAACGGTTGCACGAACGTGGCTTGAAGCCGACGTCGCTCGTCTACCTGCCGTCGGGGGAGCGGGTCGCCGACGAAGCGCGTCTTCGTGAACTTCGCGCGAAGGACCCCGGCGGAGCCGTCATCGTCGAGTTCTTCGACGAATCCGATCCCGCGGACATGGCTGTGTTGCGCAAGTCCCTCGCGTTCGGCGACGCGATCGTGGCGAGCGATGCGATGCCGGTGCTCGGACTGTCCGATCCCGAAGCCTGGCCGATCGGCGGCGGATCGACGCATCCGCGAACCGCGGGTTGCTTCTCTCGCGCGTTGCGGCTGTGGCGCGAAGAAGGTACGCCGCTACTCGAGGCCGTCCGGCGCGCCACGCTGCTTCCGGCGCGCGTGCTGGAGGGCTGCGTCCCGTCGATGCGGAACAAAGGACGCATCCGGGCCGGCGCCGACGCGGACGTCATCGTCTTCGACGCCGAATGCATCACCGATCAAGCGACGTACGCGGAGAGCACGCGTCCGTCGACCGGTATGCGCCACGTCCTTGTGAACGGCGACTTCGTTGTCCGGGACGGAGCACTCGTCGCCGACGCCCGTCCCGGGCGCCCCGTTCGCGCGTAGCCGCCGCGCGCTATGCGCAGCCGAAGGCGAGGCCCTTGCCCGGCTGCGGCTTCGCGCTCGGGACCACGAGTTGCGTGACCTCGATGTGCACATGGGGCCACTTGTGCACGGTGAAGGGATCGACTTCCGACACGAACGGGAAGTGCGTCGCGTGCGTCGCGACGATCGTCTTGCCGGCCACGACGTTGTCCCCGGGGCGAACGTGCAGTCCGGTGATGTGGAGCATCTTGACCTCGAGCTCCGGGTGCCCATTCGGTGAGATGACGACGAAGCTGTCCGGATACTTGCAGTACAGGTGGTAGCCGCCGGCGCGCTTCACGATGCCGGACACCGGCGCGTAGATCACTTCGTGTGGAGGAACCACGATGTCGGCGGCCGTGCGCGCAGGCGTCCCGCGGCTTCGCGAGGCGAGGACCTTCGGCGCGACCGCTGTCGGCGCGATCGTGAGGACTCGGTCGCGCACATCGCTCGCCTGATGGAACCCCACCCGCTCGACATGCCGCGACGGGTGGAACAGTGCGAACGTCCCGACGTACGCGAAGGGGAGTGTCCGGAGGTCCGGCGCCGGCTTCGGTGCCGCTTGAGACACTCGGATCACAACCGGCTTCGCGCTCGGTATCACCGAAGGCGCGGGCGTCGCTGTAGCCGTCGCCAGGGGACCCCGCGTCGCGAGGGCGTGCGTCTTCGGCCTCTCGCTCCCACTCGCGATCGCGTGTCCGGCGGCCACGAGCAGGACCGCGAGACAAGCGAGCGCTACCCGCACCAGCCGTTCGGGGATCCCCATCCGGCCGCGAGATTACAGGCGATCCGTCGCGCGTGTGGCTCTACGTCAGAAGCGGATCGGTGACCACCTCGACGAGCACCGGACCGCGCGCCCCGACCGCCTCGCGAAGGGCACCCGCCAGGTCGGCGGCGCGCTCGACGCGGATCCCCGTGCCGCCGCAGAGCGCGGCGTACTCGGCGAAGTTCGGGTTGTGGAGGTCCGTCTGCCACACGCGCCACTCGCCGTCACGCTGCTCCTTGCTGATCTTGGCCAGCTCGCTGTTGTTGAGCAGGACGTGCGTGATGTCCATGCCGTACTTCACCGCCGTTGTGAATTCGGCGAGGTACTGTCCGAAGCCGCCGTCCCCGGAAACCGAGATCACCGGACGACCCGTGTTCGCGGCCCACGCGCCCATCGCGGCAGGGAAGCCGAAGCCGATCGACCCCAAGTACCCGGACATGATCACGCTCTGTCCGGGCTTGCACTCGAAGTAGCGCCCGAAGGAATACGTGTTGTTGCCGACGTCGACTGGGAGGATCGCGCCTTCCGGGGCGGCTTCGGCGAGGTGCTCGAACACCAGTGCCGAATTGATACCGGAGCCGTAGTCCTTCGTTGCACGGCTCCGTTTCTCCTCGCGCCAGGCCGCCCAATGCTTGGCGAGTTCGCCACGCTGATCGACCGAGCGCGGCGTGGACGGGGCGCGCTCCGCCATCATCGCAGCGGTTACACCGATGTCGCCCCAGACCGGTTCGTCCACCGCGTGGAACTTGCCGAGTTGCATGCGATCGAAGTCGACCTGGATCACGGGGTGCGCCGTCGTGATCCCCGTGTGGTCCGAGAACGAGGCGCCGAAGACGATCAGCAGATCGGTCTCGTTCATGAACCAGCTCGCGACAGGTGTACCGCTGCTTCCGAGGACGCCGGCGCCGTGCGGATGCGAGTCGGCGATCTGCCCCTTCGCTTTGAACGTCGTGATCACGGGGCATCGGAGTTTCTCGGCGAGCTCGATAACCGCGGGCATAGCGTCACGCGCGCCGTAGCCGGCGATGATCACCGGACGCTTCGCGCGGCGCATCCGGATGATCGCGTTCCGGAGCGCGCCGTCGGGCGGCGTGATCTCGGTTCGTCCGACGCGTCCGTCCGGCGAGCCCGGACCTGCCTTCTCCGCGTCGAGCACCTGCACCTCGTCCGGGAAGATCAGGTGTGCGACGTCGCGCTCGACGATCGCGTGCTTCATCGCAAGTGACGCGAGCTCCGCGTGGTTGCTCCCCGGCAGCACGGTCTGGCTGAACCGCGCCACGGCGTGGAACGCCGACGCGAGATCGATCTCCTGGAACGCACCGGGACCCATCACCTGGGTGTTGACCTGTCCGGTAAGCGCGAGGATGGGCGCGCGGTCCATCTTCGCGTCCCACAGCCCGGTGAGAAGATTCGTCGCGCCGGGTCCGGCGATCGACAGGCACGCCGCCGGACGGCCGCTGACCTTCGCGTACCCGGACGCTGCGAACGCCGCCGCGCCTTCGTGCCGGATGCCGAAGTAGCGGATCGTCCCGCGTTCGGCTTGGACGCGAAGGGCCTCTGCGAGCCCGAGGTTCGAGTGACCGACCATCCCGAACACCGTGTCGATGCCCCAGTTGACGAGCGTTTCGACGATCACGTGTGAGACCGTCCACGTCGACCGCTTCGGCCTCGGCACGGCGATCTCGACGGCCGTGTCCGTCTCGCGGATCTTCACGACCTCGGCGACGAGATCGCTACCCGGGCTCAGGCCGGTATCGAGCCGGAAGTCGTAGCCGTGCCACGGGCAGCGCAACGCGCCGTCGCACACGGTGCCTTCCGTGAGCGGACCTCCCTGGTGCGGACAGCGTCCGTTCAGTGCGAAGAGGCCTTGCTCCGTCCGGACGACGGCGATCTGCTTCTCGCCGACGTGCACCGGTCGGACGGCGTCGACGGCGAAGTCGGACGAAGCGCCGACCGGTGTCCAGCCTTCCTCGCTCTCCTGGCCGGCGCGATTGGCGCGCGAGATCGTGATGGCCTCGTCGTCCTTGAAACCCGCGTACCAGTGGCTGCCGTCGCAGAACGGTTTATTGCGTGACTGCCCGCAGCGACAGAGCGTGCAGTGCTCGAGGCTCGCGCCGTCTACGCGTTCGACGCCTTCGATCGCGACGCCGCCACGCATGTGATACGGACCGTTGCGCGAGACCTGGATCTCCGGACGTTCGTGGAACGCGTCGTGGACGACGCCGTCCATCTCGTAGGACAGCGCACCGGACGGACACTTCCGGATCGTCTCGATGATCTCGTCGGTCGGCGCGCCGTTCGCGTCGATCCACGGCTCAACACCCGATCGCCACACGAGTGGGCAGCCGTTGGTGCAGAACGCTGCGTGGGAACAGATGCCACGGTTGTCACGGATCGCGAACGCATCGGACGCCCGATAGACGTCGAGGCGGTCGGGGACGCGATCGTCGCGCTTGGAGTCCGTCCAGCCGATCGCAGCGTGCGTGCTGTCGCAGAACGGCTTGTTGTTCGAGTGCCCGCAGCGGCAAAGCCGCATCTCCTTGCGCACCCGTATCGGCTCGCCGCGCGAGTTCAGGAAGGTCTCGAGACCGGTGACGATGATCGGACCGTTGTCCTCGAAGGTGATGCGCGGTTCGTCAACCACGATGCCTCCTTGCCCAGCGGTACTGTCTGCCTGCTCCACCAAAGCTATCGGGAGGTCTCGCGATGACCAAGTACGACGACCTGAAGGCGCTGCTCCTCAACTGCTCGATCAAGTACGACTCAACGCAGTCGCACACACGGCGGCTCCTCGCGCGGTCGGCCGGGATCATGGCCTCGCAGGGCGTCGACGTCGAGCTCGTGCACGTTCTCGACCACGACATCGCCTTCGGGATGGTGAAAGACGCAACCGAGGACGGATCGCGCCCGCGCGACGACTGGCCTCAGGTCCACCGCAAGATCATGGACGCCGACATCCTCGTGATCGGCACGCCGATCTGGCTCGGGATGAAGTCGAGCGTCGCGATGCTCGTCATCGAGCGGATGTACGCCTACAGCGGCGATCGCAACGAGAAGGGCCAGTACCTCTATTACGGCAAAACCGCAGGATCCGTCGTGACGGGGAACGAGGACGGCGTCAAGGCGTGCTCGATGGACATCCTCTACGCGATGGCGCACATCGGCTACACGATCCCGCCGCAACCCGACTGCGGTTGGATCGGCGAGATCGGGCCGGGTCCGAGCTACGGCGACGTGGTCGAGGGGCAGGACCCGCCCGTCGGGTACGACAGCGAGTTCACGTACAAGAACTGCACCATCATGTCCTGGAACCTGATGCACACCGCACGCCTGTTGAAGGACGCCGGGGGCCTCCCGACGGAAGGGAACCGGGCCGACCACTGGGAAGCCGACGTCAACGCACGGCAGCAGGATCCGGAGCGCACGACCTTCTGATGCCTGGTACAGTGACTGAGTGCTCACTCAGGACGCCCCGGACAAGCGTGCCCGGCTGATCGACGCCACCCGCCGCGTGATGGCGGAGCGCGGCGTGGCCGGAACCACCACGAAAGAGATCGCCAAGGCCGCGGGCGTCGCCGAGGGCACGATCTACAACCAGTTCCAGGACAAGGCCGACCTTTACCTCTCGGTCGCGGCCGAGCTCATCCCCGAGTTCCTCCGCGGACTCGACGACGAGCCCGGGCGCACGGCGCCTCGCGCGCTCCTGATCAAGGTGGCGAACAACACCATCGCGACGATGAGCGAGCTCATCCCGATCCTCTGCGGGGTGATCGGTGAGCCTGAGCTCCGTGCCGGCTCGCACGACCGGTGGGCCGCCAACCGCGCAGCCGGCAAGGCGGCACCCTTCGGGCTGACCGAGTACTTCGGCGCGGCGCAGGCCGCGGGGACGATCGGCGATCAGCTCGAGCCACCGATCCTCGCGCGTATGTTCCTCGGAACCGTCTTCCACCACACGTTCATGCGGCTGCTCGCAGGTGAGTCGAACCTCGAGCTCACAGGACGCCGGTTCGTCGAGTCACTCGTCGATGCGGTCCTCATCGCGGCCGGTCCCGCGCCATCGGAGAACGGGTCATGCTGATCCGCCTCCTGCGCTCCCACCTGCGCCCGTACAAGAGGCAGCTCACGTTCCTGCTCGGCCTCCAGACCATCCAGGCCATGGGGAACCTCTATCTGCCGAACCTCAACGCAGACGTCATCAACAAGGGCGTCCTCACGGGTAACACGCATTACATCGCGCATCTTGGCGGCTTCATGCTCATGGTCACGCTCGCGCAGGGGTGCTTCGCTGTTGCTGCGGTCTACCTGGGCTCCCGGATCGCGATGGGATTCTCGCGCGACGTGCGCTCCGCGCTCTTCCACCGCTCGCTCGAGTTCTCGGCACGTGAGGTCGGCGATCTGGGCGCTGCGTCATTGATCACGCGTGTGACGAACGACGTGCAGCAGGTGCAGATGCTCGTCGTGATGGCGTGCACGATGATGCTCGCCGCTCCCATCACGATCATCGGCGGCATCTTCATGGCCCTCCGTCAGAACGCCGGGCTCTCGTGGCTGCTCGGGGCCAACATGCCGCTCATGGTGATCTGCTTCGGGTTCCTGATCAGCCGGATGATCCCCCAGTTCCGGTCGATGCAGGAACGGCTGGACAACGTGAACCGCGTCCTGCGTGAGCAGATCGTCGGCATGCGCGTCGTGCGGGCGTTCGTCCGGGAGAAGGTCGAAGTCAAGCGCTTCGAGGACGTGAACGAGGGCCTCACCGGCGTATCCCTCGTCGCCGGACGGCTGCAAGCGGGGATGTTCCCACTCGTCATGCTGTTCATCAACGCCTCGAACGCCGCCGTCGTGTGGTTCGCCTCGAACCGCATCGCCCACATCCCGCCGCAGATGAATCTCGGTGACCTCGTCGCCTTCCTCACGTACTTCACACTGATCCTCAGCGCCGTGATGATGACCACGTTCGTGTTCGTCATGGCGCCGCGCGCCGCCGTCAGTGCGGAGCGCATCCAGGAGGTCCTCGAGACCGAGCCGTCCGTGCATGCGCCGACCAACCCCGTCCAGAAGATGAAGCGCCGCGGGTCGCTCGAGTTGCGGAACGCGACGTTCACCTACCCCGGAGCGGACGAACCTGTGCTGACGAACATCTCGTTCACCGCCGGACCGGGCGAGACGACGGCCGTCATCGGCAGTACGGGTTCCGGGAAGACCACGATGGTCAACCTCGTCGCACGATTGATGGACGTCACCGAGGGCTCCGTCCTCTTCGGCGGTGTCGACGTGCGGGAGCTCGACCCGGACGTCCTGTGGCAGCGCATCGGCCTCGTCCCGCAGAAGCCGTACCTCTTCAGCGGTACCGTCCGGACGAACGTGCGCTACGGGAAGCCTGACGCTACCGACAAACAGATCTGGGAAGCACTCGAGGTGGCGCAGGCGAAGGACTTCGTCACCGCGATGGGTGGCCTCGACGCGCCGATCACGCAGGGTGGCACGAACGTGTCCGGCGGACAACGGCAGCGGCTCGCGATCGCGCGTGCGCTCGTCCGGAAGCCGGACGTCTACGTGTTCGACGACTCCTTCTCGGCTCTCGACCTGCGCACGGACGCTCGGCTCCGCGCGGCGCTCGCGCCGTACACACGCAACGCGACGGTGCTCGTCATCGCGCAGCGTGTCTCGACGATCGAGAGTGCCGACCGGATCCTCGTCCTCGAGGAGGGCTGTGAGGTCGGGCTCGGCACACACGACGAACTACTCGAAACGTGCCCGACCTACGCCGAGATCGTCGGATCGCAGCGACAGACGAAGGTGGGTGTCTGATGACGACGCTCGACATCCGTCCGAAGACGGGCGACGACGCAAACAAGCCACCCCCGAAGCCACCCGAGCTCCCACCCGGCCCCGGCCGCTGGGGCGCAGGCGCGATGCCGCTCGCGCGTGCGAACGACTTCCGGTCGACGTTCCGGAATCTCGTCAAACGCCTCCGACCGGAGCGGACGAAGCTCGTCTTCGTCTTCATGTTCGCCATCGCCGGCGTCAGCATGAACGTGGTCGGTCCGAAGCTCCTTGGCCACGCGACGGACATCCTCATCCAGGGGCTGAAGAACCGGTTCCTCGGCCTGCCGAAGGGCGTCGACTTCACGGCGCTGCATCACACGCTCGAACTCGCGCTGTTCTTGTGGATCGCCGGTTC
>Ga0307469_10000691_pt1 | contig 12256 bp, 11 predicted proteins | sample atmos_gasesAM2C__FD_203084 | JGI IMG/M metagenome (GOLD analysis project Ga0307469, IMG submission 203084) | Hardwood forest soil microbial communities from Morgan-Monroe State Forest, Indiana, United States - atmos_gasesAM2C_515 | ecosystem: Environmental > Terrestrial > Soil > Temperate...
ACGTTCTCGGTCGAGGCGGCCATCGGCACACTGGTGCCCCGCACCGGACACGTGCTCATCCCGCTGAACGGCGCCTACTGCCAGCGTATCGCGCGCACCGCCAAGTACCTCGGGCGCAAGGCCACGACCATCGACTATGCCGAGAACGCCCAGGTGTCGGCGGCGGACATCGAGCACGCGCTCGACAAAGACCCGTCGATCACGCATGTGGCGCTGGTGCATTGCGAGACCAGCACCGGGATCCTGAACCCTTTGCAGGAGGTCGCGCAGGTCGTCGCGCGCCACGGCCGCGGCCTCATCGTCGACGCGATGAGCTCCTTCGGCGCGCTCGAGATCGACGCGCGCACCACGCCCTTCGATGCCGTCGTGGCCGCTTCGGGGAAATGTCTCGAGGGACCGCCCGGCATGGGTTTCGTCGTCGTGCGCCGCGAGGCGCTCGAGCGCAGCGAGGGCAACTGCCATTCGTTGTCGCTCGACCTGTACGACCAATGGACCTACATGCAGAAGACCACCCAATGGCGCTACACGCCGCCGACCCACGTCGTGGCAGCATTCGATTCGGCGATCGCCCAGTATCTCGAGGAGGGCGGACTCGCGGCGCGCGGTGCCCGCTACGCCCGGAACTGCCGCACTCTGATCGACGGCATGTCCGGACTCGGACTGAAGAGCTTTCTGCCGGCAGCCATTCAGGCGCCCATCATCGTGACCTTCTTCGCGCCCGACAGTCCCCGCTATGTCTTCAAGGATTTCTACAACGCCGTCAAGGCGCGCGGATACATCCTCTATCCGGGAAAGCTGACCACGGTGGAGACGTTCCGGGTCGGCTGCATGGGACAGCTCGGCGAGCGCGGCATCGCGGGCGCAGTCGAGGCGGTCGGCGAGGTCCTCGCGGAGATGCGGGCGGCCGCGTGACCGCGGACACGGCGGCGTGGCGGCGGGCACATGAAGATCACGAGCCTCGAGACTTTCGCCAACCAGTTCGTCTGCTTCGTGCGTGTCACCACCGACACGGGCGCGGTCGGCTGGGGTCAGACCTCCACCTACAACGCCGACATCACGGCCCGCATCTTTCATCGGCAGGTCGCCCCGTGGTCGCTCGGCCAGGATGCTTTCGACATCGACGCACTGGTCCAGCGCGTCGAGGAGCGCGAGCACAAGTTCCCGGGCAGCTACCGCTGCCGTGCCCTCGCCGGGCTCGACACGGCGCTCTGGGACCTGCGCGGCAAGCTCGAGGGCAAGCCCGTCGTCGAGCTTCTCGGGGGCAAACCGAAACGGCTGCGCGCCTACGCTTCCTCGATGAAGCGCGACATCACGCCCGAGAAGGAAGCCGAACGGTTCCTGAAGCTCCGCGACGCGTACGGCTTCGATGCCTTCAAATGGCGGGTCGGAGCCGAATGCGGCCACGACGTCGACGAGTGGCCCGGCCGCACGGAGGCGATCGTGCCATTGGTCTCGCGCGCGCTCGGCGCCGGAGTCGCCAAGCTGGTCGATGCCAACAGCGGCTTCTCGCCCCCGCGCGCGATCGAGGTCGGCCGGCTCCTCGAGGGCGAAGGCGTCGGGCATTACGAAGAGCCCTGCCCCTACTGGAAGCTCGAGGAAACCAAGCGCGTCGCCGATGCGCTCGACATCGACATCACCGGCGGTGAGCAGGACTTCGACCTCGCCACCTGGGCGCGGATGATCGAGATGCCTGCCGTCGACATCGTGCAGCCCGACGTCATGTACATGGGCGGAATTACCCGTACGCTCAGGGTGGCCCGGATGGCGGCTGCCGCCGGAATGCCCTGCACGCCGCACAGCGCCAACCGCTCGCTGGTCACGCTGTGCACCATGCACCTGCTTGGCGCCATTCCGAACGGCGGCAAGTACCTAGAGCTCTCGATCGAGGGCGCCGATTACTACCCCTGGGAAGCAGGCCTCTTCCTCCAGGATCCCTACCGCGTCGAGGACGGGCAGGTCAAAATCCCCTCCGAGCCCGGCTGGGGCGTCGAGATCAATCCCAAGTGGCTCGAGGCTGCGCTCTACCAACGCAGCAGTCAGGAGCGTTAGTTCATGCAGCCAGAAGAAGTCCGCAGCGCGCGTGAGGCCCGCGCCATCGTCGAGGAGCGGGGTCTCGCGCACGTCAAGGTCGGCGTGTTCGACAACGACGGGATCCTGCGCGGCAAGTTCATCGACCGCGCCAAGTTCCTCTCCGCCCTCGAGAAGGGCCTCGGCTTCTGCGACGTCGTGCTCGGCTGGGACTCGAACGATCAGCAGTACGACAATGTCACGTTCACGGGCTGGCACACGGCCTTCCCCGATGCCCCGGTGCGCCTGCTGCCCGAGACCTGCCGCTCGCTCCCGCTCGAAGGGAACATGCTGCTGTTCCTCGGTGAGTTCGCCGGCAAGGCCGAGGAGGTCTGTCCGCGTGCCGCGCTGCGCAAGGTGCTGGCGCGCGCCGCCTCCATGGGCTATGGCACGGCGACCGCGGCGGCGGAGTACGAGTTCTTCGTCTTCAGCGAGACCCCGGCGAGCGTGCGCGAGAAGCACTACCGCAATCTCACCAACCTGACACCGGGATACTTCGGCTACTCGGTGCTGCGCAGCGGCGTGCATGCCGAGCTCTACCAGGCGCTGCTCAAGCTCGCCGAAGACATGCGCATGCCGATCGAGGGCCTGCACACCGAGACCGGGCCGGGCGTCATGGAGGCGGCGTTGCACTATACGGAGGCGCTCGAGGCCGCCGACCGCGCCGCGCTCTTCAAGACCTTCGTGAAAGTGCTGTGTCAGCGGCTCGGCCTGATGGCCACCTTCATGGCGAAGTGGTCGCAGCAGCTGCCGGGACAGAGCGGCCACCTGCACGTATCGCTCGCGCGCCAGGACGGCGCTTCCGCCTTCTACGACGAGAAAAAACCCCACACCATGTCGGACGAGATGCGCTGGTTCGTCGGCGGCCAGCAGGCGCTGATGCCCGAGCTCCTCGCGATGGTGGCCTCGACCGTCAACAGCTACTCGCGCCTCGTGCCGGGCTACTGGGCGCCGACCTCCGCCACCTGGGGTGTGGAGAACCGCACCTGCGCGCTGCGCGTCATCCAGGGCGGCGCCAAAGCTCAGCGCGTCGAGTACCGGATCGCGGCCGCCGACATCAATCCCTATCTCGCCCTCGCCGTGGCGATCGGCTCGGGACTGTGGGGCATCGAGCACCGGATCGAGCCCGACGAGCCGATCACCGGCAACGCCTACGACCGCAAGCTCCCGGCGAAGCGCCAGCTGCCGCGCACGCTCACCGAGGCCGCCGAGCGGCTCGCACGCTCGAAGGTCGCGCACGAGCTCTTCGGCACGCCGTTCGTCGAGCACTACGCCGCGAGCCGCGAATGGGAGGAGCGCGAGTTTCGCCGCGCGGTGACCGACTGGGAGCTGGCCCGCTACTTCGAGATCATCTGATGGCGACGGTCAAAACCATCTCCCCGGTCGACGGCCGCGTCTGCGCGGAGCGCGTGCTCGCCAGCGCCGCCGAGATCGACCGCACGCTCGAGCGCGCCCGTGCCGCGCAGCGCACGTGGCGTGAAACGCCGATCGCCGGCCGCGCCGCGATCATGGAGCGCTTCTGCGCCGAGTTCGAGCGCCGCGGCGCGGAGATCGCCCAGGGCCTCACCTTACAGATGGGACGGCCGCTGCGCTTCGCGCCGAGCGAGGTGCGCGGCACGCTCGAGCGCGCCCGCTACATGATCGGTATCGCCCCGACGGCGCTCGCTGACATCGACGCAGGTCCCAAGCCCGCCTTCCGCCGCTTCATCCGCCGCGAGCCACTCGGCGTCGTGTTCACGGTGGCGGCGTGGAATTATCCCTATCTCATCGCCGTCAACAGCGTGGTGCCCGCCCTCATGGCCGGCAACGCCGTCGTGCTCAAGCATTCCGCGCAGACACCGCTCGCCGCCGACGCCTTCGGCGAGTGCTTCGCCGCGGCCGGCCTGCCTGCGGGGCTCTTCCACGTGCTGCACCTCTCGCACGAGGACACCGAGCGGGTGATTGCCGACCCGCGCGTCGGCTTCGTCGCGTTCACGGGATCCGTGGCCGGCGGCCGCGCGGTGCAACGCGCCGCGGCCGAGCGCTTTGTCGGCGTCGGCCTCGAGCTCGGCGGTTGCGATCCGGTGTACGTCCGGCACGACGCGGACCTGAAACACGCGATCGAGAACATCGTCGACGGCGCCTATTTCAACTCCGGCCAGTCCTGCTGCGGGTTGCAGCGCATCTACGTCCACGAGAGCCTCTACGAGGCCTTCACACGCGGCTGTGTCGAGCTCATCGGTCAATATCGCCTCGGCAACCCGCTCGACCCCGAGACGACCCTCGGGCCGGTGGTGCGCACCGCCGCGGCGGACGCCGTGCGCGCGCAGATCCGCGCCTCCATCGATGCGGGCGCCAGGCCTGCGATCGAGGAGCAAGCGTTCGCGGCCAGCAAGCCCGGCACGCCCTATCTCGCACCGCAGCTGCTGCTCGACGCACCGGCCGCCTCCACGGTGATGCGCGAGGAGATCTTCGGGCCGGTCGCCGGCGTCGCCCGAGTGCGGTCCGACAGCGAAGCCGTCGCACTCATGAATGACAGCGCCTTCGGCCTGACCGCGTCCGTGTGGACGCGCGACCGCCAGGCCGCCGAGCGGCTCGGGTCGCAGATCGACACCGGCACTTTCTTCATGAACCGCTGCGACTATCTCGATCCCGCGCTCGCCTGGGTGGGCGTGAAGGATTCGGGGCGCGGCTGTACGCTTTCGGTGGTCGGTTACGAGCACCTGACGCGGCCCAAGTCCTTTCATCTGCGGGTGACGACGTGAGCGTGATCCTCAAAGCCAACTGGAACTATCCGACCACCGTATGGGCGGGCCCCGGCCGAATCGCGGAGCTCCCGGGGGCGTGCAGCGCGCTTGGCATCAAGCGGCCGCTGCTCGTGACCGACGAGGGCCTGCGCGAGGCGCCGATGGTACGGCGGGCGCTCGGGCTCGTTGCAGGAGCCAGGCTCTTTGCCCGCGTGCGCGGCAACCCCGTGGCCGCGAACATCGACGAGGGCCTCGCGGCTTATCGCGCCGGCTCGCACGACGGCGTGATCGCCTTCGGCGGTGGCTCGGCGCTCGATGCGGGCAAGGTCATCGCCTTCATGTCGGGGCAGACGCGGCCGCTGTGGGACTTCGAGGACGTCGGGGACTGGTGGACGCGCGCCGACCCGAAGGGCATCGCGCCGGTCGTCGCCGTGCCCACCACGGCCGGCACGGGCTCGGAGGTCGGGCGTGCCGGCGTCGTCCTCAACGAGGAGACGCATCAGAAAAAAATCATCTTCCACCCGCAGATGATGCCGCGGGTCGTGATCAGCGACCCCGAGCTCACCGTGGGGCTGCCGCCCGCGATCACGGCCGCGACCGGCATGGACGCCTTCGTGCACTGCTTCGAGGCCTTCTGCGCGCCGGGCTTTCATCCGCTCGCCGACGGAGTTGCCCTCGAGGGCATGCGCCTCATCCAGACGTATCTCCCGCGCGCCTGCGAGCACGGCGCGGACATCGAGGCGCGCTCGCGCATGCTGGCGGCGGCCAGCATGGGAGCGACCGCGTTTCAGAAAGGCTTAGGGGGCGTGCACGCCATCGCCCACCCGGTCGGCGCGCATTACAACACGCACCACGGGCTCACCAACGCCGTGCTGCTGCCGTACGTCATCACCTACAACCGCCCGGCGATCGAAGGAAAACTGGCGGTCATCGCCCGCCTGCTGGACCTGAAGGGCGAGCCCTTCGGGGCGCTGTTCGAGTGGGTGCTCGGCTTCAGGCGGCGGCTCAAGATCCCCCAGACTCTCGCCGAAATTGGCGTGCCGGTAGAGGACGCAGAGCTGATCGGCCGGGAAGCGGCGCTCGACCCCTCGGCTTGCGGCAATCCGCAGCCGGCGGACGCCGCGGCCTACGCGCGCATCTTCCGCGCCGCGGTCAAGGGGGACTTGAGGCTCCCTGCCTGAAGGCGATCCGGACTCAGCGCCGCGCGGCCTCGCGTTTCTCCCGCTTGGCCGCGCGCTTCTCGTCGAACGTCTTCGCTGGCTTCTTCTTGGTCTCTCTCTTTCGATCCATGCCCTTGCTCATAACCACTCCGCTTTGCGTTGCACTTTCGTAGGTCGCGGCAGGCCCGCCGGTATCGCAATGACCCTATTTCTATCAGATTTTGCCGAGCTCGGTCACTGCCTCTCTCCACAGCGTCTCGTTGGCGGCCGCGACGACCCGGCCGTTGCTGGCGGTCGAGAGCGGCGCACCGCGCCAATCGCTGATCCTGCCCCCGGCGCCCTCGACGACCGGAATCACCGCCATGAAATCATGCGGCTTCAGCTGCACCTCGACGACCAGCTCGCACGAGCCCGAGGCGAGCATGCCGTAGAGATAACAGTCCCCGCCGTAGCGGCGCAGTGCCATGCGCGCGCCGAGCGCCTCGAAGCGCGGCCGCTCCTCGGCGTTGAAGGTCTCGGCGGTGGTCGTGTACACCACGGCCTCGCCGAGCGTACGGCGGGCGCTGGCGCGTGCCTCGCGGCCGTTGAAGAGTGTCGGGCGGCCCTCGCACCCCACCCAGCGCTCCGCCATTGCCGGCGCCTCGATGACGCCGAGCACCGGCCGCTCGCCCTGCATGAGCGCGATCAGGGAACCGAACAGCGGAAAGCCCGTAATGAAGCTCTTGGTGCCGTCGATCGGGTCGATCATCCAGGTGAACTCGCCGTTTCCCTCCGCGGGAAATTCCTCGCCGCGAATCGCGTGGCCCGGAAACGCGGCGCGGATCATGCGCCGCATCTCGCTCTCGATCTCCTTGTCGACCATGGTGACGGGACTGCCGTCGCTCTTGGCCTGCACGGCCACCGGGGTACGAAAATGGGCCATGGCGACGCGGCGCGCGACGTCGGCGAGCTTGCCTGCAAGTTCGAGAGCTGTGGCGCAGTCGGGGTGGCTCGCGAAGCTCATGGGCGGCCCGTGCGCCGCCGCGCGTAGGGCAGCACCTGCTGCTCGAGCCAGTTGCGCAGCTCGGCGAGCTTCACCGACTCCTCCTGCACGGCGGGTCCGAGCCCGTGCCTCCACGCGAGACGCCGGTCGTGCGGATTGCGCATGAGCGCGCGCAGATCGGCCACGAAGGCCTCGAGGTCGCGCGCGTCGGCAAAGAGTCCGTCCTCGATGAGCTTCACCCCGTAGCGTACGGCGCAGGCGGCGATCTCGTCGAAGGTGTACTCAGGGTGGTATTGCACGCCCCAGAAGACTCCCGCCCCGTGCCGCAGCTCGAGCGCCTGCAGCCCCATCTCGTTGCTCGCGAGCGGCATCGCACCGGCGGGCAGCGCGGCGATGTCGTCACGGTGCACGGTGATCGCCTCGAACACCGCGGGCTTCCCCGCGAACATCGGGTGGCCGCGTCCCGCCTCGGTGAGCTCGATGCGCCGGCCGAAGCCGAACTCGCGCCCGCGCGGGTTGGGGCGCACCTCCCCGCCCGCCGCCGCTACCGCCACCTGCATTCCCCAGCAGCTGCCGAAGAATGGCACACCGGCGGCGAAGGTCGCCCGCGCCAGCTCGATCTGGCGCTCGATGTGCGCGCCGCCGTCGTAAACGTTGAGCGCCGAGCCCGTGATCGCCACGCCGTCGTAGGCGGCGACACCGGTCGCGTGCGGCAGCTGCACTTCGCCATCCGCGGGACGCACGATGTCGCAGCGGACCGCGGCCAGGCTCTCGAGCGTGCGTGCATAGCCCTCTCCGGAGGGCGACCCGCCGGCCGCCACCTGCTGCTCGCGGATCGCTGCGCGATTTCCGTCGATGACGAGGACCGCCGGCCGACTCATCTTGATACATCCCCTGGCAGGGGTTGCGGGACCGGAAGGCCCTTGCTCTCGAGGAGCTCGCGCAGGACGTCCGGGCGATCGGTGGTCATGCCGTCGACGCCGAACGCGAGCAGCCGCTCCATGTCCACTGTCGCATTGACGGTCCAGGGAACGACGCGCAGCCCCAGTGCGTGCGCTTCGGTGATGCGCTGCGCATTGAGATCCTGATAGTCCGGGCCCCAGGTGGCCGCTCCCGTCGCCTTCACGAGCCGCACCACCGAGTTTCCGAAGCGCGCCGGATCGAGGCCCCCGAGCCAGGGCGAAGGGATCGGCGCTCCGATCCGCAGCGTGTCGCCTTCGTTCTGCTCCTCGGTGAGCGCGACGGTGGCGGCGCGCGGCATGTGGCGCTGCACCGCGGCGAGCACGCGAAAGTCGAAGGCCATGATGCTCACCATGCCGAGCGTCCCGGTCGCCTCCACGTCCTTGCGGAGCGCCGCGGCGAAAGCCTCGGGCGTGGCCGTGAGCTCCGGCTGCTCGGGGAAGGTCTTCACTTCGATCGCCACCCGCACCCGCCCCTCACCGCGCGCGCGCACGAGCGCGAGCGCATCGCTGAGCCGCGGAATGCGCTCGCCGTCCACCGGCTCCTGCTCGGGAAAACGCGCCGCGTACGAGCTGCCGGGCTTCAGGCGCCCGACGTCGTAGGACTCGAGCTCCCTGAAGCTCAGATCGAAGATCCGCGGACCGGTCGCGGCGAGAAAGCGCCCGTCCGCCCCGCGCGTCAGGTCGGGATTGAGCTCGGGGTCATGAGTGACGACGACCACGCCGTCCCGGGTGATCCCGCAATCGAGCTCGAGCGTGCTCACGCCGAGCTCGAGCGCCCCGCCGAACGCTGCCAGCGTATTCTCCGGCCACAGGCCGCGTGCCCCGCGGTGGCCCTGCAACTCAAGCACGGCGGCGGCTCCCGGGTGCGGCGGTTACACGACAAGCGGTGGAGGCGATGTTATATTTCCAAGTGTCCGAGCCCGATCAGACTATCTTGCCAAAAACTTGCCTGTCAACGCGACAGGAGGGGCTTTAGACCCGATGAACTCCGATCGTGCGTGGAGCGCTGTGTGCGTGTTCCTCATTCTGGCGGCCACCGCCGCGCTGCCGGCTGCGGCCGACGACTCCAGGGTCCTGCGCATCATCACCTGGGCGAGCTACGTGCCGTCCGAGGTCATTGCGCAGTTCAGGAAGGAGACCGGCATCGACGTGCAGGTCACGCTCTCGAACAACGAGGAGATGATCTCGAAGCTTCGCGCCACCGGCGGCGCAGGCTTTGACCTCGCGCAGCCATCGCAGGACCGGATCTTCGGCGCGCAACAGGAGTTCCGCATCTATAAGCCCCTCGACACGGGCAAGGTCAAGCTCGATGAGTTCGTGCCGGAGCTGGTCGATGCGGTAAGAAAGAACGCGACCGTCGACGGCAAACTCTACGGGCTGCCCTACGTCTGGGGCACCGAGGGACTCATTTACAATTCCACACGCGCGAAGATCACCGACTACACCGACCTGTGCAAGCCGGAGCTCAAGGGCCGGACCGCAGTGCGCCTGAAGCGCCCGACGCTCATGGCGTTCGCGCTCGCCTCCGGTCACGACCCGTTCGCGCTCTACCACGACACCAAGGCGTACACCGCTCTCATGCAGCAGGTCGGCAAGACGCTCGCCGCCTGCAAGGCGAATTTCCGCTTCTTCTACGACAACAAGGACCAGCTCCTGAACGGGGTGCGCTCCGGGGAGATCTGGGCGGCGATGATGTGGGATTCGGGTGGCTGGCTCCTCAATCGGGACAATCCCGCCATCAAGTTCATCAACCCGCGCTCGGGCGCGATTGCCTGGATGGACACCTTCGCGCTCCCGGCACGGGGGCGCAATGACGCCGGCGCCTACGCCTGGATAAATTTCGTCATGCGTCCCGAGGTCGCCGCTCTGGTCGCGAAATCGATCGGCAATTTCACCGCCTCGAGGGGCGCCGACAAGCTCATGGATCCCCGCGTCCGCGCCCAGTTCGCCGAGACGTTCCCCGACGGCCTGAAGAACATCAAGTGGTACCCGGCGATTCCTCCCGGGCTCGAGGAGATCGAGGGCGAGGTTCTCGACAGAGTGAAGGCGGCCGATTGAGCACCGGACTCCCGCCCGCCGCAGCGCCCGATCTCGAGATCAGCGCGGTCACCAAGCGCTTCGCCGCGCACGTGGCGGTGAACGAAGTGTCCTTCAGTGTCGCCCGCGGCAGCTTCTTCTCGATACTGGGTCCCTCGGGCTGCGGCAAGACGACGCTGCTCAGAATGATCGCCGGTTTCATCCAGCCCGACGGTGGCACCATCGCCATCGGCGGGCGCGATATGGCGAGCGTTCCGCCCAACAAGCGCCCGGTCAACATGGTGTTCCAGCACCTGGCGCTCTTCCCGATGATGTCGGTCGGCGAGAACGTGGCCTTCGGGCTCGCGCGGCGCGGCGTCGCCCGAGCCGAGCGCACCCGCCGCGCCGAGGCGATGCTCGAGCGGGTGGGACTCGCGGGCGCTGCGGGTAAGCGCACCGACGAGCTCTCCGGCGGGCAGCGCCAGCGCGTGGCGATCGCCCGCAGCATGGTGCTCGAGCCGACGCTGCTCCTCCTCGACGAGCCGCTCGGCGCGCTCGACTTGAAGCTCCGCGAGCACATGAAGGTCGAGCTCAAGCAGCTCCAGAGTGCCTTCGGCACCACCTTCGTCTACATCACTCACGACCAGTCCGAGGCACTGGTGCTCTCCGATCGCGTCGGCGTCATGAACCAGGGCCGCTTCGAGCAGCTCGGCAGCCCGCAGGAGCTCTACTACTCACCCGCGACTTCGTTCGTCGCGGGCTTCGTCGGCGCCAACAACCGCGTGCCCGGCACAGTCCTCGGGCAGGACGGCGCGCTCGTCGAGCTGGACGCCGGCGGGGGCCTGAGGCTCCGCGCGCGCAGCAAGGGCATCCTCGCGCGCGGTGCCGCCGCCGATGCCTTCATCCGCCCCGAGGCCATGACCCTCGCCCGCAGCGCCGCGGAGCTCCCGCCCGGCCAGAACGCCTTGAGCGGCGAGGTCACGGACATGCTCTTCGACGGCGCGAACTCGGTCGTGCTGCTGCGCGAGTTGCAGAGCCGCCGGGAGCTGCGCATTGCGCTGCCCCAGACCGGCGCCTTCGCGGACCTGAGCTCCGGGGCGCGCATCAGTTTCGGTTTCGATCCCGAGCGGGCGATCTGTTTCCCGGGCGCCCATGGCTGAGACCGCGGCAGGGGCAGGCTGGTACCGAAGGCTGGTGCTTGCGCTGCTGCTCGCGCCGGCGCTCTTGTGGCTCTTCGGGCTCATCATACTGCCGCACCTGGATCTCGCCGTACTGTCGTTCCGCGAGCGCGTCGCGCCGCGGGAGTACACGGCGAGTCTCGCCCAATACCGCAGCTTCTTCGGCGAGCCGCTCTACTGGCACGTGTTCGCGCGTACGGCGCTGCTCTCGGCGATCGCCACGCTGCTTACGCTGCTCATCGCGTTTCCGATCGCCTGGATCATCGCCAAGCTCGCCCGCGGCCGCATGAGCGCGCTGTTGTTCGTCGTGTGCCTGATTCCCTTCTGGGTCAGCGAGACGGTGCGCACTCTCGGGTGGATGATCCTGCTGCGCGAGTCGGGCGTGCTGCCCGCGATCCTCGTGCATCTCGGCATCACCGCACAGCCGGTCGAGCTTCTCTATCACGACGCGACCATCCTGGTCGGCCTGGTCTACACCTCGCTCCTCTTCATGGTGGTGCCGCTCGTCGGGAGCCTCGAGAGTCTCGATAACTCACTCATCGAGGCCGCCTACGATCTCGGCGGCAAGGGCGGGTCGATCCTGCGCACCATCGTCATCCCGCACGCCGCGCCCGGCATCACCGCCGGCTGCATCGTCGTGTTCATGCTGACACTCGGCAACTACCTGACGCCGACGCTGCTCGGTGGCAAGAACTCCCTGTGGTTCACCGAGCAGATCTATACGCAGTTCATCACCCGCTTCAACTGGGAGCAGGGTGCGGCCTTCGGCTTCCTGCTGCTCGCCCTCTCGACGGCGATCGTGTGGCTCGGCCTCAAGGTCTCGGGACAACGGTTCAGCGACGTCATGAGGCGGGTGTGATCCCGAGCCTCCCCCGCCCCGCCTGGCTGCGTGCCGCGACCGCGCTGTACGTGGCGGCGTTCCTGCTGTTTTTGTTTTTGCCGCTTACGGTCGTAGCGGTGTTCGCCTTCAACGACGCGCCCTACCCCGCTCCTCCCTGGCACGGCTTCACGCTCGACTGGTTCCTCGGCAACGAGGCCGAGGGGCGCGTCGGGCTGTTCCGCGACTCCGAGCTCCTCGGCAGCATCTGGACGAGCGGCATCGTGGCGCTCTGGGTCACGGGGCTCTCGGTGGCGGTCGGCACCGCGAATGCGTTCCTCATGGAGC
>Ga0307469_10000692_pt1 | contig 12256 bp, 10 predicted proteins | sample atmos_gasesAM2C__FD_203084 | JGI IMG/M metagenome (GOLD analysis project Ga0307469, IMG submission 203084) | Hardwood forest soil microbial communities from Morgan-Monroe State Forest, Indiana, United States - atmos_gasesAM2C_515 | ecosystem: Environmental > Terrestrial > Soil > Temperate...
TTCAGCAAAGTCCCACGTCATTGCCACGACTTGGCGTGGCATGCTCGGGCCCAAGGCGCTGTCCTTCGGCAGCCACCCGACTAGCGTTGATCCGTAGTAGATCATGCGATCGACTACGCAAGCGAGATACACGCATATTGCGTCTGCGTACGCACTTGCTCCAGTGCCTCCGTCGCGTAGCGGGATGTCTTCTTCGTTTCTTCCAGAAGCGAGTGCGTCTTGCCTCACTTGCTCGCGTGCTTCTTGGACAAGGTCCACGAAAGTGTTGAGAACAACCAACTGCCGTGGTGTGAAGAGGTCACTCCATGTCGTGATGCCGTAATTGCCAACGCGGAAGCCCAGGGCTTGCTGAAAAAACTCAACGTCGGGCTTCCACTCCGGCGTTGCTGCGAGCGCTGCGGCCTCTTGTTCGGCCGTCGGTGAGAGATAAAGACGACCACGCTTGCCTTCTGCGACGATCGCCATAAGACGCGCACCGATCCGTCCAGCCTTCCCCTCGGCCATGATGTACTTCCCTGCGATTGGCGCTCCAGACATCAAGCAACGGAAATTCGCGCCGCGCCCGAGCTTGGTGCCGGACCTGGTTGCCTCGACGTTCCTGGGCTTACCGGTACGCACGGTAAAGCGGTACGTGTCGCCCTCGATGATTGGGTCGACGTAGGATTCTCTGCCTGCCTTCGTCGAAACCATGAAGTTCGACACAAGCGGCACATCAACGTGCGCGAATGCTGGATTTGGGCTCTTTACGGTGCGCGCCCAAAGCCAGGCAATCACGGTCAGCGATTCGCCCACATAGGGACTCAGGTCCGGTCTGCCGTCTGCCATCTCGGTTGTGACGGTCACGTTTGGGTAGTGGTCGCCTATCCGGATAGCGGCCTCGTCACGCATCCATTTCCCGTAGTGTCGGACGTCTTCCGCAAGACCCCGCGCGCCGCGCCAATCGCGCGCGACCAGAGGCCGTTCTGCCTTCGCGTGAGGATTGACCGGCGCGCTCCCCTCGAAGGTCGCGGGAATTTCGAGCAATGCCTTGTTCAGCAGGACGGCTACTGGGTTCAAATCGCCGGCGTAGCTCTGCAACCCGAGCCATTGTGCAGATAGTGGGAGGCTGCCACTTCCGGCAAACGCGTCGAAGAACGCCGGCAATGCGTTGCGGTCAAACAGATCGGCTGCTCGCGGATGATCCGCATTTTCCGCACACGCTCGCCGCCAGTTTGCCCAAACCTCATCGTGCGCTGCGTTGATGACCGTCTCGTTGCCGGTGTTCTCCCAGAGCACAAGGTTTTCGATTATTCGGAACAGCCTTTGCCGTTCCTTTTCCTGCTTCTTCTCCGTCGGGAACAGGTCGGGATTTGCGGAGGGATCGTCAACCATCTGGGCAAATATGACTGCGCGCGCTGCTGCCAGTGGTCGTTGGGCCCACCACTTGTGGAAGGAAGTCGGCCACCCCTTGGGTGCCTTCTGCTTCCTGTGGAGGGATTCCGCGTTGATGGCGTCTAGCGGAAGTGCCACCTCGATGAGTTTCTTCTTCGCGTTCAGAAGCGATCCTGTTAGTTGGGGAAGTGGGAAGTCATCGCGCCACCGGAAGACTCAGCTCAGCTCGGCTTCTCCGCCTTTGCGAGCAGCTCTGTCAGATCGTAGTTCACGCTCGTCACGCCGAAGTCAGGTTCCCGTTGAAAAGGTCTTCGGATGTAATGAACCTTCTGCGTTTCGTCGTCGATAAATTCAACGATGGCGAGGATGAAGTCGTCGGGTTTGTTGAGCGAGTAGAGGATCTCGTTCTTCGTGACCGAGACAGTTGACGCATCGGTAACCCGTCCCTTTACCTCGATGAACCGAAGCTTCCCGGTGCCGGGGATGTGGCTCTCGATGTCATAGCCGACCTTCTCAAGCTCGCGGTCGATCGGTTCGAAGCCGAGCGAGCGCTCGACCTCCATCACGGCCGCGCGTGCTCGAGCGCCGGCTGCCTGTCTATCCGGAATAACCATGAAACGGGGAGAGGGCCGACCCGCGATCTTGGCTAGGAGCCCGGCGGGCGCCACCACGACTCCGCCGAGGACGACTGGCGGAAGTGCGGAAACCTTCGCCTCTAGGTCGAGCTGCTCCAAACGCTTGTGAAGACGGGCGTATAGGTCGCTTGCGCGACGGTCTGCTTCCTGGGAGTTGAGCCTTGCGTTGACCTTTCCGGCTTGCTCGGCTGCCTTCAGCTCCTGCGCGCGGTGGTCCCAGTAGTTGATTTCTTTCGTGAGCCTTTCCTTCACGGCGGCGCGCGTCTTCGCGATCCATTCGTCACGCCGATCGCGCACTTCCTTGAGGTGGTCTGGGACGAGCGTCTCGATCGCGTGGCCCTGTGCCTTTTGTTCGAGCGATCGGTCGATCCAAGAACACTCGGGTCGCTTGAGGATCGACTCGAAATCTGGTTCGTCGGTGTTGAGCGGCCGGTAATCGAGATAGGGCGCGTAGTGCAGGTGACGTGCGGTGCCCTCGCGGTCGAGCTCGACGTAGAGCATCCGCCGCGAGATCGTGCGCCGCTGCCCAGTTTGCGTGAGGCTTGCGTCTTGGACAGCGTGGTCGAGATAGAAGAGCACACGCGGCTCCTCCCCGACGTCGTTCTCGTCGACGAGGACGGTCCCACGCTTCAGGAGGTCGCGGTGCCGCTCGAGCGTCATATCGAGCGTCGCGTCGAGGAGCGGATGACCCGGACACACGAACGCGGCGAGCGGCAGCCCGGCGGGAGCGACGAGGTCTTTCTCGAAGGCGATGCGTTCGTACCGCGGAAGCACGGGTTCGCCGATCCCGATCTGCCGGTCCCGGTTGCGTACCGGTGCTGGAACATGCTTGACCTCGTACCGCCTCGGTTCTCGCTGGTTCACCGTTCCACCCAGCCGCGAGAACGCTTCGACGAAAAACGATTCGACGTAATGCGGCTGGAGGCGACGTGCCTCGGCCCGCTCCATGTCCTCGCGGATTCGACGGACACGACTAACGTCCATCGAGTCGTGCGCGAGCGCATGCTCCTCGAGGAGGTTCTCGATCTGTTTCCGATCGACCGCGTGCTCGACTTGTTTGGTCAACCGCGCGCGATTCTCGGGGTCCTCGCCATAGCGAACCGCCTCGATCAGCAGCTGTCGCAGCGGCCGCCCCTCGAAATGCAACTTCCCAAGGACGTCGAAAACCTTTCCGCCTAACGCGGAGCGAGCTTCGTTGAGCTTCTCGAGCAACGTCAGATAAACGTCGCCTTCGCGCGTCTCCTCTGCGATGAGGTTCCAGAGGTGGCATATCTCTTGCTGACCGATCCGGTGGATGCGTCCGAAGCGCTGCTCGATGCGGTTCGGGTTCCAGGGGAGGTCGTAATTGACCATCAGGTGCGCTCGCTGGAGATTGATTCCCTCCCCCGCCGCGTCGGTCGCCAAGAGCACCTGGACGTTCTGGTCGTAAAGAAATGACTCTTGCGCTTTCAACCGATCTTCCCGACCCATGCTTCCGTGGATGACGACGACTGCGTCGGTTCGCCCTAGAACCGTCGAGATCTTGTTCTCCAGGTAGGAAAGCGTGTCGCGATGCTCGGTGAAGATGACAAGCTTCTGATGGATCGAGCCCGTGACGCCGGCGCTCGTGGCCCGGCCGCCCCGCGGGGCTGATCCGGACGCGAAGATCTCATCAAGGAGGTTCGCAAGCTCGCGCCACTTCCGGTCGTCGCCGCTCCGACGAACCTCTTGCGCGAGCTTCTCGAGGCGCGCGAGTGTCGCAATCTCCGCCTTGAGTTCATCGATCGTTTGCGCAGCGGTCGCCTGGTCGAGGATCTGCTCTTCGGCCTCATGGACCTCGTCCTCGGGTGCTTCTTCGAGGTCCTCGATGTCGTCTTCGTCGAGTTCGCGCGTCGGGGCGATGTCGACGTGAACGCTCTCACCGCGCTGAAGCAGCTCGAACTCTCGCAGGCGCTTCTCTAAGCGCTCCCGACGGCGCCTCAATGACTGATAGATCGCCTCAGGTGAGGATGCGAGACGCCGCTGCAGGATCGTCAACGCGAAACCGACGGTGCGAGCCCGCTTGTCGTTGTTGAGATCATCCGCTCGGTTGAATTCGTCCCGAACATACTCAGTGACTTCGGCGTAGAGGTGCGCTTCCTTGTCCGAGAGCTTGTATGGAACGGTGTGAGCGATCCGCTCTGGGAAGAGCGGTGTCTCGTCGAATTTGTAGAGCTCTTCCTTGACCATCCGACGCATCAGATCGGAGACATCGACGGTGTGGACGCCGTCACGGAACCGTCCCTCGAATCGGTCGCCGTCGAGCAGCGCCATGAAGAGCTGGAAGTCTTCCTCTTTCCCGTTGTGCGGCGTCGCCGTCATGAGAAGGAAGTGACGCGTAAGTGTGGAGAGGAGTTGGCCGAGTTTGTACCGCTTCGTGTATTTCACTTCGCCGCCGAAGAAGGTGGCTGAAAGCTTGTGCGCCTCGTCGCAGACGATGAGGTCCCAGCGAGCGTCGGGCGCCGCGAGCTTCTGCTGCACGTCTTCATTGCGGGAGAGTTTGTCGAGTCGCGCGATCGCGAGGTTGTTCTCGAGGAACCAGTTGCCCGTCCGCGCGGCCTCGAGTTTGTCATTCGTAAGGATCTCGAACGGCAGGTGGAAGCGTTTGTTCAACTCGTCTTGCCATTGCTCGACGAGACTTCCAGGGGAAACGATGAGACACCGCTGGAGATCGCCGCGTGCTATCAGTTCCTTTATGAGCAGGCCGGCCATGATCGTCTTACCAGCTCCAGGGTCGTCTGCGAGGAGGAAGCGGAGCGGTTGCCTTGGAAGCATCGTGTGGTAGACGGCCGTGATCTGGTGTGGGTAGGGATCGATGAGCGACGTGTGGACGGCAAGCACGGGGTCGAAGAGGTGCGCAAGTCTGATCCGATGAGCCTCGGAGACGAGCCGGAAAAGGGCGCCGTCGCCATCGAAGCTCCAAGGCCGACCGACCTCCGCAATCTCGAGCCGAGGCTCGTCGTGACGGTACAGGAGCTCATTCGCGACGCGGCCGTCGTGGGCCTTATAGGTGAGTTCGAGCGCTTCCGACCCAAACCATTGAACGTTGACGACGGTGACAAGCGCATCCGGAAGGACACCGCCGACGGCGGCGCCCGGCTGGAGTTCTTCAAGTGTGGCCATCTCTCGCCGCGCGGCCCTTCCCCGGATCGCGCAGATCCCCCTCATCGAAGATTCAAGGAACTCAAATCTAGTCGGGGTTAGTGACGGGTCAGACAGCCTGGCCTCAAGCTCCAAGTTGGTTGTCCGACCCAAGTGTATGATTCGGTTGTTGTTTCGGTTGCAGTTGGAGGTCGCTACCTGATGCCATCAAGAGAGGTCTATCCCAACGCGCCCCTGCGCCTGGTGACGTCGGAGTTCAGATTCCCCCTCTCGCCGCGGCTGAGTCGCGACGACGTTCTTGGCGAGCTCGCCGGGGTGCTGGGCGACGCACTCCCGATAGTAGAAGTCGCCTCACCGCCAGGATTCACTTTGAGCGTGGGAGTGGAGTCCCCACTTCGGCCGGGTGCTTCTTCGGGTGGATACCGATTCATGACTCGAGATCGGATGGCGGCCGTAACAGTTGCGCCAACGAGGATCGCCATCGAGACAACTAAGTACGCGCACTGGGAAACGTTTCGAGACACCGTAGTTCGTCCAGCGCTTGAGGGCGTAGGTGGGGAACTTGGCGCGATCGCAGGCCTCGATCGTGTTGGCCTTCGCTATATCAATGAAATCCGTGTCGTGAAAGGCTCACTGCGGCCTGAGGATTGGACCGACTACGTAAGCGAGGACCTTGTCGCAATGATGCGCTTGGCAGATGGAAGCTTGGTGCAGACCGCGCAGGGCGCGTTGCATCTGCTAACTCCTTCGAATGACGAGATCTTGATGCGCTTCGGAACGATGGAAGGGTTCATGGTCGCTGATAGCGGTCCACTCGCACTGCCGACTCCCATAAGGGACGGTGCGTTCTTTCTTGTGGACATCGACAGCTACTGGGCTCGATCAGCGACGCTCGATGAATTCAGCGTTAGCGATGCGCTCGCTATATCGGATCGACTTCATCAGCCGGTGAATCAACTGTTCGAGCATTCAATAAGCGAGAAGCTTCGCGAGGAGGTGTTGAGGGTGGGTCCGTCATGAGCAGAGCGCCGTTTGAACTCGACATCAATCCCGGTACAACTTCGTCCGGCGTACGTGAAACATCACCTGTCAGCCAAACTTTGGCCTCGATTACCCGGGAGTTCGGACGGCTTCGGGATAAGACTTCGTTCCTCGATGAGAATGTCGGCGTTGATCATCGCCGCGCGCAGCTGCAGACCCTGGAGCTCGTTGCCCGCGAGCGTCTGCGTGAAGGCGCGCAACGGTTGCTCGAAGACCTTTCCGTTCGGAGAGGACTTGGCTGGACAGACATCGCACGAGTTGTCGGTGTGTCCGTACAAGCAATCCGTAAGTGGCGAGCGGGTCAACCTGCGACTGGGGAGAATCAGCTTTCGTTGGCGCGACTCGCCGCACTACTTGATCTGCTTGCGGACGTTCCGGTGGCTAGCCCAGCGGCTTGGCTTGAAGTACCCGTCTTGACGGGTTACGCGCCTCGCCACATGGACGTCTATTACGGTGGCCGCCCGGATCTACTCTTTGATTTGGCGCACCTTCGAATCACGCCGGAAGTTGCGCTTCAGGAGCTCGATCCGGACTGGCGCGACAAATGGAAGCTCGATCACGAGGTGTTCACTGCTGCGGATGACAACCTCTCGATTAGGCGGAGGCAATGATTACGAGTGGCGGATCTCGAGTCTCCAAGCTCGCCGGATGAGCTGTACCGCTATCGTGGAGACGAAGTCCTACTAGCCCGGCCGGTCTTCCAGGGTGACGTTTTCGAGAACGTTGCGATTCCAGGGTTCGATGACGGTCCGGGTCTCGCAATCGTTCTAACGCACGCCTGCACGATGCGGGGCCCAGGCGGAATGCTCAAGGACCGCCTCTTGGTGGGTCGGGTCACCGTGTCGGACAGTCCAAAGCGATGGAGAGGCGACTTCGCGTTCATGCCGCTTCCGGAACTAACACCGGGAGAGGGGTCCGCGAACTGGTGTGTGAGTCTGGAAGACGTCGGTGCTCTTCGTGCCGGGCTGCTTGATGTAAACCGTCGCATCGCTTGTCTTAGCGATCGCGGAGTCGTCCTCCTTCAGCAACGCCAAGCTCATCACTTCACGAGATACGTCGTTGAGACGAGCGTGCTATACGAGCAGACCGGGCCCGCCCTTCTCGAAGCCGAACTGATGGAGGACTGGCTCGATGCGCACCTTCGGGACGTTGCGGAAAGGGACTGGACTGCAGCGCACGAGGCTCAGACCCGCGCGTTCGATGAGTACTTCGCGCAGTACCGGCAAGCGGCGAAGGAACCATCCCGATGGTCGTCGATCCGAAGTGCAGTGCGGACCGAACTCGCTTCGCGCACGGAAACGTGATGTCGCAGGCGGACCGCGGGTTGCTCTGGGGTTGCTCTGACCCCGAAAAACCGCCGAAATCGGCCACGATTGCCGAAAAGAGAATGCCGAGGTCAGTGGCGGTTTCCCGCCAAACCCGCAGGTCCGTTAACTAGCCTGAATCGCGTTCGCAACGCAGAGGTCGGCAGTTCGAATCTGCTCGCCTCCACCGGTCGAAGGTCAGCCGGTCGTCAATCGTCTGACCGTTCGGAAGTGGCTCCGTATCAGCTCCGCGACACCGTCGGCGTCGTCGTCCGCCGCCCAGCTTGCTCCGATGTGCTCGGTGATCGGGACGAGGATCGCGGACGCAAGCGCATCTTCGAGGCTCGGCTCCTTCCGGCCCTCGCGCGCCGCGAGGCATCGCGCGACGTCAGCTTGGTTGTGGGCGGTTCTGGCCTCGACGGCGGACGCGAGATCCGGTTCGGTATTGACGAGTTCCAGGATGAGGAGCATCTCGTCGCGACGTTCGTCCGTTCGCATCGCCTCCGTCATCTCGATGAGCGCGTTCTCGAGAGCCTGCATCGCCTTTTCCGCGCGCGGCCGCTCGGCGAGGCAATGCTTGAAGATCCTCATGCTCTCTTCCGTCGGGTCGATGACGACGGCCGTCTTCGATCCGAAGTAGCGGAAGTAGGTACTGCGCGACACACCGGCGCGCCGCGCGATGTCGTCGACGGTGGTCGCGGCGAACCCCTGATCCTTGAACAGGCTCAGGGCCGCCACCCGAAGCTCGCGCCGGACGGCTTCCTTCTGGCGCTCGCGCAGCGTGCCGCTCGCGCTCTCTGAAACTGCCTCGTCCATCGGTGCCATCGCGCGTCGGTTGTCGTGGGTGGTCCCAGAAGGTCGTCATCACCACACTCCACGAAGGGGAGACCGCGTAGCAAGTTGCGACTGGATTCCACAAGGAGCCTTCGGTGGTCAGCATTATCCCGATCCAACTCTTCATCGGAGTCGTCGTTGTCTTGGTCGTCCTCGGTGTCGTCGCCCTTGTGCTGCGCGACGCGGCCCGGCGGCGGTCCGACCACAAGCACCACGGGGATCCGCCGAGCGACGCGAAATAGGGTGTGGCAGTTCCAGCGCGATCGCGTCGTAACGACCGCATTAGTTCGAGGCGATACGCAACGCCGTGAATCCTTGAAGTGGTCGCACCCCCCGAATTGGGGTCGAAGCACCGATCCACACGGGGCTGTGAAGCGGCGACGAACGGACGTACGCTTCGAATCAAGCGCAGGAGTGGCTTGATTCGCGCGAACACTCGGAGACCTCGCAGAGCGCGAGGAGCCAAAGCCGAGCAGAAGAGGAGGGCGACATGCCCGGTATCGGTATCAGCGTCTTCATCGGAGCCGTCGGAGCGATCATGCGGTACGCGGTGACGGCAACAACGCCGGGTTTCAACATCCACACAGGTGGCGTCATCCTCATGTTCGTCGGAGTGGCCGGGGTCCTCCTGTCTCTCCTGTTCTGGTCGAGCTTCAGTCCCTGGAGCCGGAGCCGCCGAGCGTCAAGCAGTCGCCGTGTTGAGACGACGACCGAGGACGGTCGCGAGTCGGGGCGCGTCGTCAGCGAGACGCATGATCGCACGGGCACCTGACGAGCGTCGCGATCGAGGAAGGAGTTGCCCGCATGGTGTTTCTCTTTGTTCTCGCCGTCGTTCTGTTCCTGCTCGGGATCTTCACGGTGAAGCTCCTGTGGTGGGCTGCCTTGGTGCTCGCAGCTGTGTGGGTCGCCGGGATGCTCCGGGGTCGCCGGGTCCTCCACTAGCGCTGCCTTCGAGGACTTGCGTCCAATGAGTTCGAAAGACCCAAGAAGACTCGGATCAGCGACAGAGCGCTTGGCAGGCCAGTCCGCTATTTCAAAGGCGCTTAAGCTCCTCCGCTGACACGCCCCTGAAGCGCTGACTAGACCTGGATTGGCCTCGGTAACGCCGCCGTGACGGCTGCCGACGAGACTCACCAAGAGCGCACTCCGCAGCCGAAAGACCTTCCGAAGGGAGCACCAAATGGACCACATCCAGTTTCGAAAGACACGTCGATCGATCGTCGCAGTTGTGTCGATGGCACTAGCACTCCCCATCCTCGCGACGGTCGCTCCGATCACCGCCGAGGCCGCGTCCGCACCTTGCACGCACACGACGAGAGGGAATCATGTGCCTGTCATCAATGTCGGACCCGGAGAGAAGGAGTGTTTGCGCCACGCGAATCAAACTGGCGCTATCAACGTCGCGTCGACCGGTTCGCTGCTCATCGTGCGATCGACGGTGACCGGTGCGATCACCATGTCCTCGGGGTTCAACACGTTCAAGTCCTGCGCGAGCACGATCATCGGCGCCATCACCGCATCGCATGGAACTGGCGCGGTTCAGCTCGGAGGCAACAGCCCGGCGTGTCGTGGCAACAGGCTCGGAGCGCTGACCCTTACGTCCAACCAAGCCGGTTTGTTGCTGAGTCACAACAGGATCTCGGATTCCGTCACGGCGAACACGAATCAGGTCAAGACCATCATCACGGCGAACAGGATCGTGAATGACCTCACGTGCAACGACAACGCACCAGCTCCGAAACACAAGCATCACCGCAACACGGTCGGCGGTGCGCGATCCGGTAATCAATGCCTCAATAGGTTCTAGAAACGCGACCCATCCGTCGCACTTGAGCTTCGCCTCAGTGCGACGGCCGCGCTTGTTGATTCGGACGTCGATCTCACTTCCGTCAGACCCTGACCGCCGGCCGGACGGTGGCCGTTTTCAGGTTGGCGACGAACTCCACGGGAGACGGCATCGCCGCCACCTGATCGGCGATGACACCCGCCGTCTTGGCGAACGTGGCGTCCGACAGAACCGACGTGACAGCGTCGCGCACGGAGTCGGCGTTCATGGCGTCGGGACGAAGCGCGAGGCCGAGTCCGGCCGCGACGACAGCGTCGGCGTTGATGTAGTTGTCGGCGCCCTGCGGCAGGACGACCTGCGGCAAGCCGTGCGCCATCGCGCCGAACATGGTTCCCGAGCCGCCGTGGTGTACTACAGCCGAGCAGGTCGGCAGCAGCTCGGCCTGCGGCACATACCGCTCGACACGCGCGTTCGAGGCTATGCCGTCGAGCGCCGAGGGGTCCTGGTCGGCGCCGACCGTGACCACCAGTTGAACCTGCTCGTTCGCGAGACCGCGCAGCACCTCGGCAAATACATCGGTGGCCCCGCCGTACACCGTTCCGAGCGTGATGTAGACGGTGGGGATCTCCGTCGGCCGCGGCGGAACCGTCGGCGTGGGAGAAGGGCGCAGGGACAGCCGCGTGCCGCCGTCGACGTCGCGGACGCCGAGCGCCTCCGGCCAGATGTCGGCTGTCAGTCCGGCGTAGACCCCGGCGAGTCCCGGTGATCGCCGACCGAATGCCCGCCACATCGGGCAGACCGCGTCGTCGATCGACTCGAGATCGACGCGCGACAACGGCAGCGTGATTGGTATCTGCACGCTTGGCACGCCGATGATGTCGGCGACGATCGGCGCGGCCAACGCGAAGGTGTCGAACACGATCACGTCGGGAGTGAAGTCGATCGCGGCGGTGAGCACTTCGTCGATCATGTCTTCGAGCGCGGCCTCGCCGAACACCCGTGGGAGGAAGTAACTCAGGATGCGCTCGGGGGCGAGGCCGTCGCCGGGCATCGCGCGCGTGCGCGCACCCAATCGCTCGAACCACCAACCAAGGTTGTGGCCCGCGGGCGCAAACCGCGCACCGGTCTCGACCACCTCCCGCTGGACGTCGGAACCGGTGGCGACGAGCACGTCGTCGCCGGCGTCGAGAAACGCCCCGATGAGCGGCACCAATGGGTTGAGGTGGCCCGCCACCGGGATGCAAACCGTCAGTACCTTCATTCGCGGAACTCCCTTCGCGTCGGCTCAGCCGATCGTGCGGGAGACGGCCGTCCGCCGCTATGACGCCGCGTCACAGCTTGGACGTGTTGTGGCGGCACTCCTACTCGCGCGGGAGGTCGATCCGTCGGTCGCGCCGAGCCGCCAGCGGCCACCCCTGCGCAACATCACGCCGGAGCCGTTCCTCGTCGACGAGGACGTACCGACCGTCCTGCTGCCGGATGGAGCCGTCGAGGGCGAGGGCGGACAGGGCGCGGTTGACGTTCTCTCGGCTCACCCCGATCATCGCCGCCAGCGTCGACTGCGTGATCTTCGGGGTGACTGCCTCGCCGGCCTGCCGCTCGGGGCCCGAGTCGATGAGCTCGAGCAGCCGCAGGATCAGGCGCTCTGCCAGCGGTCGGGTGAGCAAGGCTGTGATCAGATTGGCCTGGAACCGCGTGTTGGACGCCAACAGCTCCAGGGCCCGGTCCTTCAGGACCGGATGGCGCTCCATGAACGGCACGAGATGGCGTCGATCGAGACGGATCAACTCCGTTGCCTGGGTGGCGATCACATCCACGATCCGCACGTGATCGTGGGCGAAGAAACCGGGCTCGCCGAAGGTCATCCCCGGTCCGTGGACGAAGTGGACGATCTCGTTGCCATCGATGTCGACGACGCAGTCCTTCACTTCGCCTGAGACCACGACCCACAACTCGTCAGCGGTGTCTCCGGCGTGAAAGACGTATTCGCCTCGGACCAGCCGTCGGGTACGCGAGGCGGCGGCCAAGGGCTCGATCTCCTCGGTCGCCAGCCCCTCGAACAAGTAGGAGCGACAAAGCCCGATCACGATCTCGGATCCGTCCACCACACCATCAAGTGTGCTCGGAATGCACGCTTCCCGCCGTGAGTTGAAAGCGACTCAGAA
>Ga0307469_10000693_pt1 | contig 12250 bp, 16 predicted proteins | sample atmos_gasesAM2C__FD_203084 | JGI IMG/M metagenome (GOLD analysis project Ga0307469, IMG submission 203084) | Hardwood forest soil microbial communities from Morgan-Monroe State Forest, Indiana, United States - atmos_gasesAM2C_515 | ecosystem: Environmental > Terrestrial > Soil > Temperate...
GCGCGAGGGGAGGCCCATGGTGGCCAGTCCCGATTCGATCTGCTGCTCGGCCGCCTTCTTCACCGGCGCGGAGACATTGAGGAAGCCCTCGAGCTGCTTGCCCATGGCCTGGGCGAAGTTCTCCGTGCCCATGGCCTGCTCCAGCACCTTCGACCACGCGGCGATCCACTGATCGAGGAATTGCTTCCACTGGGCCATCAGGTCCGGCGAGGCCGTGCCCTGGGTCATGACTTTCGACCAGGCCTGCATGCCCTGATCCATGAACGGCCGCCAGAAAGCCTGCGGATCGGGCGCCTGTCCCTGGCCCGCCATCTTGAGCCAGGCCTGCGTCCCTTCGTCCACCTGCTTCTTCCACATGTCGAAGAGCTGCTGGGTGCCCGAATTGTCGGCCATCGTCTCTTCCCTCCTTACGACCGCGCCGCGAGCCAGCTCGATACCTTGGGCCAGCAGTGCACCGACGCGCCGCGTCCCGCGATGAGCGAGATGTGGCCGCCCGGGAGCTCCACGTATTCCTTGTCCGTGCTCGACACGGCACCGATGAGCGGCTTCACGCAGCCCGGAGGCGCGATGTTGTCTTCCCTGGCGCCCACCGCGAGCACGGGGCAGCGAATGCTCCCGAGCCGCACCGGCCGGCCCCCCATGGTGAGCTCACCCCGATAGAGCCGGTTCTGCTGGTAGTACTCCTTCACCCACTGCCGGAAGAACTCGCCGGGAAACGGTAGATACTCGTTGGCCCACTTGTTTAGCGCGTTGAACCCGGCCACGTACTCCGGATTCCACAGGTTCCACCAGAGATTGATGCTCGTGGAAAGATCCATGGTGGGCTTGAGGAGCTTGAAGCCCATCTTGACCATGTCCGCCGGTATCGCCCCCAGCGTGTCCACGTACTTGTCCACGTCGAAGTAGCGGCCATCGAGCCAGAGCCCGAACAGTCCGACCTGGCTGAAATCGATGGGCCCCGCCATGTCGATGAAGTTCTTCACGGGAAACTCGGGCGTGCTGGCCAGCCACGACATCGACAGCGGCGCGCCCATGCAATAGCCGAGCACCGACATCTCCTTGGCCCCAGAGCTCTCCAGCGCCTTGCGGGCCAGCCGCGGCAAGATCTTCGTCACCGCGTACTCGAGGGTCAGGTCGTTGTCCTCGGGACCGAAGACACCCCAGTCCACGAGGTAGAAGTCGAAGCCCTGCCCGGTCATGTGCTCGATGAACGACCCCTTGTGCATGAGGTCGAAAATATAGGGCCGGCTGATGCCGAGATTGGGGACGAAGAGGAGGGGGGTCTTGTGGGTGCGCTTCGAAGCGTAGCGCCACAGCCGTGACTTGCCCTTGCGGTAGATCTCCTCTCGCGGAGTGGGACCAACCTCGGGCTCTTTGGGATTCATGACCATCTCGCTGAAGTGCTTCATGCGGAGGCTGTTGCGCCGCAGCTCTTCCTGCCAGCGGGCCAGCATCTCCGGCGACATGGCCGGCATCTCGGGCGTCATCGTGAACAGTTCGTCTTTCATCCGCTCCTCGTTGGGCGTGAAGTCACCGACTCACACGTTTATGTTACGCTCCGCTGACGCTTCGCGTCAAGAAGATCAGACCCGTCCCCTTCCTCCTCATGGAGGTGCATCCGGCAGGAGAGCAGAGTCGTCTGCGACTAGGCCTGGAAGAGGCTGCCGAGCTTCATGGCGAGCCCCATGTCTCCCTTGAGCTTGAGCTTGCCGGACATGAAGGCCATCTGGCCGTTGAGCTTGCCGCCGATCATGTCGAGCCAGTCGGACGACGCCATGGTGACGGTGAGATCCGCGGCCGGGGCCGGCCCCGCCGTGACCGTGCAGGTGCCGTCCTTGATGGCGGCGTGCCAGGTTCCCCCGCCGTCTCCGCTGATGTCGTACTGAATGGTCTTGTTGACGCCGGCGGCATTGGCGGCCTTGAACTTGGTGGGCATCAGGTCGAATGTCTCTTTTACGGTCGGCATAGTCGCTCCTCTCTGAGGTTCTAGAAGGTGAACAGGTCCATCCCGCCTGTCACGGTCAGCACCGCGCCCGTGATGTAGCGCGCGCGCTCCGAGCACAGGAAGGTGATCGCGCTCGCGACATCTTCAGGCTTCCCCTCCGCCTGCATGGCCACGCGCTTCACCATGCGCTCGTACATGGGCGACAGGTTCGCATTGGGCCCGATGATGCCGGGCGCGATGACGTTGGAAGTGACATTGTAGCGGGCGCCCTCGAGCGCCACGGACCGCGCGAAGCCAATCAATCCCATTTTCCCCGTGGCATACGCGGTCTGGCCGAAGCCACCCATGAGCCCGGCGATCGAAGCCATGCAGATGATACGTCCCCACTTGCGCTCCCGCATGCCGCCGAAGACCGACTTGGTGACATTGTACGTGCCGGTCAGGTTGACCTGGAGGTTCATGTCCCAGTCGGCGTCCGCCATGTCCTTGAGCTGTCCCATGGTGTAGATGATGCCCGCGTTGTTGACGCAGATGTCGACGGGCCCCACCTCGCTCTGGGCCCGGTCCACGACCTCTGCGAGCCGTCCGCGATCGGTAATGTCCACCTCGTATCCCCGGGCGTTACCGCCCTGGCCCGTGATCTCCGCCGCCGTGGCGGTGGCGCCCTCGGCGTTGAGGTCGAGCACGACGATCTTGCACCCTTCGGCGGCCAGGGCGAAGCAATCCGCCCTGCCGAGGCTTCGCGCGCCGCCCGTCACGAGGGCGACCCGCCCCTTGATGCCGAGATCCATGCTATTTCCCTTTGAACTGGGCGGGGCGCTTCTGGAAGAAGGCCTGGATGCCCTCGCCGGCATCCTCCGTCTTGAGCACCTTCTCGAAGGCGCGCACCTCGATCTCGATGGCCTGGTCGATGGGCGCCTGGATGCCGTCGTCCACCGCCTCGATGATGAGGCGCGACGCGATGGGCGGCCGCTTGGCGATCTCGCGCGCCAGGGCCTTGGCGTCGTTGAGGGTCTCGCCCTCCTTGGCCAGGCGATTGACGAAGCCGATCCGGTAGCACTCCTGGGCGGGGATCTGCGTGCCGAGGATGAGGTGCTCGAGAGCGAGCCCTCGGCCGATCAAGCGAGGGAATCGCTGTGTCCCCCCGAAGCCTGGGATAATGCCCAGGTTCGACTCCGTCTGCCCCATCCGAGCCGTCTCCTTCAGGATGCGGATATGGCAGGCCATGGAGATCTCGCAGCCGCCGCCGAGGGCATGCCCATTCATGGCCGCGATGACGGGCTTGGGGAAGCGCTCGATGCGGCGCAGGACGGAGTTGCCAAAGCGGAGAAAGGCTCCGACATCGGGCCCCGCGAAGGCCGAGCCCAGATCGGCGCCGGCGCAGAAGATCTTGTCTCCCGCCCCCGTGACGATCAGGCACTTCACGCCGGCGTCCGGCTCCAGCTCGGACAGGGCGGCGTTCAGCTCCTTGATCAGCGTCTCGCTGATGGCGTTGGCGGGCGGGCGATTGAGGGTGATGACCGCGAAGGACTCCTCGCGGCTCACGGTCATGGTCTCGTACGGCATGAGGATCTCCTATGAGGTGGTCGCGGCCACGCCTTGCAGAAAGATCTCGGCCACGGCGTCGGCGGTATCCGCGAGCCGATAGCCGCGTTTCCCGAGCACCCACGACGTGGCCATCTGGTCCATGGCCCCGAACAGCATCTTGGTCGCGACTTTGACAGACAGGCTCGAGCGAAAGCGTCCCTCACCCACGCCCTCCTCGAGGACGGAGCCGATCAGCGCGAAGTAGGCGCCGATCTCCTGGCCGGAGGCGCCCCGGAAGAACTTCTGCCCCTGGCGGAGCTCCACCTGCAGCACCTCGGCCAGCTCCGGATCCTTCTCGAGGAGGCTGAAGTGCAGCCGCACCAGCGTCCGCACCTTGCTGGCCGCGTCCCGCTCGCCGGCAATCGCCGTGTGCAGCGAGTCCACGAACTCCGCCATCTTGTCCCGAAAGAGCGTGACGAGAATGTCGTCCTTGGTCTTGAAATAGAGATAGATGGTGCCCGCGGCAATCCCCGCCTCCCGCGCAATGTCCGAGACGCGGGAGTTGTAGTAACCCTTGCGGGCGAACACCCGCACGGCGGCTTCGATGATCTGCTGAGGCTTGTCCGGATCACGCATGACTGGTGACTGAACCGCGGTTCATTCTACGGGCGGGCATGGAGCGAGTCAATGCGGTTGTCGGGGAAATCCGCCGACGTCGAAGAAGTCAGGGACGAGAGAGGAGAAAGGAGTCGACGTACGCGCGAAGCCGCGCGAAGTCGCCGGTGGAGAGATTGGCGAAGACGAGCACGGACCCGCGCGCATCCACTTCCCACACCACCGCCCGTATGCTCATCGGCCCCTTCCCGTCGGTCGGGCTAAAAGTGAGCGCCACGAGGTTCCCGGGGGTCAGCGAGGCGCGGGTGATCACGCGCCAGCCCGCGACGGAGAGATCCACGGTGTGGCCATCGGTCGCGACGTCATGCCCCTCGACGTGGATGGGAAGCTCCACGCCCACCCGCTCGGCACGGCGTCGAAGATCCCAGGTGGGTACGAACGGCTTGAGCCGGTCCGTCTGCGCGGCGGGCAGTCGTCCGAAGGTCACCCCTATGCCCTCGGAATCCCGGCGGATGACTTGCCCCGCCACTTCGATATCACCAGCTCCGCGCGGCAAGGTCACCTGGACGGTGACGTCGCCCCCCACCACGACGTGGGCGCCCACTCGGAGCTTCATGCCGGAGAGGCTGACGTCGATGACCTCGCCCGTGACCACGGCGCCGTCGGTGTCCCGCACCACGGCCGGCCACGGCACATGCGCCCGCGGATCGCGACGGCGCTCCGTCGCCGGCAAGACCGCTTCGCTCGTCTCGGACTCCCATTCGTGCTTGGCCGCCGGACCCATGACGAGTAACTTGACCGGCTCGCGAAGGCCTGTCAAGCAGTTGACCCCCCGGGAGGGGACGCGTAGGATGCGGGCCCATGGGAATCAAGTATCGCGTCGGCATCATGCCGGGCCCGTGGCCGCACGGCCGGGAGAGCGGACAGTTCCTCTTCGACCTCGCCGATTTCTGCGAAAAGAGCGACATCGATTCCATCTGGCTCTCCGACCGCCTGTCTTCTCCCGTGCCCGTCCCCGAGGTGATGACGTCCCTCGCGGCCATCGCTGCGCGCACCCAGAAGCTGAAGTTCGGGCCGAGCGTCCTCGTCCTGCCCTATCGCACCCCGGTGGTGGCGGCCAAGGAGATGGCGACGATCGACTGGCTCTCGCGCGGGCGGCTCTTCCCCGCGGTGGGCGTGGGCGTTGAGCTGCCTCGCGAATTCGACGCATCCGGCGTGCCCTTCAAGGAGCGTGGCCGGCGCACCGACGAAGCGATCCGGGTCATGCGTCTCCTCTGGACGGAGGACGACGTGTCGTACCAGGGAGAGTTCTTCAAGCTCGACCGCGTCACTGTCTTCCCCAAGCCGTGGCAGACTCCCCCGCCCATCTGGATCGGCGGCAAGAGCGAGGCGGCCCAGAAGCGCACGGCGCGGCTCGGCGACGGGTGGATTCCCTCCTTCATCACGCCCGAGGAGTTCCGCGTCGGCGTGCACAAGGTGCAGGAGCTGGCCGCCGCGGAGAAGCGTGAGGTGCCCGAGGATCACTTCGGCACCCTCATCAACTACACGGTGGCGGCCGGCGAGGCCGAGGCGTTCGCCATGGCCCAGCCTTATGTGCCGCGCGGTCGCGTGGACGAGGCGACCATGCGCGCCTGCACCGCCTTCGGCCCCGTCGAGGTGCTCGCGTCGCGGATCGAGGAATACGCCAAGGGCGGGGGCTCCAAGTTCATCCTGCGCCCCCTCTGTCCTCCCGAGCGCATGCTCGAACAGCTCGCTCTCGCCGCCGAGCAGGTGATACCGGAGTATCACCGCAGATAGCTGCCGCCGGCCCCGAGCGGCTCAGCCTACCCGGCTGAGTATCTTCGCGAGGAGCGCCGGATCGACGTTCCCGCGGGGCGACTATCGAGGTGCGCCTCGCCCGCAAGGTATACTTCGCCCATGCGAATGCTCGCCGCCCTGCTTGTCACCGTGTTCGTTTTCCAAGGTTGTTCCCTCATCGACATCGAGCTCCAGCCCCGCATCCGTCCCCTGCAGGAAGAGACGGTGGAGGGCGAGGGCAAGACCAAGATCCTCCTCCTGGATGTTTCGGGCGTGCTCGCGGACGAGACGGGCAGCGTGGTGCTGGGAGCGCCCCCGCCCCGCGTGCCCATCGTGGCCCGGGTACGCGAGGAGCTGCGGAAGGCGGAGGAAGACGAGAACGTCAAGGCCCTCATCGTGCGCATCAATAGCCCGGGCGGTACCATCACCGCCTCCGATCTGATCTACCGCGAGATCGACGTCTTCAAGACGCGCCGCAAGATTCCCGTGATCGTCATCATGATGGACGTGGCCGCCTCCGGCGGTTACTACGCGGCCCTCGCCGGCGACACCATCATGGCCCTGCCCACCACGGTGACCGGGAGCATCGGCGTGGTGATGCTCACCATCAACGCCCAGGGCCTCATGGAGAAGATCGGGGTGGCTCCCCTCGCCATCAAGTCAGGCGCCATGAAGGACGCCGGCTCTCCCTTTCGCCCGCTCACCGAGCAGGAGCGCACCGTCTTCCAGTCGGTGATCGACGAGATGTACGCGCGCTTCGTGGGCCTGATCGTGACATCGCGCAAGATGCCGGAGGACAAGGTCCGTGCCGCCGCCGACGGCCGCATCTACACCGCGGAGCAGGCGAAGGCCCTCGGCCTCGTGGACGAGATCGGCTATATGGAAGACGCGGTGGCGGCCGCTCGCAAGGCGGCGGGGGTCACCGACGCGCGCGTCATCATGTATCACCGGCCCAAGGAGTACCGCGCCAACTACTACTCGTCAGCGCCCGCGCCGACGCCGGGGGTCGACGCGTCGCTGCAGCAGCTGACGGCGCTGGTCAGCGGCTCGGGCCCCCGCTTCCTCTACCTGTGGTGGCCGTGAGCCGCTGACCCATTTCAGCTCCGGGTCGGCGGCACCCGGAACGGCGTGTGGCAGGACCCGCAGGCGACGCGACCGTAATCCTTCATAATCTCGTTGACGGCCTGAGTATCCTTCGCTCGCGAGGCATCGCGCAGCCGCTCGGACCAGATGGCCAGATTCTTGGCCGAAGCATCGAACTCACCCCACCGTTGCCAGATCTCGGGCTTGCCCTTGCTCTTGTCCGTCAGCGAGCCCTCGGGAAAGAGCGAGGGTATCTGTAGCGCCGTGACCGCGATGACTTCGGCGTTGACGGCGATGCCCGCAATATTGCCCGCCTTGTACTTTTCCTGGATGTCGGCGAAATTGGCGCCCTGCAGCTTCATGATCCGCTGACGATCGGCGACGACGTCACCGGTGCCGACCATCCTCGGCGCCGACCCCGTAGTGCAGGCGGTCGCGGCGGCCGCGACCAGCACTATCATCACGATACTACGGTGCAACGTCGCTCGTCGGGTCATGTCCCCTCCTCAGTGGGGTGATAGGTCCGGCGCCTACTCGATCTTGTTCTTGATCGCGGGAATGGTCTTCAGATATCGGGCGATCGCCTGGAGATCGGCCTTGGTCAGATCCTTGTAACCCGACGCCGTGCCCTGGATCATTTCTCCCATGAGCCCGCCCGCCACGTCGCCGTCCGGCCGGTTGCCCGTCCCCAGATACGTCACGATCTGCTCCTCGGTCCAGTCGCCGCGACCCGTGTCCTTGTCCGGCGTGATGTTGGGCGCGGCCTGGCCCTCGGGCCCCGTCTTCTTGGGATTGCCCGCGAGAAAGCGCGAGTTGTCGACGGCCATGGTCATGGCCGAGCGTGGAGTATGGCATTCACCGCAGTGCCCCACCGCGTGCACGAGATACTCGCCCCGCGCGACGCCCGAAGCGGGGGCGGCGGGCGGCGGCGTCTCCTTGGAGGCAAAGGTCATGAGCCACGCGGGAAGGAACACGCTTTCGAACATGGGGATGCTGATCTTCTTCGGTGTGTTGGGCCGGTTGGCGGGCGGCACGCTTCGGAGGAAGGCCACCAGCGCGTTGAGATCCTCCTGGGCCATACCGTTGAACGAGGTGAACGGGTGCACGGGGAGAATTCGCTCGCCATTGGGCCGGCGCCCGAGACGGATGGCGGTGACGATCTGCTCATCCGTCCACCCGCCGATGCCTGTCTTGGCATCGGGAGTGATATTCGTCGAGTACACGGTGCCGAATGGGCCGTCGTACTTCCTCCCGCCGGCATTGAGGACACCCTTGGGCTCCGTGTGACAGCCGCAGCCGCCGGTGGCGCCAAAAATATACTTCCCTCGAGCGAGCTGGGCCGGATCTGCGGCCGCGGCAACCGCCGAGGAAGCCAGGAGCATGAGGATGGCGAGCAGGGGCCTGGTCACGGCGATCCTCCAAACGTCTGTTCCACCCGGCAGGGTCCCTCTCTCACCGCTGCGGCTGCTTGCCGCCGTAGGCGACATAGTCCTGCTCTTCGTTCCAGAGCATCCAGTTGGCCTCCGCCAGCTCGCGCGTGATCTTGCGGTTCTCGAGAGGCGCCCCCGTCGGTGGCACCACCACCTCCATATCGGCGGGGAGACTCCGCTCCCAGGTGCCGCTGCGGTCCGCGCTCGACAGGACGGCCAGCCCGTGATTGGTGCGCACGAGCACCGAGCCGTCCCGGCCGAGCCGGAAGCTGACGCCGCCGTCTCGCACCGCGACCCGGGCCGGTCCCGCTATGACCTCGAGGGGCGCGTAGGCATGGGCGCCCGGGGTCACCGCAACCCACAGCCAGCCGCGGTCGAGGCGCACGCGCACCGGTTGGGGATCGAGGCCGCCGGGCGGAGGCGGCACGAAGAAGACTTGGGTCAGGGCGGCCAGTCGAATCGCGTTGCCGCCCACCGTCCGGAGAGCGGCCCGCACGCCGGGGCCGGTACGCACGCCGTCGCCTTCAGTGACCTGATCCCGCAGATCAGCAGCGTTCCACTTCGTATCGCCCTTCTTGAACCACTCCGCCTTGCCCGTGAGGGTGACCACGGTGGCCGGCAGCTCCTTCGGCTGAGCGGTCACCGGGGCCGCCCACGCGAGGGCCGCCGCCAGGATCATCACCACTCCACACGCGCGCAAGATCACGAGGCCGTGTCCTCCACGACTAGCGCCCCGTCCAGTTCGGCGCGCGCTTCTCGAAGAAGGCCTTGATGCCTTCCCGCGCATCGTCGGAGAGGGCGACCAGGGTGAGCAGCTCGCGCAGGTAGCGAAGGGCGGCATCGTACTCCATGCCCGTCGAGGTGGCCGCCGCCTCCTTGGCCAGCCCGAGGGCGGCCGATCTTGATCTCGGGCAACCCGAAGACCGCGTCCTCGGCTGCGACCACGATATCGCATCCGGCCGCGAGCCCACAGCCTCCGGCCAGCGCCTAGCCATGCACCTTGGCGATGAGGGGCGTGCGCATCCGCGCCATGCTCTCGAGAATGCGCGCGAGCCCGCCGAAGGCCTCACGCGCCTGCAGCGTCGTGCCTCGATCGGCCATGCCCTTGAGATCCGCACCCGCGCAGAAGGCCTTGTCCCCCGCCCCGGCGAGCACGATGACCCGGGCCTCGGGGTCCGCCTCGAGGGCGGCCAGAGCCTGCTCGAGCTCCCGGATCAGCGTCGCGCTCAGGGCGTTGCGGACGTCGGGGCGGTTGAGGGTGACCGAGGCGACACCCTCCCTCACGTCGACGAGAAGGGTCTCGTAGGTCACGCCGCTTCCTCGTCGATCATGTCCAGGAACTGCTTCAGGATGCGCGCGGTGGCGCCCCAGATGATGTCCTCGACGGACACGTCGTAGAAGTGCACCGGGTGCGGCTCGCCTCCCCTCTCCCAGAGCTCGGTGCGAAAGATGGCCGGGTCCCGCAGCGTTTCCAGCGGCACCTCGAGCACGCGCTCGATCTCGCGCCCATCGGGCTCGAAGACCACAGGCCGGGTCACGATGCCCACCACGGGCGTGATGACGAACGGGGTCGCCCGCGTCTCCGTATCGTCCAGCAGCCCCAACACCTCGACCGCGTCCGCCGGTAATTTGATCTCCTCCCACGCCTCGCGCAGCGCCGTCTCCACGCGCGAGCCGTCCCGTTCCTCCACGATGCCGCCGGGGAATGCGAATTGCCCCTTATGATGCGGTACGTCGGCCGATTTCTTGCTGAAGAGAATGTGCGGTCCGCTTGACCCACTCGGTCCCCCCGTCACGGGCAGGAGCACGGCCGCCGAGATGAGGTCGCTGCGGCTCGCCTCGTGCCGGGGCCGCCGGCTGAGCCCCGCATCGAGGCGCCGCTTCAGCTCGGCCAGATCCACCTAGCGGGCCTGAAAGCTGGGCTTCCGCTTCTCCGCGAATGCCTTGGGGCCTTCCACCGCGTCCTCGGTGCCGCGCAGCGTTCCCGACAGGAACGCCTCGAGACGCAGCCCGTCGGGCAGCGACATGGCGAGCCCCCGCATGACCGCTTCCTTGGCCGCGCGCACCGCCAAGGGTCCTCTCTCGCAGATGGTCTCGGCCCACGCCCGCGCCGTCGACATGAGCTCGGGCGCGGGCACCACCGCGTTGATGAGCCCCGCCTGGAGCGCGTCCGCCGCCGTCAGCGTCTTGGCCATGAGGATCATCTCCATGGCCTTGGCCAGCGACACTGTCCGCGGAAGCCGTTGCGTTCCACCCGCGCCCGGAATGATGGCCCAGCGGACTTCCGGAAGGCCGAAGGTCGCGTGCGGGACGGAGATCCTGAGATCGCAGGCCAGCGCCTGCTCCATGCCGCCGGCGAGGCAGTGGCCATTGATGGCCGCGATCAGCGCCTCGTGCGTCTCCGGATCGATGGCGTTCATCGCGTCGGGGCGGTTCATGGTGATGGTGACGATCCTGCCCGCCTGCTCGTAGAGCACGGTCGACATCCAGGTTGCCTCCGGTTGGCTGATGGCAGATCTTCCTTCGTGAGCGGCGCGCCCTACACGAAGCGACACGATACGGAGCCGATGCGCGTGAAGGAGGCACGGGCGGCGTCCCCCACCTTGGGCCGGAACACCTTGGAGATGGAGCCGGTCAGGACCACGTCGCCCGCACGGATCTTGCCGCCCAAACCACCCAGAGCATTGGCCAGCCAGGCCAACGAGTTGAGCGGATTGCCCATGACCTCCGCCGCCGTCGCGGTGGCTACGCGCTGTCCGTTCTCCTCGTATACGACACCTTCCAGGGAGAGGTCGAGCCCGCTCACCGGCGTCAGCGGGCCGCCGAGCACGATGGCATTAGCGTAGACCCCATCAGCCACGACGTCCGTGCCGCGCGGCTTGCCCGACAGCCGGAAGTCGATGAGCTCGAAGCAGGGCATGGCCCCCTCCACCGCGAGGAGCGCGGACGAGGGAGTCACGCCGGGGCCGGCCAGATCAGCCCGCATCACGAAGCCCATCTCCACCTCGAGGCCGATGCTCACGAACCGCGAGAGGGGGACTGCGTCGCCGCTGCCGAAGACCCCGGAGGAGAGGAGAAAGCCCAGCACGGGCTCGTGGACTCCGTAGGCCTCCTGGAGCGCCGCGTTGGTGAAGCCGGCCTTCCAGCCAACCACACGGTCTCCTCCGTCGCAGAGGGCCCGCTCGAGCGAGCGCTGGATGGCGTAGCCCTGGTCCAGGGTCAGGTCTGGCACGCTTTCGGACAAGGGCGGCGCCACCTCTTTGACCGAGCGGTTCTTGACGAGGCGCTGGACGGCATCGCTCACCACGATGGGCATGCGGGGCTCCTCGGAAGCTACGTGACGGTCTGGCGCCCCGCGACGATGGCGGCCACACCGGACAGCACGGCTGCAGCGCTATCGGCGAGGAGGAGGTCGGCCTCGCCGTCATGGGGCGTCGGCGTGCGGTTGACGATGACGAGGCGCGCCCCCGACCGCTTGGCATACACGGGCATGTGGGCGGCCGGATACACCACGAGCGAGGAGCCCACGACGATGAAGAGGTCGGAGGCGCGGGCGCGCCGTTCGGCTTCCTCCGTTTCCTCGCGCGGCATGGCCTCCCCGAACATCACCGTGCGGGGCTTGATGACGCCCCCGCATGGAGGCGCGCACCCTGGTACGGGCACCCCCGCCTCGAGCCAGTCCTGGATCTCCGCGCGATCGTAAGGGCGCTCGCAGGTGAGGCAACGGGCGCGCGTGGCATTGCCATGAAGCTCGATCACGCGCTCCGCGGGCAGGCCGGCCCGCTGGTGCAGGTTGTCGATGTTCTGGGTGATCACGCAGTCGAGGAGGCCCAGGCGCCAGAGAGTAACCAGG
>Ga0307469_10000694_pt1 | contig 12241 bp, 9 predicted proteins | sample atmos_gasesAM2C__FD_203084 | JGI IMG/M metagenome (GOLD analysis project Ga0307469, IMG submission 203084) | Hardwood forest soil microbial communities from Morgan-Monroe State Forest, Indiana, United States - atmos_gasesAM2C_515 | ecosystem: Environmental > Terrestrial > Soil > Temperate forest...
TTCGTACCCGGATTCGGGCAGTTGCACGCGCATCCGATCGCGGACCGCGGCCTCGGCCACGCGATCACGTCGCATGACGCGCGCGATGCGATCGTGCTCGGGAGCCGTCACCGCGATGACCGCGTTGCAATTGCGGTCGAACCCCGATTCGAAAAGCAGCGGAACGACGACGACGACGACCGCCGACGGCGGATAGCCGCCGATGCGCGCGAGCACGCGTTTGAGGATTTCCGGGTGGGTGATCTCGTTGAGGCGTCGCCTGCGGCTTTCGTCGCTGAAGACGATGGATGCGAGCGCCTCGCGATCGAGCGCGCCGCTGGGCCCGATCACCGATGCGCCGAATTCGCGCGCGATAGCGTCGAGCACGGGGCTCGGCGGCTCGACGACCTCTCGCGCGATGACGTCGGTGTCGATGATCGTCGCGCCGCGCTTTTCCAACAGCTTCGCGACGGCGGATTTGCCGGCGCCGATCCCGCCGGTGAGACCGACGATCACGACGATGAAAAGGGCGGCACGTGATGCCGCCCCTCAGACCGCTTGACCACCACGCCTCTTACGAGTCGGAGGTCGACGCGTCGGGCGGCTCCGGCGCGCCCGTCGCATCGGACGGTTCGGCGTTTTTCGCTTCGAGCGAATCGCCGATCGACGAGTCTTGCGCCTGCTGGCTCGCGAGGAATTCGGCGACCTCGGGATTGCCGCCGTCGTTAGACGACGCTTTCGTGACGCTCGCGGTGATGCGGCGAGTCGGCACGTTTATCGAGAGCAGCCGGACTTGGACGGTCTCGCCCGTCGCCGGCGGCGTACGGCCGTCGAACTCCGATTTCGGCACCATCCCCGTGACGCCGGGCAGGATCTCGACGAGCAAGTAGTTCTGCGTCACCTTGATGAGCGTCGCGGGGACGACCGTGCCTTCGACGAGCTGGTCCGGCACGTTCTTCCACGGATCTTCGAGCGAGTGCTTGAGCGAGAGGCTCACCTTCTTCGCTTCCGGGTCGAACTTCATCACTTCGACCTGGACCTTGTCGCCGATGTTGACGACTTCGCTCGGGTGCTTGATGCGCGACCACGACAGCTCGCTATTGTGGATGAGACCGTCGATGCCGCCGAGATCGACGAAGGCGCCGAAGTCCGCGAGCCGGACGATCGTGCCCTCGCGGATCTGCCCCGCCTGGAGCGTCGCGAGCAGCTCTTGTTTCTTCTGGTTGAGCTCTTCTTCGAGGACGACGCGCTGCGAGAGGACGACGCGCTTGCGCTTGTGGTCGAGGTCGATGACCTTGAGGCGCAGCTGCTTGCCGACGAGCTCGTCGAGGTTGCCGACCGGATGACGGCGGATCTGCGATGCCGGCACGAAACCGCGCATGCCGAGGTCGACGAGCACGCCGCCTTTGACGACTTGCGTGACGGTCGCTGTGACGACTTCGTTCTGCTCGTGAGCTTCGAGGACTTTCGTCCACGTCTTGAGTGCGCGCGCGCGCTTCTCGGAGAGGTAGAGCGTGCCGTCGCCGTCGCCGTCGATGCGGTGGACGAGCACTTCGAGCGTATCGCCGACTTTCAGGTCCGCGACCGACATCCCGGGCGAGAGCTCGCGGGATGTGACGATGCCTTCGGACTTGCCGCCGATGTCGACGAGCAGTTCGTCGTTCGTCTTTTGGACGATCAGGCCGGTGAGGACCTGACCCTCGTCGAGCGTTCGAAGGCTCTCTTCATAGAGGCGCTGTTCGAGCGCGAATTCGTCTTCCGCTTGCGATGGTTCGAGCACGTGCGTATCAGCCATAGAGGAAAGATCACCTTGGTTTCTTTTAGATTCGGGCATGCCCGCCGGTCGGGCGCGGACACCTAGATTCGCGGAAACCCGAAAGGCTCCGCCCTCAAAGGTCCGTCGTCACCGAGGCGAGATGTGGTGCGAGTCGTCGATTATCGCTGGCAAGCGGGACAGTAGAACGTCCCACGCTGGCCTAGCACGATGCGCTTGATCGGCGTCCGACAACGCCGGCACGGTAAGCCGGCACGCCCGTAGACGTTGAGCTTTTTCTGAAAATCGCCCGGTAAACCCTCCGCATCGACGTAGTCGTCGACGCTCGAGCCGCGCGATTCGATCGCGCGGAGCAACACGCGGCGCAGTGCCGCGAGGAGCGCGCTTCGCTCGCGCGCGGAGAGCCGGCCGGCCGGCCGCCTCGGCCGGATGCGCGCCCGGAAGAGCGCTTCGTTCGCGTAGATGTTGCCGACGCCGGCGATCCGCTTCTGGTCGAGCAGCAGGGCCTTCACAGGCGTCGTGCGCTTTCGCACGATGCTCCCGAATGCCGCGGCGTCGAGCGACTGCGAGAGCGCGTCGATGCCGACGCCGAGGACGTCGCTGCTCACCTCGTCGAGCAGACGTATGCGACCGAACTTGCGCGCATCCGCGAACGAGAGCTTGTCGCCGTCCTCGAACACGAGCGCGAGGCGTTCGTACGGGACGTGCGTATCTTTTTTGGCGACGGTGAGACGTCCGGTCATCCGCAAGTGGACCGTGAGCGTGCGTCCGCTGCGCAGCCCGATCGCCAAGAACTTGCCGATGCGCCCGACCGATTCGATCGAATCGCCGCGCAGCGTTTCGAGGGGAATGCTTCGGGCGTCGACGGTCCGTTCCCATAGGATCTCGGCCTTCGCGATGGTGCGGCGGCGGACGAGCGGGTCGAGGCCGCGCGCGATCGTCTCTACTTCGGGCAGCTCGGGCATTCTATTCTAATTTCTAATGGAGCAGGCCGAGCGAAGCTCGGCGTTTCAGGCTCACTCGAGATCCGCCCAGGTCGGACCGCTCGAGAAATGGACCGCGAGCGGCACGCGCAGCGACATCGCGTTTTCCATCGCGTCCTCGACGACGGCGCGCAACCGCGAGATCTCTTTCGTCGGGGTCTCGAAGATCAGCTCGTCGTGGACCTGGACGAGCATGTTCGCCTCGACCTTCGCCGCTTCGATGCCGCGCGCGACGCGGACCATCGCGAGTTTGACGAGGTCGGCCGCGCTCCCCTGGAGCGGCGCGTTGATCGCCATCCGTTCGGCGGCGGCGCGAAGCGAGTGATTATTGGATCGCAGGTCGGGGAGATAGCGGCGGCGCCCGAGGATCGTCGCGACGAAACCATCCGTTCGCGCCTTCGCGAGCCCGGCGTCGATGTAACCCTTGATGCGCGGGAAGCGCGCGAAGTACTGCGCGATGAACTCGCGCGCCTCGGCGCGGGTGATGCCGGCGCTTTGCGCGAGCCCGAAGCTCCCCATTCCGTACAGGACGCCGAAGTTGATCGCTTTTGCCCGGCGGCGCAGCTCGGGATCGAGCGGCGCGTCGTCGGGGACGCCGAACACGCGACGCGCCGTGTATGCGTGCGCGTCGTGGCCCTCGGCGAACGCCGCGAGCAGATTCTCGTCTTGCGAGAAGTGCGCGAACAACCGCAGCTCGATCTGAGAATAGTCGGCGGCGACGAGGGCCATGTCGGGTCGACGGGGCACGAACGCGCGCCGGATGGCTTTGCCCGCAGCCGTGCGGACCGGGATGTTCTGCAGGTTCGGGTTCGTCGACGACAGCCGTCCGGTCGCCGCGCCGAGCTGATGGAACGTCGTGTGGACGCAGCCCGTTTTGGGGTTCAAAAGCGAGGGCAGCGCGTCGACGTACGTCGACTTGAGCTTGGCGACTTCGCGATACTCGAGTATCTTCGCAGCGATGGGGTGCTCGGCGGCGAGCGGTCCGAGGATCTCGATGCCCGTCGCGTAGCCGGTCTTCTTCTTGATGCCGCCCGGCAACGACATCTTCTCGAAGAGGACCGCGCCGACGGCTTTGGGAGAGTTGAGATTGAACTCTTCGCCGGCCGACTCGAATATCTCGGCGCTCGCCTTTGCGATCATACCGTCGAGCTCGGCTCGGATGCGGTCGAGCTCTTTGAGGTCGAGCGCGAAGCCGCACGACTCCATTTTAGCGAGGATGCGCGCGAGCGGGAGCTCGACGTCGCGGAGCAGCGAGCTCTCTCCCGCGTCTTCGATCATCCGCTCGAGGACGGGCGCCGCGCGGAACACCGCGTCGGCTGACGACGCGAACGCCGGGTCGAGCGACGCGGGCGTTGCGAACATGTCCATCGCGGCCGGCGCCTTCGGCTTGTCGACGAGCGTGACGACGACGCCGCTCATCCTCGCCGCCTCTGCCAGTGAGGGTTCGCCGAGCGTCGGGTCGACGAGACCGGCCCCGAGCATCGTGTCGAAACCGACGTCCGCGAGGCGCTGACCATTGGCGTCCGCCCATGCGTAAAAGGTCTTCGAATCGTGGACGCTTTTTCGCGGTTCCCTCGACTCGAGAAGTGACTTCACCGCGGAGCTGGTCTCCGCATGGCGCAGCACCGAGCTCTCGGGCACGACGAACGCATCGCCAGGCGATGCGCAAAACGCTAGTCCGGCGGCGTCGCCGTCGTTACCGGCGACGAGCGCGATGCCGACAGCCGGCTGCTTGCGGAGCTCATCGATCGCCTCGGCTGCCCGCGAGTCTTCAAGCGTGCGATAGCGCGTCGGTATTTCCACGCCGAGCGGCGCGACCGCCGGCGAGACGCTGACGGCACCACCGGTGCTTTTCGGATCTCCGTTCGCCGCGCCCGACGAGAGCGCTCGGAACTCGAATGCCTCGTAGAACTTAGCGAGCCGCTCGCGCGGCGGCGTCTCGTACTTGAGCTCGTCCCAACCGACATCGATCGGCAGGTCGCGTTTGGCGGTCGACACGGCGCGACAGCGACGCGCCTGATCGGCGTACTGGTCGAGCAATCCGGCGATGCGTTTCGGGGTCACTTCGGCGGTGTGCTCGAGCAACGCGTCGAGCGTGCCGAACTGAGCGATGAGCTTCGCCGCCGTCTTCTCGCCGATGCCGGGTACGCCGGGGAGATTGTCGGACGGATCGCCTTTGAGACCGCGGTAATCGGGCAGCTGCCCCGGATCGAGCCCGAACCGCTCGCGCACCGCTTGTGTGTCGTAGCGCGTCATATCCGTCATGCCGCGTCGAGTGACGACGACGGTGACCCAGTCGTCGACGAGCTGGAGCAGATCGAGGTCGCCGGTGATGATCGAGGTGAAGATGCCGTCGCGCGATGCGCGCGTCGAGAGCGTCGCGATGCAGTCATCGGCTTCTTCGCCCTCGACGTGGATCGCGCGGATGCCGTACGCGTCGAGCGCTGCACGGACGCTCTCGAACTGGGGTCGCAAGTCGTCCGGCATATCCGGCCGCTGTGCTTTGTACGACGGCATCGCGTCGAAGCGTTCTTGTGGTATGCCCGCGTCGAAGCACGCGGCGATGTGCGTCGGCCGTTCCATGCCGAGCACGCGGTTGAGCATCCGGTCGAAACCGTAGACGGCGTTGACCGGCACGCCCGCTGAAGTGGTGAGCGGCGGCAACGCGAAATACGCGCGGTAGACGAGCGCGTAGACGTCGAGCAGCAGCAGTTCGGGTTCGCCTTCGCGTTCGGGCATGAGCGCGCGGCCGCTCAGGGCTTGTAGACGAGGCGCGCCGCGCTCATCGACGACGGCACGCGGAACCCGATCGAGATGGTGATCGCCTTGCCCCCGTCGAGCTGGACGGTCGCCATCGTCGGGATCGAGATGCTGCCGCCCGACAAGCCTTGATACGTCGCCATCAGGTTGGGGTCGAGCAGCGCGAACTTGTCGGGCGATATCGTCTCGGGCCGCGTTTCCGGGTTCGTGTAGGTCGCTTGGATGACGACGATGAGCGAATCAGTCGTGTTGCCGTTCGGATCGTCGTAGCGCTGCACGCTCTTGATGACGAACGTGGTCGGGTCCGCGGTGATGTAGTCGTTCGGCGGCGCCGGCGCCGACTTCAGTTGACAACCGGGCAGGAGCGCGACGCAAAGCGCCGCCCAGAGGGCGATGCGGGATGCCGGCATGCGGGAGATTGCTCCTGATCTAACGGTGCTCGACAACGGAAGCGGCGAGGTTCCGTGCGCCCGCGGCAGCGTCCTCCGGCGCGCGAGGGCGCGAGCTCGCGGGCATGAGCATCGTCAACGCGGTGCCGACGACCGACACGCCGACGAGCGACCAGAGAACGGCCGGAAGTCCGGCGACGTCGGCGACGTGCCCGAGGCCGGCGACCGCGACGCCGCCGATCCCCGATGTGAAGCCGATGACGAGCGCCGACGCGAGCGCGATCCGGTGCGGCATGAACTCGTGCGCCATGACGACGGTGATCGTCGTCGTCCCGATGAGGAACGCGCCGACGAGGACGAGCGCGACGACGCCGATCAACCCGGGCGACACGAGATAAAGCGCGAGCAACGGCGGCACGAATGCGAACGATATCGTCATCGTCTGCTTGTGACCGACGCGATCGCCTATCGCAGCGCCCGCGATGGTCGCGACAGCGCCCGCGGCGAGGATCGCGAACAGCAACGGCCCGTTCTGCGACGGCGCGTGATGAAGCACGTTCACCGCGTAGAGGGGAACGAACACGAGGATGCCGCTGTAGATGATCGAGCGCGTCGCGACCACGACGACGAGCATCGCCATCGCGCGCTTGTCGGAATCCGCCGACGTCGGACGCGGCCCGCCGGCTTGGGCCGTTTCCGCGCGCGAAATCGACGGCCCGATGACTGCCACACCGAGAGCAGCGATGATCCCCGCGACCGCGTAGGCCGCGGTGGCGTGCAATCCTCCCCAATCGACGAGCAGCGTGAAGACGAGCGGACCGAGCGCGACGCCGATGTTGCCGCCGATCGTGAAGAACGACATGCCGGTCGCGCGCATCGGACCTGAGACGAACCGCGCCGACTTGGTCGCCTCTGGATGGAAGATGGCCGAGCCGATGCCCGTCACCGCGATCGCGACGAGCATGAGGGCGTATGACGGCGCGTTGCCGAGCGCCGCAAAGCCGCAAGCAGCGAGGAGAACGCCGAGCGGGATGAGATAGCGCCGTGCACCGGCGTCGGAATACGTTCCGAAGATCGGCTGCGCGATCGACGACGTGACCTGGTACGTCGTCGCGACGAACGCGACCATGAGATACGACAGCCCGAACTCGTGCTGCAAGAACGGCAGCGCGGCAGGGACGGCACCGGCCGTCACGTCGACGACGAGATGCCCGATCGAAAGCAGCGAAAGAGGCCGGCGCTTCACGATCTCTATCCTCCGCCGAGGACGACGAGCCGACCTTCGACCGTCACTATTGGCTCTATCACCTCGGCGCGACAGTTGTACGCCGCGGCCTTGCGGTTCGAAGATGTAGCGGTCGAGCTTTAGCTCGACCGCCGCGGCCTTGCGGTTCGAAGATGTAGCGGTCGAGCTTTAGCTCGACCGCCGCGGCCTTGCGGTTCCGAAGATGTAGTGCGCCGAGCGAAGCTCGGCATGGAGCGGCGAACCCGCGCGGGAATGACGCGGCGTGAACGCCGCTTCGTGGTTCCCGCGTTGGCTGCCGCCTGAAAGCGTGGCGCTGTTCGCGGTGCTCCTTCTGCTCATCATCGCGGTTCCCGCGATGGGCGCGCTCGTCGCGGCCCGTCTACGATCGGTCGAAGACACGCCGGCGCGCAAGCGCGCGCGCTATGCGCGGACGATGGTCGTCCTATGGACGATGACCGGTCTCGCCTACTATGCGCTCCTGCTCCATGGCGAGACGCCCGCCGACATCGGGTTCAAGCCGCCCTCGAGCCCGATCTGGTACATCGCCGGCCCGCTCGTCCCGCTCATCATCCTCAACATCCGGCCTAGCCAACGCGGACCGATATCCGAAGAGTACGGTCGTCGAGTGCGTCTTGTGATCCCTCTGAACGCCGGTGAGTGGGTTTGGTTCGCCGGTGTCGCGGTGAGCGCCGGTGTTTGCGAGGAGTTCCTCTATCGCGGCTACGCATTGAATCAGATCGCTGCGCTTGCTCAGAGTCTGTCGGCCGGCGTTATTTTCTCGTCGCTCGCGTTCGGCCTCGGACATGCTTACCAGGGACGGATCGGTATCGTCATCATCGCGATCACGGGCCTGCTTTACTGCGGTCTGTTCATCGCTTCCGGGTCTTTGTTGCCGTGCATGATAGCCCACGTCGTTCAAGACTTAGTCGGCGGTGTCGTATGGTCGAGGCGACTTTCACCCACGTCGGCGGTAGGGTCGCAAGGAATGCCGGGAGAATAAAGGTTAGCTTATCACGCCGACGGCGACGACTATCCCGGGAGAATGCGACCTTGACCTACGTCATCTGCGAACCGTGCATCACCGTCAAGGACAAGTCGTGCGTCGACGTGTGTCCGGTCGACTGCATCAAGGGCACCGATGACGACAAGATGTTATACATCGACCCGGCGACGTGCATCGACTGCGGCGCCTGCGTCGCCGCCTGCCCGGTGAACGCGATCTACAACGAGACCGAAGTGCCGGAGCAGTGGACGGAATATACGAAGATCAACGCGGACTATTTCAACAAGTAGCGGCTCAAATGTAGTGGGCCGGGCGAAGCTCGGCGACGCCGGCGCTAAGGCCGGCGTTTTTTCGTCCCCTTGCCCACGAACTGCCAACCGAAGCGGCCCTTGATACAAAGGTGCCCTCGCGTCACATCGTGATCGAGTGGTGATGACACCTTGACGATCTGGTTGTCTTGCGCGTGGACTGTGAGCGTGCAGCCGACACCGCAGTACGCGCAGATCGTGTCGCCTTGCGTCTGTTTCGACTCATCCCACGTCCCCGCTTCGCGCATGTCGTATTCGGTCTTGAACATGAGCGCCCCGGTCGGGCAGACGCCGATGCAGTTGCCGCAGTAGACGCACGCCGAGTCGGGAAGCGGCACGTCGGACTCCGTCGAGATGTGCGCGTCGAACCCGCGGCCCGCGACCGCGATCGCGAACGTGTTCTGCGCGTCGGTGCCGCACGCTTCGACGCACTTGTAGCAGAGCACGCATTTCGAATAGTCGCGGACGTAGAGGTCGTTGTCGATCTTCACCGGCTGACGCGTGGTCTGCGCCTGTGCGCCGTAGCGTGACGGATCTGCGTCATAGCGTTTCATCTGCATCTGCAGGTCAGTCGCAAGCGAGACGTCGACGGACGACGCGAGGAATTCGAGCACCATCTTTCGGCTCAGGCGGACACGGTCGCTATCCGTCTTCACCTTCATCCCGTCCTCGCATTTGCGCGAGCACGCCGGCACGAGCGTGCGCGCCCCTTCGAGCTCGACGACGCACACGCGACACACGTTGACGGGGGTCAGGTTCTCGAGATAGCAGAGCGTCGGTGTGTCGACCGCCGCCTTTTTGCATGCGTCAAGCAGGGTGGCGCCGTCCTCGACGGTGACGGCCCGGCCGTCGATCTCGACTCGAACGCTCATCCGGTTTTGGCCCCGAACAGGTCGAACTTCGCGAGCGCCGACTCGACCGCGCTCGACGCCGTTTGGCCGAGTCCGCAGATAGACGCGTCTCGCATCGCTTGGCCGATCTCGCCGAGCAGCGCGCGTTCGGCGTGGGTCTTGCCGTTCGACGTGCCGGTCGCGAGACGTTCGAGCAGTTCTTCTTGTCGCACAGTGCCGACACGGCACGGCACGCACTGACCGCACGACTCCTCGCGGAAGAAGCGCGCGATCCGCGCGACGATCTTGCGGAGATCGATTCGGTCGTCGAAAAGCATGACGACGCCGGAGCCGAGCGTCGCCTTGATCGCACGTACTCCTTCGAACGAAAGCGGCACGTCGATCTCGTCGGGCGTCAAGAACGTTCCCGCGGCGCCGCCGAGAAGAACGGCCTGGAGCTTGCGGCCGCCGAGAACTCCTTCCGCCTTGTCGATGAGCTCGCGAAGAGTCGTGCCGAACGGCACTTCGTAGACCCCTGGCTTTGCGACGCAGCCTGACAGACAGAACAGCTTCATTCCGGTCGACTCCGGTGTGCCGACCGTCGCGAAGGCGTCACCGCCCTGCGTCACAATATCTGGAATGTTGATCAGCGTCTCGACGTTGTTGACGATCGTCGGTTTGCCGAACAAGCCCCGTTGCACGGGAAACGGCGGTTTATTGCGCGGCTCGCCGCGATAGCCTTCGATCGAATTGAAGAGCGCCGTCTCTTCACCGCATATGTATGCGCCCGCTCCCCAGCGCACCTCGATGTCGAAATCGAATCCGGATCCTAGGATGTTGTCCCCAAGCGCGTTAGCCTCTCGCGCGCGCTCGAGTGCATATCCTAACCCATGCCGTAAGTCACCGTACTCGCCGCGGACATAGAGGTAACCCTTTTCGCAGCCGCCGGCGAAAGCCGCGATCGTCATCGCCTCGATGACGCTGGGCGCTCGATGCGTCAACAGCCAGAGGTCTTTGAAGGTCCCGGGTTCTGACTCGTCCGCGTTGCAGACGACGTAGCGCGGCCTTTCCGCCTGTCTCGCGACGGCTTCCCACTTGCTGCCGGTCGGAAACGCCGCTCCGCCGCGCCCCATCAGCTTCGACCGTTTGACCTCGTCAATCACCTTCTCGGCGCCGAGCTCGAGTGCGCGCGGCAACGCAAAACGTTTGAAAGTAAGAGGGTTTCGGACATGGTCAGGTGTTTCGGGCCAATCATGCTCGAACTTGAGCAGGCGCGCGTCGCGAGCCATAAAGCCGTGACCGCTAATGTAGACGTGTCGTCCTTCGAGCTCTCTGCGGATCACGGACGGGGTGACTTCCTCGAGTTGGGTCTGCGACAACCGATCACCGTGCCTGACGATAAGCGCCCCTGGCGCCCTGTCACAAAGACCGAGGCATGGGCTCCGAAGCCAAACGGCCTCGTCTTGCGCCTGCCCGGCCGACCCGAGCTTCTGCTCGAGCTCATGGCACAGCTCATCTGCATGGGCGCACATGCACGCGATGTCGTCGCAGACGTAGACGACTCGCTTCGGGCGCGGCTCGAGCGAGAACATATGGTAGAAACTCGCGACGCCGTACGCTTCAGCCGGTGGGATCGTCAGCCGCTCGCAGATATAGTTGAGCGCGCCTTCACTGATCCACCCGACCCGATCGTTCGCCGCATGCAGTGCCGGCAGAAGCAAGTGGCGGCGCTCGCGTGCCGCGTGCCCCGTGTCCTCAGCGAGGTGATCGTCGGTCACGCGCGATCGACCGCCCCCATCCCATCTCCCGACGGGCTCGCCCAAGACGACATCGATCGCCGCCTTCTCTTCCGCACTCGCCCGTGCCTCAGTGAGATGGATGTCCAAGCGTCTTTAGTCTCCGGCGTGCGCTGCTGCGGCGCCGACCTTTTCTATCCGCACCGCCGACGCCTTGAACTCGGCCGTGCCGGATTTCGGATCGGTCGCGTCGATGGTCAGGAAGTTCACCGGTAAATCGTAGTGGAAGGCGACAAACGCGAGGCCCCGTCGCAACGACGCGTCGACATGGAGATTCGCGCGGACCGAGCCGCGACGCGACGTCACCAAAACCTCTCCACCTTCCTCGACGCCGAGCGCGGTCGCGTCGTCCGGCGAGACGTCGATCCAGTCGCCCCGTGTTCGCAGCGGCGACTCGAACTCGCCGCTCTGCACGCCCGAGTTGAACGAGTCGAGGCGCCGTCCGGTCGTCAGCATGATCGGGAACTCCGGCGAGATGGCATCGACCGGCGGGTCTTGGACGACGACGTTGAACGGCGCGAGCCGGCCGCGAGCGGGCTTCTCCCACAAACGGGCGTGGAGGAACTGTTCGCCCGGATGCTGCTCGTCGTAGCACGGCCAGTGGAGGCCGCCCTCGCGCTCCAGTCGCTCGTAGGTCATCCCGCGGAAGATCGGGGCGAGCGAGCGGATCTCGTTCCAGATCTCTTCCGGGGTGGGGTGCCCCCAGTCGAGGCCCAGCCGCCGGCCGATTTCGGCGATGATCCAGATGTCATCGCGGGCCTGACCGGGAGGGTCAAGCGCTTTCCGGAGCCGCTGCACCCGCCGCTCGCTGTTGGTGACGGTGCCCTCCGCCTCGCACCAGCTGGACGATGCGGGTAGGACGACGTGCGCGAGCTCCGCCGTGCGGGTGAGCATGACGTCCTGCACGACCAGGTGGTCGAGGCCGGTCAACAGCCGCTCCGCGCGGTGCTGGTCGGCCTCCGCGTGCGCCGGGTTCTCGCCGATGGCGTAGACCGCGCGCAGCTCGCCGTGCTCCATCGCGTGGAACATTTCCGTGAGGTTCTTGCCGTAGTGCGGGGCGAGCGGCACGCCCCACGCGCGCTCGAACTTGGCGCGGATCTCCGGGTCGACCGTCCAGTCCTGGAATCCCACGAGCCGGTTGGGAATCGCGCCCATGTCACCGCCGCCCTGCAC
>Ga0307469_10000695_pt1 | contig 12237 bp, 12 predicted proteins | sample atmos_gasesAM2C__FD_203084 | JGI IMG/M metagenome (GOLD analysis project Ga0307469, IMG submission 203084) | Hardwood forest soil microbial communities from Morgan-Monroe State Forest, Indiana, United States - atmos_gasesAM2C_515 | ecosystem: Environmental > Terrestrial > Soil > Temperate...
AGACCATGGATCGGCGCACGTTCCTAAGGCGCTCGGGCGTCACCGCGGGCGCCGCGGCCGTGGCCGCGCAGCTGCCCTACAGCATGATCGGCACCGCGGAGGCGAAGAACGAGGCCGGGGGCAACACCGAGATCAGGCGCACGGTCTGCACGCACTGCTCGGTGGGTTGCGCGATCGATGCGGTGGTCGAGAACGGCGTCTGGACCCGGCACGAGCCGGTGTTCGATTCGCCGATCAATCTCGGCGCGCACTGCGCCAAGGGCGCCTCGATCCGCGAGCACGGCATGACCCACGACTCGCACCGCCTCAAGTACCCGATGAAGCTCGAGGGCGGCAAGTGGAAGAAGATTTCATGGGATCAGGCCTACGAGGAAGTTTCACAAAAGCTTCTTCAAATCAGAAAAGAAAGCGGGCCCGACGCGACCTTCTGGATCGGCTCCTCCAAGCACAACAACGAGCAGGCTTACCTGCTGTGCAAGTGGGTGCGCCTCTTCGGCACCAACAACACCGACCACCAGGCGCGCATCTGCCATTCGACCACCGTCGCCGGCATCGCCAATACCTGGGGCTACGGCGCGATGACCAACTCGTACAACGACGAGCAGAACTCGAAGTGCCTGCTGTTCTTCGGCTCGAACGCGGCCGAGGCGCACCCGGTGTCGATGCTGCACACGCTGCACGCCAAGGAGAACGGCTGCAAGGTGATTGTGGCCGACCCGCGCTTCACCCGCACCGCGGCGAAGGCCGACAAGTATGTGCGCGTGCGCTCGGGCAGCGACGTGGCGTTCCTCTTCGGCCTGCTCTATCACGTTTTCAAGAACGGCTGGGAGGACAAGCAGTACATCCACGACCGCGTCTACGGCATGGACAAGGTCAGGGAAGAGGTGATGGCCAAGTACACGCCGCAGGCGGTGGAGGAAGTGACCGGCGTGCCCGAAGCCGAGATGTACGAGGTGGCGAAGATCCTGGCCGAGAACCGTCCCGGCTTCATCATCTGGGCGATGGGCCAGACGCAGCACACCAACGGCAACGCGGTCGTGCGCGCAAGCGCCGTGCTGATGCTCGCGCTGGGCAACGTCGGGCGCTCCGGCGGCGGCACGAACATCTACCGCGGCCACGACAACGTGCAGGGCGCGACCGACGTCGGGCCGAACCCGGACTCGCTGCCGGGCTACTACGGCCTGCTGCCGGGCTCGTTCGCCCACTGGGCGCGGGTCTGGAACATCGACCTCAACTGGCTGAAGAAGCAATACCCGTCGGAAGCGATGATGGGCAAGCCGGGCATCACGGTGTCGCGCTGGATCGACGCGGTGACCGAGAAGAACGAGAACATCGACCAGGACTCGAACCTGCGCGCGGTGATCTACTGGGGCCACGCGCCCAACTCGCAGAGCCGCGGCCTCGACATGCTCGAGGCGATGAAGAAGCTCGACCTGATGGTGGTGATCGACCCGTATCCCTCGGCGACCGCGGCGATGTTCGCGATGGCGAGGAAGGACGGCGCCTACCTGCTGCCGGCGGCGACGCAGATGGAGACCGAGGGCAGCGCGACCGCGTCGAACCGCTCGCTGCAGTGGCGCGAGAAGGTGATCGACCCGCTGTTCGAGTCGCGCACCGACCAGATGATCATGTACCAGCTCGCGCAGAAGCTGGGCTTCGCCGACCAGCTCCTCGGCAAGAGGGACGGCAAGCAGAACATCAAGCTGGTGAAGGGCAAGGGCGGCATGGAGGAGCCGTCGATGGAAGACACGCTGCGCGAGCTCAACCGCGGCGCCTGGACCATCGGCTACACCGGCCAGTCGCCCGAGCGGCTGCAGGCGCACATGCGCAACATGCACGTTTTCGACGTGAAGACGCTGCGCGCGCGCGGCGGCAAGGACGCCAAGACCGGCTACGACCTGACTGGCGATTACTTCGGCCTGCCGTGGCCGTGCTACGGCACGGCGGCGATCAAGCACCCGGGCTCGCCCAACCTCTATGACACCTCGAAGCACGTCATGGACGGCGGCGGCAACTTCCGCGCGAATTTCGGCGTCGAGAAGGACGGCGTCAACCTGCTGGCCGAGGACGGCTCGTATTCCAAGGGGGCCGAGATCACCACCGGCTACCCCGAGTTCGATCACGTGCTGCTGAAGAAGCTCGGCTGGTGGGACGACCTCACCGCCGAGGAAAAAGCCGAGGCCGAAGGCAAGAACTGGAAGACCGACCTCTCGGGCGGCATCCAGCGCGTCGCCATGAAGCACGGCTGCCATCCGTTCGGCAACGCGAAGGCGCGCGCCGTGGTGTGGAACTTCCCCGACGGCGTGCCGCTGCATCGCGAGCCGCTGTTCGCGCCGAAGGCCGAGCTGATCGACAAGTGGCCGACCCACGACGACGTCAAGGTATTGTGGCGCCTGCCGACGCTCTTCAAGAGCGTGCAGCAGAAGAACAAGGACGCCGGCAAGCAGTTCCCGCTGATCCTGACGAGCGGGCGGCTGGTCGAGTACGAAGGCGGCGGCGACGAGACGCGCTCCAACCCGTGGCTCGCCGAGCTGCAGCAGGACAACTTCGTCGAGATCAACCCCAAGGCGGCCGCGGACCGCGGCATCCGGAACAATGAATACGTCTGGGTCAGCACGCCCTCGGGCGCCAGGATCAAGGTCAAGGCGCAGGTCACCGAGCGCGTCGGCCCGGACACGGTGTTCATCCCGTTCCACTTCGCCGGCTGGTGGCAAGGGCAGGACATGCTGCCCTACTACCCGGAGGGCGCCGCGCCGATTGTCCGCGGCGAGGCGGTCAACACCGCTACGACCTACGGTTATGACCGGGTGACGCTGATGCAGGAGACCAAGACGACGCTTTGTCAGGTCGCGAAGGCATAAGGAGGCCGCCATGGCAAGAATGAAATTCCTGTGCGACGCCGAGCGCTGCATCGAGTGCAACGGCTGCGTCACCGCGTGCAAGCAGGAGAACGAAGTGCCGTGGGGCGTCAACCGCCGCCGCGTGGTGACCATCAATGACGGCATCGTCGGCGCCGAGAAATCGATCTCGGTGGCCTGCATGCACTGCTCGGATGCGCCGTGCATGGCGGTGTGCCCGGTCGACTGCTTCTACCGCACCGACGACGGCGTCGTGCTGCACGACAAGGACCTGTGCATCGGCTGCGGCTACTGCTTCTACGCCTGCCCGTTCGGTGCGCCGCAGTTCCCGCAGGCCGGTGCGTTCGGCCTGCGCGGCAAGATGGACAAGTGCACCTTCTGCGCCGGCGGCCCGGAACCCGACCGCAGCGAGGCGGAGTTCAAGAAGTACGGCCGCAACCGCCTGTCCGAGGGCAAGCTGCCGGCGTGCGCGGAGATGTGCTCGACCAAGGCGCTGCTCGGCGGCGACGGCGACGTGATCGCCGATATCTATCGCGACCGCGTGCTGCGCCGTGGAAAGGGCTCCGAGGTATGGGGCTGGGGCACGGCTTACGGGCAAGGCAAGCCCGGTGCGCAACCGCCGGCGCAACAACCGGCGCGGGGCAGGTCATGAAACGGTTCTTCGTTTTGACGACGATCATTGGCCTCACCCTCGGCGTTGCCGGCTGTGGTGAAAGAGAACAAGTCGTCGTCTACAAGCAGGGCAAATACCAGGGCAAGCCCGATGGCCTGCCCTGGGACAACGCGCCGCTCGGCTACGGCAATGCGAAGTGGACCAAGGGCGACCGCGCCAGCTGGGAAGCGCAGATCAAGGCGCGCAACGACGGCCAGAACGAGTACAAGCGCATCGGCCAGTAGCGCACGGAGAGAGCGACCATGACTATTCGATCCGGGTTTGCCGGGCTGGCTGTCGCGTTGCTCGCGTTTCTCCTGCCGACAGCCGCCGGCGCTCAAGTACCGCAAGACCGCGTGAAGCAGCAGCAGGAACGAAGTGTCACGCAACCCGGCAATAACGCGCCGGTCTGGCGCGAAGTGCGTTCGGGCGAGGAGAACACCACCACCGTCAAAGGGCGCGAGACCGGCGTGCTGGTCCAGTCGGCAGGCGACACCTGGCGCAGGATCCGCAATGGCCCCGTGACGTTCTGGGGTGGCTGGCTGGTGGTGGCGGTCGGGATCGCGGTTCTGGCATTTTATTTCTGGAAGGGGCCGGTCAAGCTGCATGACAAGCCCACCGGACGGCTGATCCAGCGCTTCAGCACGCTCGAGGTCGTGGTGCACTGGGCGACCGCGATCAGCTTCTGCGTGCTGGGCATCTCGGGCCTGATCATGCTGTTCGGCAAGTACCTGCTGCTGCCGGTCATCGGCTACACGCTGTTCGCCTGGCTCACGGCGCTCGGCAAGAACCTGCATAACTTCATCGCGCCGGTCTTCATCGTCTCGGTGATCGCGATGGTGGTGCTGTTCATCCGCGACAACTTCCCCAAGGCGTACGACTTGCAGTGGTTCACGAAGGCGTGGGCATTCTTCGCGCGCGGCGCGCATATTCCCTCGGGGCGCTTCAACGCCGGCGAGAAGGCCTGGTTCTGGGGCGGCGTGGTGCTGCTCAGCGTGATCGTCTCCTGGAGCGGCCTGATCGTGCTGTTCCCGAACTTCGACCAGACACGCGCCACCATGCAGGAGGCGTGGATCTGGCACGCGTCGGCGGCGCTGCTCTATATCGCCATCGCGCTCGGCCATATCTACATGGGAACCATCGGCGTCGAGGGCACATACCAGAACATGCGCACCGGCTACACCGACGAGGTATGGGCCAGGGAGCACCACGAGATCTGGTCCAACGAGGTGAAATCCGGCAAGTCCGCCGCGAGAGGCGGCGCGGTTCCAGCCGGCGCGCCGCGCATGAAGGAGAAGGCATGAAGAAGGTTTTACTGTTGATCGCTGCCGGAATGATCGCGGGCGCCATCACCGCGTCGTATGCCAAGCTTCCGGTGCCCCCCGCGAAAACTGATGCGGAAAAGGCCGCCGAGGCCGACAAGGCGAAAGCCGCCAAGGACAAGGAAGCCGCCGACCTTGGCAAGGCGCAGGACAAGGCGGTCGCCAACTACAAGAAGCACAAAGGCGCCTCGATGGACGCGGGGAAGAAATGAGAGCCGGCCTCGCCGCGCTGGCCGCGGCAGCGCTGGCGGGATGCCAGAGCATTCCCGCCGATGCCCCCAGCGCGACCGCCAGTCTGCAGCCCACCATGGGCAGCAATGTGTCAGGCAAGGTGACCTTCTACCAGGTTGGCGACAAAGTGCACGTGGTTGCGCTGGTTTCCGGTCTCACGCCGGGACGCGAGCACGGCTTTCACATCCACGACGCCGGCGACTGCAGCTCGGGCGACGGCATGAGCGCCAAGGGGCACTTCAATCCGCTCGGCAAGCCGCACGGGCACCCGGGCACGCCCGAGCGGCATGCCGGCGACATGCCCGCTCTCAAGGCCGACCCGTACGGCAACGCCGCGCTCGAGACGGATCTCGACATCATCACGGTGGCGCCGGGGCCGACGAGCATCGTCGGGCGCGGCCTCATCGTGCACGCCGACCCGGACGACTACAGCACACAGCCCACCGGCAACGCCGGCGCGCGCCTCGCGTGCGCCGTCATCCAGCGCAGCTGATTACAGCAGGAGGAGGATTGGAAAGGGCGCCGCAAGGCGCCCTTTTCTTTGCAGGTCCTCCTCTAGAGCAGCAGCCGGGCGGCGAGGCCGAGCGCGGCGCACGCGGCGATCACCGGAATTATGCCGGCCTTGAAGCGGAACAGCGCGACAAACGCGGCCACGCCGATGACGGCCGAAGCCCAGTCGAAGGGAGCGGAGCGCCCTTCGGGCCACAGCACGTGGTATGCGAAGAACACCGCGAGGTTGAGGATCACCCCCACCACGGCGGCCGTGATTCCGGTCAGCGGCGCGGTGAACCGCAGGTCGCCGTGCGTAGTCTCGATGAAGGGCGCGCCCATGAAGATGAAGATGAACGAGGGGAGGAAGGTGAAGAACGTCGCCACCAGCGCCCCGGCGACGCCGGCGCCAATGAAACCGACGAAAGCCACCACCATGATGAGCGGCCCGGGCGTCGTTTCGCCGAGCGCCAGCCCGTCGATCATCTGCGGCGCGGTGAGCCAGTGATATTGCTCCACCGCCGCCTGGACCACGTACGGCAGCACGGCGTAAGCACCGCCGAAAGTCACCAGCGCCGCCTTGGTGAAGAACCACCCCATCTGCGTGAGCGTCCCGTCCCAGCCATGGGCCGCCGCCAGCGCGCCAAGGACCAGGGCCCAGAGCGCCAGTCCGGCGAGCCCGAACGCTGAAAACTTTTGCCACGAAAAGCGCGCGTGCTCGGGTGTCGGCGTGCCGTCGTCGATGAGCGCGGCCCCGTAGCCCGTTTTTTTCGCGGCGCCATGCCCGCCGCCGGCGCTGAATTTCCCGGGAGTGAAGTAGCCTGCAATGCCCGCGGCGATGACGATCGCCGGGAACGGCGCGTGAAACGCGAAAATGGCGATGAAGGCGGCCGCGGCGATCGCCCACAGCCACGCGTTCTTCAGGGCGCGCGAGCCGATGCGGTGCGCTGCAGCGAGCACGATCGCCACCACCGCGGGCTTGATGCCGTAGAACACCCCGGCGACCAGCGGCACCTCGCCGTAGGCGAGGTAGATCCACGACAACGCGATCATGATGAACACCGAGGGCAGCACGAACAGCCCGCCGGCGACGATGCCGCCCCAGGTCCGGTGCATCAGCCAGCCGATGTAAGTGGCGAGCTGCTGCGCCTCGGGACCTGGCAGCAGCATGCAGTAGTTGAGCGCGTGCAGGAAGCGCCCCTCGGAGATCCACCTGCGGCGCTCGACCAGCTCCTGGTGCATGATCGCGATCTGCCCGGTCGGCCCGCCGAAGCTGATGAAGCCGAGCTTCAGCCAGAAGCGCAACGCCTCGCCAAAGCTCAGCGGTACGCTGCGGGGTTCCACGTATGCACCTCGGCCTTGCCTTGCTTGCACCAGGCGTAGAGCGCGTCGTAGACGATCATGCCGTGCTCCAGCATTTCATGATCGTCTTTATAGATGCGGGATAACCCGAGCGAGATCGCGGCAAGGCCGGGCGCCTGCGGCGCGAGATCGAGACGATTCGTGTCTGCGCCGCGCACGATGATCGCGAGCTCGCGCAGCGCGGGGTCTTCCCTCAAGCGGAAGAATTTCAGGAAGGCGTCGAAGCTGCATTCCTCGCCGACGTGGGAGAACTCGACGTCGGGGATATCATAAGGCTCTGCATTTTTTTCCAATGCAATTCTTCTCACGTCGGACGTGGGGACATACAGAAACTCGGCGTCAGGATCGATGAAGCGGCGGATCAGCCACGGGCAGGCGATGCGGTCGATCTTCGGGCGCTCCCGAGTGACCCAGCGCGAGGAAGAATTGATGGGCTTGTGAAAAAGCTCCCCGCCCGTTTCGCGCCAGGCTTCGATCCCGCCCTCGAGGTATTTCGCCCCAAGGGTTTTCGCCACAGCCTGGCTCAACTCGTGGCCGTGAACACAGTAAACGACCACCGCTGCGGAAGAGGGAAGGGTCCTTGCCCATTCCCCGACACGTTCGGGATCTCTCCTGAGCGCGCCGCGGATGACATCGCTTGCTTCACGAAAACGCTCATTCCTGCGCACGTCGATGACGAGCGGAGGCTGGTCTGAACCGATGGCTTGCCGCAGCGCGGCGGGCCGGATGGCGTCCATAGCTCTCTCCTTAAGGATCAACGCCGCAGGGCCGGCAAGCAAGTGTGGCCGCCGCCTTCGATGGGCACTACCTGCACTGCGACGTGGTAGAGCCGTTCCAGCGTGTCCGCCCGGATCACCTCGCGCGGTGTCCCCAGCGCGAGAACCCGACCTTCGGCGAGCAGCAGGGCGCGCTGCGCGGCGAGGAAGGCGTGGTCGGGATCGTGAGTGGAAAACAGAATCGAGATGCCGCCGGCGGCGAGCGCCGCGATGCGCTCGAGCACGCGCACCTGGTTGCCGAAGTCGAGGCTGGCAGTGGGCTCGTCCATCACCAGCAGGCGCGGCTCCTGCGCGAGCGCGCGCGCCACCAGCGCGAGCTGGCGCTCGCCGGCGGAAATCTCGGTGACCGGCCGCTCGGCGAGCGGCGAGATTCCCAGCGACTCCAGCACGCGCGCCGCTACCTCTCGATCATGGGCCCCCGGCATGGAAAAAGCGCCGAGGTGGGCGCTGCGGCCCATCAGCACCATGTCGCGCACGCTGTAGGCGAAGTAGGGCTGATGGGCTTGCGGAACGTAGCCGGCGATCCGAGCGATTTCTCGTCGGGACAATGATTGAAGATCTTTGCCGTTGAAGTGAATCTTTCCCCCCTGCAGCGACAGAAGACCCAGTAAGGTGCGCAAAAGCGTGGTCTTGCCGCTGCCGTTCGGACCGAGGATGCACATCACTTCGCCGGCGTCCAGAGCGAAGCTCAGGTCGCGCCCGACGGTGCGCTGCGGGTAGCCGAAGGCGAGCGCGTCGACGGCCAGCATCACCAGCTGCGCCGCGACAGAGCGAACAGCCACAGGAACAGCGGCGTGCCGATCAGGGCGGTCACCACGCCCGGCGGCAGCTCCACCGCGGTAGCGGCGCGGCACAGCGTGTCCACCGCGAGCAGGAACGCGGCGCCGAGCAGCATGGCGAGCGGCAGCAGCCTGCCGAAGCCCGGGCCGACCAGGAGCCGCGCGGCGTGCGGCACCAGCAGCCCGATCCAGCCGATGATGCCGCTGATGGCGACGGCCGCCGCGGTCATCAAGGTCGCGGCGGCAATGACCAGCAAGCGCAGCCGGCCGGGGTCGGCGCCCAGCGCGCGCGCCTCGTCGTCGGGCAGCGTGAGCAGGTTGACGCGCCAGCGCAGGAGCGCGAGCGGAATCAGTCCCGCGACCGCGAGCGGCGCCGCGACCGCCAGCTCGCGCGGCGCCACGGAGGCGAGGCTGCCCAGCAGCCAGAACGTGATCGCAGGCAGCTGGCCCAGCGGATCGGCGAGCGTTTTAAGCAGCGAGACGACCGCGCCGAGCAGAGTGCCCACCACGACGCCGGTAAGGACGAGCGCGAGCAGAGGATCATGGCCGCGCAGCCGGCTGCCGATCCAGTAGACCAGCGCCACCGCCCCGAGCCCGCCGGCGAAGGCGAAAGCCTGGACCATCAGCACATTCATCGAAAAAATCATCGCCGCCACCGCGCCCAGCGCCGCGCCGCTCGACACGCCCAGGATGTCGGGTGACACCAGCGGGTTGCGCAGGATTCCCTGGTACACGGTTCCCGCGGCAGCGAGCGACGCGCCCACCATGACCGCCGCCAGCACGCGCGGAGCGCGGATCTCGAGCACCACCGTCTTGAGCATGGGGAGGTCGGAGAGCGAAAGCGGATAGCGCCCGACCAGCAGGGCGAGCACGACGAGGGCGAGGAGCCCGGCGAGCGCGAGGGCGAGCGCGGCGGCGTAGCGGATGCGCCCGATGCTATCAAAAAAAAGGGCGGCGACGCCCAAGTACAATCCCGCTCATGATCAAGCGCATTGTTTTCACTCTTCTAGCCCTGCTGTGCGCCGCCACCGCGCAGGCTCAAACCGTGCGGATGGCGACCACCACGAGCACCGCCAATACGGGGCTGCTCGACTACCTGCTGCCGAAGTTTCGCAGCCGAACCGGCATCACCGTGCAATACGTGGCGGTAGGCACCGGCGCCGCGCTGAAGATCGGCGAGCAGGGCGATGCCGACGTGGTGCTGGTCCACGATCGCGAGTCGGAGGACCAGTTCGTCGCCGCGGGCTTCGGCGTGAAAAGGCACGACGTGATGTACAACGACTTCGTCATCGTCGGCGCGCCGGCCGATCCGGCGCAGATCCGCGGCCTGAAAGACGCCGCCGCGGCGCTGAAGCGCATTCGCGCCGCCGGATCCGCCTTCGTGTCGCGCGGCGACCGCTCGGGCACCCACCTGCGGGAGCTGCAGCTCTGGCGCGCCGCCGGGGTCGAGCCGAAATGGGACGGCTATTATCTGTCGATCGGCCAGGGCATGGGGACGGCGCTGATCATGGCCTATGAAAAGCGCGGCTATACGCTCACCGACCGCGGCACCTATCTCGCCTACCTGAAGAAGACCGATCTGGAGATCATGGTCGAGGGCGACTCGCGCCTCAACAACCCCTACAGCGTGATCGCGGTCAGTCCGTCGCGGCACCCGAGGATCAACCACGCCGGTGCAACCAGGTTCATCGACTGGCTGACCTCCGACGAAGGCCAGCGCGCGATCGCCGATTACAAGGTCGGCGGCGCGCAGCTGTTCTTTCCTTCGGCGAAATAGGGCGCATGGATCTCCTCGAGCCGACTCGGCAGGCCTTTGCCCTGCTTTTCAGCGGCGACCGCGAGCTGTGGGGCATCATCTGGCTTTCGCTCTGGGTATCGGTGGCTGCGCTGGCGCTGCTCGCGCCGCTTTGCGTGCCGCTTGGCTTCGTCGTCGCGCGCATCCATTTTCCAGGACGCCGCGCGCTGGTCGTCGCCATGCAGGGCTTTCTCTCCTTTCCCACGGTCGTGGTCGGGCTGGTTCTATACCTGGTCCTCTCGCGCCGCGGGCCGCTCGGCGCGTTCGAGCTTCTCTTCACGCCCGCGGCGATTCTCATCGGCTACATGGTGATCGCGCTGCCGATTCTCATGGTGTTCACGGTGGCGGCCGTGCAGGGCGCCGACTCGCGCATCTATGAGACGGCGCGCTGCCTGGGAGCGCGTCCGTTGCGCGCGATGGCGACCACGCTGTGGGAAGTGCGCTTCGCGGTCACGGCGGGGTTCGTCAACGCCTTCGGGCGCGTGGTGTCGGAAGTCGGCTGCGCGCTGCTCGTCGGCGGCAACATCGCCGGCCTGACGCGCAACATCCCCACCGCGATCGCGCTCGAGACCTCCAAGGGCGAGTTCGCGTACGGCATCGCGCTCGGCTTCGTGCTGATGGTCATCGCCGTCGGCGTCAACGTCGCGCTCGCCTGGCTGCAGGGGGAAGGCGGCCTGGAGTGAGCGCGCTCTTCAAGGCCGAGGGCATCGTCAAGCGCTTCGGCGAGCGCGTTCTGTTCGACGCCGCGTCGCTCGAGCTCGAGACCGGGAACGGCTATGTCCTCACCGGGCCCAACGGCAGCGGCAAGACGACCTTGCTGCGCGTGCTGGCGGGCCTGGACTTTGCGCAGGAAGGAAAACTTGCTTACCGGGCGCGCGAAACCGCCGCGGCGGGCCCCTACCCGGAACCGTGGCGCCGCGAGATCGTGTACGTGCATCAGCAGCCTTATCTTTTCAGGACGAGCCTCGCCGACAACGTGGAATATGGGCTCGCGCGCCGCGGCATGGCGCGCGAGCGCCGCGCCGCTCTGGCGGGCGAAGCCCTCGCCTGGGCCGGGCTCACCGCGCGCCACGGCGTGCCGCCGCACCGGCTTTCCGGCGGCGAGAAGCATAGAGCGGCGCTGGCGCGCGCCAAGGTGCTCAATCCGGTGCTTCTGCTGCTCGACGAGCCGACCGCCAACCTCGATGGCGAGGCGCGCGCGCAGGTGCTCGAGCTGGTGCGCGCGCTCATTACCGAGAGCCATACCGTTCTCATCGCGACGCACGATCCGGAGATCATTCGCCTAGCCATCCTCACGCGCCTGCGGGTCAGCGCGCAGCGCATCGAGGTAGCCGAGTAGCCGGTCGGGGAATGGTCCTAGAATCCGCCACCATGAAGATCTTCGGTTTTGCCGGCTGGTCGGGCAGCGGCAAGACCACCCTCATCGAGAAGCTGATCCCGCGCTTCGTGCAGCGCGGGCTGCGCGTGTCGCTGATCAAGCACGCGCACCACACGTTCGACGTCGACCAGCCGGGCAAGGACTCGTGGCGCCACCGCCACGCCGGCGCGGCCGAAGTCCTCGTCACCTCGTCGCGGCGCTGGGTGCTGATGCACGAGCTGCGCGGCGCGCACGAGCCGGCGTTCGAGCAGCAGCTCGAGCGCCTCTCGCCTTGCGACCTGCTCCTGGTGGAGGGGTTCAAGTTCGCCGCCATCCCGAAGCTCGAAGTCTGGCGCGCCGCCACCGGCGAGGCGCTGCTGCATCCGAACGATCCGCATATCGTCGCCGTCGCGAGCGACGAGCGCATCGAGACCAAGCTGCCGTGGCTGCAACTGGATGATCACCCGGGAGTCGAGAGCTTCATCCTCAAATACCTGAAACTGGCATGAACCAGGGCCTGCTCTCCGTTGACGATGCTCTTCAGCTGCTGCTGTCCAAGGCACGCGCGGTGGTCGACATCGAGGAAGTTCCAACCCTCGAGGCGACCAGCCGCGTC
>Ga0307469_10000696_pt1 | contig 12235 bp, 10 predicted proteins | sample atmos_gasesAM2C__FD_203084 | JGI IMG/M metagenome (GOLD analysis project Ga0307469, IMG submission 203084) | Hardwood forest soil microbial communities from Morgan-Monroe State Forest, Indiana, United States - atmos_gasesAM2C_515 | ecosystem: Environmental > Terrestrial > Soil > Temperate...
GTGATCCTCGCGGATTCTGGAGAGAGCGGCCCGGACCACGGACTGGTCTTGCCGGTCTACCCCGCGACCGAAGGTCTCACACACCGCCAGATCCGCGGTCTGGTGCATCAGCACTTGGACGCGCTGCTCGCGCTGGTGCACGATCCGCATCCTCCGGCCCTGCGCGCCGCAGTCGGACTCGCCGATCTGCGGGCCGCGCTGGCGGCGGTGCACCGGCCGACGAGTGTTGCCGATGCGGAAGCCGGCCGGCGTCGGCTCGCGTTCGACGAGCTGTTCGATCAGCAGCTCGTGCAGGCGCGCGCCCGCGCGCTCGCGAAGCGGGCCCGCGCGGGAATCCGGTTCGCCCTCAAGAAGGAGCTCACCAGTCGCCTCAAGGACCACCTCCCCTTCGAGCTGACGGGAGATCAGCGCCGCGCCATCCGGGAAATCGCGGAGGACATGACCGCGCCGCTGCGGATGCACCGGTTGCTGATGGGCGACGTGGGCACTGGGAAGACCGTCGTCGCGCTGTTCGCCATGCTCCTCGCGGTCGAGAACGACTATCAGGCCGCGATCATGGCGCCCACCGAGCTGTTGGCCGAGCAGCACATGGCCACGCTCACGCGCCTGCTCGAGCCGCTCGACCTGCGGCCCGATCTCCTCATCGGCCGGCTCACGACGGCGGAAAAGACGGCCGCGCGCGAGCGCATCGCCGCCGGGGCATCTCGTGTAGTGGTCGGGACGCACGCGCTCATTCAGGAATCGGTCAAGTTCCGGCGCCTCGGCCTGGCGGTGATCGACGAGCAACACCGCTTCGGCGTGGAGCAGCGCGCCGGGCTGGTCGAGAAGGGCGATGCGCCCGACGTCCTCCTCCTCTCCGCGACGCCGATCCCGCGCTCGCTCGCGCTCACCCTCTACGGGGACCTGGACGTCACGCAGCTGCACGAGCGGCCGCCGGGCCGCGGCACCGTGAAGACGGCCCTGCGCACGGAAGCGGCGCGCCAGAAGATCTACGAGTTCATCCGGACGGAATGCGCGGCCGGGCGGCAGGCGTACGTCATCTATCCGGTGATCGACGAGTCCGAGCGGGCCGACTTGAAGGCCGCGACGGTGATGGCCGGGCGACTCGCGAAGGTGTTTCCGGAGCTCGAAATCGGCCTGGTGCACGGGCGGCTGAAGCCGGAGGAGCGCGACGCGACCATGCGCGGCTTTCGGGACAACGCGGTGCACGTGCTCGTCGCGACCAGTGTGATCGAGGTGGGGATCGACGTCGCGAACGCGACGGTGATGGTGATCGAGCACGCCGAGCGATTCGGGCTGGCCCAGCTGCACCAGCTGCGCGGGCGAGTGGGCCGGGGCGCGGCGGCCAGTCACTGCATCCTGCTCTCCGACGCGCCCGAGGCCGCGGCGCGCCTCCAGGCGTTCGCGGAGACCACGGACGGCTTCAAGATCGCCGAGCTCGATCTCCAGGAGCGCGGCATGGGGGAGCTCGCCGGCGCGCGCCAGTCGGGCGGCATCCCGCTCCGCTACGCCAACTTCGCGACCGACCTGCCGCTACTCGAGTCGGCACGCCGGGCGGCGAGCGAGATCATCGCGCGGGATCCGGCACTGGTACGTCCGGAAGACGCGGCGTATCGGGAGCGGATCGTGGCGCGATACGAGCGGGGGTTTGAGTTGTTCAGAGTCGGCTGAGAGGCGTGCGTAGTGCGTGGTGCGTGGTTGCCACCGGAGACGACCACGCACCACGTACCACGCACCCTTGCACCGCATCTCCTCCGCCACTAAGATGCCCGACCCTATGCCCCCCTTTCATCGTATCGAGGAGCTCCCCTCCCTCGTCGGCCAGCCCGTCGTCACGCGCGGCTGGGTCATGACCACCCGCTCGTCCGGCAAGATCGCGTTCGTCACGCTGCGCGACGGCACCGGGTACCTGCAGGTGGTGCTCTCGAAGAAAGACGTGCCGGAAGCGGCGTGGGCGGCGTTCGGGACGCTCACGCAGGAGACCTCGGTGGAAGTCACGGGCAGCGTGCGGGCCGATGCCCGTGCGCCGGGCGGCGTGGAGCTCACGGCGCAGGACCTCGCCGTGCTCGGTCCGAGCCCGGACTTCCCGATCACCCCCAAGGAGCACGGCACCGCCTTCCTGTTCGAGCACCGCCACCTCTGGCTCCGGAGCCGGCGGCAGGTGGCCATCGCGCGGGTGCGGCACGAAGTGGTGCAGGCCATTCGAGATTTCTTTTACGAGCGGCACTTTACGCTGGTCGACACGCCGATTCTCACGGGATCGATCGGGGAGCACGCGGGCACGCTCTTCGCCACGGAGTACTTCGACCTCGGGAAGGCGTACCTGGCGCAGACGGGTCAGCTCTACGTCGAGGCCGCGGCGGCGGCGCTCGGCAAGGTCTACTGCTTCGGGCCCACGTTCCGCGCCGAGAAATCGAAGACCCGGCGCCACCTGACCGAGTTCTGGATGGTCGAGCCGGAAGTGGCCTGGAACGACTCCGAGGCCAACATGCAGCTCCAGGAGGATTTCGTCTCCTCCATCGTGGCCCGCGCGCTCGATCGCCGGAAAGCCGAGCTCGCGGAGCTCGAGCGTGATGTGAAGCCGCTCGCGACGGTGCAGACGCCGTTTCCGCGCATCTCGTATAGCGACGCGGTGACCAAGCTCCAGGCGCTCGGCAGCGACATCACGTGGGGGCAGGATCTCGGGGGCGAGGCCGAGACGCTGCTTGCGAAACAGTACGACCGGCCCGTGATGGTGTTCAACTATCCGAAGGCGGTGAAAGCCTTCTATATGAAGGAGAATCCCGCCGACCCCCGCACCGTCCTCAACAACGACATGCTCGCGCCCGAGGGCTATGGAGAGATCATCGGCGGGAGCCAGCGCGAGGACGACTACGACAAGCTGCTGGCGCGGATCCGCGCGGAGAAGCTCCCGGAGGACGCCTATAGCTGGTATCTCGATCTCCGGAAGTACGGCACGTTCGTGCACGCGGGGTTCGGACTCGGCGTGGAGCGCACGGTGGCGTGGATCTGCGGCATCCCGCACATCCGGGAAGCGATCGCGTTTCCGAGGACGTTGTATAAGCTGTGGCCATAGAGAAGGCGGTAGAGGTCGTAGAGGTCGGTAGAGGACGGTAGAGGGTTAGCGCCGCTTCACTTCCTCCCAGAGCCGATCCAGCTCCTCCAGGCTCGCCCGCCCGACTTCCAACCCCCGCTCCGCGGCCAGCCGCTCGACCTCCTCGAAACGCCGGGTGAACTTGTCGTTTGCCCGCTCGAGCGCCGCGCGCGGGTCGATCGCGAGCTTTCGAGCGAGATTGACGACGGCGAACAGGAGATCGCCCACCTCTTCCTCTAGCCTTTCCCGTGTCCCCTTTCCCGTTTCCCGCTCCAGCTCCGCGACTTCCTCCTTCACCTTTTCCATCGGTCCCCGCGCGTCGGGCCAATCGAATCCCACATTCGCTGCAAGCTCCTGAAGGCGGAACGCCCTCGCGAGCGGGGGCAGGGAGGCTGGCAGCCCACGGAGGGTACCGCTCCCCGCTCCCTGCTCCCGCTTTCTCGCTCCCCGCTCCCGTTTCTTGTTGCGTTTCGGCATCGAATCCACCCCAACCCCTTTTACGTCCTTGGTTTCCGCGTTATCATACGCGCGCCTGTGAACGGGTCAATCCGCGGGCGTCCGGCCCAGCCCCGCCCCCCCCGCCCCTCCCGCCCCCCTCGCGCGTGGGTCGAGGTGAGCCTGGCCGCCGTCGCCGAGAATGCCCGCACGGTCGCCCGGGTTGCCGGCACGCGGCTCCTCCCGGTGGTGAAGGCGAATGCCTACGGGGTAGGAGCCGTCGCCGTGTCGAAGGCACTCGAGGCGCTCGATCCCTGGGGTTACGGCGTCGCGACGCTCGAAGACGGCGCGGAGCTCCGCGCTGCGGGCATCACGCGTCCGGTCGTGGTGTTCATGCCGGGACAGCCGTCGTTGTTCGCCGAGTACGACCGATTCCGGCTGACGCCGGTGCTCGGCGACGCGGCCGCGATCGTGGAGTGGACCGGGCGCGCGGAAGCCCGCCCCTTTCACCTCGAGATCGACACCGGGATGGGTCGCTCGGGCGTGCGCTGGGACGAGATCGACGCGGTGCGCGCCGCGGCGAACACGCCGGCGCTCGAAGGATGCTACACGCAGTTTCATTCGGCGGACCGCCGCGACGGCTCGGCCGAGCTGCAGCTCGAGCGATTCGAGCGGGCGGTGGCGCGGCTCGAGCGGCGGCCGACGGTGCTCCACGTGGCGAACAGTGCCGCCGCGCTCGCCGATCGGCGCTTCGCGTTCGACCTGGTGCGGCCGGGCGTGTTCCTGTATGGCGGCGCGCCCGGAGAAGGCTTCCCCGAGCCGCGGCCGGTGGTGAGCGTGCGGGCCCGAGTGCTCACCGTGCGACGCGTAGCGGCGGGAGAGAGCGTGAGCTACAACGCGTCCTGGCGCGCGACGCGCGCCACGACCGTGGCGACACTCGGTATCGGGTATGCCGACGGCGTGCGGCGCGCCGTGGGGTTGTCGAGCAAGGGCGCGGTCCTCCTGGGCGATGACGGCCGGCGTTGTCCGATCATCGGGGCGGTCACGATGGACCTGATGATGGTGGACACCGGAGACCGCCCGGCGCGGGTGGGAGACGTGGCGACACTGATTGGGGAAGAGGGGGGCGGCCGCATCAGCCTGGAGGAGTTCTCCGCCTGGAGCGGCGAGTTGCAACGCGCGGTACTCACTTCGCTCGGCCCGCGCTTGCCCCGCATCTACGATTGAAGCGCGCGGCGATCATCGTGCTCGACGGGCTCGGGATCGGGCCCTGTCCCGACCAGGCTGCGTACGGCGATGGGGGAAGTGACACGCTCGGCAACGTGGCGCGGGCGGTGGGTGGGCTGCGGTTGCCGAACTTGGAGCGGTTGGGGCTAGGGAGATGCCGGCCCATCGTCGGGCTCACCCCCGGGCTCGCGCCCGGGGTTAGTGAAGTACAGATCGGGGTTACTGACCCCGGGCGCAAGCCCGGGGATGGGCCAATGGCGGCATATGGCGTCGCCCTTCCCGCGTCGGCGGGGAAGGACTCGACCACCGGGCATTGGGAGATGTGCGGGGTTCTGCTCGAGCGGCCCTTCCGGACCTACCCGCGGGGATTCCCGCGGGAGCTCCTGGACGAGTTCGCGCGCCGGACGGGGCGGGGGTGGTTGGGGAACAGGGCGGCGTCCGGCACGCAGATCATCGCGGAGCTGGGGGAAGAGCACCAGCGGACCGGGAAGTGGATCGTCTACACGTCGGCCGACTCCGTTTTCCAGGTGGCGGCGCACGAGACGACCGTGCCGCTCGAGGAGCTGTACCGGGCATGCTCGACCGCGCGCGGGATGATGGTGGACGAGCATGCGGTGAGCCGGGTGATCGCCCGCCCGTTCTCGGGGAGGCCCGGGGCGTACGAGCGCACGCCGCGCCGCAAGGATTTCTCGATTCCCCCGGTGGGGGAGACGCTGCTCGATCGGCTGGCGACGGCGGGAGTCCCGCGCATCGGGATCGGCAAGGTGGACGACCTGTTCGCGGGCCGGAACATCACGAGCGAGCACACCCCCACCAACGCCGACGCCTATCGGTTGATCGAGCAGGCGCTCGAGCGGAACGGGACGGGCTTCATCTTCGTGAACGTGATCGAATTCGACCAAAGCTGGGGGCACCGAAACGACGTGGCGGGGTTTCATGAAGGATTGCGGGAGCTCGATGCCTGGATCCCCCGGCTCGAGGCCCGCGTGACCGGAGACGATCTGATTATTCTGACCGCGGACCACGGCAACGATCCGACGACGCCTTCGACGGACCACTCGCGGGAGGCGGTGCCGGTACTGGCGCTGGGCCCGCGCGTCCAGCCGGTGGCGCTGGGCGAGCGGCGGACGTTCGCGGATCTGGGGGCGACCGTGGCGGAATATTTCGGTCTGGCGCCCGTCGCCGGCACGTCGTTCCTGCCGGAGCTCCGCGCGTGACGGCCGAGCTGGTGCGGCGGGCGCGCGCGGTGCAGAAGAATGCGTACTGCCCGTACAGCAAGTTCCGGGTGGGCGCGGCGCTCGAGGCGGCGGACGGACGCGTATACGTGGGCACCAACGTGGAGAGCGCGTCGTACGGGCTCACGATCTGTGCCGAGCGGATGGCGATCGGCGCGGCGGTGGCCGACGGGGCGCGCGGGTTCAGCCGGATCGTCGTGGCGACCGACGTGGATCCCCCGGCGTCGCCGTGCGGCGCGTGCCGTCAGCTCCTGGCCGAGTTCGGGTTGGACCTCGAGGTGATCGCCGTGGGCCCGAAGACCGAGCGGCGCTGGGTGCTGCGCGATCTCCTGCCGGACGCGTTCGCGAAAGCGACGCTGGCCAAGTGATCCGGCGCCGCCTCGTCCTGCTGGGCGCCGCCGTGATCGCCGCGGCGTGCGTGGAGGACCTCACGACGCCCGGCGTCTGCCCCGACTACTGCCCGTCGAATCAGATCACCATCGCCGACACCGTGCTCACGAACAGTATTTCGCGCGATTCGGCGTTTCGGGGATACGTACTGGCGAATCAGGCGGGGGCGCTGCTCGCCACGTTCGACTCGGGTGTGGTGGAGGGCCGACCCATCTTCCGGGTGAATGGGCTGGGGAGCCGGGCGCGAATCAGCGGCTCCGATACCACCACGGGGCCCATCCTCGGGGCCGACTCGTCCCGGCTGCACCTGTTCATCACGCGGTACGACACGACGGCCCGGAATCTCACGCTGCGCTTTTTCCGGCTGCCGATCACCATCGACTCGACGACCACCTTCGCGAGCGTCGCGGGTCCGTTCACCGACTCGCTCGTGAAGCGGGTCAACGTCGACTCGCTCCTGGCGCTCCCCGGCCGCAAGAACTCGGTGACCGGCGATTCGGTGGTCTCGGTGGATACGGTCAACCATCAGATCGTCTTGTCGCTCAAGTTCGATTCCGCGGCGGCGCGCTACGTCCCGAACGACTCCGGGACCGTCGCATTCGGGATCCGGCTGAGCGCCGATGCCCCGACCAGCCTCCAGATCGCCAACGGCCTCATTCAGGGGGCGGCCCTCCAGTGGTACATTCGGGTGGATTCGCTGAGCGTACCGGTCGCGCGGACGCCGATCAGCCTGGTGGCGCCGTTCCAGAGCTTCGTGGTCGATCCGGCTCCGCCTCCCATCGATTCCACCCTCGCGGTCGGCGGCGTGCCTTCGGCGCGGAGCATTCTGCGCGTCACGCTCCCGCGGTTCCTCCGCGACTCGTCCTTGATCATTCGCGGCACGCTGGTGTTGGTGCCGGCGGTGCCGGCGAGCGGGGCCCCGTCCGATTCCTTCGTGGTGGAGGCGCATACGGTCGTCGCCGACCTGGGCGCCAAGTCTCCCATTGCGGTGGATGCGACGCGCACCGACACGACGATCATCCACATCGGAGCGACCGACACCGTGCGCATCGAGGTCACCAATCTCTTGCAGTTCTGGGCCGCCGACTCGCTCCAGCCGACATCGCTGGTGCTGCGCGCGAAGTACGAGGCCACCTCGCTGGCGGAGGTGCGGTTCTATCCATCCAAAGCGGCCGCGTTCCGGCCGACGCTCGCGGTGACGTTCGTGCGACGCTACCCGTTCGGGGCACGGTGACGATGACGGCGGCCGGACGGTTCGTCGGTTGGACGGTCAGACGGGCGGCGCTGGCCGCGTTGCTCGTCACCGTCTATCCGCCTCATCGTCTGTATGCCCAGGACTCGCAGTTCGGGGTTCGCGGGCTCGGCACACCCGGGCGGTATGAGTCCGTGCGGGCCCGCTCGACCGGTGGCGCGTTCGCGCCGTTCGACCCCTTGTCCCTGCTGACGGAGGCGCCGCTCGCCGACATCCCGGTCCTCACGGCCACAGCGATGGAAGCCGCCTCGTACCGGGACGTCGACGTCGGCGGCACGACGTCTACCCTGCGCAACACGCGGTTCCCACTGCTCAACGTGGGAGGACGGGTCGGGCCCCGGCTCGCCCTGGCGGCGGGATTCACGACCTATCTCGACAAGTCGTGGGACGTCTCGGAGCGGGATTCCGCGGTGCTGCGCGGGGCGTTGCAGCGCTACACCGACGAGCTCTCGAGCGACGGCAGCGTCGCGGATCTCCGCCTCGCCGCCGCCAGCCGGCTCACGCGCCGCATCGCGATCGGGGCGGGGATCCACCTGCTCTCGGGCTCCACGCGCCAGACCGCCACGCGTCGCTTCGACGACACGACCTTTCACACCGTGCAGCAGGTGGCCGAGGTGACCTACAGCGGGCTGGGCTTCTCGGGGAGCATCCTGATCGGTGTGGCGCGGGGGCTTTCCCTGTCGGGCTGGGCGCGGTCCGACAACCGGTTGCGCGCCAAAGTCGCCGACACCACGAGCGCGCTCACCGACCTCCCCCGCGGGTTCGGCGGCGGCGTATTGATCGCGCCGAGCCCGAGCGTGAAGATCGGGGGGTCGTTCGCCTGGCGCTCGTGGTCGCGCACGGGCCCCGGCTCCTTCGACACGTGGAGCTGGGCCGGCGGGGCGGAGATCGGGTCGGGGCGGATGCCGGTGCGGTTCGGCGTGCGGGGCGGCCAGCTGCCGTTCGGGCCCGGGACGCAAGCGCCCACGGAGTTCGCCGCCGCCGCGGGAACGGGGCGGACGTTCGCGCAGGGCCGGGCCTCGATGGACCTGGGCCTCGAGCGGCTGGAGCGCCGCGGAACGGGGCTCACGGAGCGGGTGTGGACGGTGCTTCTGGGCATCACCGTCCGGCCGTGAACGTCTACTTTCACACCTTCGGCTGCAAGGCAAACCAATACGACACGGCGCTGGTGCGCCGGGCGTTCGAGGAGGCGGGTGCCGCGGTGGTCGAGGACCCCGCGGCGGCGGATCTCGCGGTGGTCAACTCCTGCACCGTGACGCACGAGAGCGAGGCAAAGCTGGGACGCCTGGTGCGCCGTCTCGCGCGCCAGAGCGGCCGCCTCGAGACGGTCGTGATGGGCTGCGCCGCCGCGCTCGACGACGGCCGGATAGCAGGTCTGCCCTCGGTGCGGGCCGTGATCGGGGGCGCGGAACCGGCGCAGGTGCTGCGGGCCGCGGGGATGGCGGTAGGGGCGCCGCATGCCGCGCCCCTACGCCGCGACGGTATGAGGTCCCGCGGCCTCCTGAAGATTCAGGATGGCTGCGACGAGCATTGCACCTTCTGCGCGACGACGATCGCGCGGGGCGCGAATCGGTCGCGGTCGATCGGCGAACTGGTGGACGAGGCGCGGGCGCTCGCGGGTGACCATGCAGAAATCGTTCTCACGGGCGTGCACATCGGGACCTATGGACAAGACCGGGAGCGGGAAGCGGGGAGCGGTGATGAACAGCGGGAGCGGGGAGCGGGGAGCGGGACCCGCCGCTCGCTGGGGGAGCTCCTCGAAGCGTTGATTGCCGCCGTCCCATCCGTTCGCTTCCGGCTCTCCTCGATCGAGGCGACCGAGGTCGACGACACGATCGCGCGGCTCCTGATCGAGGCTCCGCGGCACCTCGCGGCCCACCTGCACGCCCCGCTCCAGTCGGGATCCGATCGCATCCTCAAGCGCATGGGTCGCCACTGGTATACCGCCGGTTCGTACCGCGCCCGGCTCGAGTGGCTCGCGGCGCGGCTGCCGGTCTTCGGGCTCGGCGCGGACATCATCGCCGGGTTCCCCGGCGAGTCGGACGCCGATCACCGCGCCACGCTCGCGCTCGTGGATGCGCTGCCGTTCACCTACCTCCACGTGTTTCCGTACAGCGAGCGGCCCGGTGCCGCCGCCGGCCGCCTGCCCGACCCGGTGGCGCCCGCGGTCGTGCGCCGGCGGGCGAGCGAGCTGCGCGACCTTGGTGAACGGAAGGCGCGGGCCTATCGCGCGACGCGACTGGGCCAGCGAGCGGATGGCGTGGTGAGCGGCCGGGGGAGCGGCAAGGTCGAGCTCCTCACGGAGGACTATCTTTCCGTCTATCTTCCGAGCAACGAGTGGTCCGGTCGCGCCCGCTGCGAGGTGACGGTTCGCTAGCCATGCCGCGCGTCTACATCGAAACCTACGGCTGCCAGATGAACGTCTCGGACTCCGAGCTCATGCTCGGCGTGCTGCGACGGGAGGGTTACGTGGCCGCCACCGATCCCGCCGACGCCGACGTCGTGCTCGTGAACACGTGCGCGGTGCGGGATCACGCCGAGCAGAAGGTGCTTTCCCGCCTGGGCGAGCTGAAGCAGGTGAAGCGGCCGGGCGGGGTGCTGGGGGTGGTCGGCTGCATGGCGCAACGGCTCGGTCCCCGGCTGCTCGAGCGCGTGCCGCAGGTGGATCTCGTGGTGGGCCCGGACGGCTACCGGGGATTGCCCGAGCTCATCGCCCGGGCCCGCGCCGGCGAGCGCGCGGCGGACGTCACGTTCAAGAGCTGGGAGCATTACGAGGACGTGCCGCCGGTACGGGAGACCCCCGCTTCGGCGTACGTCACCGTGCAACGCGGCTGCGATTATCGGTGCACGTTCTGCATCGTTCCGATGACGCGCGGACCCGAGCGGAGCCGCAAGTTGGCCGACGTGGTGCGCGAGGTGACGGACCTCGCCCGCACCGGCACCACGGAGGTCACGCTCCTTGGCCAGACGGTCAACAGTTACCACGACGGCACGCACGACTTCGCCGAGCTGCTCCGGGCGGTCGGCGGAGTCGAGGGGATCCAGCGGGTGCGCTTCACCTCCCCCTATCCCACGGATTTCACGGACGCCGTCGTTCTTGCGATGGCCGAGACGCCCGCCGTGTGCGACCACGTGCATCTGCCGGTGCAGAGCGGCAGCTCGCGGGTGCTCAAGCGGATGCTGCGGCGCTACGATCGCGTCCGGTATCTCGACGTGGTGGCGGCGCTGCGCCATGCGATGCCCGGCATCGCGCTCACGACCGACATCATCGTCGGATTCCCGGGCGAGACCGAGGACGATTTCTCGGAAACGCTGTCGCTGGTCGAGCAGGTGGGGTTCGACGACGCGTACACGTTCAAATACTCGCCGCGCGACGGGACGCCGGCGACCCGACTCAAGGACGCCGTGCCCGACCAGGTGGCGGGCGAGCGGCTCGAGCGGCTCATCGCGCTCGTGCGCCGGCTCGCGCGCCAGAAGAACGTGGGTCTCGTGGGGACCACCCACGAAGTCCTGTTCGAAGGCCGGGCGAAGCGGGGGGGATTCCTGCAGGGGCGCACTCGCACCAACAAGGTGGCGCTCGTGCCAGGGCCCGACGCCTGGATCGGCGGCTATCGCTCGGTGCGGCTCACCGGCACCACCGGGTCCACGTTCACGGCCCAACCGCTCGGCCTGGGTCAGGAGCTTGCCGTCGTGGGGTGACGAACGTGACGTACGAGGTGTTGCAGCGGGAGTACGAGAAGCTCCGTCCCCAGCTGCCCCGGTTCTGCGGCTGCGACACGTGCCGCGGCGACGTGCTCGTGTTCGCGCTCAACCGGCTGTCGCCGAACTACGTCTCCACGTCTCAGGGCGAGGTGCTGGTCGAGCTGCGGCTCGACAGCGACCAGGAGAAGGCCAAGCTCGACGTCGCGCTGCTCGACGGGTTCCGTCGCGTGGGACTCTCGCCGCGCTGCGGCGCGAGGCCGGTGCAGCTCCTCTAGTCTCCTAGGCGGCCCACATGCGGCCGCCCATTCTCTTCCTTGTAATCGCGTTCGGGGTCGGGCTCTGGATTGGGCTCGACGACCTGGTGCGTGGTGCGTGGTACGTGGTTGCGCCCGTGCTGGTGGCCGCCTTGCTGCTCGCCAGACGGGCCCCGCTTGGTGCGGCACTTGGCGTGATGCTCGTCGCGGGGATGGCGTGGGGGACGGCGGCGGGGCGCGAACGGGGCGCGACGTGTGCCGGAAAATGGAGCAGGGAGCGGGGAGCCGGGAGCAGCAAGGCCGCGATCGTACAGCTCGCGGACCCGATGGACTCCGCGGGCGGTGTGGTCGATGCGGATGTCGCGCCCGGCACCTGCGGCGGCGAGCTTCGGTTGCGCTGGCCCGGGGGCACGCCCGCGCGGGGCGGCACGCTGTGGGTCGTGGCGGGCCGCTGGGCGGGTGGGGGGAGCGCGGGTCGAGGGGTGCTGGTGGTACGGCGCGCGCGCCAGCTCGATCCGGTTCCCCGCGGCCGGGGCGCCGTGCGGGATGGGCTGGCGCGACGGACGGCGGCGCTCTTCGGCAGCCGGGCCCCGCTCGTGGACGCGCTCGTGTTCGCGCCGCGCATCGATCTCGACGCCGCGGTCCG
>Ga0307469_10000697_pt1 | contig 12229 bp, 22 predicted proteins | sample atmos_gasesAM2C__FD_203084 | JGI IMG/M metagenome (GOLD analysis project Ga0307469, IMG submission 203084) | Hardwood forest soil microbial communities from Morgan-Monroe State Forest, Indiana, United States - atmos_gasesAM2C_515 | ecosystem: Environmental > Terrestrial > Soil > Temperate...
TTCTTCGCTGAGGCTCGCACCGCTCAATTTACCTAATGCAACGGCGGCGGGATTCTTTGGAAGCTCTTCCATCAGGCTTCAGTCTATCCTAAGTACCGTTAGTATGCAAGCGGGATATTTCGCCTTAGTACTCGCTTTTCCGCTTGCATTGTACCGTTAGTAAGCATACACTTAATTCATGGCTAACGTGAGACGGCAATCGGTAAAATGCATGCTCTGCAAAACGCGCTTCATGAGCGAACTAGGTCAAGAGGAAACAGCGAACAAGCACGGCGAAACGTGCGAACGGTTCCAGAAAGTTCTCGCGGATCGGATCGCCTACCGGACCCGAATCGTCGCGGGCTGCACCTCGGCTTATCAGAAAGATCCAGCAGAAATTGAACGGTCTGAGCGCTACCAGATGCAGGCCTTGTATTTCCAGTTTGATGCGGTGAAGGGATACGTTAACAATCAGATCCCCTGCGATGGACGCTGCTATAACGCGCGGGGTCACAATTGCGAATGCTCATGTGGTGGCCACAATCACGGTGCCGGAAACGCGATGGGCGTAGGGATGGTGGCGTAAATGAAATTCGCACTGAACACCACAAACTTGAAGCGGGAAAATGAGATCGGCGCGGCCTTCGTGGTCGCGCAAGACGAAGAGGGAAACTATGAGCCGGTCGCGCTGGTCGGCTTCGTCTCGGAAGCCGAAGAGATCATTGCGGATGATCTGAAGCGCCGCTTTCAAAAGTTGGACCGCGACGAGGACCCGGGCCTCTGCCCCTACGAGTACATCCTCTGGGCTCGGGGGATTAATGGCGGCTACGAAATCATCGGCACCGCACTGGTCACTGAACCCACCGCACCCGCAAAACCCCGTACCGCCGCTGTTGAGAAGGTGACCAAACAATGAAAGGCCTCTACGGACGTGTTTTATACCTGCATGGACGCGCAACCTTGATGACAGTCCACTGTGCAACACGGGACGAGTATCAGAAAGAAATTGATGCTGCGTTCCGATGGGCCGAATCAGAAAACGGAGAGACGGGCGTATGGGGGCAGGTGAATCCCAATGCCACAAAGGAAGATATCGCATGAGCATCCTGAAACTTCAGCCGGGGAAACCCTACGAAATCGCGCTCAAGTACAAAGGGCCGAAAGAAACAACGGGCCTGTCGGGTAAGCAATTCCTCTACACCCTGGCCTCGCCGTCGAATCACATTATGTATGTTCCTCCGGTCGCCCACGAGGAGATTCAGAGCCTCAAAGCGGAACCGGGCGAACTGTTCACGTTGACGAAGACTATCGGGCAGAATGGGGCGCATCAGTACGAAGTCCAGCGGATTCCAGGGCAACCGTCGCCGATTCACAAACCGATGGCCACGGCTCAGGCGATCTCCTCGAAGACAGGGCCGATTGTCGATCCTCCGACATTGACCACTGACGAATCGCGGCGGATCTTTCGGCAACTGGTCGCCACGATACAGGCCTGTCAGGCGGCTGAACAGTTCTCTAACCAGATCGACTATCCGGTATCGTTTGGGCCTGAAGACATTCGGGCTATGGCTATATCTGGATTCATCGAGCAAAGTCGGAGGGCGGCAGCATGAGCGATCATATTGACCCGATTCTTGAAGGTCTTTTTCATCGCTTGCCGCCAGTGGGCCAGCAGTGGGCGCTTCACAAGCGGGCCGCATGGCTCAGGGCAATGGCCTCAGCATTCGAACTGATTTATCAGCCCGATGTCACTGAAACCGTAATAGGGATACGCCTCGCGCATCAATCGCCTCAAGGAATATCCGCAGGGCTCGCCGATCTCCCTACCACACCTGTTGAGAATGTGACCAAACCAAAGGAGTCCTTGTGATGGGCTGGATGATTCTCGCACTCGTGATCGCCTTGCTGGTCGTGTTCGAAATTGCATTTCGAATCGACCGCGCCAAGAAGAACAAAAAGGGGAATCGCTAAATGGAAAATCATCCCTTATGGAAAGGCATCTGCCAGGAATGCATGGGCTTCGGATCGCTCGGTGGTTCTCAGAAGTGTGGATTCTGCCGGGGTAAGGGTAGAAAGTTCCGGCAACTCACTCATGAAACAGAACACCTGAGAAGGCTTAACCGAGTTCCTAAGAAGCCTCTTGGTTTGGCTACTGAAATCGAGGGCAAGACGGTTAAAGTTGTGCGCCCTGGGAGTGTGGCATGAAGAACGGGGATCGGGTGAGACTTTCGGAAAAGGGATTGACCTACTTTCCGAAGTGGCGTGGCCGCGTGATGGCTGATCGTCAGGGAACTATCACAGAAATGCCATTGGGAAGCGATGGACTTGTCCGTGTAATGTGGGACGGTTTAACACTTCCAGGTACGTGGGCTCAGGCGTTTTTGGAAGTCGTCAAAGATGGGGAATCCGGCCAGGCTGCCATCGAAAGCGCCTTAATCCTGCCCATCTTCTTTTTCGTCGTGATCGGCATTTTCGACTTCGGGCAGTTCCTCTACTTCAACCAGACGTTGACAATGCGGCTTGAAGCAGGTGCCCGTTACGCGGCCGTGCATGGCTGCAAAAGCCCTATCGCTACTGTCTGCGATCCAGCGGTAAACGTGGCCGTCACGAACACGGCAGACGGCTCGGGAGCTCCGATGCTGGCGCATCTGTCAGCGTCCGATATTTCGGCAAGCGTGTCGTTCCATCGGTCCCAAGATCCGACTCCGACCGTTCCGCAGCCGGCCTGGATCGCCAACGAAGAGGATCGGATCACGCTGTCCGTTTCAGATTATCCGATCGATCTGCTGTTCTTTCCGAAGTTCCACCGGAAAGCTTCAGCGAGTCAGCCTATCGAGTGGTATCAGTGTTATCGGGACTGCAAATAATATGCCTGACGTTAAGACGTACACAATTTCAGTCTATCGAGTTCAGGACCGACACCGCGACGGCTGGACGGCGGAATGGGACGCGAACAGTCGGTATTCGTCGGACGCGAAGACGCCAGGAGAAGCGCTTCGTAACCTGTTGCGATTCCTGGCCGATGAAGATTTACTGGCGCATCCCGAAGCGCCGGCCCTGCCTCTCCAGGATCAGCCAATCAATCAGGAACTTCTGGAAATAGCCGATAACGCTATGCGTTTGCTTCGGGATACAGGTTTCTATACGGCTAATCGGCAGCATCCGATTTGGCAGCGCTGGGACAAGTTCAAAGTGGAGGGCCGCTGATGTCCATGCCTAGGCTTATTTCCATCACGTCAACGGAATTGAATATATTTCTGTTGGCTGTGTTCGTGTTTGGATTACTGGTAGGGATTGTGATGGGAAAGGTTTTCTAAAATGAACGAGGATAAGGGTTTGGTTAACCAGACAGAGGGCACGACAGATACTACTGCGGGTGCCGCACGGCTTGAGTCGTCGTCAAAAATCAATCCTGCCCATTACCGCGGTGATGAGGTGATGAAGATTATCGAACGCTTCGACCTCGGATTCTCTCTCGGAAACTCCGTGAAGTACATCCTTCGGGCCGGCAAGAAAGAAGGCGAATCGGAAATGGACGATCTTCAAAAAGCGCTCTGGTACCTGGAACGGCGACTCCTTCAGTTGAGGACGCAGAAATGACAGACCGTGAAAGGCTGGTCATCCTGAAGGTTCTGATAATCGCGGCGTTTCTGGTCTTCGGATCGGTCATGGACTTCGATGAATCTGGCCCTGAACTTGCTCGGGTTTTCGGCCATCTTGCCGGGTTGTTAACTTTCGGCCTCGCTGGTGGCTTGATTGGTTCCGAACTCGCGGCACGCTGGATTTTCCGTACCACTGCTGAGTCGTGTTTAACCAAACCAAAAGACTCAGAGCATCCAAAAACAACCCCACCAGAGGGCCAATGAAGACCGCCACAAGGATTTCTCCCCAATCCCTGACCCAACTACCCCGACCAGGTAGAAACCCCGCCTATCGAGCCTGGATACGAAAGCAACCCTGTTGTGTGACCGGGCAGAACTGGTCCGTAGAATGCTGCCACACCGGACCCCGAGGATTAAGCCAGCGGGCTAACGATCTAGACTGTATTCCGCTGATCCGGCGCTTGCATACGATTGATAAGAAACAAGCGCTAGACCGTATCGACCGGGAAGAGTTCGAAGAGATCCACGGCGTTTCGATTCTCAAAACCATCCTCTACCTGCAAGCTAAAGCACTGTCAGAAGGGATCGACTTAACGCCAATGCCCTACAAGTCTAAATTTCGTAAGGGTTTGGGCCGCGCTGGACAGGTCAAGAGGGATGTTGTCGAGGGTGCGGCATGAGTCAGAAAACCTCAATCGAGTGGACGGATACCACATGGAATCCTGTCAGGGGGTGCTCGAGAATTTCCGAAGGATGCCGGAACTGCTACGCAGAACAGATCGCGGCTCGGTTCTCCGGACGTGGTGGACCGTTCCAATATTTTGCAGACAGATTTCAACCGGGCTCAAAGTGGACCGGCAAGGTGGAATTGATCGAATCCAAACTTCAGGAACCCTTACACTGGCGGAAGCCGCGGAAGGTCTTCGTGAATTCGATGTCGGATCTGTTCCACGAAAACCTGCCCGACGAAGCGATAGACCGAATCTTTGCTGTAATGGCGCTCTGCCCTCAGCATACCTTCCAAGTGCTCACGAAGAGGGCGAAACGGATGCGGAGGTACTTTGCGGGCCCAGTTCGGAATCGGGTAACGGATACTATGAATGTGATGCCCGCTCACGCCTATACGGTCCTGCAACCATGGCCCTTGCCGAATGTATGGCTTGGAGTCTCGATAGAATCCCGGGCGCATCTAGACCGGGCGGACTGGTTGCACCAGACGTCGGCCGCCATCCGATTCCTGAGTCTCGAACCGCTGCTCGAAGATCTCGATGGAATCAGCGGCTATCTGCGCGGGATTGACTGGGTGATCGCGGGTGGCGAATCCGGTCCAGGAGCTCGCCTGAATGATCCGGCCTGGTTCCGATCCATTCGCGATCAATGCCAAGCCGCTCGAATCCCCTTCTTTTTCAAGCAATGGGGTGGTGTGCACAAGAAAGACACTGGAGCGATTCTCGACGGTCGGGAGTGGCGCGAATTTCCCCGCGCATCCCGAAGCGCCCGGTCTTGACCGTTCCAGTACCAGCCAAACCATGAAACTTAGTTCGCAAACTAGTCCACTCCAGACCGCTAACCAGTCCAGTGGAGTTCATCCGGTTGAAACTTTATCCTTATTGCTTTCTTAAGAATTCAGAGAAAGAGTGGACCTGACCCATTTTCTTTCTTGAAAACCGGTTACAGGTTGGACTAGAATTTGTGGGTACGGTATGCCCTGAAATAGAAAAGCCCGGCGCGGATTATTTTTCCAGGATCTTCCGCATCCAGGCTTTAATGTCGTTCGATGCCAGAATACAGCAATTTCGAGTCCGATGCAACTAGAAACTGGGGGAATCCCCAGTGAGCGCAGCCGTAGCGCCCTGTTTTGAATCCGTAGCTACCGGCATCCATCGTTTCGTCAGAGCAATCCCACGCTTCATCGATCCCCGCGGCGTAACCCGAGATTTTACCCACGCGAAACGGGCCTGCTTCCTAGCGATCCTCGCTCAAGTGTCCTGGCTACCGAAGGGAATCGGCTCGGTTGGGATCACTTGGACGAAACTGAAAGCGTTGACCGGTTTCGATAAACGCGCCTGCCAAGCGGCCGTAGCGGAAATGGAGACCGATGACGAAATCATCACCTCCAGCCGGTTTCCCGGGGGCCGGCAGTTTGCCATCAAACAGAAACCGGTAGGCGATATCAAGAGCGTGGTGCAATCCCGCTGTTCCAACTGCCACGAGGTAGCGCCGTGTGCCGTAGACCGTGCCTTTGTTCCGATGGCGCATCTATTCTTTGAAAAATTGGTGCCAGCACTGGAAAGTGGGGAACTGCGGATTGTCATGGCGATGAGCCGGGAAATGTTCAAGTGGAACGATAACCAACTCTTCATCGAACCGAAAGAGGAGTACGTTTCCGAGTGGGCGAAACGGGCGGATCTGAACGAGAGCGAAGCGGAAAAGGATCTGGCAAACCTGCAAAAACTGGGCGTGATCGCCTCGGAAGGGGGCCGCGGCAAGGTTAAGACATGGCGGCTCTGTCCGGAGAATTGGAAATCCCTGGAACCCCGCGGCAAGAGGGCGGGCGGCAACCCTACACCACATACGCGTGGGATACGAAAGAAAGACGAAACCAAGATTACTCCACCGGTCCCGCATGATGTTGTAACACCTAAGAATCCTACCCCGTCCCAGTTCATAAATCACCACACTGGGACTTGCTTCAAATGTGGGTATTGGGGACCGGTAGTCCTGGTGGAATCAGACGAATCGGTACCGAAAAAACCTGTTGCGACGGCGCGGGCCGGCCCTGGTGTGGAAAATCAGGCATCGAAGCCTTCCAGGACAGATCAAATGTGGGGCGTTGTGAAACGCTGGGCGGGACAATGACGATGAAACCTCACCTAAGCCGTGAAGCCGTCGAGCAGGCGACTGCCGAAATTTGTTTGATGCCGTTTTTCCCGAGCTCCGACGTCCACGCACGGGCGATGGTCCTAAGGTATTTCTTTGATCTATGCAACGATGATGAGCAGGTATTATGGCTCGCGAAACGCTACGTCACGTTGTTTACCAAGTGGGCTGGACTTCGGGAACTGCGGGCGGTCGCGTGTTCAAAATTCAAGCCGCGGGACGGTGTGGAAGTTTACTCTGAAACCTACATTGACGGGATTCCCAGCGAGAAGCCATCGGAACCCCTTCAACTTGCGGGACCTGAAAATATCAAGTTGCTGGACGGCCACGTGTCAGCGGACCCAGAAGCCGATCACCTCGTATTAGACATGGTGCCACTGAAAAGCCTTCCTCCGGTTCCAGAGTTTCACCCATCCACCGCTGATGAAAGACGTGTGGATAACCTGTTGAGGCAGATGTACCACCTCCCGGAAGTGCCAGTGATCGAAGCGCCTCAGGTGGCAATCTTGGAACCCCCGGCGGCGGAACCACGCTTTGAAGCGACCGAACGGCCACCGCAAAAGATCACGGCGGAAGAAGTTGAAGCGGCCCGCCAGGCGGTCTTACTTCGTCGGCAGAGGATGGCAGGGTGAGTGATTTCTATGTGGCGCTGCCAGAAAAGCATAAACTCGGGGACGAGGTGACGATCCACGGCATCAAGGGCCGGATCGTGGAATGGCTGACACATCAGGAATATTTGAACGTCTGGGCCTTCAAAGGATTTCCAACTGAGGGAATCGCGTTGAACCCAAGAGCGTACTACCGATGCGAGAGGTTGGATGACTCAGGCGCGGCGCGTTGAGGTTCGGGAATACTTCCGCTGCCGGCCGTGCTTCGTCTGCGCCGGGTTGACATTCTGCCAGCATCGGCAACTGGAAATAGCACTAGCGGAACTGGACTGGATCTCGGAACACCGGCCTGAACTTCCGCAACCAGTTGCCAAGCCGATGGAGCGGGAAACTCGCGGCGCTATCCACGAAGTAAGAGCGGAGACTGAGCGTCCAGCCAACAGCTACGGATGGAAAAGTGGACCGTATACAAAGCGTTCAGCCAATGCCTGAAAAGGATTTTAGGGCTGAGTTGGCAAGGTGTGACAGAGAAATTATCCGTATCGAAGAAGAAGCCCGCAACGGCAATACAGATGTACATGGAATCCTATTAGGACTTCATGATTGGCGGTACGAAAAGAGATTGATTATGAAAGAGCAGTCCGATAGGTTGGCTGGTTCTGAAGCGGGCAAGAAAGATGCTGCTGGCAAGCGCGGCGGGATGCGCGAGAACTGCCCGGAATGCAAAGTCCACCGGGGGCACAAGGCAGGTTGCTCCATGCAAACAGGATCAGCCAAACCCAAAACAGCAACCGTGGACCCCGCCCGATACTCCCTTGAGAACTACCGCAAGTTCCTCCGTGCGAAATGCAACCTGCCTCATGAACTGGGTATCCAGATCGAACCCGGCGACATCCCTACGGAATTTGCGAGCGGCTTCCAGTGGAAACCTCATCAACTGGCGGCGATCTGCTGGGCAGTCCGCGGCGGCCGGCGCGCGCTCTTTGAAAGCTTCGGGCTCGGCAAGACGGTCCAACAGTTAATGATTCTCTGGCTGATCCTCCGCAAGGTGGGTGGCCGTGCGCTGATCGTGGCGCCGCTCGGTGTGCGGAGTCAGTTCAAGATCGACGCGAAGATGCTCGGCATCGAGTTGAAATTCATCAACCGGACAGAGGACGCAGTCGAACCGGGAATCTACCTGACGAACTACGAACCGGTGCGGGATGGGAAACTGGACCCGAATCAGTTCATCGCAGCGAGTCTCGATGAATGCGACATACTGCGGAGTTTCGGCGGCACGAAGACCTTCCGCGAATTCATGCGCCTGTTCGAATCGGTGAAATACCGCTTCGTGGCCACGGCGACACCGGACCCGAACGAGTACATCGAGTTGCTGGCCTACTCGGCTTTCCTGGGCATCATGGACGTGGGCCAGGCGAAGACGCGATTCTTCAAACGGGATTCGGTCCACGCGGACAAGTTGACCTTGCATCCGCACAAAGTGAAAGAGTATTTCCTGTGGGTCGCATCATGGGCATTGTTCGTGTATGTGCCTTCCGACTTGGGTTATGACGATACCGGCTACGCGCTACCGGAGCTCGAAGTCATCAAGCACGAGGTGGCAGTAGACCATTCAACGGCGCTTCCCGAACGATCCGGCCAATATCGGATGTACCGCGAAGCCTCGGGCGGCGTCTCGGAAGCGGCGCGGGAGAAGCGGGACACCCTCAATGAGCGAGTCGCCAAGATGAACGAGATTCTGGAAGCGGAACCGGAAACCCACTTCCTGCTCTGGCATGATCTCGAAGACGAGCGGCGGGCGATCGAGGATACGGTACCAAACGTGGTAACGATTTACGGCTCGCAGCGCAGCAAGCCGGGCGGTAACGAGTTGATTGAGGAATCCCTGAGGCGCTTCGCTGATGGCGAGATTCAGTATCTTGCCGGAAAGCCGGAAATGATCGGGGCCGGGGTCAACCTGCAGCGGCACTGTTGGAACGCGATTTTCCTTGGGATCGGCTTCAAGTTCCGCGATTTCATCCAGGCCGTAATGCGGATTCAGCGCTTTCTTCAGACGCGAACCGTCCGAATCCATCTGATCTATGCCGAATCGGAACGGCTGATCCTGGCGAACCTCATGGAGAAGTGGGAGCGCCACAAGCAGCAATCGGCGCGGATGGCGGAAATCATCCGCGAGTACGGCCTGTCGAAAGAAGCCCTGCGTACCGTTCTCGAGCGGCAGATGGGTTGTATGCGGATCGAAGCGCAGACGGAGTTTACCCAGCTGATCGCTAACGATACGGTGGAAGAAATCCACGCGGACAGTCCTACGGCGATGCCTTCGGATTCGGTCCACCTGATCCTTACCAGCATTCCATTCTCGACACAATACGAATACAGTCCCTCGTACAACGATTTCGGCCACACGGACGGCAACGAGCACTTTTTCGAGCAGATGGATTTCTTAATTCCGCAACTGTACCGTGTGCTGAAACCGGGCCGCGTCTGCGCGATTCATGTCAAAGACCGGATCGTGCCAGGGGGCATCACAGGCCTCGGCTTCCAGACCGTCTACCCGTTCCACATGCGGACGCATGACGCTTTCGTCAAACACGGCTTCGCCTACATGGGAATGAAAACCATCGTCACCGATGTGGTGCGGGAGAATAATCAGACGTACCGGCTCGGCTGGACAGAGCAATGCAAGGACGGAACCAAGATGGGCGTAGGGATGCCGGAATACCTGCTGATCTTTCGGAAGCCTCCGACCGATACGGTGAACGCCTACGCCGATGAACCGGTGGTCAAAGCAAAGTCCATGTGCCTTGATGAAGAGACGGGAGAAGTCGGGCCTTACGACAAGAACAACAAGCATCAGCACATTCTATTGAACTCCGGGTACTCGCGGGCGAGGTGGCAACTCGACGCGCACGGCTTCGAGCGGAGTTCGGGCAACCGGCTTTTGACAGCCGAAGAACTGGAAGGGATCGCGCACCATGCGATTTACAAGAAGTTCCGGGCCTTCTCGCAGACGCACGTGTACGATTACGAGCATCACGTCGCGCTGGCTGAATCGCTCGAACAGAAAAAGATCCTGCCGGTGAAATTCATGCTGCTGCCTCCGCAGTCCTGGCATCCCGACGTATGGACCGATATCACGCGGATGCGAACCTTGAACGGGGCGCAGTCGGCCGCGGGCCGCGAGATGCATCTTTGCCCGATGCAATTCGATATTGCAGACCGGGTGATCCGGCAGAACACGATGGAAGGGGAAACGGTCTTCGACCCGTTCGGGGGCCTCATGACAGTTCCGTATTGCGCGATTCCCTTGAGGCGGCGGGCGATCTCGTGCGAATTGCACCCCGGTTACTGGGCCGATGGAATGGCCTATGTGAAAGCAGCAGAGGAGAAGTTCTCGGCGCCGACCCTGTTCGATATGACGGAATTTACTGTTGACGCGGACTCCGAAGAGATTCCCAACGAATCGTCTATTGACACGCGCTGAGAATGGGTTTACGATATGTAGCCAAGTACGTTACATGTCACCGAGTCACCAGAACAGTCTAACAGGGCCATTAACGCGCACATTTGGCCGTAGGACCGGCGCTTGCGATAACTGCAAAGGTCCGTTTCTCATCCCCAACAACGTCAAGCGCGGCAAGAAGAAAAAACGGTTCTGCTGCGATAACTGCCGAAAGGAATTCTGGAAGAATAAGGGCGTTTCGGTCTATAAGTTGAAAGAACAAGTCCTGAAGTGGGTCCGCGCTGAATGGGCGCTGATCCGCCACGAATACGAACAAGATCCGGCAACCCTTACCAATCTGCTGAACCGGATGCTGGTTATTGAATCTCATCCAAAACTCTCAGCGCATCCCAAAGTTTCCAACGGGCGAAACAGGATCGGCCAATCGAAAAGGATTCATTCATGAAATTAGAATCCTTAGGGTTTGGTCACATGCTCAACAGGACGGCTCCGTGCTTTGAAGGGTGCTGGTGATGCCTGCAAAACGGCGACCTTGCGACTGGTGCCGTAGGAAGTTCTGGGCCTGCCGATCGGATTCCAAGTGGTGTAGCGAACGATGCCGTTATCGCAACAGACAGGAGAACGCGAAGTTCGCTCAGTCGAAGATTCCCGGTAGCGGCGTGCCGGGCGTCACCTTCAACCGATTCAGAAAAAAGTGGGAAGTGAGGATTCGCGAGGATTCATCCTGGAAGTACGTCGGCTCGTTCGCTGGCTTGGAATCCGCTGTTCAATTCCAGAATGAGGTAGCAGGATGATCTGCGAGCGCTGCGAAGTCCTGAGCGAAGGCGAATTGATCGAGTTGGAGAACTGGATAGCCGTGGTTACGCGCCATCTCGATCAGATCCCCGAGTTTATGCTTTTCTGGCAGCGCCACATAGAAATTCCCGAACCTCAACGCGCCGCGCCTGATCTTTGAACAAGGGCTGATAATAGAGTTGTTCTGTAGAGAGTGTTGTCCTGAGCATGGGATACCGCTTTTAGTAGGAAAAGAATCATGAGGGGTTGGTTAAACGCGGGGTACTTGGCTTCACGCGGTTGCGGGTGCGGCGGGTGAGGGCCTTGGATCTGTTCTGCGGTGCGGGCGGCGCCACGAAGGGATTGCAACGGGCCGGTTTTCACGTGACGGGCGTGGACATTCGGCCTCAACCGCGCTATTGCGGGGATGCGTTCCACGAAGCAGATGCGATGACGTTTCCACTGGAAGGATTCAATTTCATCTGGGCGAGTCCGCCATGTCAAGGTTACAGCGTTTCGAAATCGCGGCCGAAGATCGCTAAGAAATACCCGATGCTGATTGAACCGGTGCGGGCGCGCTTGGTGGCTTCCGGATCGGCCTGGGTGATCGAAAATGTACCAGGCGCGCCGCTCTGGTTCCCGATCTGTCTTTGCGGCGGGGCGTTTGGACTGGGCGCACATTGCGAAGACGGACTGCGCCGTCAACTTCGCCGGCATCGCCTCTTTGAGTGCTCCCTGTCGTTCCTGGGTCCACCATGTCAGTGCAATAGGGTAGAGAAAATCGGCGTTTACGGCAATGGCGGCGGCTGGGCTAACCGTTTCTCAGCGGATCGGCGCGGGTACAAGGGAAACGCGAGCGAGATGCGGGAGGCGATGGACTGCGACTGGATGACGATTGCCGAGGTGTCGGAAGCGATTCCGCC
>Ga0307469_10000698_pt1 | contig 12229 bp, 24 predicted proteins | sample atmos_gasesAM2C__FD_203084 | JGI IMG/M metagenome (GOLD analysis project Ga0307469, IMG submission 203084) | Hardwood forest soil microbial communities from Morgan-Monroe State Forest, Indiana, United States - atmos_gasesAM2C_515 | ecosystem: Environmental > Terrestrial > Soil > Temperate...
ACGGACGCCTTGATCTGCTCGTTCGCCCGGCTCTTTTCCTTGATGGAGACGACCTGGCCCTTCGAGACGCCGTAGGACGGGATCGTGACCTTCTTTGCATTGACGGTCACGTGCCCGTGCCGCACGAGCTGCCGCGCCTGCGAACGCGAGGCCGCGAACCCCAGTGCGTAGACGACGTTGTCCAGCCGCCGCTCGAGGTTCTCGAGCAGGTTGGAGCCCGTGATTCCCTTGCGCCGCTCCGCCCGCTGGAAGGTCAGCCGGAACTGGCTCTCGAGGAGCCCGTAGATGCGTTTGACCTTCTGCTTCTCGCGAAGCTGGATCCCATAACCGAGCAGCTTGCTCCGCCGGCGGCCGTGCTGGCCTGGCGGATAGTTGCGCCGCTCGATGGCGCACTTGTCCTTGAAACAGCGGTCCCCTTTCAGGAACAGCTTCATCCCTTCGCGCCGGCAGAGCCGGCAAACCGATTCGGTGTGACGAGCCATCGAAGCCCTCCGCGGCTCCCTCGTTTCTTTTACGTCCTTCCTCCCGGCCGGGAACCGTGAGCCGGTTTACAGACGAGTCTTCGTTTTCAGTTTTCCGCTTTCAGTTCTCGGTTCCGGAACCGATCACGGATAACTGACAACCGATGACTACACTCTCCTGCGCTTTCTCGGCCGACACCCGTTGTGGGGGATCGGCGTCGTGTCCTTGATCGACTTGATGTCGAGGCCGTTGGCCTGGAGCGCCCGGATCGCCGACTCGCGTCCGGCGCCGGGGCCGGTCACGCGAACGTCCACCGAGCGCACGCCGTGCTCCTTGGCCTGCTCCGCGCAGTTGGCCGCCGCGAGCTGCGCCGCGAACGGCGTGCCCTTGCGAGAGCCCTTGAAGCCGATGCGCCCTGCCGACGACCAGGCGAGCATGCCGCCCTCCTGATCCGCGATCGCGATGATCGTGTTGTTGAAGGACGCCTGCACGGTCGCGATCGCGTGCGGGATGCTCTTCTTTTCCTTCTTCGCGGCCCGGGGGCGTTTGCCCTTGGCGGGCTTGGCGCCCTTCTCGGGGACGGCGGAGGCGACGGTCGGTTCAGCCATGTTTTTCTCCCGCTGCGCGACGAAGCGTTACTTCTTCGTCGCCTTCTTCTTTCCGGCGATCGTCTGCTTGCGCGGGCCCTTGCGGGTGCGCGCGTTCGTGTGCGTGCGCTGTCCGCGCACCGGAAGATTGCGCCGGTGCCGCATCCCCCGGTAGCAGCCGATGTCCATCAGCCGCTTGATGTCCATGGCGACGTCCTTGCGGAGGTCGCCCTCCACCTTCACGTCGTCCGTGATGACCTTGCGGATCCGGACAACCTCCTCCTCGGAAAGGTCCTTGACGCGGGTGTCGGGCCGCACGTCCGCCTTCTCGAGGATGTAGTTCGCCTTCGATCGGCCGATGCCGAAGATGTAGGTCAGGCCGATTTCCGCCCTCTTGTTGAGCGGGAGGTCGACGCCAGCGATGCGTGCCATGTTCCTACCCCTGCCTCTGCTTGTGCTTCGGGATCGAGCAGATCACCCGCACGACGCCCTTGCGATGGACGATCTTGCACTTGACGCAAATTTTCTTGACCGACGCCCGGACTTTCATGGTTCAGCTCTCAGCTTTCAGCTCTCAGCCCTCAGCTCACAGTGCACAGCCAGCCCTTCTGGCAGATGGCCGATCGCTGACAACCGAAAGCTCCTCATCACTTGTACCTGTAAATGATCCGTCCCCTCGAAAGGTCGTAGGGCGAGAGCTCCACGAGCACCTTGTCCCCCGGAAGGATCCGGATGAAGTTCTTCCGCATCTTGCCCGAGATGTGCGCCAGCACCTGGTGCTTGTTCTCGAGCTCCACCTTGAACATCGCATTCGGCAGCGGCTCCACGACCGTGGCCATGACCTCGATGGCCTCCTCTTTGCTCATCGCGCCACCCCCGCCTCGAGCGCCCGCGAGACCATGGGCCGCGGCGCAGATGCCAGCGCGCCCCGGCCGAGGACGATCGCGCCTTCCGGCTGGATCGCCACCGTGTACTCGAAGTGCGCCGACGCGCTGCCGTCGCGCGTGCGCACCGTCCAGCCGTCCTTGTCGACGCTCACCTCGGCCCGGCCGAGGTTGAACATCGGCTCGATCGCGATGACCATTCCCGCCTGGAGGACCGCGCCGCGTCCCGCCGGCCCATAGTTGGGGATCTGCGGCTCCTCGTGGAGCGCCGTGCCGACGCCGTGCCCGACGAAGTCCCGCACGACGCCGTAGCCGTGCGCGAGGGCGACGGCCTCGACCGCCGCCCCGATGTCCGAGACCCTTCCGCCCGGGCGCGCGGCCGCGATCCCGGCCTCGAGGCCTTCGCGCGTGACGCGCAGGAGCTTCTCCCGCTCGGCATCCACCCGGCCGACCGGGAGCGTGCGCGCCGCATCGCCGTAGTAGCCCTCGACGATCGCGCCGCAGTCGATCCCGACGATGTCGCCATCCTCGAGCGCTCGCCGCCCCGGGATGCCGTGGACCACCTCGTCGTTGATCGACGTGCACAGGGTCTTCGGATATCCCCGGTATCCGAGAAAGGCCGGCTTGGCGCCCCGGCGCCGGATTTCCGCTTCCGCGATCCGGTCGAGGTCGGCGGTCGTGACGCCGGGAGTCACGGCCTTCTCGACGATCTCGAGCGTCTCGAGCACGATGCGGGAGGCCTCTTCGAGCTTGCGCAGCTCTTCCGTTCCGCGGACGGTGATCACGCGGCCCCCTGCGAGCGCGTCGCGGCCAGCGCCCGGTCGATGCGATCGGAAATCTCGGAAATCTCTCCCACCCCCGGCACCTCGGCCAGAAGACCCCGGTCCCGGAAGAACTGCATCAGGGGCTCGGTCTTCTCGTGGTAGACGAGCAGGCGCTCGCGGACCGCTTCCGGTCGGTCGTCGGCGCGATGCTCCGCTCCCGAGCGGCCCCTCAGCCTCTCCTCCAGGACGGACTCCGGCACGGAGAGGTTGACAACACCGGAAATGCCCTTTCCATTTCCGGCCAGCATCTTCTCGAGAGCCAGAGCCTGCGCTACGGTCCGGGGGAAGCCGTCCAGGATCCAGCCCTGCCGGGCGTCCGCATTGGCCAGGCGCTCCCAAACGAGCTCGATCATGGTCTCGTCGGAGACGAGGTCGCCGCGCTCCATGACGTCCTGGACCTGTTTCCCGAGCGGGGTGCCGCGGCGGACGGCGTCCCGCAGGATGTCTCCCGTGGAGATATCCGGGACGGCCAGCCTCTCGGCCAGCCGCTTGGCCTGGGTCCCCTTCCCGCTGCCGGGGGGGCCCAGAAACACGACGCGCATCAGCCGCGCCGCCCCCGGATCCGGCTCTTCTTGAGGAATCCGGTGTAGTGGTGCTCGACGAGCTTCGACTCGACCTGCTGCACGGTATCCATCGCGACGCCCACGACGATCAGGAGCGACGTACCACCGAAGTAGAAGGGCACGTTGAAGCCCTGCGTAAAGAATTGCGGCAGGATCGTGTCGAGCCAGGGCCCGATCCAGGGCAGCGACTGCACCTTGAAACCGCTCGCCAGGAAGTCGGGCAGGAGCGCGACGCACGTCAGATAGAGCGCGCCGATGATCGTGAGGCGCGACAGGACCGTGTCGATGTAGTCGGCCGTCTTCTTCCCCGGACGGATTCCGGGGATGAAGCCGCCGTACTTGCGCATGTTGTCGGCCGTGTCCGCCGGATTGAAAACGATCGACGTGTAGAAATAGCAGAAGAAGAGGATGCCGGAGGCGTAGAGCAGCACGTAGAGCGGCTGGCCCTGGCCGAGCGAGCTCGCCACCTTCTTCATCCAGTCGGCGCCCGAGAGCTGGGCCACGTAGGCCGGCAGCTGGATGATCGAGATCGCGAAGATGATCGGAATGACGCCGCCCGTGTTGATGCGGAGCGGCAGATACGTGTTCTGTCCGCCGTACACTCGCCGGCCGACGACACGCTTGGCGTACTGAACGGGGATGCGCCGCTGCGCGCGCTCGACGAAGACGATCGCCGCGATGATCAGCACCATGAACGTCAGGATCGCGAGGAGCGTCAGGAGCTTCAGGTTCCCGCTCCGCATCTGGTCGAAGAGGCCGAAGATCGCCGACGGCATCCGGACGACGATTCCCGCGAAAATGATGAGCGAGATGCCGTTGCCGATCCCGCGCTCGGTGATCTGCTCGCCGACCCACATGATGAAGATGGTTCCGGTCGTCAGTGTCAGCACCGTCATCAGACGGAAGCCCCAGCCCGGATGGGGCACGAGGCGCGCGCCGTTGGGGCTCTGCTTCTCGAGCCAGAAGGCGATGCCCGTCGCCTGGATGACGGACAGCAGCACCGTGCCGTACCGCGTGTACTGCGTGATCTTCTTGCGGCCGACCTCGCCCTCCTTCGAGAGCTTCTCGAGGTACGGCCAGACGACGGTGAGGAGCTGCAGGATGATCGACGCCGAGATGTACGGCATGATCCCGAGGGCGAACACGGAAAGCCGGCGCAGCGCGCCGCCCGAGAAGATGTCGAGGAAGCCGAGCGCTCCGCCGGCCGTGCCGCGGAAGAACTCGTGCAGCGCCCCCGGATCGATGCCCGGCGTCGGGATGTGCGCCCCCAGCCGGTAGACCGCAAGCAGGAGGAACGTGAAGATGATCCGCTTGCGCAGATCCGGGATGTTGAAGATGTTGAGGAAGCTCTGCAGGGCGTTCAACGCGGAATGACCTCGCAGCGGCCGCCCGCCTTCTCGATCTTGGCCTGGGCCCCCGCTGAAAACTTGTGCGCCGACACCGTCAGCGCCTTGCCGACCTGTCCGTCGCCCAGGATCTTGACGGGCCGGTTGAGTCGCGAGAGACGCGCCGCCGCCAGGGTCTCGGGGTTCACGGCCTGCCCGGCCTCGAACCGGTCGAGGTCGGACAGGTTCACGATGTCGTACTCGACGCGGAAGATGTTGGTGAAGCCGCGCTTCGGGATGCGACGGTGGAGCGGCATCTGGCCGCCCTCGAAGCCGCGCTGGTGGCGATAGCCCGTCCGGGACTTCTGTCCCTTGTTCCCCTTGCCGGCCGTCTTGCCGTGGCCGGATCCCGGACCGCGACCCACGCGCTTGCGGTAGTGGGTCGAGCCCGGAGCGGGCGCCAGCCCGTGGATCCCGAACGGCGCGGGCCGTGCGGGCGATGCGGCGGCTTCCTTGCGGGCCGGCCGGGCGGGCTTCTCTTTCTTCGAAACGGCCGGCGGGGGGGCCGGGGCGGCAGCGGCCTTCTTCGGCGCGGCCTTGGCCCGCGTCTTGGCCTTGGCGGCCGGGGCGGCCTTCCGGGCGTTGCCGCCTTTGCGAGTCGTCTTCTTTTCGACCATGGCTCTAGCTCTCTTCGTTTTCGACTTCGACGAGGTGACGGACCTTGTGCACCATCCCGCGCACGGCTGGCGTGTCCTGCCGGACCACGCGCTGTCCGAGGCGCCGCAGGCCGAGGCCGCGGAGCGTCGCCTTCTGGTCCTTCGGCGTGCAGATGCCGCTCTTCACCAGGTGCAGCGTGATTCCCCTGGAAGCGCCCGCGGGCTTGTTGGCGGCCGCGGACTTCTTTGCCGCCGGCCGGGCGGCGCCCGCCGCCAGTTTCGCGAGCTCCTTCTCGGCGTCGATCACGATCCGGCCTCCGGCTCCGGCGCCGCGGCGACGAGTCCGCGCCGGCGCCTGATCTCGTCCTCGTTCTTCAGCCGGCGCAGGCCGTCGAACGTGGCCTTGATGACGTTGTGCGGGTTCGTCGTGCGAAGCGACTTGGTCAGGATGTCCGCGATCCCCACGGACTCGAGCACGGCCCGCACGGGCCCTCCCGCGATGACTCCCGTTCCGGCGGCCGCCGGCTTCAGGAGCACGCGCCCCGCGCCGTACCGGCCGATGATGGCGTGCGGGATCGTCGTGCCCTTCAAGGACATCTTGCGCATGTTCTTCTTGGCCATCTCGATCCCCTTCTTGATGGCCATCGGAACTTCCTTCGCCTTGCCGGAGCCGTAGCCGACGCGTCCCTGTCCGTCGCCGACGACGACGAGCGCCGAGAACGAGAAGTTCTTGCCGCCCTTGACGACCTTGGTCACGCGATTGATGTGCACGACGCGGTCGATCAGCTCCCGGCCCTGCGCGTCGCGTTCCTTCTCGCGCTCCCGGGGTGCGCGCGGACCCCCACCGCGGTTGCTGCTCATCGAGACTCTCCCATCGTCAGAACTCCAGACCGCCTTCGCGCGCGGCGTCCGCCAGCGCCTTCACCTTGCCGTGGTAGATGTAGCCGCCCCGGTCGAACACGACCCTGGCGACACCCTTCTGCTTTGCGCGCTCGGCCACGAGCTGCCCGACCCGCTTGGCGCCGGCCAGGTTCGCGGCGCCCTTCCCGCCCTGCCGCAGTCCCGCGTCGAGCGTCGACGCGTGCGCGAGGGTCGCTCCCGTCGCGTCGTCGATCACCTGCGCGTAGATGTGCTTGCCGCTCTTGAAGACAGCCAGGCGCGGCCGCTCGGCCGACCCCTTGACCACCTGCCGGATCCGCACGCGGACCCGCTGCCGCGCCTCCACTCTCGCTTGCGTCTTCATCGCCTACTTTCCGCCCGCCTTGCCGACCTTCCGGCGGATGACTTCCTGCGCGTACTTGATGCCCTTGGCCTTGTACGGATCCGGGACCCGGAGCTTCCGGATCTCCGCGGCCGTCTGGCCGACCCGCTGCCGCGCCTCCACTCTCGCTTGCGTCTTCATCGCTTACTTTCCGCCCGCCTTGCCGACCTTCCGGCGGATGACTTCCTGCGCGTACTTGATGCCCTTGGCCTTGTACGGATCCGGGACCCGGAGCTTCCGGATCTCCGCGGCCGTCTGGCCGACCCGCTGCCGGTCCGCTCCGGACACCGTGAGCTTGCCCGCCTTCGCATCGAGCGCGATGGCGATCCCCTCGGGAATCGGGAACTCGATCGGGTGCGAGTATCCGAGCGAGAAGACGACAGCCTTCCCCTTGACCTCGGCCTTGTAGCCCACCCCGACGATCTCGAGGTCCTTCGAGAAGCCCTTCGTCACGCCCGTAACGGCGTTGGCGAGGAGGCTCCGCAGGAGGCCGTGATAGGCGCGCTGCTGCGGCTCGTCGCCGGCGCGGCCGATCCGGACCTCGTCGTTCTCGACGGTGACCTGGAGTCCCGGTGGGATCCGGTTGGTCAGGTCCCCCTTGGGGCCCTTGACCCGCACGGACGGTCCCTCCGTCTTCACTTCGACCCCTTTCGGGATCGCGATCGGCATTCTTCCAATGCGTGACACGTCGTCTCCTACCAGATGTTGCAGAGGATCTCGCCGCCCAGGCGCTCCTCGCGGGCCTGGCGGCCGGTGCGAATTCCCTTGGACGTCGAGACGATCGAGATGCCGAGGCCGCCCAGAACCTCCGGGATCTCCTTGGCCGCGGCGTACACGCGGCGGCCGGGGCGCGAGACGCGCTCGAGCCCGCCGACGATCGGATCCCCTTCCGCGTCGTACTTCAGGGCGACGCGCAGAATCGGGCGGCCGTTCTCCTCGACGCGGCGATACGCGCCGACGTAGCCCTCTTCCGAGAGGACCTTCAGCAGATCCTCCTTCAGGCGCGAGGCGGGCAGGTCCGCGCGCTCGTGGCCGGCTCGCATGGCGTTGCGCAGGCGGTTCAGCAGGTCGCTGATCGGATCGTTTACGTTCGGCATGGCGCTACCACGACGCCTTCACGATGCCCGGCACGTAGCCGGCCGACGCGTTCTGTCGAAAACAGATCCGGCAAAGGCCGAACTTGCGCAGGACGCTGCGGGGCCGGCCGCACACGCGACACCGGCGCACGGTGCGCGTCATGAACTTCGGCTTCCGGGCCGCCTTGATACGCATTGCTCTAGTTGCCATCGATTGGTTCCCTCTATTTGCCGAAGGGCATTCCCATTTCGCGCAGGAGAGCGCGCGCCGAGTCGTCCCGTCCGGCCGTGGTCACGATCGTGACGTTCAAGCCCTTCGACTTGTCCGTCCTCGAGTAGTCGATCTCCTGGAAGATGAAGTGGTCGCGGATGCCGAGCGTGTAATTGCCGCGGCCGTCGAAGGCCTTCGTCGGCACGCCCCGAAAGTCGCGCACGCGGGGCAGGGCGATGTTGATGAGCCGATCCAGGAACTCGTACATGCGGTCGCCCCGGAGGGTGACGCGCGCTCCGATCGGCATGCCGGCGCGCAGCTTGTAGGTGGCGATCGCCTTCTTGGCCTTCGTCACCACCGCCCGCTGGCCCGCGATCGCCGACAGCTCATCGACGGCGCCGTCCATGATTTTCGGGTTTCCGACGGCCTCGCCGAGCCCCATGTTGAGAACGATCTTCTCGAGGCGGGGCACGGCCATGGCGTTGTCGATCCCGAGCTCCTTGCGGAGCGCCGGGGCCACTTCCTTCACGTAGCGTTCTCTCAATCTGGCAGTCACGTTTCGACTCCTGGGTCTGGCCCTACGCGAGCGCCGCGCCGCTCTTCTTGGCGAAGCGCTCGTAATGGCCCTCGCTGTCGCGGCGGCGGCCGATGCGGGTCGGGACGTTGCGATCCGGGTCCACGAGCATGACGTTCGAGATCGCGATCGCGGCTTCCCTCTCGGAAATGCCGCCCGCGATGTTCTTGGCCGGGTTCGGACGCGTGTGCCGCTTGATCAGGTTGACGCGCTCGACGATGACCCGCCCCTTGGTCGGAATCACGCGCAGGACCTTCCCCTGCTTTCCTCGGTCCTTCCCGGCGATCACGATGACGACGTCGTCGCGCTTCAGTCTCGTCTTCTTCATCACAGCACTTCCGGGGCGAGCGAAATGATCTTCATGAACTTCTTCTCGCGCAGCTCGCGCGCCACCGGGCCGAAGACCCGCGTTCCGACCGGCTCGCCCTCGTTGGACACGAGGACCGCCGCGTTGTCGTCGAAGCGGATGTAGGAGCCGTCGCGGCGCCGGTGGTTCCGGCGTGTCCGGACGATGACCGCGCGGACGACCCTTTTTCCGTGCTTCTCGACGAACGGCGAATCGGGCGCCGCTTCCTTCACCGACGCCGTGATGACGTCGCCCAGCCGCGCGTAGCGGCCCGCGGACCCGCCGCGCATCCGAATGCACGCGATCCGTCGGGCGCCCGAGTTGTCCGCGACCTCGAGGATCGTTCCCATCTGGATCATGACCTACGCCTCCGCCTTCGCGAGGACTTCCTGCAGGCGCCAGCGCTTCAACTTGGACAGCGGCCGCGTCTCCTCGATCCGCACGCGGTCGCCCATGTGCGCCTCGCCCTTCTCGTCGTGCGCCAGGAACCGGCTCGTCCGGCGGATCGTCCGGCGGTACTCGGGCTCCTGCACGCGCCGCTCGACCTCGACGACGATCGTCTTGGCCATCTTGTCCGACACGACGCGGCCCACCTTCGTGGCCCGCGGCCGGCGCTCCGCCGTTTTCTCTTCCATCACTTCTTCTCCGCGAGCTCGAGCTTCCGCTCGAACGTCTTGACGCGCGCGATGTCCCGCCGCGCCATTCGCAGGCGCGTCGGGTTCTCGAGCTGGCCCGTCGCCTTCTGCAGACGCAGCTTCCAGGCGGCTTCCTTCAGCTGCCGCTCCTTCTCCTGGAGGTCCGCCAGCCCCTGGCTGGCCAGCGCCTCGCGCTCCTTCTTCTTCATCGGATCTCCATCTCGGATTCCCGGGTCACGAGCCGCGTCTTCAGGCCGATCTTGTCGGCCGCGAGCCCGAGCGCTTCCCGCGCCGTCAGCAGGTCCACGCCCTCCATCTCGTAGAGGATCCGGCCGGGCTTCACGACCGCCACCCAGCCCTCGGGCGCGCCCTTGCCCTTGCCCATGCGCGTTTCGGCCGGCTTCTTCGTGTACGGCTTGTCCGGAAAGATGCGGACCCAGATCTTCCCGCCGCGCTTGGCGGCGCGGGTCATCGCGACGCGGGCCGCCTCGATCTGGCGGGCCGTGATCCACCCGGGCTCGAGAATCTGCAGGCCGACGTCCCCGAAGGCGAGCGTCGAGCCGCGATACGCCTTCCCGCGCATGCGACCGCGCTGCTGCTTCCGGTACTTGACCTTCGAAGGCATCATCATGGGAGTGACCTAAGCCGTTTTCCGGCGGTTCTTCGCCTTGTGCTGCTCGCCGCGGTAAATCCAAGCCTTCACGCCGATCTTTCCGTACGTCGTGTTGGCCTCGGCGAAGCCGTAGTCGATGTCGGCCTTGAGGGTGTGGAGCGGAAGCCGGCCCTCTTGATACCACTCGGCCCGCGCGATCTCGGCGCCGTTCAGCCGCCCCGCGCAGCGGATCTTCACGCCCTGTGCGCCGAAGCGCAGCGCCGACTCGATGCCCTTTTTCATCGCGCGCCGAAACGCGACGCGCCGCTCGAGCTGCAGCGCGATCGACTCGGCCACGAGCTGGGCGTCCGTCTCGGGACGCTGGATCTCGATGATATTGATGTGGACTTCGGACTTGGTGCGCTTCTGCAGCTCGTCGCGAAGCTTGTCGACTTCCGCGCCCCGCTTGCCGATGATGATCCCCGGCCGCGATGTCTGGATGTTGACCTTGAGGCGGTTGGCGTACCGCTCGATGTCGATCTCGGACACGCCGGCGTGTGACAACCGGGCCTTCAGCTCCTTGCGCAGCTTCAGGTCGTCGTGCAGCAGGTTCGCGTATTCCTTCGTCGCGAACCAGCGCGAGTGCCAGACGCGATTGAAGCCGAGCCGGAATCCGTACGGATGAACTTTCTGGCCCATTCTTACCTCTATGCCTCGTCCGAGATCTCGATCGTCACGTGACTCTTGCGGTGCAGCACGCGATAGGCCCGCCCCATCGGTGCCGGCCGCACCCTCTTCTCCTGAGGTCCCTTGTCCACCGTGATCTTCCGCACGACGAGGTCATCCACGTCGAGGTGTGCCTGCTTCTGCTCGGCATTGGCCACGGCCGACTTGAGCGTCTTGAGCAGGGCCTTCGCGGCGACCTTGTGCGTGTTGTGCAGGATCGCGACCGCCTCGTTGACGGACTTGCCGCGCACGAGGTCGGCCACCAGGCGCACCTTCTGCGCCGAGCCCTTCATGTATCGAAGCGTCGCCGTGGCTTTCATGCCGTCGACCTCAACCCTTCGCCGGAGCCGGAGCGCTCGCCGGCGGCGCCGCGCCCGGAGCTCCCGGCGCCCGTCCGCCCGCCGCCGGAGCGACCGCCGCTCCCGCCTCGGCCGCCTTCCGCCCGCTGTGGCCCTTGAAAATCCGCGTCGGCGCGAACTCGCCCAGCTTGTGGCCGACCATGTTCTCGGCGACGTATACCGGGATGAACTTGCGACCATTGTGGACGGCGATCGTGTGCCCGACCATGTCGGGGATGATCGTCGAGCGGCGCGACCACGTTTTGATGACCTTCTTTTCGCGGGAGTCGTTCACCGCCGCCACCTTCTTGGAGAGGTGCGCGTCTACGAACGCTCCCTTCTTGATCGAGCGCGACATGCGTCGTCCCTAACCCTTCGAGTTGCGCCGGCGGACGATGAATCCGTCGGTCCGTTTGTTGCTGCGCGTCTTCAGGCCCTTCGTCTTCCAGCCCCACGGCGACGTCGGGTGGCGGCCACCCGAGGTCTTGCCTTCGCCGCCCCCCATCGGGTGATCGACCGGGTTCATCGAGACGCCGCGATTGTGCGGCCGCCAGCCCATCCAGCGGTTGCGCCCGGCCTTTCCGATCGAGACGTTCTCGTGCTCGAGGTTCCCGACCTGGCCGATCGTGGCGTAGCACTCGATGTGGACCTGCCGGACCTCGCCGGAGGGCAGCCGCACCTGCGCGTAATCGCCTTCCTTGGCCATGAGCTGCGCCGCGGCGCCGGCCGACCGGACGAGCTGGCCGCCGCGGCCGCGCTTGAGCTCCAGGTTGTGGATCGTCGTGCCGAGCGGGATCCCCCGCAACGGCAGCGCGTTGCCCGGCAGGATGTCGGCCGACGGCCCGGAGACGACCTTCGCGCCGACCTGCAGACCGTTCGGCGCGAGGATGTACCGCTTCTCGCCGTCGGCGTAGTGCAGGAGCGCGATGCGCGCCGTGCGGTTCGGGTCGTACTCGATCGCCGCGACCTTGGCCGGGATGTCGGTCTTGTCCCGGCGGAAGTCGATGATCCGGTACAGGCGCTTGTGCCCGCCGCCCATGAAGCGCGACGTCTGGCGCCCCTGGTTGTTGCGGCCACCGGTCGAGCGCAGACCGCTCGTCAGGGACTTCTCGGGGCGCGCCGAAGAGAGCTCCGAGAAATCGAGCGTCGTCTGGAACCGACGTCCGGCG
>Ga0307469_10000700_pt1 | contig 12219 bp, 9 predicted proteins | sample atmos_gasesAM2C__FD_203084 | JGI IMG/M metagenome (GOLD analysis project Ga0307469, IMG submission 203084) | Hardwood forest soil microbial communities from Morgan-Monroe State Forest, Indiana, United States - atmos_gasesAM2C_515 | ecosystem: Environmental > Terrestrial > Soil > Temperate forest...
GTTCGCTGCCAGGCGTTGAAATCGACGGCAAGGTAGTCCTTACGAATCGCGAAATTCTGGGCCTTCAGGAAATTCCCAAGTCGATGATCGTGGTCGGATGCGGCGCCGTCGGCGTCGAATTTGCCTCCATTTTCAAAACGTTCGGAACGGATGTGACGCTGCTCGAAGCGCTGCCGCGTGTGGTGCCGCTCGAGGACGAGGAAATTTCCGCCGAACTTGAGAAGATTCTCCGCAAGAAGGGTATGAAGATCGAGCTCGAAGCGAAAGTCGAATCCGTGAAGAAGGATGCCAAGGGCGGAACGGTCACATACAAAGACAAAGCGGGGAAATCGCAAACCATCAGCGCAGAGAAAGTTCTGATTGCCGTCGGCCGGCGTCCGCTTACCGAAAATATCGGCATCGAAAAAACTAAAGCGAAACTCGACCGAGGCTTCATCGAGACCGATGCGTTTCTCGAAACGGCCGAACCTAAGCTCTACGCCATCGGCGATATCGTCGCGGGTCAGCCGCAGCTCGCACACGCCGCTTCGATGGAGGGCATCATTGCCGTGGGCCGAATGGCGGGCAAAGAGATGCTGCCGTTCGATCGCAAACGTTGTCCAAACGCCACCTATTGCGAACCGCAGGTCGGGTCGATCGGTTATACGGAGAAGCAGGCTCGCGAAGCCGGTTTCGAAGTGAAGGTCGGCAAATTCCCGTTCCTCGGCAACAGTAAGGCCACGATTCTCGGCCAGCACGAAGGCTTCATCAAAGTGGTTGCCGATGCGAAATACGGCGAAATACTTGGTGTCCATGCGATCGGCCCGCTGGCGACGGAAATTATTGCCGAACCCGTGGCCGCGCTCGGCCTCGAAGCCACGCTTGATGACATGGCCGCCACGATTCACGCCCACCCGACCGTGTGGGAAGCGATGGGCGATGCGTTCAATTCCGTGCGCGGACTCTCGATTAACTACTAGGGCGCTCAATTACCAGTGTCGCGCGCCGGGTTTGACGAAGGTTCTCGAAGGATTTGTGAGTTCAGTCACGAAAAACTGCTGGCTGGTCGACCTGGGCCTCATACCCTACGTGCCCGCTTGCGAATTGCAGCGCGAGCTCGTCGAAGCGCGAAAAGCGAACGCAATTCCAGATGTTCTACTCTTCTGCGAGCATTCGCACGTGATCACGCTCGGGCGCAACGGCAAGCGCGAACACTTGCGCGCGAACGATCGTTTGCTCGCGCAGATGCAGGTCGAATTTCACGCGACCGATCGCGGCGGCGACATCACCTATCATGGCCCCGGACAAATCGTCGGCTATCCGATTCTTGATTTGGCCGACCATCGCCGCGACATTCGCTGGTATGTGGCACAACTCGAAGAAATGATGATTCGCGCGACCCGTGATTTTGGCATCGAAGCGCATCGCGTGCCGGGCAAGCATGGAATCTGGGTCGCCTCAGCGAATGGCACAGCCGCGGCAGAAGAGAAACTTGCGGCACTCGGCGTTCACCTGAGCCGCTGGGTCACTTCCCACGGCTTCGCGTACAATGTCTCGACCGACTTGCGCTATTTTGACTTGATCGTTCCGTGCGGGATCCAGGACGCGCGCGCCACATCGCTCGAACGCATTCTCGGCGGCAAAGTCGAAAGCGCGGAAGCAAAAGCGCGGCTGAGCAAACATTTTGCCGATGTCTTTGGATATAGCCTTACGTCAGTATCGCACGGGGAATTGGAAGCAAAGCTCGGCAGCGGCTGTCGCGTGGTGACGGAACCAGTCGCCGCCGTAGTCTGAGATTCCTCGGCTGCTTTATAAGCCTTTATAAGCATAGTGGAGACCATCGTATGCACGTCGCAAACTCGGCGAAGGAAACGGGAACCACCGCCGCAAAACTCACCCGCGAGCAGTATCTCGACCTCTACTACTACATGCAACTCAATCGTCAGCTCGAAGACCGCATGGTCCGGCTCTTCCGGCAGAATAAAATCGTCGGCGGCCTTTATTCCAGCCTCGGCCAGGAAGCGGTCTCGGTCGGCACGGCCTACGCGCTCGAGCCGAAGGACTGGCTGGCTCCGATGATCCGCAATATCGGGGCTCTACTTGTGAAAGGTTTCAAGCCGCGCGATATCTTCACGCAGCACATGGCGAAATATACTTCACCCACATTCGGTAAAGACGGCACCAGCCACTTCGGCGATTTGAAAGTGCACCACACCGTCTCGCCGATTTCGATGCTTGGGGATTTGATCCCGGTGATGACCGGAGTCGCGATGGCCGGCCGCTACCTCGGCCAGAATATTGTGGCACTCACCTGGATCGGCGACGGAGGTTCTTCCACCGGCGCATTTCACGAAGGCCTCAATCTCGCGGCCTCGCAGCGCGCGCCGTTTGTGCTCATCGTCGAAAATAACCAGTGGGCATATTCGACGCCGGTTGCGCGCCAGGTGCCCGTCAAGAATCTCGCCGACCGCGCGGTGGCTTACGGCATCACCAGCAAAATCACGGATGGCAATGATGTGGTAGCCGTCTACACGACGACGAAGGAAGCGGTCGAAGAATGCCGCGCCGGTCACGGGCCGGTGCTGATCGAGGTCAAGACCCACCGCATGAAAGGCCACGCGCAGCACGATCCCGCCGAGTACGTGCCGAAAGAGATGGTCGAATACTGGAAGGCGCGCGATCCAATCGCGCGTTACGAAAAATTCCTTACCGACAATAAGATCTGGGACGCCAAGACGAAATCGGAAATCGATGCAAAAATCGAAGCACTACTTGACGAAGACCAGAAGTTCGCCGAGGAATCGCCGCTGCCGCCTCCCGAACTTGCCGAGCAGGGCGTCTATTGCGACGGCTGCCACACGATCGAAGCCGATTGGCAGCGCTCAAAAGAGGAATTGACCCCTCCGAATTGCAGCGTCGATGCGGTTTGGGAGGTGAAGTCTTTCGGCTCGCTTGATCCCGACGCCGCTGCCGAAATGAAAGCGGCGGCGCAGACAAAACAACCGCAGCCAACCCCCGGAAACGGCGCGCCGCCGGCGCGATCGGAGAAGATTGCTCCCAAAACACCGCCGAAGGCACTCGCCAATCCGCCCGCAGTAAAAGCCGCCGCTGAAGAAAAAGATGCTCTCGAGACAGCCGCCGCTCTGCGAGTCCCCTTCGGCCGCGGGCCCAAGGATCGAGCTTTCCGTGAGGAGCGCGCGCAGAAAGAAAAAAGCCGGCGCGGCAAGCGAGGACGACGCTGATGGCCGCCATCACCATGCTCGAAGGAATCCGCCAGGCCATTTTCGAGGAGATGGACCGCGATCCGGCCGTCGTCGCGCTCGGCGAAGACATCGGCGTCTACGGCGGGGCGTTCAAGGTCACGGAAGGCTTGCTCGCGCGCTTCGGTCCCGAGCGCGTGATCGACGCGCCCATCAGCGAGACGGCTATCGTCGGCGCGGCCTGCGGCATGGGCTATCTCGGGCTGCGTCCCATTGTCGAAATGCAGTTCATCGATTTCATCGCCTGCTGCTTCAATCAGGTGACGAACTTCGCCGCCAAGTCCCACTATCGCTGGGGTGCTCCGGTACCGATGGTATTGAGAGGCCCATCGGGCGGCGGCGTGCACGGCGGCCCGTTCCATTCCGCGAATCCGGAAATGTATTTCATGCACACGCCGGGGCTGAAAATTATTTATCCCTCCACCGCTTACGACGCGAAGGGCCTCCTGAAATCCGCCGTGCGCGACAATAATCCCGTGCTCTTCTTCGAGCACAAATATCTCTATCGCCGCATCAAGGAAGAAATTCCGGCGGAGGAATATACCGTTCCGATTGGCAAGGCGGCGGTGCGGCGCGAAGGCAAGGACCTGACGATCCTCAGCTATGCGGCCATGGTGCATACGTCCATGGAAGCTGCCGAAATGCTGGCGAAAGAAGGCATCGACGCCGAGGTGATCGACCTTCGCACGCTTTTGCCGCTCGATCGCGATGCGATCCTCGCGTCGGTGAAGAAAACCAACAAGCTATTGATCGTTCACGAAGACACGCGCACGGGCGGCATCGCCGGAGAAATCGCGGCGCTTGTCTGCGAAGCCGCTTTCGAAGATTTGGACGGGCCGATCGCGCGCGTCACGTCGCTCGATACGCCGGTGCCTTACTCGCCGCCGCTAGAGGAGCGCTTTCTGCCCAACGCGGAAAAAGTTGCCACCGCCGCGCGCGACTTGGCAAAATACTGATTGGCAGATATTTGAGGGAAGAAACCGATTCGAAGATTTTGACACGAAGAGAAGATTTTGAGTCGAAGAATTGACTACGGAGAGTGCCATGGCTGACGTCATCATGCCGCAAATGGGCGAAAGCATTTTCGAAGGAACCATCACCAAGTGGCTGAAAAAGCCGGGCGACAAGATCGAGCGCGATGAGCCGCTCTTTGAAATCTCGACCGACAAAGTCGACGCCGAGATTCCGTCGCCGTCCGCCGGCGTGTTGAAAGAGATCAAGGTCAATGAAGGCCAGACGGTACCGATCCAGACCGTCGTCGCGGTGATCGACGCCGACGGCGCAGGAGCATCCGCTGGCGCTCCTGCCTCGGCTCCCGCGCCTGCCCCTGCGAAAACAGAAGCACCCGCACAAGCTTCCGCACCGCCAAGAACCGAGGCTCCTGCGAAACCGGCCCCGTCACCTGCTCCGAGCGCGCCCCGCGCCGCCGCTCCATCAGCCACACCCGCGCCGCCGCGGCCGAACGGCCAGAAAATTCGAAGCTCTCCACTTGTCCGCCGCATCGCGCGCGAAAATAACGTCGATCTCTCGCAGATTCCCGGCACCGGCGCCGGTGGCCGCATCAGCAAGCACGATATCCGCGCCGCTATCGAAGGCGGCGGGGCGTCGCGAAGTTCATCCGGCCTTTCCGCAGCGGGTGCCGCCCCGGCGCGCGCAGCCTCAGCACCGCCGCCTGCCGCAGGAGGCGCCGCAGCATCCGCCGTTCTCGAGACCGCTGTGCCGCGCGAAAAAATGTATTTCGGCCACTACGAAGTCCAGCCCATGTCGGTAATGCGGCAGCGCATCGCCGAGCACATGGTTCTCTCGAAGCGCGTTTCGCCGCACGTATATTCAGTCGATGAAGTCAACGTTTCCGGAATCGCCGCGCTGCGTTCCAAGCTCAAGGACAAGTTCGAGCAGTCGAGCGGCACGAAGCTCACCTTCATGCCCTTCTTCGTGCGCGCCGCGGTCGAAGGCTTGCGCGCGTTCCCGACTGTGAACTCTTCCGTGGACGGCACGAATATCGTCCTGCACAAGGAGTGCAATATCGGCATCGCCGTCGCGCTCGACTGGGGCCTGATCGTCCCGGTAATCAAGAACGCCGAAGAGAAAAATTTCCTGGGCATCGCTCGCGCGCTCAACGACCTCGCCGAGCGCGCCCGCGCGAAAAAACTCAAGCCCGAGGAAGTGGCCGAAAGCACTTTTTCGATCACGAATCCCGGCGTCTTCGGCGGCCTCTTCGGCCTGCCGGTCATCAACCAGCCCAACGTCGCAATCCTCGGCCTCGGCACGATCGAGAAGCGCCCGGTGGTTGTAGACGACGCGATTGCAATCCGCTCGATGGTCTACCTCACGCTCTCTTACGACCATCGCGTGGTGGATGGCGCGGTCGCGCACCAGTTCATGGGCAAAGTGAAGCACACGCTCGAAAACTGGACCGAGTCGATTCTGTAGCCGGCGGCACGCAGTCGCCGTTATCAACTAGATGAAAAATGCTAGATGAAAAAACGTCCCGCGGCTCATTGTTGGCAACCACGCCGAGCTCGCAACCGCGCCCGCTGTGCAACCGCGCCGAGTTTGCAACCGTGCCGAATCCCGTAGCTCAGGTCCCATTCCGTCCTGCCCGTGGACGGAATTGACCTGAGGCTTTCGGCCATCTTCCGCGTCTATGTCCATCCCAAAATCACATTCGGCCCAGCCGCTTAATTCTCATTCGAATCCGCACCCGAGCTGGGGCGCTCCGCCCTGGCACATCGATTTCGCTGTTCGCAACAAACCAGTTCCTCCGTCGGTTGATTTCGCTGTCGTGGGCGGCGGTTTCACGGGTCTGGCCGCGGCTGCCTGGTTGCGTCGCCTCGCGCCAGAAAAATCCGTCGCGGTATTCGAAGCAGACCGCATCGGCGCAGGGGCCAGCGGCCGCACCGGCGGGATGGCACTTGCGGAATCAGCCGCAGGCGATCTGCCCGGCCTCGGAGATGTTCTGGGCGGTCTCGAGCGCATTCTTGCTGAAATCGACATCGATTGCGATCTCACGCTGCCTGGCGCTTTTGAAATTGGGCGCGGCAAGGGCCTGGCGCACTCCCCGATTCAATGGAACGATTCCGGAACCTTGCACGTGGTGAAACAAGTTCCGGGAGGAACGCTCGATCCCGGAAAACTCGTGGCCGGCCTCGCGCGGGTGGCAGACGAACGCGGCGCCACCATCATCGAGAGCCACCCTGTCACACAGATCGAATGGCAGCCGCGCCCCGTTGCTCGTGCTGTGGTTCACGCAGGCGGCTCGCGATGCTCCGCCGGAAAAATCTTCTTGGCCACGAATGCGCTCGCGCTTGAACTCACCTCTCTTGCTGGCCGTGCCGAGCCGAAGCTTACGCTCGCGGTTCTCACCGAGCCTATGGATGACAAGCGACTCGAAGCGATCGGTCTTGCCGGCGGGAATCCGTTTTACACAGTGGATCTACCGTACCAGTGGGGCCGCTGCCTGCGCGACGGAAGCGTGATCTTCGGCGCAGGTCTCGTCGACGCGGACAATTCACTCGATCTCCCGCGGATTGACATCACGACGGGCGGTGCGAAAAATCTGTTCGAATCGATCGAGCGGCGGATTCACAGTCTGCATCCCGAGCTGCACGAAATCAAAATCACGCACAGGTGGGGCGGCCCGATTCTTTTCCGCGAGAATTGGCGCCCGGTCTTTATGCCGCATCCGCGGAGCAAGAGTGCGATCGTGCTCGGCGCCTACGCCGGACACGGTGTGGCTCTTTCGGTGTATCTGGGGGCGTGGGCCGCGGAAGCGCTACTGGGCCGCAGAAGACTCCCGTCCTGGGGCTCGCTTTCAAAATAAAAGGTCAGCGCGTGGGTTCGCGGCTTGCGAGACACCGGCTACCAACCCCCCGTAGCTCAGGTCCCGTCGCGGCAGCCAGGCAGCGACTGACCTGAGGCCCTCAATCAACACCCGCACCGTTACTGCAATCGCGCCCGCAAATCCTCCGCAAATTCTCTCCACCCGATTCAACGGAACAACCTCAATCCGCTGCTCATCGAACAGCTTCACCATAAACTGGTGCCGCGAGTTCTCCCGCACGGGCTCGATCTCCGTAATCGCGGTGAACTCCACATCCGGCACCCGCGCGCGAATTCTTTCCGCCGTGTAGGCGAGAACTTTTGCCTGCGCCGTGTCGCGGCCAAGCGCCACCGCCTGGATGTACCCTTGCACTCCGTTCCGATAGCCATAGTCCAAGCGAAGGGGATCGCCCGGCTGGGTAAACTCCTCGACTCGAATACCACGCGCGAGCTGCGGCACGCGTCGCCTGCGGAACACGTCGTTCAGCCGTGCTTTGATCCAGGCGCGGGTACTTTCGATGATCCCGCCGCGCGCCCGGGCCGGCGGCGCCACCTGATCCTGATAGAGCCGGTCGAGTTCGGCGTCGAAATCTTCCGCGAAAACGCCTTTCACCGGGCTGAACTGCACGGCATTCGACAGCGTCTGGTCGAGTTTCTCAAGATAGGCCGCCACGGCCTCGCTCGGTTTGCGAAGTTCGGCGTCGAATGTTCCAGCCAGCCCTCGCAACAGAGAATCGTCGATCGCCGGATTCAGCCGCCGCACGCGCGCGAATTCGGAATCTTCCTCGATAAGCTTGATCGCGCGCTGCGCGTTCGGGCCGTCTTCGAGCAGCACCCCGATATTCACCCACTCGTCGCGCATCAGATTCGGCACATAACGCAGGATTCGATAGGTCAGCATCTTTCGTTCATCGTTCGCGTCGTCATGCCCTCTGTCATTTCGTTCGTCATTCATGTTCAGCGACTCCTGCAAACGTGTCTCTTCTTTTCTTTGGCCCATCACTCCCAGTTCGCTACCTCTTTTCGAACGCCACCACCTGCCTCAGCCCGGCCCGCGCTCACTTCCAATTCGGAAACGGTTGCGCGGAGGATTTCTTCGCCGCCACGATCAGGTCCGCCACGAGCTTGCGCCTGCGCAGTAGCTGCTCGAGCATCTTCTCGAGCGCGTCTGCTTTGTCTTCATACCACTCCGGCGGAATTTCGCTCGCCGCTTCCTCCACCGCCGCTTCGCCGATGCGCTCCTCGAGCCGCGAAAGCCAGGGTTCGAATGCTTCCATTCCGCGCACGCCTTCGTACACACGGTGCCGCGCGTAGATTCCCCGCAGCGGCGCGTCCGGAAAATTCCACTCGCCCGCATTGAAACAAAAGCCGTTGTCGATCATGAGCGCCCGGTAGTGCGCATCGCCTGCCGCACGAAAAAAGATCGCCTGCCGCCCATTCGTGTTGCAGGTCCATTTGTCGAACACGAGCATGCCGCAGAAATCGCCCAGGTTTTGGACTTCGCGCAGCTGTTCGTCGGGAAGGAAGTCGTACACCACGGTGTCGGCCGGTGAGCCCGGGTAGCGCGACCCGAACTGCAGCCCGGCCCGGCAGGGCGCGCGCCCGCGCCCCAATTGCATCACCAGGTCAGCCGTGTGCGCGACCAGCTCTTCGCGCACCTCGACCACAGCCACCGGCGGCGCCGGCAATCCAATCCTCGCCGCCAGCCTGGTAGCCAGCAATTCGTTCGCCAGGATCCTCGCTCCTTGTGGGTTGTTCTGAAACTTGACGACGTAATAGTCGTATTCCTCGCGTTTGCGCGTACCCGATACGCCACCAGGGCTGGAAGAAGGAATGGGGCTTGACGCTGTTCCTGACGCTGTGATCGAAAATGCACCGGAACTTGATCCTACGCAACGCATCAGATGCGACTGCGCTCCACCCCGCATTCGCCGAATCTGTTCCAGAGCAAGCGCCATCGCCAGCCTATCTAGCCACCAACCTGTGTTTACCGCAAGTGGAACATATCAAATCGGGAACGGCGCGGAATTTTCGAACTTAACTTAGACATACAAGGAGGACCAGTTTCGTAGGGAAACGACACGTTGAAGACTCGCGCGCGAAAGTTGCCAGTGTGTTCGGAAAGGAAGCGCCAGCCCGAAACGGATTGCGCGGAGAGGTTTCATGGAATTTCCAGCACGATCAAAAACGGAATTTAGAAAAGACAAGGACTGCGTCCGCAATCGCGCGAACGCAATCCCCGTTTCACAATCGCACCTGGAATTGGAAAACAGCCTTAACGCCGCTTGCGCTTCGCCGGTTTCTTCTTGGCCGCTTTCTTGGGTTTCTTGGCTGCCTTCTTCTTCGGTTTCGACTTCTTCCGAGCCGGCGCCTTCTTGGCCTTCTTCGCAGGCTTCGACGGCCTTGCGGGTGCCGAGCGGGGCGCAACTGCCGGAGTCGGCTCGCTCTCATCTTCGTCCGGCTCTTCCTCAATCGTAATCTCTTCTACCTCGACCGCGCCGCCCAGGGGCTGCTCGCCCTCTTCTTCTTCCTCTTCGAACCGGGGCAGTTCGTCGTCTTCCTCGTCATGCGATTTCGAATAGAACATGGGACCTCCCTGGATGTCTTTCAGGATTGCTGGACGGCTTTAGCTCCTTCGCGCATATAAACGGAGTCTCGGAAGTTTGTCAAGAAGCAAGCGGCTGAAAATGTTGCGCGTTCAGAAAGAATCCACAGAAAGGACCTAGATCTGCGCGCAAGACATCCGTATCTCTAAGTAAATAAGCAGCTTGATGGGGGCCGCGCCGGCGAAATCTATCCGTATTTCCCGGGGCGTTATCGTTGGATGGTAAGCACGTCGCCCGCTGCCAGCGGCCGATCCGCCAGAAAAGGGTTCGAGTTCTTCAAGGCCGTCACAGTGGTGCCATAAGCCCGCGCGATGGAATACAACGTCTCGCCCTTCTTCACCCGGTGCTGCACCCGCTCGCCTTTTTCCGGATGCGCGCTCGAGACGTTCTGTACAGCCGCATGGCTCGTGCCGCCGTCGCCTTCGCCGCTCTGCGCGGATTTCGACTTTCCGTGCGAAGCCGCCACAGGTTCGCCCCCCGCATAGATCCGCAAACGTGCCCCGCGCGGCGCCTTCGGTCCGCTAATGTGGTTCCAGCGCCTGATCTCCGCCACCGTCACGTCAAACCGCTCGGCAATTCCTTCGAGCGTATCGCCCTTCTGCACGCGGTAATGCACCAGCTTCACTACCGGCGGCGCGGTCGGCACATTCAAAAGAAACCCGGCCGGTAAAGTGGCGTGCGCCTCCAGATGATTCGCATTTTCGATTGCCGGCACCGTCACGCGATAATGCCGCGCCACATCCGCCAGCGTCTCGCCACCCTCCACGGAGTGCAGCCGCCAGCTCGTCCACTTGTCAACCGGCACGCGCTGGATGTTATCCGAGAATTTCTGGCCCGTGCCCTTCGGCAAAACCAAAATGAACTGCGAATCGTTCGGCGTCACGCTGCGCAGCAAGGCCGGATTCAAGAGGCGCAGGTCCTCCAAATCGGCTCCGGTCGCGTCCGCAACCAGGTGCAGGTCCACGGGATGCCCGGGCTTTACCGTCTCCACCGCCGGCGGCTTTTCCGGAATCACCTGCACTCCGTACAGCACCGGGTCCTTGGCCACAAGCGCCAGGGCGATAATAATCGGCACGTAATTCTGCGTCTCCCTCGGCAGGGCGTGGCGCTTCTGCAGTTCCCAAAAATCCGCATACCCGGTCCGCTCTACGGCCTTCGTCACATTGCCTGGCCCTGAGTTGTAGGCCGCCAACACCAGGTACCAGTCGCCGAACATGGCATACAAGTCCTTCATGTGCTGCGCTGCCGCGTGTGTCGCTTTTTCGGGGTCGCTGCGCTCGTCGATCCAGTAGGTTCGTTCGAGGCCATACTCCCTGCCGCGGTAGGGCATGAACTGCCAGATCCCTCGCGCTCCCGACCGCGAAACCGCTTGCGGCAAGAAAGAGCTCTCCGCCTGCGCCAGGTAGATCAGATCCTGGGGAACGCCCTCGGCTTTCAGCGTGCGCCGAATCATTTCGTTGTAACGCCCCGCCCGTTCGAGTCCGTGTTCCACCACCGCTCGGCCCCGCGACGTCGAGAAATAGCTCAAGTACTGCAGCACCGAATCGTTCACCGTAAGCGGCAGGTCGTGCGGCACCGCGATTAATTCCTGCTCGACCTTCGTATAGAGGCGCGGGTCGCCCGGCGGAAGCGTCAGGTCGGCAATCTCCTCAATAGGAGCCGGAACGCCCGGATTTTCCTCTTCCTCTTGAGCGTTATTCTGAGCCTCCTGTTGCTCGTAGGCCTGCGTCGAATCCCCAATCTGGTCAACCAGCTTCGAAAGCCGCGGATCCGATTCCATCTGGAATCCGCTCGCCTGTATCAAATCCACAGCCCGGTCAAACTCGGCGCGCGCCTTTTCCGGGTCGCCGGCCTTCAAATACTTTTGCCCCGTGTTGTAAGCGGCTTCAACCTTTTCCACCAGAACGTCGATGGACGGGCGCGCCGCTGGCTGCAGTGCGCTGTAGTTGGGCAGTTCGCGGGTGAAAGGCAGCGGCTCGCGAACGAAATCTGGTTTGGCCGCCTGAGCGACCGGCGTCGCCGCTGGTGGCCGCACCTTCACCTGCTTCTTTGAGGTGTCGTTACAGCCGAGAGATCCAAGCGAAATCGCGACGGGGAGGGCTAATAAGCCCACTGCGATAACGGCCCGAGTTCCAAGGTTTCGTCTCATCGTACCTTCATGTTGTGGCCATCAAATTCCGGCAAACGCACCAGCCACACGGGTTCTATCGGTGCTTCCAGGTGAGGTCTCAAACCACTATCAGGCTGCCCCTCTGCTCAGATGTCCCAAAAATCTTACGAGTTAGCCGGGGCTCGGTCAATGGAACTCGCCCCGCCGACGTTTACGAAAAGAGGACACAGCTTCGCGTGACGGATTTTGTTACGCTTTGGCGCAATGCGTTTCGAGGGGAGTTATACGAATTTCGCCCTGACGGTCAGCAGAATGATCTTGGAGGTTTTACGTGAAAAAACCGTGGCTCGCCTTCCTGCTCAGTTTCCTCATTGCTGGTGCCGGATTCGCCTATCTGGGCAAGTGGACCTGGGCCATCCTCAATTTATCGGGCGCCATCGCG
>Ga0307469_10000701_pt1 | contig 12218 bp, 10 predicted proteins | sample atmos_gasesAM2C__FD_203084 | JGI IMG/M metagenome (GOLD analysis project Ga0307469, IMG submission 203084) | Hardwood forest soil microbial communities from Morgan-Monroe State Forest, Indiana, United States - atmos_gasesAM2C_515 | ecosystem: Environmental > Terrestrial > Soil > Temperate...
CCGGGTGAGGCCGCGGCTTGTCCTACGTCCATCATTTTCCATAACTTAGCCCGAAGGATACGGCGTTGCCGGGACGGATGCCCTACACGGTGACCTTCTGGGGGACTCGCGGGTCCATCCCCACCCCCGGGGCCCACACCGCGCGCGACGGCGGCAACACGCCGTGCGTGGCGGTCGAGGGCTCCGGGGGAGGGGGACGGGAGGGGCAGCTCGTCATCTTGGACGCCGGCACCGGCATCCGGGCCCTGGGACGCGAGCTCGTGGAAGGTCAGAACGGCGCCGTGCGGGCGGAGATCCTCCTGTCGCACGCGCATTGGGACCATATCCAGGGGCTACCACACTTCAAGCCGTTCTTCGCGCCGGGCAACGCGGTGCGCATCTGGGGCTCCCGTCAGGGAACGACCTCCCTCGAGGCGATTTTGCGCCAGCAGATGGACCCGGCGGTGTTTCCGGTTCCGCTGGACGCGCTCTCGGCGAAGCTGACCGTGCAGCAGGTGGAGCCGGGCGAGTTCACCGTGGGCCCGTTCCGGGTGCAGTCGATCCGACTGCGGCACCCGGGCACCACGCTCGGGTACCGGCTCACCCCCGCGTCGGGTGGCCCCAGCATGGCGTATGTGACGGATAACGAGCTGGGGCCGGGGGGCCATTACAACACGGGACCCGCGTGGCGAAAGGAATTCGTGGCATTTCTGAAGGGCGCGGAGCTCTTGATTCACGACGCGATGTACACGCCCGAAGAGCTGGAGGAGCACCGGGGGTGGGGCCATTCGACGTTCGAGGAGGCGGTGGCACTCGCGGGCGACGCCGGCGTAAAACGACTGGTTCTGTTTCACCATGAGCCCGAGCACGGCGATGAGGCGATCGACGCCCTGCTCGCGGCGGCCCGGCGCCAGGCGAGGGCGAAGGGCCTGCCCGCCGAAGTCCTGGCCGCGCAAGAAGGGATGACACTGACCCTCTGAGGCGAGGAGTGAATCATATGCGTTCGCGTTGGCTGGTCACGTTCGGGACGGTAGTGCTGGCCGCGTCGGGAGCCTGGCGCGGATTGGGCGCGCAAGGTCGAGGTCAGGACACCCGCCCGGGCATCGCCGTCATGCCGTTCGACAACAGCGGCTCGTACGGACAGGACAAGGAGAACTTCGACGCGCTGCAGAAGGGCATCGCGGGGATGCTCACGTCGGAGCTCGCGGCCAACCCCGCGGCGCGCGTGGTGGAGCGCGCGGAAATCCAGAAGCTCCTCGACGAGCAGAATCTCGGCACCACGGGCCGCGTGGACCCCCAGACCGCCGCCAAGGTCGGCAAGCTCGTCGGGGCGCGATACGTAATCACCGGCACGTTCATCGATTTCTACGGCGACTTCCGCCTCGACGCGCGGATCGTCAACGTCGAGACCAGCGAGATCGTGAAGGTGGAATCGGACCGGATGCAGCGGGATCACCTGTTCGATATCATCCGAAACGTGGCGGCGCGGCTCATGAAGGACACGAACCTGCCCCCGCTGCCCAAGCAGGCGTCGGACCAGCGCATGAGCCGGCAGATCCCGACCGAGGCGCTGACGTTTTACTCCAAGGCGCTGCTCTATCAGGATCGCGGCCAGAAGGACAAGGCTGTGGAGATGTACCAGCGCGCGTTGGCGGTCTTCCCGGAATACGCCGAGGCGCAACAGGGCCTCCAACGCGTCAAGAACTCGTGAGGTGACCGCGCGGCCGCCGTGCCCGCGCGGGGCTCCGTCGTGAGATACCTCCTGCTGCACTCGCCCGGCTGGGACCCGGCGAGCGTTCGACCGATCCTCGAGGCGGCGCAGATCGAGACCCGGGCCACTCGCGTGCCTCGAGACCTCGCCGTCGACGAGCGGCCCTCGGTGTTCGTGCTCGACTCGGAGTGCCGCTCGGTTTTTCCACTCGATGTGCTCCGGGCGTTCGTGGACGCGGGCGGGGCGATCGTCGCGCTGGGCCGCGAGGGAGAGGCAGACGTGCCGCCGGCGATGCCGTCCGAGCTGCTGTCCGGCTTCGTGCCGCACCCCCTGGGGCCGCGCCAGCTGCTCGTGGCGGTACGCGCCGGGTACCGGGAAGCGGCGGCCCGCATGGAGACCGCCCGCGCGCGCCATGAGGCGGCGAGCCGCAGCCGCGAGATCGGCGAGCTGACGCGCATCGGCGTCGCGCTCGGCACGGAGCGCGACCTCAAGGCCCTGCTCGACCTGATCCTCACGCAGGCTCGACGGATCACGTCGTCCGATGCGGGCAGCCTCTACCTCGTCGAAACGAGCGAGCAGGGCCCGAAGCGCCTGCGGTTCCGCCTGGCCCAGACCTACTCCAAGCCCGAAGCCCCCTTCGTCGAATTCACGATCCCGGTCGACCGCACGAGCCTGGCGGGGTACACGGCGGTCACCGGCGAGCCGCTCGTGATCGATGACGCCTACTTCCTGCCTCCGGATGTGGAATACAGCATCAATCGCTCGTTCGACGAGCGCTATGGCTATCGCACCAAGTCCATGCTCGTGATCCCGATGAAGGACCACAAAGAGGAAGTGATCGGGGTGCTCCAGCTGATCAACCGGAAGCGCAATCCGGACGCGATGCTCGCCAATCCCGCGGACGTGGAGCAGCAGGTGGTGCCGTACTCGAAGCGCACCGTGGAGTTGGTGACCGCGCTCGCGGGTCAAGCGGCGGTCTCCATGGAAAACAGCCGGTTGTACGAGGAAATCGAGCGCCTGTTCGAGGGGTTCGTCAAGGCCGCGGTGCACGCGATCGAGCAGCGTGATCCGACTACGTTCGGCCACTCCGGCCGGGTGGCCAATATGACCGTCGGACTCGCGGCCGTGGTCGATCGCGCGGAAGACGGCGCGTACGGCGCGGTGAAGTTTACGCGGGAGCAAGTGCGGGAGATCCGGTACGCCGGGCTGCTTCACGACTTCGGTAAGGTCGGCGTGCGAGAGCAGGTGCTGGTGAAGGCGAAGAAGCTCTACCCGCTGCAGTTCGACCTGATCAAGCAGCGCCACGACTTCGTGCGCCGCACCGCCGAGCGAGAGTTCTGGAAGCGGCGCGCCGAGTTCCTCGAGGCGCACGGGCGGGAGGGGTACGATGCCTTCTTACGCGGGCTGGAGGACGAGCATCAGGCGGACCTCGGGGCGCTGGACCGCTTTCTCGACGTCGTGCTGGAGGCCAACGAGCCCACCGTGCTCCCGGCCGGACGGTTCGGGGAGCTGATCGAGCTGGCGCGCCGCAACTACGAGGACCTCGCCGGTCAGGCCCACGCCCTCCTGAGCGAGGAGGAGCTGCGCTACCTCACGATCCCGAAAGGCTCACTCGACGAGACGGAGCGCCTCGAGATCGAGAGTCACGTGACGCACACGTACCGATTCCTGCAGCAGATCCCGTGGACCCGGGAGCTGCAGCATATCCCGATCATCGCGTACGGGCACCACGAGAAGCTCGATGGGGGCGGCTACCCGCGTCGTGTGACCGGTGAAGCGATTCCGATTCAAACCCGCATGATGACCATCAGCGATATCTATGACGCCCTCACCGCGGCGGACCGGCCCTACAAGCCCGCTGTGGCGCAGGCGCGGGCCCTCGACATCATGACCGACGAAGTGCGAATCGGACAGCTCGACTCCGAGCTGTTCAGACTGTTCGTCGACGCGAAAGTGTTCGAGACCAACGCCTAGCTGAGCAGCAGTTTCCCCGCGACGATCAACAAGAACGCCCCGAACGCCTTTCGCAGCGTCGTGTCCTGCATCCCACCGGCCAGGTGGGCGCCCGCGAGCGCCCCGATGAAGAGGCCGGCCGCGATGATGACGGCGTACGGGATGTTGACCTGCCCACGCCGGTAGTACTCCAGGGCGCCGAGCAGGCCGACGGGGAGCAGCAACGAAGCGAGCGACGTGCCGTTCGCCGTGTGCTGCGGCAGCTTCACGAGCAGCACGAGCGCCGGCACGATCACGACCGCTCCACCAATGCCGAACAACCCCGATACGACTCCCGCCACCAGGCCGATCAGCGCCACCAGCACCCAGGTCATCGGTCGTCTCCGTGTTGTGGTTGCCCCGATCCCCCCGCTCCCCATCCGCCGCCACCAGGCGTCTCGATACGCAGTACGTCACCCGGGACGAGGGACGCGCTCACCTTGGACCCGAGCCGGGCCCCGTTCAAGATCGTGGCGCCCGGAGCGCCCTCGCCACCACCTGCGGCCCCGCGCGGGCCGTGCCGCCGCCGCTCGGCCAGAATGCCCGCCTCGAGCGGTGCGAGCGCCTGGAATTCGCGCACGACCCCGTCCCCGCCCACCCATCGTCCGGCGCCCCCACTGCCACGCCGCAAGGCGTAGGTCCGCACCCGCACTGGGTATTCCAGCTCGAGCACCTCGACCGGCGTGTTGCGCGTGTTGGACATCCCGACGTGCACGCCGGACGGACCGTCCGCGCCCCGGCTCGCCCCCTGCCCGCCCCCGATGGTCTCGTAGTAGGTCCACGCAATCCCCGCTGCGCCACGACCCGTTCCGCCGAACGTCACGTTGTTCATCGTGCCTTGCCCCTGCGCCGGGACCGGCAGGCCAGCCCCGGCCAAGGCGAGGAATAGGGTATCGACGATGCGTTGCGAGGTCTCCACGTTACCGCCGGCCACCGCACTCGGGAACCGGGCGTTGACGAGACACCCCGGAGGCGCCGTGACCGTCACCGCGCGCTGCACGCCGCCGTTCGTGGGGACATCCTCGGGAAGGAGCGTCCGCACCACGAAGAGCGCGGCCGAGCGCGCGACCGCGAGGGGACAATTGACGTTGCCCCGGGCGGCCGGCGCGGTCCCGGCGAAATCGACGTGGAAGCCCCCATCACGGATCTCCACGCGGACCCGGATTTCCAGATCGGCGTCGTCCACCCCGTCCCCCTCCAGCCAATCCGAGGCCCCCACGTCGACCGCGTTCAGGCGGCCGAGTGCTTCACGCGCGCGGCGCTCCGCGTAGTCCAGGAGATCGCACGCCGCCAGGCGCACGGCCGCCGGCCCGTAACGTGCCGCGAGCGCGCGCAGCCCATCGGCTCCGCGCTCGACCGCTGCGCGCTGCGCCGCGAGGTCGGCGCGCCGGGCGTCCGGCGTCCGCACGTTCGCGAGCAGGAACCGCTCAACGTCCGGCGTCAGGCGCAGCGGCGGTACGACGACACCCTCGGCGAAGATCTCGCGGGCGCCGGCGGGCATGCTGCCCGCCTGCACGCCTCCCACGTCGGAATGGTGCGCCCGAACGACGCTGTACCCACCCACCGCACCGTCGAGCTCGATGGCGCCGATGAGGGTCAGATCGGGAAGGTGCGAGCCCCCTGTGTACGGATCGTTCAGGATGAACACGTCTCCCGGCGCCGGAGACAGCGCGCGCACGGCGGCCACGGACTCGTGCATCGCCCCGAGATGCACCGGAATGTGCGCCGCTTGCGCGATCATCTCGCCCTGGGGGTCGAACAGCGCGGCCGAGCAGTCCCGACGCTCTCGAATGTTGGGCGATACCGCGGAATGAATCAGCACCAACCCCATCTCTTCGGCCACGGACGCGAAGGCGTGCCCCATGACCTCGAGGCCCACGGCGTCGAGACTCACGCGCGCTCGAGCACCAGCGCGCCGGACTCGTGCACCGTGCCCCGCCACCCCGGCTCGACCAGCGCGGTGGCATCCCGGCCCGCGAGAATCGCCGGGCCCGCGAGCGTGACGCCTGGCGCGAGCCCGTCCAGCGCCCAGACCGACGCGGTCACCCGCTGTCCGCGAAGCGTGATCGGACGGCTGGCCCCGGGGTGCCGGACGTCGCGGTGGGTGCCCGCGAACCGCGGCACCGGCCCCTCGCGCTGCGCCACCACGCGGAGATTCACGAGCTCGACGGCCTGCGCGTCCCCCCCTCCGGCGTGTCCGAATCGCGCGCGATGCTCCGCGAGAAACACCTTTCGAATCCGGCGCGGGTCGTCATCCGTGACGGGCACGGTCATTTCGTAACCCTGTCCCGCGAAGCGACAGTCTGCGTAGCGGAGCAACGCGCCACCGGGCAGCTGGCGCGCCCCTTCCTCGAGGAGGGGCGCGAACGCACCGGCCACGTCCCCGGCCGTGAGGTCGTCGAGCAGGCGGTGAAGCGACGCGATCCGGTCGACACGCTCCGCCGCCGATGCGAGGCCCATCGCGGAGAGCGCCCCGGGATGCGGGGGAATGACGATCGCGCGGATCCCCAGCGCATCGGCGAGCGGGCATCCGAACAGGGGACCGGCGCCGCCGAACGGCAGCAGGGCCATGCGACGCGGATCGAGTCCCCGGGCCACGCTCACGCGCTTGAGTGCCCGCGCCATGACGGCGCCCGCGACCGCGACGATCCCGGTGGCGATGGCCGTCACGTCCTCGCCGGCGAGCGGCGCGAGCGTGAGGAGCGCGCGCTCCGCGGCGTCGCGATCGAGGCGGACTTCATCCGCGAGGGGATGCTGGGCGTCGAGCCAGCGGAGCGCGAGGCACGCATCGGTCACCGTCGGCCGCTCACCCCCGCGCCCGTAGCACGCCGGGCCCGGAACCGCCCCGGCGCTCTCAGGTCCCACCTTGAGCGCTCCGCCCTCGTCGACGCGCGCCACGCTGCCGCCCCCGGCGCTCACGGTCTCGATCAGGATCGCGGGCAGGGCCAACGGGACGCCCGCTACGCTCCCCGCGCCTTCGCCGTGGGGCAAGCCGCCGCGTACGAGGCTCGCGTCGGCGCTCGTGCCGCCCATGTCCAATGTCAGCAAGTCGCGCGCGCCTACCGCCGCACCGACCAAGCGGGCGCCCACTACGCCTCCAGCCGGGCCGGACAGTGCGAGGGACGCGGCCCGCGCGGCCGCCGCCCGAGGCGACAACGTGCCTCCGGAGGACGTCATGACGCGAAGCGTCTTCACACCGCGCCCCCGCATTTCCTCCTCGAGATGCTCGAGGTATACGGAGACCTTGGGACGGAGATACGCCTCGACCGTCGTCGTGCTGGCCCGCTCGAACTCGCGGAAGACCGGTAGGACCTCGTGACTCGTGGCAATCGGGATGTCGGGAAGCGCCTCGCGCAGTGCCACCGCGAGCCGCTCCTCGTGTTCGGGATGCCGAAACGCGAACAAGAGCGCGACGGCCACGGCCTCCGGAGCGAGCCGCCGGACCGCCGCGACCACCCGAGCGATTTCGTCGTCCGTGAGCGGATCGATCACACCCTGGGGACCGGCCCGCTCCGCGACGCCAACGACGTCGGAGCGGGCGACGAGCGGTGGCGTGTGGTCCCGAGCCAGGTCGTAAAGCGCGGCCCGATCCTGCCGGCGCAGCCACAGTACGTCTTCGAAGCCCCGTGTAGTGACCAGCGCGACGCGCGCGCCGCGCCGCTCGAGGAGGGCGTTGGTCGCGATGGTAGTGCCGTGGATCAGGGCGTCCACGGCGCCGCTTACCGCGTCGAGCGCGCGTCCCAACCCCAACGCCGGTTCGGACGGTGTGGTGGCGACCTTGCGGACGGCGATCTCGCCGTCGTCGGCGATGGCGACGAGATCCGTGAAGGTGCCGCCAATGTCGACGCCTACCCGCACCGGAGCCACCCTTCCCAATTGTGGATTGGCGATTGCGGATTGCGGATTAGAAGGACACGTGGCCTGAGGACAATCCTCGCATTAGCAATCCGCCATCCGAAATCCGCAATCCGCAATTTCACCTCAAGCGCCCCGATGTCCGTCTCTTCGCAAGCAGCCAGCCCCCGAGGCCCAAAGTGGCGAGCACCACCAGCGTCCCCACCCAGTCGCCCCAGCGCACGTATAGCGGGATCACGTCGCTCGTGTGCAGGACGCCCGCGACCGCGTCTTCCCGCTCCAACCCGGTCTCGATCGACGTGCGACCGAGCGGGTCCACGAGCTCGGAGATACCGTCGTTAGCCGCCCGCGCGATGCCCGCCCGGGTCTCGATCGCCCGCATCACGAGGTGCGTCGCATGTTGGTAGGCACCGGCCGTGCGCCCGTACCAGGCGTCGTTCGTGACGTTCACGAGGAATTCGGCCCCCGTACGCCGGTAGCCGCGGGCGAGCGCTTCGAACGCCGACTCGTAACAGATCATCACGCCGAACCGCCCGAGCGGGCTCGCGTACAGCGGCAAGCCGCGTCCGATGCCGAACCCGCCGAACCACTTGAGCTGGAGCCAGCGGGGTGGGATGAACGGCACGCGTTCCACGATCGGCACCAGGTAGCGCTTTTGGTACACGGGATACGGCTGCCAGCGTCCGGCGGTATCGAAGTAGAACGCGGCGTTGTAATAGTCGTATGACCCACCCGGGTGGAACTCCACATACACGCCCCCGGTGAGGATCGGCGTCCCGGTCTCCCGCGCCAGGCCGCCGATGGCGGCGGGCCACGCAGGGTGCTCGAAGAGGTAGCCGGGGATGGCCGCCTCGGGCCAGAGGACGAGTCTCGGGTGGCGTTCCGCCTCGAGCGCCCGGGACATCCGTACGAGCTTGGCGACCATGCTATCGGCATGGCCGGGGTCCCACTTCTCCCGGAAGCCCTCGTTGGGCTGGATCAGGCCCACGGTCCCGACCTCGCGGATCGGAAGCGTGCGTACGCGCCAGGCGCCATACGCCCAAGCGGCGACCACGGTCGCGAGCACCGCGACAGCCGGACGCCACCGGAAGGAACCGCTCCCGGCTCCCCGCTCCCCCATCGTCCCCTCCACGACCATCGCATTGCACCACGCCAGCCAGAACGTCACCCCGCGCGCGCCCGCGATGTCGGCCCACTGCACGAGCGTCGGCGCGTCGGCGAGCGATGTGCCGAGGCCCAGCCAGGGAAAGCGGATGTCGCCCTGATGACCCACGGCCCACTCGACCGCCGTCCAGGCGACCGGAAATACCACCCACAGCGGTACGGCCGGAAGGTCGAGGCGCACGCGCGTCACGAACCAGAAGAGCAGCGCATGCCACAGGCCGAAGAGCACGATCGTCGCGAGATAGCCGAGCGCCGACAGCGGCGTGAAGTGCCAGAGCGCGACCACCAGCCAGTAGAGCACGGCGCCCTGGGTCACGAAGCCGTACCAGAACCCCCAGCGGAGGGCGCCGCGCGGGTCCCGCGCTTGCTCGAAGCGACGGAGCAAGATGACGGCCGGCACGACGGCGAGGAAGCTCACTACCGGGAGGGAAAACGGCGGGTAGCTGGCGGCAAGGAGCGCGGCGCCCACCACGACGAGAGCCGCCGCCCGCCGGGTGGGACTCATCACAGGAGCACGTCGCGCCCTTCGTCGGCGGAACGGTACACGGCGTCGAGCACGCGGTGGAGCGCCAGCTGGTCGCGCGGTGGAGGCGCGTTGACGTCTCCCCGCATCACGGCGAGGAAGTACGTCCACTCCGCGCGGTACGACTGCGCGAACGGCGTCTCGCGCCCCGTGGCGCCGGTGGGGGTGACGTCGGTGACGCTGCCGTGGAGCTCCTTGAACACACGCAACGGCTGTACGCTGGCCGAGCCCTTGGTGCCGACGAGGTCGAACCAGAAGCGCTCCGCTTCTCCCATGTGACGCCAGGTCACGTCGATCGAGAGCGACACGCCGTTTTCGCACACCACGAGCGCGGTCGCGAGATCTTCGACGCCGTCCTTGGCCTGCGACATGGTGTGGGCCGCGATGCGCTTGGCCGCGGGCCATCCCGCGAGCCACAGGCCCAGGTCGAGGAGCTGGAGGCCGAGGTCCAAGAACGCGCCGCCGCCCGCCTCCTGTCGCCGCAGCCGCCAGGCGACCATGTTGCGGCTCGGCTGAAACGTGTACCAGCCGCAGCGGATCGCCTGGAGGACGCCGATATCACCGCCCGCGAGGAAGCCGCGCACGGCCTGCACGTCCGACCGGAAGCGGTGGTTCATCCCCACCATCACCCGCTTGCCGTACTTCTCGCTCGCCTGCAACACGCGCTCCACACCGGCCAGGGTGAGCGCGAGCGGCCGCTCGCAGAGCACGTGCGCGCCGGCGGCCAGGGCCGAGACCACGTGGATTTCGTGCAGGTGGTTCGGCGTGCAGATGGCGACGGCGGCCGGCCGGGCATACTTGAGGACCTCCTCGATGTCGTCGAACGTTTCCTTCACGTCGAAACGGGTGGCGAGGGCTTGGGCCTTGCTGATATCCGAGTCGCAGATCGCGGCCACTTCGACGCCCGGCAGGCGTCGCAAGACAGGGAGATGCGCCACCTGCGCGATGGCGCCCGCCCCGATGACCGCGACGCGCACCGGGTCGCTCACCGGCTGCTCCCGCGTTTCTTCGCCCCCCACCGATACGCGACCCCCGTTCGCAAGGACGCGGTCGACACGCCGCTCGACAGCACGCCGCGTCCCTCGAGGGTGAGCCTCCACTGCCCCGCACCGATCTCGGTGCCAATCGTGCCGTTCAGGCCGGCGGTGATCTCGTTCAGTGCGTCCTGGACGAAGGTCCCGTTGATCGCGGCGCCGCTGCCATGCCGGACATGGGCACCGATCCCGATCCCCAGGTAGGCCGTCACGGTGTGACTCTGCGGCAGGATGTATTGCAGGTCCACGTCCCCCGTGACGTCGCTCCAGGTGATGCGCCCGAGGTTGATCGTGAAGTTTGAATCGGGATCGTTGACCACGCTTCTCAGCCGCTGCTCGAAGCGCGCGCGCGCCTCCGAGCTGAAGTCGGCCTTGTAGTACGACAGGCCGAGCAGCACGCGCACGTGCGGGGCGATGAGGCCGTAGTCGAGCCGCAGGCCGCCGACGAGCGCCCCCCGGATGTTGCTGCCCCCGAGCGGCCCGAGGTCCAACTGGAGGGCGCTCGGCTTCAGGTTGTCGTAGGAGAACTGCTCCAACACCGACTGGGCGGTTAGGCGGTTAGCCGGATAGGCGGATAGGAGCAGGGCGGCAGGTATGGCCGTTCTGACCGCCCAACCGCCTATCCGCCTAGCCGCCTCATTAATAAAGGCGTTCGACATTGGTCCCCGGGAAATAGGTCGTGACGATTTTCTCGTAATCCTGTCCCGCGCGAGCCCGGCCCACCGCCCCCCACTGGCAGAAACCGACGCCGTGCCCCGACCCCGACCCCGTGGCAACGACGCGAGTCACCTGGCCCCCCTCTTTGGTCACCGACAACCGGAAGGCCGAGCTGCTCAAAGGCTGATCGGGCTGCGCCCGCAGCACCGCGCGCACGTCCGACCCCGGCACTCGCACATCGCCGTGCTCGAACGCGATCCGCAGCTCCCCCACGCGTCCGGAGGAGGTCGTCCGCGTGATCTCGATGTCGGTGATGCGTTGCAGTCCGCCGCCCGCGACGTTCATCACCGCCGGCAGCGTCCGCGACAATATAGCGCGCAGCTTGGTGGCGTCCCATTCCTCGCGCCAGCGGAACCGCGGCGAGAGCTCGCAGTAGTAATGGCCGCCGCCGGATGCATCGGACACCGGTCGGAGGTACGGTTGACCGCGCGCCGTTCTGAACGCCTCGTCCACGGCCGCCGTCGACGATCCGCACGTCGAGTGGAAGTACGCATCGATCAGCTCGTCGTGATACCGGACCACCTGGCCACGTGTGGAGCGCAGGGCCTCCCACACCGCCGGCGTCTCCGCCGCGACCCCCGCGTAGACCTGGTCACGCACATCGGCCCACGCGTCGAAGCCCTGCGGCTCCCAACGGCCGCGATTCCGCAGCGCGAACGTGCGCGAAACCACGGCTTGCGCGAGCATCGCCTGCCGCTCGTCCGGCCGGCGCGGCCCCATTTCCCCGCCGATTACGCCCGCGAGGTAGCTCTCGACCGGCACGCGGTTCATGAGCGTGAGACCCGAAGGATCGCGGATCACGTTCACCCGGCCGCGATAGCGACGTCCGTTCACCATGGCGAACCGGTTCTCGGTGACGTTGACGGCCGAGAGGCCGGCGTGGCGCTCCGAGCGGGAGCCGTCCGGCTTGACCAGGCGGACGCCCGGCGTGTCCGGCACGACCGTCCAGTTCACCCCGGCGGGAATCGAGCCGATCGGGTCGCCATTCGTGTCGTCGGTGACGAACAGCTCGCCGTCGCCCCCGAGGGTCACGCTCGGAGCGCCGACCGCGAGCCCGATCCGCACCTCGGGCTCCGCGCCTGGCGCGACGGCCGACGGGCCCGGCCGCCCGCCGGTGCACGCCGCGACGACCAGCAGGCTAACGAGCGAGCGCGTCGCCCAGGGCCGCGTCGAGTTGTGCGAGGGTGTGATCGATGTCGGCATCGGTATGGGCGCTGGAGACGAATCCCGCCTCGAACGCCGA
>Ga0307469_10000702_pt1 | contig 12215 bp, 9 predicted proteins | sample atmos_gasesAM2C__FD_203084 | JGI IMG/M metagenome (GOLD analysis project Ga0307469, IMG submission 203084) | Hardwood forest soil microbial communities from Morgan-Monroe State Forest, Indiana, United States - atmos_gasesAM2C_515 | ecosystem: Environmental > Terrestrial > Soil > Temperate forest...
GCCGGCTGAAAATGGAAGAAGGAAAATTAAAAATGGCGACTCGCTGTTTGCGCCGGAACTCGGGTGGCTGGCCTCACTCACACAGAAAGATTTCAGCGAGATATTTCGCGGCACCGCCGTGAAACGCGCTAAGTGGCGCGGCCTCGTGCGCAATGCCTGCGTGGCGCTGGGGAATGCACAAATCGAGCGCAGTTCCGAAACTTACCGGCGCCTCACATTGCAACTAAGCCTGTTGGCCGATTCAGATGACGTGCTGATCGCGGAACATGCGAGGTGGGCGCTTGCGCGCCTCGCCTTACAGGGACCGTTCATTGACCTTTCATTTTGATTTCCTGTAAGTTGGCGCCAGCTACAGACAGGAGGTGTCCCGATGCTTTCCTCTCTTCTCATTTTTATCTTCCGTGCACTCGAACCGCATTTCAGCATTCCGCAGAATGCAATTGCAACCGAGCAGATAATGCTCCGCTGGATCCACTTCATTTTCGGAATCATCTGGATTGGCCTCTTGTACTTTTTCAATCTGGTGAGCTTTCCGACGATGAAGCAGCTCGAGGCCTCCGTGCGCGGCAAGATTTATCCGGTCTTGATGTCGCGCGCCATGGGATGGTTCCGCTGGTCCGCGCTCGTGACAGTGGTCGCGGGCATGCGCTACTTCTGGATGATCCTTGCCGCGGACGCGCAAAATGCAGGGAACAATCGCCTCGCCCTGCGCTGGTTCGGCGAGTGGCTCGTGGTGTGGCTCGTCGCTTATGCATTGATTTATCCATTTCAGCTTCCGGCCAAGGGAATACGCGACAATCCCTGGGTGCGCACCATCGCCATCGCCGTCATTGTGGTCGTTGCGTCCTATGTCGTGCTCGATATAAATGCCGGCCCGCAGTCCTCAAACAGCCACCTTTCGATCAGCGTCGGCGGCGGAATCGGCTTCCTGATGTTGCTCAACACCTGGGGTGTCGTCTGGCGCGTGCAAAAACGCCTGATTGAATGGACGCGCCTCAACGTCGAGCACGGCACGCCCATGCCGCCCGAAGCCGAGCGCCTTGCTCGCTGGGGTTACCTCGCCTCACGCGTCGGATTCTGGCTGTCGTTCCCTATGCTCTTCTTCATGGGCGCAGCGGACCACTACCCATTCCTCAGCAGCATCACTGACTGACGTAAATCAAGAATTGCTCGGCGTTGGGTAATTCAAATGGGCACGGATCGTTTCAGGAGCGCCAACGCAGCGTGACCGGACCCAAAACGGGATGGCGCATCGGCGCCCCCGTACGCTGCGATTCGAGATGCGCGGCCTTCAGCTCGAAGTACCAGCGGGCCTGGCGGTCCGCGTCGTCCACCAGCATCATGTGATCCTCGTATTTCAATCCCAGCGCCTGCTTCTCGATCACCTCGGTGTCCTGCCTTATGAACCGCGGTCCCAGCACATGGATGATGAATGAAACGACCGGCACCCACGGAAGAATGTTCCAGGCCGCGCAAAAATCGAGCCGGCAGAGATCGCGGCGAATGGGCGTGACAGTCGTGCGGCTTGAAAGCCAGTAGCGTCCGGCACGGATTTGTTCGAAGCGCTGATTCGGGAGAACGAAGTCGATTGTAGTGGTAGCAGGCTCACCAGTAAGAAACTTCAGGATTTTGTATGGCGCGCTATTGGCCGAAGGCGCGTGCGGGCTCATGCGGAAGCCGTTGGGAATCGGTTCGAATTGCTTTTGCTTTTCTCGGATGCTCCGGCGGCTGCGCCACCACCACGCCTGGTGCACGAACGGGCCATGCGCCGGGTCCATCAAGCCGATGATGCCGTGATCGACCGTGCATGGAAGGTCGGCCCAGAGATGCGCAATTTTGTAGCGCGGGCTGAAGGTGGGTAGCTCGGGGGCAGGTGGCGGCGCGCCATCTATTGCGCGGCCTTCGGGGTTCATCATGAACACCCACATATAGCCGTCGTGTTCTTCGCAAGGAAAGCTGCCGGCGTAGATGCGATCGATTTTCATCTTTGAATCAGCCATGAGCGACGGGATCGCGCGGCACTGGCCCGTGTGCGCGTCGAATTGCCAGCCGTGGTAGGCGCACTCGACTGCCGCGCCGTCGAATTGGCCGAATGAGAGCGGAAATGCTCGATGAGGGCAGACATCACGGAGCGCGAATGCTTTTTCCAAGGCATCGCGTCCCAGCACCAGCGGGACATCGAGTAGCATTGCGCGCTTGAGCTTGCGCCCGGCCACCTGCTCACTGCGCAGCGCCGGATACCAAAACCCCCACAGCATTTCGCCCGAGGAATTAGCCGCGCCCGAATTTGTCCCCTCGCTCATCGGCGCGGCCCATCATAGTACGCCGTCACCTTGGCCGCAAAGCGACACCAAGATTGATGCCCTGCCCGCAACCTGCCAAGTGTCTTAGGCGTCTGATAGTTAGGCAAGAACAAGAAGGCGCCCATGAGAGCGAATGCCCGGCTAAAGCTTTTCACTTTTCTTCTGGCTGGCACCGTGGCATTGCCAGCGCTCGCTTTCGAATATCCGTTATCATCCACGTCCATCCGCGAAGCCTATTTTCTTGGCCGCGCGGGCCAGCAGCGGCGCGAGAAATTTTTCAGCCAGTATTCCAAGCTCTTGCCGCCACCCAAGACGGGGCCGCAGATCGCGCTCGTTCAATTGGAAACGCCATTTGTCGTTGTCATTGAGCGCGCCGCTCAGTCCGTCGCCAATTACTTTGCTCAGGACGCCGAACAGGAATTCACGGACAAGCCAGGCATTTTCCGCGTCCGCATCCGCATCGATCTCACCGCATCCTATGGCTGGACCATGCCCGGCTCGAGTGGCGGCATTCGGCTTCGCCCCGACGATTTCTGGAAGGATTTCAAGGTCCGCATGTTGCAAGACGAAGAGATCCCTTCGCAATCCGTCCATGGCAGCCCCATCTACTCGCTCGCGGATGAATCAGGCTCTTCGCAGTTGATTGGAGCGTGGATGGTGCTCGACTACAACGCCGAAAAAGTCAAATCGGCGCTCGCCACAGTGGAAGTCATCCCCCCGGAAGGCGAAAAGGTTGAGGCGACATTCGATCTCGATGAGCTTCGATAGCACGAGACTTCGAGGTCGTTCCGCCTGCGATCCAAGCTTCCCGGTACCCCACGGATTGGCTGTTTGACTCCCTTCAAGATTGCCGCTATCCTTGTACTAGGTATGACTTTGATGTTCGCCGCGTTTTATTAGCGCTTTCTCCCTCGCCCATTCCCGGGCGACGCTTTTGCTGAGGCTCTTCTATTTTCCGATTTCCCTTTTCCATTTTCTGTTGTTTTGAGGTATGGCCATGGCAGATTTGACGCTGTTCAAAAAACTCGACCACATCGAGTCGAAATACGAAGAGCTGACGCAACAGCTCTCCTCGCCCGAAGTTCACAATGATTCGGCACGATTCCAGAAGCTCGCGAAGACCCATGCGGAAATGGCGGAGATGGTTGCGAAATTCCGCGAGTGGAAGGAAATCGAGAAGGGCCTGCAGGGCGCGAAGCAAATGCTCGTCGAGACCGAAGACGCCGAACTGAAGCAGATGGCGCACGACGAGGAGCACGCGCTCGAGGCACGCCGCGAGACCGTGGAGCACGAACTGAAGCTTCTGCTCATCCCCAAGGATCCCAACGACGAGAAGAACGTCATCGTCGAGATACGCGCCGGCACCGGTGGCGACGAAGCCTCCCTCTTCGCCGGCGAGCTTTTCCGCATGTATTCGCGCTACGCGGAATCGCAGGGCTGGAAAGTGGAAGTTCTCGAAAGCTCAGCTTCCTCGATCGGCGGCACGAAAGAAATTGTCGCCGCGATTCAGGGCAACAAAGTCTATTCCAAGCTGAAGTACGAAAGCGGCGTCCATCGCGTCCAGCGCGTTCCGGCCACGGAGCAGCAGGGCCGCATTCACACTTCCGCTGCAACAGTGGCCGTATTGCCCGAAGCGGACGATATTGATATCAAGATCGAAGCAAAGGATTTGCGCATCGATACTTTTTGCTCCTCGGGTCCCGGCGGCCAATCTGTGAACACCACGTATTCGGCCGTGCGCATCACGCACATCCCCAGCGGCCTGGTGGTCTCGCAGCAGGACGAGAAATCGCAAATCAAAAATCGCGCCAAGGCCATGCGCGTTCTGCGCGCGCGGCTCTATGAAATGGAGCAGGAAAAGCAGCACGCGCAAATCGCCGCCGAGCGGCGTGGGCAAATCAAGACCGGCGACCGCTCAGAAAAAATTCGCACCTACAATTTCCCGCAAAACCGAGTCTCGGACCATCGCATCAATTTCACGCTGCATCAGCTCGACCAGGTGATGGAAGGCAAGCTCGGCCCCCTGGTGGACGCGCTCGTCACGCACTACGAATCGGAGCGCCTGAAGCAGGAGCTGGTGGAGGCATAAGTGGCACAAGGAACCTTGCCTGTGGACCTCCTCCTGAATTCGATGGATATCCGCGCTGCCCTGAAAGAGGGGATCGCCCGCCTGCGCGCCGCAAACACGCCGTCGCACACGCTCGCCGCGGAAATCCTACTGATCCACGCGCTAGGGCACGACCGCACCTGGCTCTATACACACCCGGAAGTCATTCTCGATTCTGCCGCGGCGAAGAAATATTTTGCTCTGGTTGACCGCCGCGCTTCCGGCGAGCCGACGCAATATCTCACCGGCAAGCAGGAATTCTGGGGGCTCGAATTTGAAGTTTCACACGACGTTCTCATACCCCGCCCGGAAACCGAGCACGTCGTCGAGGTCGCGCTCGAACGATTGGGTCCACGCGGCATCAAGATCAATCTCCACACGGGTGCGCCAAACCCCCGGTTGCGCATCGCCGATGTCGGCACCGGCTCAGGATGTCTTGCCGTAGCTCTCGCGCGCGAACTCCCGCATGCAGAAATCTTCGCCACCGACAGTTCCGCCCCAGCGCTTGCCGTCGCGAAGCGAAACGCCGCAGGGCATGCCGTCGCCGATCGCATTCATTTCGAACAGGCGGACTTGCTCGCCAATCATCTTCACGAATCACGAATTACGACTTCCGAATCGCGACTTTTCGACCTCATCGTCAGCAATCCCCCCTACGTCGCGGGTAACGTAGCTGATCAACTCCCACGAGAAGTCCGCGATCACGAACCCGGTTTGGCTCTTTTCCCCGGACCAACGGGCCTAGAAATCTATGCGCGCTTGATTGAGCAGGCAGGACCGCTTTTGCGCCCAGGCGGGATCCTTGTGCTCGAGCTCGGCCATGACTCAGCGAACCATGTCCGTGGGATTTTCACGGGGCAGGCCGGCTGGACGAAAGTGAGCCTTACCAATGATCTCGCTGGAATCCCCCGCGTCATCGCCGCCGAGCGTCGCTGAATTTCCACCTAAAAAGACTCTCTGACGAATGCAATCACCCGTAGGTCAGATTCAAGAGCTTCGCATTTTCTTCGCCCTGCGATAGAATCTGCCTCGGAGCAAGCCTGCTATGCCGAAGCTGGCTCATTTCCGCGCCAAGCACGATGCGCCGACTGGCGAGGCAGCGGAATCCTCCTTGGCGATCCTGCACATCGACATGGACGCGTTCTTCGTTTCGGTCGAACTGCTGTCGCAGCCGGAACTTCGGGGGCTGCCCGTAGTCGTCGGCGGACAACGCGACCAGCGCGGTGTCGTCTCATCAGCCAGCTATGAGGCGCGGCGCTTCGGTGTTCATTCAGCTATGCCGCTTCGCACGGCTGCAAAGCTCTGCCCGCAGGCCATTTTTCTCGACGGCCATCACGAGCTCTATGGACAGTGGAGCGACCGTGTGGCTGAAATCCTGGCGAAATTTTCACCCACTGTCGAAATGGCTTCGATTGACGAAGCTTACCTCGATCTCTCCGGCACAGAACGCTTGCACGGCCCGCCGTTGGCTGCAGCTCACAAACTGCTGCGCGAAATCACTTCCAGGACAAGTCTGCCGTGCTCCGGCGGCCTCGGCGCAACACGGCTCGTTGCGAAGGTGGCCAGTGACCAGGCCAAACCTCGCGGCCTTGTCTGGGTGCCGCCCGGGAGCGAGGCCGCGTTTCTCGTTCCGCTCAGCGTGCGCAGAATCCCGGGAATCGGCCGCGTGACGGAAGCAGCGTTGAATGGCCTCCACATCGAAACCGTCGGCCAATTGCAGCAGCTCACGCTCGAACGGCTCGAAGAAATCTTCGGCCGGTGGGGCACAGCTCTCTTCCGCAAAGCGCACGGAATCGATTCCTACGAATTTTTTGTGGATGCCGAACCGAAATCCCTCTCGCACAATCAGACTTTCGGCAGGGATACGAACAATCGCGGCCAGCTCGAATCAACACTGAGTTATCTATGCCAGAAGGCCTCAAAACGGTTGCGCGACGCCGGGCTTCACGCCCGCACCGTGACTCTCACGCTGCGATACGCCGATTTCACCACGATCACGCGCAGCCACACGCTTAAGGAGCCGTCCGATCTCGACAGTGAGTTTTTGAAGGCCTTCCGTGAACTTTTCACGCGCACGTGGGATGGTGCAGCGATGCTGCGATTGGTGGGCGTTGATCTGTCTTCCTTCTCAGCCGGCTCGGAGCAACTCGAATTGCTCGATCCGGGCCGCCGCGAGAAACTCGAGCGGCTAGCGCGCGCGACCGATAAGCTGCGGGATCGGTTCGGTTTTTCAAAGGTGCAATTCGGCGGTTCCCTAAGCGCGCGCGATCGCCGCGACTGACCTCCGCTGCAACTTTCTCGCAGACTTTCCACTCCTGCTCTATAATCCCGCATCCCATGTCCACCACTCCCAACACCGCGCGACCCATCAAACGCAAACGCTGGCAAGGCGTGCGAGATTTTTGGGCCCGCGTCACCGAAGGTCTCCAAATTAGTGAGCTCTGGGGCCAATTCAAGTCCGAGGCGCATGCCAGCTACGGCCTTTATTCCAAAGATGTGGACTGGGACTCCATCCAGAAAGAGAAAAACATCAAGCGATACTTCCTCGTTGTCTGGGCATTGTTTCAAGCGCTGTTGATGAAGCTTTCGCCCGCTCGGCGCGTGCTTCTGTTGATCGCCGTCATTCTCTTGATTTTTCAGCCGGACATACGCTTCGGTGGTAACGAAGTGACTCTGGGTCTCGGCTGGGTCGGAGCGGCCATCCTGTTTGTCCTGCTGGCGCTCGAGCTGGGCGACCGCGTCACAATGAAACGAGACCTCGAAATCGCGCGCGAGATTCAGCAATGGTTGGTGCCCGATCATCCGCCGCTTGTTTCAGGAATGGATATCGCCTTCGCCACACGCCCGCAAAACACTATTGCCGGAGATTATTACGACGCCTTCCTCCGCCCGCTGCCTGCGGACAGTTCCGGCAATAGCCCGCTTCTCGTGGTCGTCGCCGATGTCGCGGGGAAAAGTGTGCCTGCCGCACTGCTGATGGCTACATTTCAAGCCAGCTTACGGGCGCTGTCGTCCACCCCCGCTTCTCTCGACGAAATTGTCGCCGGGCTCAACGGGTACACACGCGCCCACAGTCTCGATGGGCGCCGCTTCACGACCGCGTTCCTCGCGGAAATCAATCCCGAAACGCGCGAAATGCATTACGTAAACGCGGGGCACAACGCCCCGATTCTTCGCCGCGCTTCGGGGCAAATCGAGCGTCTCTCCAGTGGCGGCCCGCCCTTCGGCTTGCCTCTCTTCTCCGAAAGCGAACTCCCTTACAAGTCCGGGCGGGTGCGGCTTCAGTCAGGCGACTTGCTTTTCATTTTCACTGATGGCGTCGTGGAAGCGGTGAACGAAGCGGGCCAGGAATACGGCGAGTCACGGCTGGTGCCGCTTCTCGAAGCCGTGCCACCCGAGACGGCCGCGGAAACCCTGAAGCGAGTGCTGACCGACGTGAGCCAATTCGTAAGCTTCGCGCGCCAGCACGATGACATCACCTGCCTCGTCCTGCGCGTGAGCGCATAAGCCACTTCTATTGTTGCGCGGCGTTTGCTGTTCGCCCGCCGATGTCTAACTTCCAACGCCTGCACTTTTCCCTCATAATCCGCTTATGAACGCGCGCCAACTAGCCGAAGGTGTTTGCCGCACTCTGCGCGGGGCCGGCCACCAGGCCTATCTGGTGGGTGGGTGTGTGCGCGACATCCTGCTCGCTCGCGACCCGGCCGACTATGATGTTGCAACCGACGCAACGCCCGACCGCGTGCAATCGCTTTTTCCGCAGAGCATCGCAGTGGGCGCGCAATTTGGCGTGATCATCATCACGGATGGCGCCGAGCAAGTTGAAGTCGCGACGTTTCGCTCGGACGTCGGCTACTCCGATGGACGGCATCCCGATCGAGTTGTGTTTTCAAGCTCCGCTCGCGAGGACGTTCAGCGCCGCGATTTCACAATTAATGCCCTGCTGCTGGACCCGGAAACGAACGAAGTTCTCGACTTCGTTGGCGGACGTGACGACTTGCGTGCCGAAATCATTCGCGCGATTGGGCGGCCCGCCGAGCGCTTGCGCGAAGACAAGCTGCGCATGATCCGCGCGATTCGCTTTGCCGCGCGCTTTCACTACGCGATCGAAGCAGCCACGTTCAGCGCCATCGTGAAACTGGCACCCGACATCTGCCAGGTTTCGGCGGAGCGCATTCGTGACGAGCAAACGAAGATTCTCACCGAAGGAGCCGCGCGCCGCGGCTTTGAACTCCTCGACGAGACCCGACTGCTGCCCGAAATTCTCCCCGAAGTCGCGCGCATGAAGGGGGTCGAGCAGCCGCCTCAATTTCATCCGGAAGGAGACGTCTGGACACACACGCTGCTTATGCTCGATCAATTGCTAGCGGGTTGTTCACCGACGCTTGCCTGGGGCGTGCTGCTACATGACGTCGGCAAACCCCCAACTTTTACTCCACCATCCGGACCCGATGGCCGCATCCGCTTCGACCAGCATGTCGAGGTGGGAACACGTATGGCCGAGGCAATCTGCCGCCGGCTGCGTTTTTCAAATGTCGACACGGAGCAGATCGCCGCTCTGGTGGCAAACCATCTGCGCTTTAAGGATGTGAGGCAGATGCGGCTTTCAACCCTGAAGCGATTCGTACGCTTGAACCGCTTCGAGGAACACCTTGAGCTGCACCGCTTGGACTGCCTCTCGAGCCATCGAAACCTCGACGCCTACGAATTCGTCCGCCGCTTCCTGGCCGAAACCCCGCCTGAACAGGTGCGCCCACATCGGCTACTGACCGGGGACGATCTTGTTAACATGGGTTTCCTGCCAGGCCCCTCATTCAAGGAGATTTTGGACGCCGTCGAGGAGGCGCAACTCAACGGGAAGCTCCACACCCGCGAAGCAGCCGCGCAGTTCGTAGAGGAATCGTTCACCCCTCCCAATAAGGGGAAATAAAGGCTGTAATATCTGTAACTTAATAACCGCCTTGATGGACCTATCCCAGGGCCTAGCGCCGCCGCACCACACTGACGAGCCCTCTTCCCTTGCATTAAAGTGGGAAGATATGTTAGTGTAAGTCACTCAGGTATTCTTCTAACGACCAACGAAACCCTAGAAATCGTTTTACATTCTGCTGCATCTAAGGTTATAACCAGCCGATTGGCTGTTTTAGAGGACTCATATGGTTTCATGGTTTAAGGGGGACAAGGTGACTAAATCCACTAAGGCTGTGACCCCGCCGGAGCTTCCCATCCTTCCAGTGCGGGACACGGTTTTATTTCCAGGGGCGATCATGCCTCTGCCAGTGGGCCGGGAAAGCTCTCTGGCGTTGCTGAACTCACTTGAAGGGCCGGAAAAATTGCTGGGCGTCGTCGCCCAACTCGATCCGCGTGTGGAGGATCCGGCCGGTACTGACCTTCACAGCGTGGGAACGCTTGCGAAGGTTCACAAAATGGTCCGCATGCCCAACGGCAACGTTGTGGCTTTTCTCGAGGGACTCGACCGCATCCGCGTGATGGAGGTCATCGGCTTGAAGCCGTTTCTCCGTGCACGCGTGGAAGGGCGGCCAGACCTTGAAGACCAGCCCGACCCTGAACTCACAGCGCTCACGCGCAACGTTCAGGAATTGTTCCGTGAGGTAGTGGCGCGTTCGCCGCAGCTTTCAGACGATCTTCAAACAGAAGTAATGAACCTGGAAACGCCGGGCCGGCTAGCCGACTTTGTCTCTTCGACTCTGCCTTCGCTCAGCTCCATGGTTCGCCAGGAGTTGCTCGAAACATTTAGCGTCCGCAGGCGTCTCGAGACTTTGATCAACGAGCTCTCGAAAGAAAAGGAAGTGCTTGAACTGCGCAACAAGATTCACGAACAGGTGCAGGAGCAGGTGAATCAGTCTCAGCGCGAATTCCTGTTGCGCGAGCAGATGAAAGCGATTCAGAAGGAGCTCGGCGAATCGGACGACACCCAGTCGGAAATCGAAGAGCTCCGCAAGAAAGTGGAAGAGTCCGGCATGTCTGCTGAGGCTCGCAAAGAATGCGACCGCGAACTCAAGCGTCTCGCAAAGATGACGCCGGCTTCCGCCGAATACATGGTCTCGCGGACCTATCTCGAGTGGATGACTTCGCTGCCGTGGAACAAGACTTCCGGCACCGATGACATCGACATCGCGAAGGCCCAGGCGATTCTGGATGAGGACCACTACGACCTCGAAAAGGTGAAGCAGCGCATTCTTGATTTCCTGGCAGTAAAAAAACTGCAACCGGGAATGAAAGGCCCGATCCTCTGCTTCGTGGGGCCGCCAGGCGTGGGCAAGACATCGCTTGGAAAATCCATCGCTCGGGCGCTCGGCCGCAAATTCCATCGCATGTCGCTTGGCGGAATGCATGATGAAGCTGAAATCCGCGGCCATCGCCGCACCTACATCGGCGCTCTGCCGGGCCAGATCATTCAGGGACTCCGTCGTGCCGAAACGATGGACCCCGTCCTTATGCTTGATGAGGTGGACAAGCTCGGCCGCGACTTCCGCGGCGATCCGGCCGCAGCGTTGATGGAAGTGCTCGACCCGGAACAGAACTCCACATTCCGCGATCACTATCTCGACGTGCCATTCGACCTTTCGAAGGTGCTCTTCATCGCCACAGCCAACTGGCTCGATCCAATTCCAGAGCCGCTGCGCGACCGCATGGAGATCATCGAACTCCCCGGCTACACCGAGGAGGAGAAGGTCCACATCGCGAAGAGGTTCCTGATCGAACGACAGGCAAAGGAACATGGCATCACCGTCGGCGAGCAAATTGAGTTCACTGACGAGGCATTGCACGACCTGATTCGTCACTACACGCGCGAAGCGGGCGTGCGCAGCCTCGAACGTGAAATCGGGACGCTCGTCCGGAAACAGGCGCGGCGTATGGCCGAGGGCAAGATAGATAGACTGATCGTCACGCCCGAGGTAATTCGTGAAGCGCTCGGTATTCCGAAGGTCCGCCTCGAAAAAGAAGTCGAGGAGCGCGTGAAGAAGCCCGGCGTTTCGGTCGGGTTGGTCTGGACACCAGTGGGCGGCGATATTGTGTTCATCGAGGCCAGCAAGATGCGCGGCGGCAAGCAGTTCACCATCACCGGACATCTGGGCGATGTAATGCAGGAGTCCGTGCGCGCGGCGCTCACATGGGTCCGCGCAAACGCCGAGCGCTACGCCATCGATCCAGACTTCTTCCGCAAGCACGACTTGCACATCCACGTGCCATCCGGCGCCGTGCCGAAGGACGGTCCTTCGGCGGGCGTGGCCATGGTCACGGCGCTTGTCAGCTTGCTGACGGGCCGTCCAGTCCGCCCGCGAGTCGCCATGACCGGGGAAATTTCTCTCTCCGGAATCGTGCTGCCGGTCGGCGGGATCAAAGAGAAGGTGCTCGGCGCAAAGCGCGCTGGCATTCGCGAAGTGATCCTTCCTTCGGAGAATGAGCCTAACGTCACGGAGGACTTGCCGCCGCACATGCTCGAGGGCGTGCAGGTTCACTACGTCCGCACGGCCGAGCAGGCGCTCGAAATTGCATTAGGCAAGTTCGAGATGCCGGTTCGTCCGCTCACCGGCGGTCATAAGGGCGAAGAAAGGCCGCACGCAGGTCCGGTCCACTAAATCGGAAACTGAGACAGCTAATCAACGATGTACCGAGGCCCGGGGAAAAGTCCCCGGGCCTTTTCTTTTAAGCGCACCGCAAACCTTTCCTGTTGCAGCGCGCCGCGCAATCGCGTACAGCTAGAAACTTTCCATGCCTTATCGCCCAAGAGAACTGGTCGTGCGCGCGCGGGAAGCCGCGGCGCTTCTGCTCGCCACGCT
>Ga0307469_10000703_pt1 | contig 12210 bp, 10 predicted proteins | sample atmos_gasesAM2C__FD_203084 | JGI IMG/M metagenome (GOLD analysis project Ga0307469, IMG submission 203084) | Hardwood forest soil microbial communities from Morgan-Monroe State Forest, Indiana, United States - atmos_gasesAM2C_515 | ecosystem: Environmental > Terrestrial > Soil > Temperate...
CGAGCAGGTAGTGAAGCGTTTCATGTGCTCGATGTGCTCGTAGCCCTCGCGGCAGGCCAGGCGTACGTCCTCGGCGGTCACGTCATTCTGCAGGTCGACGAAGGCCTTGCCCGGCGAGCGCACCTCCCAGAGCGGCGCGAGCGGCGTTGCGTTGCGGTCGGGCGGCGGCGCTGAACCTGAGGCGAGCGGCGGCAAGGCGCAGCCAAGCTCTGCCGCGAGCGCGCGCCCGGCCCGCACGCCGTTCTCGGCAGCCGTCGCCAGGCCGCAGAGGCCGCGCGCGGCTCCGGCACTTCGTCCCGCGGCGGGCGGCGGGTCCGCCGTGAAAGCCGCGATCCCTTCCTGCCATTCGAGCCGGCCGCCAAGCTGACTGGCGAGCGAGGTTGCAGGCGTGTACCCGCCGGAGATGAGGAGAGCGTCCGCATCGATGATGCGGTCCGCCGCGCCCGGCGCGGCAACCCGTACCCGCCGCACACCGCGCCTCCCGAAGACCCGCGTCACGCACGCTCCGGCGAGAACTCCGATGCCCGCTGCCTGTGCGCGCGCCGCCGCGAGCCCAATGGGGCGCGGATCGATCACCGCGGCCACGCGGACTCCGGCGTCCGCGAGAGCGAGCGCCGTCTCGTAGGCTTCGTCGTTGTTGACGAAGAGCACCGGGTGACGGCCGGCCGCGACTCCGTAGCAGCGCAGAAACCTGAGCGCGGCGCCGGCGAGCATCACGCCCGGCACGTCGTTGCCGGGGAAGGCGATGAGGCGCTCGGGCGCCCCGCATGCCAGCAGCACACGCCTGGCGCGGACGATCCGCAGCCGCTCGCGCAGGCCGCCGAAGCGCGCGCGCTCCTGCGGGCCGAGCGTCTCGAGGGCGCCGAACACGCCGTGCCCGTAGGCTCCGAGCACCGCCGTGCGCACGAGGCAGCTCACCGCCGGAAGCGCCGCGAGCCGTCGGCAGGTCTCCTCCCGCCACGCGCTCCAGCGCGGATCCAGCAGCGTCCCGCCTCCCAATGCCACGTCCTGCTCGGCAAGGAGCACGCGCAGGCCGGCGCTACCCAACACTTCCGCGGCGGCGAGCCCGGCGCTGCCGGCGCCCACCACCAGCACGTCCGCGTGGTCGTGCACGATCTCGGCGGGCGCCGCATGGTCGCCAACGATCGCTTCGAGCTTCCCTAAGCCTGCGGCGCGGCGGATGAGCGGCTCATAGATGCGCTCCCACGCCCAGCCGGGCGCCATGAAGGTCTTGTAGTAGAAGCCCGCGGGCAGGAAGCGGCCGAGGAGATCGTTGAGCGAGAGCACGTCGAGGTTCAGCGACGGCCAGCGATTCTGACTCACCGCCACCAGGCCCTCGCTCACGGGCAGCGTGGTCGCGAGCCTGTTGGGCTCGCGGCCGGCCGCGCCGATGACATCGACGAGCGCGCACGGTTCCTCGCTCCCGGCGGTCACGATGCCGCGTGGCCGGTGATACTTGAAGCTGCGGCCGACGAGCCGGCGGCCGTTCGCGAGGAGTGCGGAGGCGAGAGTGTCGCCGGCGAGCCCCTCGAGCGCCGCGCCGTCGAACTGAAAGCCGATGCGCCGCGTGGGGTCGGTGAGCAGTCCCTGCCCGATTCGTGCCGGGCCGCGCATCAGAGCGCGCGCTCCTCGCCGGGCGGCGGCTGTCCGGCCGGTGGACGCTCGTCCGGCGCTCCGACCCAGCGAATCTCGTGGCTGAGAGTATGACGCTCGACCTTGAGGAGCCGGCGGCAGCCGCCGACGTGCAGCCACCACTCGAGATGCCAGCCGAGCGGGTTGTGGCGCGCGTAGACGTAGCGGGCGAACTCCTCGGGCGTGCCTTCGGCCGCCGGCCGCTCTCGGGTGGCATCGCCGCGATACCGGAACTCGACTTCATCGCGCGCGCCGCACCATGGGCAGGGAATTCTCAGCATGGGCTCACGTCAGTGCAGGTAAGGGCAGGGGCCGACGCCCCGCTCGTCGACGGTGCGTCCGGCCGCGAAGCGCCCGAGGTCGAGATGGGCGGCGACCGGATGCGGCGTCCCGTGCGCGATCAGATGCGCGGTGGTGAAGCCGCCGGCGGGAATCGCCTTGAAGCCGCCGTAGCACCAGCCCCCGTTGAGGATGAGCCCCGCGAGCGGCGTCTTGGAGATGATGGGCGAGCCGTCCATGCTCATGTCCATGACGCCGCCCCATTGCCGCAGCACCTTCACCCGCGCGAGCGCCGGCAGCAGCGTCACCGCGGCGGCAGTCACTTCCTCGACCATCGGCAGCGTGCCGCGCTGGCCATAGGTGTTGTAACCGTCGATCGCCCCGCCGAACACCAGTCCGCCCTTGTCGGACTGGCTGATATAGAAGTGTCCGGCGCCGTAGGTGAGCACCACGTCGAGCAGGGGTTTGAGGCCCTCGGTGACGAAGGCCTGCAGCACGTGAGTCTCGATCGGGAGCGTGAGGCCCGCCAGGCGCGCGAGCTCGGAGGAATGGCCGGCGACCGCGAGGCAGACGGTATCGGCGCCGATGAAGCCCCGCGCGGTCTCGACGCCGGTGACGCGGCCGCCCTCGTGACGGATCCCGGTCACCGCGCAATGCTCGACGATGTCCACTCCCGCCTCGGAGGCGCCGCGCGCGTATCCCCAGGCGACCGCATCGTGGCGTACGGTGCCGCCGCGCGGCTGCAGGAAGCCACCGAGCACCGGGTAGCGGCCGTTGTCGAGATCGACGAGCGGCACCAGCGCCTTCACGGCCTCGCGCGACAGCGCCTCGGCATCGACGCCCTCGAGGCGCATCAGGTTGGCGCGGCGCGTGAACAGGTCGCGCTGCGCCTCGGTGTGGAAGAGATTCAGCGTGCCGCGCTGGCTCACCATGGCGTTGAAATTGAGCGTGCGCTCGAGACCCTCCCACAGCTTCAGCGAGAACTCGTAGAAGCGCACGTTGGCAGGCTGAAAATAGTTGGAGCGGATGATGGTGGTGTTCCGGGCGACGTTGCCGAGGGCGAGCGGGCCGCGCTCGAGGACCGCAACGTCCGTGATGCCGTGCGCGGCGGCGAGGTAGTAGGCGGTCGCGAGCCCGTGGCCGCCGCCGCCGACCACTACGACGCGGTAACGTGGGCGGGGCGCCGCCTTGGCCCAGGCCCGTGACCAGCCGCGCTGCCCCGTGAGACCTTCGCGCAGCAGCCGCCACAGCGAATAGCGGCCGCTCGAGGTCCGCTTAGGCAGGCTGGTGGGAGCGGAAGATCGCGGCGGAGACGGCATCGGTGGCCTGCATCATAAGGGGTGCGGCCCTTGACGCGCACGATGACAACCGACAACGTGTGGGCGTGGGGCGAATCCTGAAGTCGCTGTGCGCAGCCGTGATCCTCTCGCTCTGCGTGGCGAGCCCCGCGCCCGCAGCCGTCGTCGTCTCCTCCAAGCTCTCGAGCGAGTCGGCGATGATCGGCGAGATGATCCGCCTGCTGCTGGAGGCGCACGGCGTTCCGACCGTCGACCGGATGACGCTCGGTGCGACTCCGGTGGTGCGCAAAGCGCTGCTCTCCGGCGAGATCGACCTGTACGTCGAGTACACCGGCAACGCCGGCTTGTTCTTCAATGACCCGGGCAACCCCGCCTGGAAGGACCTGCGCGGGGGCTACGAGCTCGGCTCGCGGCTCGACTACGCCGCCAACCACATCGTCTGGCTGACGCCCGCGAACGCGAGTAACGCCTGGGCGCTGGCCGTGCGGCACGATGTGGCCGAAGCCAATCGCGTGAGGACCATGAGTGACTTCGCGCGCTGGGTCGCGGGCGGCGGCAAGGTGATGCTGGCCTGCTCGGCGGAATTCGCCAACGCCGGGACGCTGCGCGCGCTCGAGCGGACCTACGGCTTCACCCTGACGTCCGGCCAGATGATCGTGCTCGCGGGCGGGGAGACTTCCGCCACCATCACGGCCGCCGCCGCGCGTACCAACGGCATCAACACCGCCATGGTCTATGGCACCGACGGCGGCATCGTCGCGGCCAACCTGGTGGTGCTCGAGGACGACCGTCACGAGCAGCCGGTGTATGCGCCGGTGCCGACGATGCGCGCAGCGGCGCTCCAGGAATATCCGCAGGTCGCTGGCATCTTGAGGCCGCTCATGGAGAGCTTCACGCGCGAGACGCTGCAGCGCCTCAACGCCCGCGTGCAGGTGAACGGCGAGTCGGCCGAGTCGGTCGCCGAGGACTACCTGCGCGAACGGGGTTTTCTCAAGTGAGCGGCGCCGCACTCGCCGTCGACGGGGGCCGCCTCACTCGCGTGGATCCGCTCGGGGTGGTACTCGTTTCGGCGGGCGCCCTCGCGCTCGCCTTCATGCCCTTCGTGCTGTTCAAGGCGAACCGCATCGTGCCGGGGGACCCGCGAACCCTCGCGCAGGTGCTGCCGGCGTGGGCGGGGCTCGGCTGCGCGGCGGTGCTCGTGGCTGCGGCGGTGGTCGCACTCTGGGTTGCGAACGCGCGTGTCCGGCTCGCGGTGGCGCTCCTCGGTGTCATCGCCGTGGCGCTCGCCGCGGCCGCGGCGGGCGATGCGCTCACCCCGGCGGGCGACAAGGTTGTGCGGGTCTCTCCGGGCGGCGCATTCTGGGTCCTGAGCGTGTGCCTCGGGCTGCTGGCGACCGATGCGACGACGCGCCTGAAGCCCGGACCTGCGCTGCGGGTGCTGTTTCTCGCGGCTGCGCTCGGCGGGGTCTCTGTCGCGCTCTCGCACGGCACGTTCGACCACCTGTCGGTGATGCGCGAGTACGCAGTCAACTCCGTGCGTTTCGCGCACGAGGCGCGGCAGCATCTGAAGCTCGCCTTCGGCTCGCTCGCCGCCGCGGTGGTGGCGGGGCTGCCGCTCGGCGTGCTCTGCCACCGCTCGCCCCGGCTGCGGCCGGGGATCCTCGCGACCCTCAACGTCATCGAGACGATCCCGGCGATCGCGCTCTTTGGAATCCTCATGGCGCCGCTCGGAGCGCTGGCGGCGGCGGTGCCGCTGGCCGACCGGCTCGGCATCCGCGGCATCGGCGCAGCTCCCGCGGTGGTGGCGCTGTTCCTCTATTCGCTGCTGCCGATCGTCGCCAACACCGTCACGGGCCTCAAGCGCGTTTCACGCGCGGCCGTGGAAGCGGCGCACGGAATGGGCATGACGGGGTGGCAGGTGCTCACCAAGGTCGAGCTGATCCTCGCGCTGCCGGTCATCCTCACCGGCGTACGCGTGGTGCTGGTGCAGAACATCGGCATGGTGACGGTGGCGGCGCTGATCGGCGGAGGAGGCCTCGGCGCCTTCGTCTTCCAGGGCATCGGGCAGACCGCGATCGATCTGGTGCTGCTCGGGGCGATCCCGATCGTCACGCTGGCGTTTTCCGCGGCGCTGGTTCTCGATGCACTCGTCGAGGTGCTCGATCGCGTGAAGGCGTAGAGCTGAGCGGCCATGATCACCGTCGAGAAATTGACCAAGTGTTACGGAGGCGCGACGGTCGTCGACGATGTCTCGCTCACGGTCGAGCGCAACTCGATCACGGCGATCGTCGGAACCTCGGGCTCGGGTAAGTCGACGCTGCTGCGGATGATCAACCGCCTGGTCGAGCCGACGAGCGGCCGCGTGCTGCTCGATGGCCGCGACACCCGGGATGAGCCGGCCTACCTGCTGCGGCGGCGGATCGGCTACGTGATCCAGGGTAACGGACTCTTCCCTCACCGGACCGTCGCGGAGAACATCGCCACGGTGCCGCGCCTCCTCGGCTGGGAGGCGCGCCGGATCGAGGCTCGGGTACGGGAGCTTCTCGAGGTCTTCTCGCTCGACCCGGTGACCTACTCTGACGCGCTCCCGCACCAACTGTCCGGCGGCCAGCAGCAACGGGTCGGCGTGGCGCGGGCGCTGGCCGCCGAGCCGCTCGTGCTGCTCATGGACGAGCCCTTCGGCGCGCTCGATCCCATCATCCGCGCCAAGGCGCAGGAGGATCTCCTCGACATCCAGCGCCGCTTCGGCATGACGGTCGTGCTCGTGACCCACGACATGGACGAGGCCTTCCGGCTCGGCAGCCAGGTCGCGGTCATGAGCGGCGGGCGGCTGCTGCAGTACGACCGCCCGGCGGTGCTCCTCACACGGCCCGCGGATCCCTTCGTGGCTCGCATGACCGGGCTCGCCGACCGCGCGATGCGTCTGCTGTCGCTCGTCACGGCGGGCGAGGCGGCGCTGCCGGGTCCTTCGGACGGCCCCGCGGTGGCGCCCACGGCGTCGCTCCGCGAGGTGCTCTCCGATCTTCTCTGGAGCGGGGCGGACTCGGCCCGGGTGGTAGAGGCCGATGGCAGCGTGCGCGGGCGGCTGACCGTCGCCGCGATCCTGGCGCGCGGTCGCCCGTGAGCATGCCGCGCGCGGCCACCTTCCTGCGCCTGGCGGCGTTGGCGCTGCTCGTGGCGTTTCTCCTGAAGCCGCAGGGCTTCGCGCCGCTGTTTGCGCCGCTCACCCAGTACGGCGCGCCCGCGATCTACGACCAGGGGAACCTCCTCACGCTGGCGCTCGCCCAGCTCGGCACGGTTTGCCTGGCGGCCCTGGCGAGCAGCATCGTCGCGGTGGGGCTCGGCATTCTCGTCACCCGCCCGAGCGGCGCGCAGTTCCTGCCGCTGTCGCGGACGCTCGTCAACGTCGGCCAGACCTTTCCCCCGGTCGCGGTGCTCGCGGTCGCCGTGCCGATGGTCGGCTTCGGGGAGAGGCCGACCCTGATTGCCCTGTTCGCCTACGGCCTCCTGCCGATCTTCGAGAACACCCTGGTGGGTCTTCGGACCTGTCCGCCCGCGGTGCTCGAGGCCGCCAGCGGCATGGGCATGAGTGCGCGCCAGCGCCTGATCTCGGTGGAACTCCCGCTCGCCACGCCGCTCATCCTCGAAGGCATCCGGCTGTCGCTGGTGATCAACGTCGGCACGGCGACGATCGGCTCGACGGTGGCGGCCAAGGGCCTCGGGGAGGTGATCATCGCGGGGCTCCTCTCGAGCAACACCGCCTTCATCCTGCAGGGGGGGCTGGTCACCGGACTCATGGCCATCCTTCTTTACGACGGCATGGCGGCCCTCGAACGCCGGTTCCTGCGGCCGGTCGCGCTGGATTGAGACGCAGCCCGAAGCGCCGGGACCGCCATATTCGTACTCTCAGCAGCTGCACGGGACGACATTAAAAGGGGTAAATTACCCGCAGGAGGTTGTCCCTTCGCGCCATGACGGCGAATGGAGCTGCTGAACTTTTGTGAACGAAGTCCCACTGTCCGCGGCCGGTGCCGCGGGCGCGCTCGATGCCCCTCGACGAGTCGCGGCGATAGAGATTCCCACCGTGCTGATTGCCCTCCTGGCCTATGGGGGGTGGTGCGCCATTACGCTCATGTATGGCCGCTGGCCGCTTTGGGTCGTGGCGCCCGTGGGCGCGGTCCTGGTGACCCTGCAGGGCTCGCTGCAGCACGAGTCCGTGCACGGCCACCCCACGCGCTGGGGCTGGGTCAACCGGTTGCTGGCGATCGTGCCGCTCTCGATCTGGATGCCTTACGACTGCTACCGCATCAGCCATCTCGCGCACCACATCGACGCGCGCCTCACCGACCCGCTCGATGATCCGGAGTCCTGGTACTTTACGGCCGAGGGCTGGGCGCGGCTCTCGCCCTTGACCCGCGCCATCGTGCACCTCTCGCAGACGCTCGCCGGCCGGGTCACAATCGGAACGTACTGGGCGATCGGCCGCTATCTGCACGCCCAGGGGCGGGCGTTTCTCGCGAACCAGGAGGGCGTTCGCTCGCGCTGGCTCGAGCACCTGCTGTGGTGCCTCCCGGTGATCGTGTGGGTGAAGGTCGTGTGCGACATGCCCGTATGGATCTACGTGGTCGCGATCGCAATCCCGGGCGCGAGCATCACCCTGATCCGCTCCTTCGCCGAGCACCGGGCCCGGCCGGCGTACCGCGACCGCATCGCGATCGTCGAGGAATCGTGGATTCTCGGTCCGGTTTTCCTCTTTAATAATCTGCACGCGCTGCACCACGAGGCGCCGTGGATCCCCTGGTACCAGTACCCGGCGCGCTACCGGCGCATCCGCGAGCGGCTGATCGCCGAGAACGGCGGACTCGTCTATCGCACCTATTTCGACGTGGCGTCGCGCTTCCTCCTGCGCCCTCACGACTCCCCGCTCCATCCGAACGACCGCGTGCCCGTCACGCCCGGCTGAGCCGCGGCCCCGGTGCCTGGCACCGGCTTCGTCAGGCCGGAAGGCCGTAGCCGGCGGCTCTCGCCTCGGCGTCCCATTGGAGGAGCGGGGCGAAGGACTCCTGTGAAACGGGAGCGAATCGCTGCAGCAGCAGCGGTTCTGCGAGCGCAGCGAACCACGGCCGTGCCGTGGCGCCGGCAAATGCCTCGCGCAGCCGGCGCGTCAGCTCGGGGGGAGCGCCCGCCGCCGCAACGAAGGCCGGCATCGGCGCGGTCTCGGTCGAGGCCAGCGTTCGGATTCCGCGGGTCAGCTCAGGCGCGTGACGCGCGATCAGCAGATGCCAGTAGGCGTCCAGCGGTCCGACATCGAGACGTCCCTCGCGAACGCCGTCGAGAATCCGGCGCGCGGTGATGAGGTTCCCGGTCATCTCGCCATAGAGCGCCGGTCGTGCGGCGGTGCGGTAAGCGAGCAGGTGATGCCGGAAGGCGTTGAAGCCGGAGTGCGAGTGCTCGACGGTCCAGCCGGCACGGCCGCCGAAGGTGTCCTCGAGCGTGCGGTAGGGGGCGTCGTCGCGCACGATGAGGTCCGTGCGGTAGACCGCGCGGCCGTGAGCCCAGGCCGCACGCGGGATGGGAGCCGCGAGTGGAGTGACCGGCGCGAGCCCGAGCGCCAGCGGGAAGCCGCACATGAAGACGGCGCCCAGGTCCTCCCGCTTCCACAGGTCCTCGAGGGGTTGCGGGGCGGGATAGGGCACGTAGCCGAGCTCGACGCCGGCATCGTGCGCGATGCGTTCGAGTAAATCACGCCAGCGCCCCTCGACCTCCGGGGTCACGGCGTACATGCGCGCGTTCGCGATCCAGCTCAAGTCCCGGCCAGCTCCCGGCTGCGGCGCTCGACGTACGCGGCAATGCTCTCGCGCACGGCGGGGTCGAGCGGCGGCGGTGCGTAGTCGGCGAGCAGCTTCTTCCAGATGCCGGTCGCGCGCTCGGTCGCGCTGCGACTGCCGGCGTCGCGCCAGTTCTCGAAATTCGACCAGTCCGAGAGGAGCGGGCGGTAGAACGCCTTCTCGTAGCGGGCGAGCGTGTGCGCGGCGCCGAAGAAGTGGCCGCCCGCGGACACCCCTTTGATCGCCTCGACCCCGAGATCGTCGTCGCTGAAACTGACGGGCTTGAGTATCTCGGCCCAGTTCCGCAGCAGCTCGGCGTCGACGACGATCTTCTCGAGCGAGGCGGACAGCCCGCCTTCGAGCCAGCCGGCGGCGTGATTGATCAGGTGGCTGTGGCTCAAGACCGCCGCCTGCAGCGAGAACGCCGTCTCGTAGGTCGACTGCGCGTCGACCGTCGGAGAGGCATTGACCGCGCTGGTGCGCACCGGGATCCTGAGGCGCCGGCCGATCTGCGCCGCGGCGATCACGGCGTGTACGTACTCGGGCGTGCCGAAAGCCGGCGAACCGGTCCGCATGTCGACGTTCGAGGTGAAGCCGCCGAGGACGCAGGGCGCACCGGGGCGCACGAGCTGACACAGTGTGACCACGCCGAGCGCCTCGGCCGTCTGCTGTACCAGCGCGCCGGCGAGCGTCACCGGCGCCATGGCGCCCATCAGCGTGAACGGAGTGATGACCACGCACTGACCATGGCGCGCCATGGTCATGATGTTGTCGAGGATCTCCTCGTCCACGCGGCGGGGTGAGTTGACGTTGGTCACGGTCATCAGCGTCGGACGGGTGGCGAGCTCCTCCACCGAGCAGGAGTGCTCGATCGCCGACATCGCGATCGCATCCTCGGCCTGCACGCCGCCGATCCCGCGCGCCGCCCACACCGTGTCGGCGCACTCGATGTGCGCCTGATAGGTGGCGAGATGCCGCGTGGCGACCGGGACGTCGACCGGCTCGACCACGATGCCGCCCTGCCAGTGCAGCACTCCGAGTGTGTGGGTGAGCTTCAGGATGTTGCGGAAGGCCTCGAGATCTCCGTAGCGCCGCCCGCCCTCGCTGTCGCGGATGTTGGGAGCCCCGGTGACGGGGCCGAAATTGACGACGCTATCGCCGACGTGCAGATGCCGTTCGGGGTTGCGCGCGTGGAGCACGAAGCGCTCGGGCGTGGTCTTGAGTTGTTCCTCGACCAGCTCGCGGCCGAGCCGCACCATCTGCGTCGACTCATCGACCAGCGCGCCTGCTCTGGCGTAGGCCGCGCGCGCGGCGGCGCTGCGGATCTCGAGGCCTGCCTCTTCGAGGACCTGAAACGCGGCCTCGAGAATCCGCTCGACCTGCTCCCCGCTCAGAAGCTCGAGCGGCGGCCAGGGATTCTGCAGGCGCGGGATCGGGGCGAGCGACGGCCCCGTCGACCGCGGCGCCCGCGAGCGCTCGCGGCGGCGGGGGGCGGCAGGTGTTTCTGTCATCTAAGGAAAATCAACTATTAACGATACTTATTTCATCTAACTTCAACGTCAGATCATTTGGCAGCCGCCGGCGGGGGCTGCGTGGCCGGCGCCGGCATTTCCGCGGGCGCCGCCGCAGGCCTGGCGGGGCCGTCAGGCGGCTCCATTCGCTCATGCCGCTGCCACATGCGGTCATCGTCGCGCCCTTCCATGAAGGGGCAATGCGGCCCGCCCCACATCCCCTCGTGCATCCGGTGCATGTGGCCTGCGGCAAACATCCCGCCGAGGACGACGAGACCCGCGAGCACGAACGCCCAGATCCCGAGGTAGCGCCCGAAGCTCTTGAGCGAGCCCTCCGAGCGGCTCGAGATATAGAGTGCGACGTAGCCGCCGACGGTGAGTCCCGTCGCCGGAATCAAGGCCACCAGGAACAGCATGTTCGTATCCCCCTCATCATTTGCCAGGGACCGATCTTACCCCGCCGTACCTCAGGCGGCCGGGGGTTCGTGCTCCCGGTGGTAGCGGTGGATGGCCCAGAGGTAGCTCTCCATCAGGGAGTCCTTGCCGAGCTCGACCAGCACGTCGGTCCGCCGCCGTGGGCTCGACATGCGCGCGAGCTGCTCCCGGGCGCGGGCGAAGTGGCTCAGCTGATTGCGGTATTGCCACAGGAGCTCGCGGGTCGCCATTTTGTCCCGATGCAGCTCCCAGACGCCGAGCAGCACCGCCATGAAGCCCATCAGGAAGGTCAGGATGTTCTTCAGCGGTATCCCGAGGCCTATGTCGATGCGGTGCAGCTGATCGCCGAAGGCGAACAGCAGTGAGATCACGACCAGGATCGCGACGAACAGGAAGTGACGCAGGTGTTTCACGCGGCGGCTGGCGCGCTCGAGTTGCGCGACCTTGTGGGTGAAATAACGGAACTGGCCCTCGATCCACGCCTGCTCGACGCTCTGCCTGGCGAGGCCGCGATCGGGATCGACGCGGTCGTGCGCGGCCTCGATGCCCTTCAGGACGAAGCCGATCCAGCTGAAACCGCGGAATCTCTCGATGCCCGAGAGCGCCAGCACCTCCGCCGCGTCCATGCGGCGGTCGGCGCCGGCGAGACGCAGGTAGAAGCGCGCGCGCAGGGTCTCGGCGAGCGCCCGGTAGGTGAGGTGCTTGCCGAACCAGCGCCTGCCTTGCAGCACGTAGTAGACGCCCAGGCTCGTCAGCAGCGTCGCGAGGTAGGCAATCAGCAGCGCGCGCGACTCGGTGAGCTTCTCGTAGATGAGGTAGGCAACGCCCATGGCGAAGGCCATGAAGGCAAAGAGGTCGAACAGCAGGTCGGAGCGTTTCTGGTAGTAGACCGCGAGCGCGTCGGCCTTGCCGTACTGCGCGTCGATGTCCTCGAGCATGGCGCCCGCGGGGAGCGTTGCGCGTGCCGGGAGAGAGGCCATGACGGAGTCGGGCGTGCCGAGGCGGCCGGCGTCGCTCAGGCGCCGGTAATCGAGGTTGTAGCCGTTGAGCTCGGCGAGCTGGCGGGCGAGCCGTTGCGGCATGCCGCGCAGAACCTGCAGTACGTTGTCGCCGGCGCCTGCGAGATAGCAGGGTGAGCGCGCCTGCTGCCCGGCCGTCGCACCGCTGCGCAACGCCGGGGTCCAGTACACGAGCCGCGGGGTGCTCTCCGGCTCCTCGGCGGCTTCG
>Ga0307469_10000704_pt1 | contig 12210 bp, 9 predicted proteins | sample atmos_gasesAM2C__FD_203084 | JGI IMG/M metagenome (GOLD analysis project Ga0307469, IMG submission 203084) | Hardwood forest soil microbial communities from Morgan-Monroe State Forest, Indiana, United States - atmos_gasesAM2C_515 | ecosystem: Environmental > Terrestrial > Soil > Temperate forest...
TTGCGCTTCATGAGATCGCGCTTCAGTGCGCTGATGTGGCTGATGTACAGTTTGCCATTCAGGTGATCGGTCTCGTGGAGGAACGCGCGGGCCAGGAGTTCCTCCCCTGTCTTTTCGTAGAACTTTCCATTCTCGTCCTGCGCACGGATGGTGACTTTGCGGGGACGGGTGACATTCTCCCGGAAATCCGGAATGCTCAGGCACCCTTCATTCTGGGAGTGCCGGCCCTCTGTGGCCATGATCTCGGGATTGGCGAGCACCAGCTTGGCTCCTGGATCTTCCTTAAACGTTACATCGATGACCGCCAAGCGCTTCGAAATGCCGATTTGCGGCGCCGCGAGCCCGACTCCGTGTGCGGCATACATCGATTCGAACATATCTTGGACCAGCTTTTTGAGTTCGTCGTCGAAGACGGTTACGGGCTCTGCCCGCTTCTCGAGTACAGGATCGCCAAATTTTACGATCGGGTAGATCATGGAATGCGTCGGATATTGCCTGACAGGCCTCGCTCAGAAATTTTTGAGTTGCTCCAGATAGCCCTCAAAATTACGCCGGGTCTCGAGCATTGAGTCGCCGCCGAACTTCTCTAGAGCGGAGCGCGCCAGCGTCAGCGCCACCATGGACTCGGCAGCCACACCGGCGGCCGGGACGACGCATACATCGGAGCGCTCGTAGGCTGCTTTTACCGGTTCTCGCGACGAAAAGTCTACCGATCCCAGAGGGCGTCGCAAAGTTGAAATTGGCTTGAGGTATCCGCGCACGCGGATCTCTTCTCCGTTCGAGATGCCGCCTTCAATCCCCCCCGCGTTATTGTGGGCGCGGCTGAATTTAGTGTGGCGGTCCGAGGCCGCATATCCGATCTCATCGTGGACCTGAGAACCTGGCGCGTATGCCGATGTCACGCCTGACCCGATTTCCACGGCCTTCACGGCCTGTAAAGACATGACGGCGGCAGCGAGTTGGGCGTCGAGGCGTTCGTCCCACTGCGCGTACGTGCCCAGACCGGGGGGCACGTTGTGAGCGACCACCTCGAAAACCCCTCCGACGGAATCGCCGGTTTTCAGAACCTTGTCGACTTCTTCTTTCATGCGCTGTTCTGTGTCGGGATCGGCGCAGCTCAGAAGGATTTCCGGCTTCTCGCTTACCGCCTTGATTTTCGACCAAGGCACCTCTTCCTTCAGGGAAGCCGCTCCCACCGAGATGACGTGACTCAGAACCTCGATGTTGAGTTCTCGAAGAAACAGCTTGGCCAGCGCGCCGACGGCCACTCGAGCGGCCGACTCCCGCGCCGAGGCGCGTTCGAGTACGTAGCGAGCTTCGGAAAAATTGTATTTCAGCGCTCCGGCGAGGTCGGCGTGTCCTGGCCGGGGAGATTTCACGGCTTTGTGTTTGGCCGGATCTCCCGGGGCAACCGGCAGCGATTCCTGCCAGTTTTTCCAGTCTTTGTTCTCGAGCAGAATCGAGATGGGGGACCCGATGGTGATCCCGTGGTGCACACCGGACAGGATATGTGCCTTATCGGTTTCGATTTTCATGCGGCCGCCACGGCCGTAGCCCTGCTGGCGGCGCCAGAGATCCCGATCGATGAAGTCCTGGTTCACCTTCAGCCCAGCCGGCAGGCCAGAAAGAAAGGCGACCAGAGCTTCGCCATGAGATTCCCCGGAAGTAAAGTAGCGCAACATAAGCAGTTGATTCTAACTGATCAATGCTGTGTTCAAGGGTTCTGCCCGCGGAATGCGGGGTTTTTCTACCGTGACATCGCCCTCGGCAAATTGTAGAATCGCCTCACACCTTCGTTGATCCGTCCGATGACGGGTTCCCGCCACTCGTGCTCCCATGTTTCTCTGGCCCAGGAGGAATGGTGTATCTTGATCAACCCACGACGGCTGCCCTTAGCGGAAGCAAGATTCGGTGCCTTATTGCCGACGATCATGTGCTCGTGCGCCAGGGAATTCGCCGGTTGCTGCAAGACGAAAACGACGTCGAAATCGTTGGAGAAGCCGGCGACGCCGCAGAAGCTTTAAAGGGTGTGATGGAATTGCGTCCCGATATCGTGCTGCTGGATATCGGAATGCCTGGATTCTCCTCTTTTGACGCGGCGCGTGTCATTCAAGCCGACTTTCCACGCACGCGCGTCGTGTTCCTGACGATGCACGAGAGCCAGGACTATGTCATGCAGGGTTTACAGGCAGGAGCAGCGGGATACCTGTTGAAAGATACGCCCGCCGACAAACTCGCCAACGTGCTGCGCGACGTGCATCGAGGCGGAAAGTTTGTGAGCCCGGAGGTTTTGGGTGGGTTGCTGGACAACGGAAAGCTCGGTAGCCAGGAACGGATGCGCCCTTCGAGGACAGCGCTCACTCCCCGCGAAACCGAGATTATGAAGCTGCTGGCCGAAGGCAACACCGTCCGAAAGATCGCAGGCATGTTGCGCTTGAGTTCGAAAACCGTGGAGGCCCACAAGTTCAACTTGATGCGCAAGCTTGACATCCACAACAAAGCCGAGCTGGTACACTGCGCGATCCGTAAGAAGATCGTGAAAATGCCGGTCGGATTCTAGCTTTCAGCCGCCCGCCTGCTTGGCCAGGCTCGCAAGATCGCGAACTTCCAGATCTGGCCTTCCTGTTGCTGCCTTGACCGCGCCGATTCCGGCGCGAGGGGAAGGCCGATTCACCCATACAGTCGAGAGTCCCAGGGACTGAGCCGGCAATACGTCGTGGTAGATACTTTGCCCAACGTGAAGGATTCGATCGCGGGGAACTGTCGTCCGGCCCAGGGCGAGACGGAAAATTTCCAGGCCGGGTTTGTAGCAGCGCGCCTGCTGTGCTGTCGTAATGCTCGCGAAGCTCGTCTGAAGAAGGCGCTGGGTAGCGGCGAACATGTCATCATCGATGTTCGAAATGATCGCCAATTGACCGCGTTCCCCTAGCCGCTGAAGAGCGGCTACCGTATCGGGCCATGGCTGCCATCGCGCAACTGAGTTCGGAAGCGAATCCATTTCTTGCGCAGTGGGAGTGAAGCTAAGGTGCTCGCCAAAGGACTGGACCACGGAGCGCAAGACTTCCCGGTAGGAGCGGTATTCGCCACTTTCCGCCCGTAGCTCGGAGTCACCATAGATAGCGAGCAGATCGGCGTCAGAAATGGATTTGCCGTGAGCCGCAAGCACCGGCTTGAGGGCCGAGAAAATCCCGGTCTCCCAATCGATCAAAGTCCCGTAACAATCAAATGTGAAGAGTTCGAACTTGGATAGGTCGAGCATTGGTTGTATTGTCCTTTACGTCGACGGGTTCGCGTGAATAGAAGAAAGCCCAGGAACCTGCGTTCCCGGGCTCGTTGGTTCAAGAAACCAGTCTACGGCTCTACCTGCAACGGCGCTTCCAACTTGAAGCTGACAGCTGACTCTGCCGGCAGGGTTACATCGCGGTTGCCCGTGTACGCGGATCCGGCGGTGCCAGCGCCGCCGCCGACCAGGGCTCCGATCGCCGCACCCTTGCCTCCGCCCGCAAGGGCGCCGATGAGCGCGCCAGCGCCGGCACCTCCACCGATCAAGGCCGCGCTGCGTTTGCCTTTTCCCTTCTCGGAACGCGCCACTGACGACGTTTCGATGGATCGTTGGCGCCCGCTGATCGTCACGGAGTTCAGTTTGATCTGCAGAAGTGACGCGCCCTTGAATTTGCCAGCCGCATGGGCTGCGACGACGGTGCCGGTGGCGGTTGCACCGCTCGGGATGACGGTTCTGCCATCAGCTTCCACCGGTGCAGCCACCGTGGCCGAGAAAGTCTGCCCCGCTTCACTTTGCTTGGAACTGAGAGTCTCACCGAGGCGCACGGTCAGGAGTGTGCCTGCGGGGACCACGATCGGTTGCGGCGCCGGCGCGGAAGCCTCTTTGTTGTTGTTAGACAACGAATTGCGCGAGCCCGGCGCCGACCCGCTTTTCGAATTGCCCGCGTCATCTCCGGGGCCATTGCTGGCGGCGGTATTGCCGCTGTCGGTCGTGGCGGTCGAATTGTTCGCATCGTTCGCGGGCAGCTTCGATGTACAGGCGAGAGCGGTGAAGGTGAGAGAGCAAGCCAGGGTGAGCAGGCCAAATCGTGATCGCACGAGACCCTCCGATCGTGAAAATGTACTGAAACGTGGGGTAATCCCGCAAGCGATGCGCGTCCGGAAGCGGTTAGGTATAGCTATGTTTTGACCGGTTCCTGACCAGTTGCCGGAGTGGGCTCGCAATCTTCGATGCCGTCCAATCCGGGAAGAGGAAGCGTTTCGTTTTCGGGTGCCAGAGGCGGACTGGGCGGCGCGGGTTTAGGCTCCAGAAATTTTGCAGTATTCAGAAGTGGGCGGCCCAGCGACGCGCTGTAGCTGGTCCAAGGGTTTTCCTGGTCAAGCTCGCGCTCGAACAGGGCCCGCATGCTCTCCATTTTTGAGTCGAGGTCGTCCATGTAGTGAAGCAGGAGGGCTTCGGGGAACATGGGAAGTTTTGGTGATCCGAATTCGTACTCGCCATGGTGGCTGATAATGAGGTGCTCAAGCAGCGTCTTCAATTCGGGCGGGAAATCGGGAACCAGGGAAAGTTTCGCCTGCAGCATTTCCAGCTCAATGATCATGTGGCCGAGCAACTGCCCGCGCGTGGTGTAAGAGAAAGACCGGTTATAGGTGAGCTCGTGAATCTTTCCGATGTCGTGCAGAAAGGCTCCGGCTAGGACGAGATCGCGGTTCACTTGCGGGTAGTTTCGACAGATCAGATCGCAAGATCGGAACAATGACACCACGTGATCGAGGAGCCCGCCAATATAGGCGTGGTGCAGAGTCTTGGCGGCGGGCGCATTGCGATACGCCTGCGCGATTTCGGGATCGGCCATGAATCCCTGGATCAGACGCTTGAGATGTGGATTCTGGAAACTGGCGACGAAATCGGTCAGAGTCTGCCAGAGTTCGTCGATGTTCTTGGTAGTCTTCGGGAGGTAGTCGGAAAAATCGATCTCGGTTTCTCCCAGGCGGCGGAGTTTGTGGATGGTGAGTTGAAACCGGTTCTTGTACTTGTTGATGAGGCCTTTGACTTTCAGGAAGTCATCCTGCTCAAAGGCGTCGAGGGCTTCCTCGACGTTATCCCACATTTTGGCTTCGACTTGGCCGGTACGGTCGCCCAACGTGAGCGCAAGGTAAGGATCGCCGCTCTTCTTGGGTTTGACTTGCTTCGACACCACCACGAAGCTCGAGGTGACGATCTTGTTTTCGTGAAGGCTGCAGTCACAAATGAAGAACTGTTTCATGAAGGAGGCCGATCACCACCGTGAGACGCGACTGAATTTCCTGATGCCGCCCGCCAGCTATTTGAAGATACCCAGCTTTTTCTTCTTCTTGAGATTCTTGGCACCGGCTTCCTTGCCTGGAGTTTCGACCGGCTTGGTCTGATTGGGACTGGCTCCCGTATCAACATAGCCCGAGCGAACGTCGATAAAGGCATCTTCCCGCAACTTCTTCAAGTACGCGCGTAGCGCGGGTTGGAGTTTCTGATAGTACAGCGCGTCCTGAATGCGCGGTTCCATCTGCTTCATGGTAGGAATTCCTGCCTGCTGATGCTCGGTGACTTTCAGGATGACGAAGCCCTGCTTGGTGCGAATGACGTCCGTGATTTCGCCGGCCTTCATCGCGAAAGTACGGTCTTCGAGCTCCTTCGACAACTTGCCGCGCTGGAAGTAACCGAGGTCTCCGCCTTGTGCAGCGCTCGGTCCGTCGGAACTCTGTTTAGCGACGTCGTCGAAGGAGGCGCCTTTTTGGATCTGGTCCCGCAAACCGTTAGCCTTGGCCTCAGCAGCGGCGAGTTGATCGGCGTCCGGTATCGGAGCCGGGGCAGGGGCGGGTGGGGTGGCATCCGCCGGCTTGGAAGCGTCTGCGGCGGCCGGAGGCGCGGCGGGATCGGGCTTCGCAATCGGCGTGATGGACGACGGCTTGGCGGTGGAGACCAGAATTTCACTCAACCGGATTTGTTCCGGCTGCTCCATCTCACTCTTGTGCTCGTCGTAAAATTTCTGCTCTTCCTCTTTCGAAATGGCCAGGTGCCCGCCCACTTCCTTGCCAATCACCTGCTGGGTGATGATCTGGTTGCGCAAGTTTTGCTTGAAGTCCTCATAAGAGATGCCTTGCGCTGTGGCAGCCTTTTCCAGGTCATCCATGGAGTCGAGGTTCATCTGCTTGCGCATTTCATCGAGCTTCTTGATCAGCTCGGTGTCGGCGGTCAGTCCCAGATCCTTTCCCTTGTCGATGAGAAGTTGCTGGTCAATCAGGTCGCGCAAGACATCGTGTTCCTTTTCGGCAAAGTCCTTGTCGGCCGTGGTGGGAGATTGCTGCTTGATCTCATCTTTGAGCTGGGCCTTACTGCGCTCAAAGTCCGAGTGGGTAATGATGGAGTTGTTAACGCGAGCGATAATCTCCTCGACCACAGTGTCAGCATTCAGGAGCACGGGCAAGGCCGCCAGACAAATCGACAGACCCACGAATTGCGATTTCTTCATTTGGGAAACCATCAGAGAGTCTCAGCCGCAGCCGGACCCGATCAAAACTCAGGAGCTTTACGAGATTGTAACCCCGAAACCACGGCTGAATCCAGCTGGAAGGACGTCAGAATCGGGCCCGAAACCGCTCAGGAAGCGGGGCTGCGCACCAGTGCGAGAGCGGTAATATCGTCCTCGATCGGCTGAGCACACGTGAACCGTTGGACGTCATCGAGGATGAACCGGCAGACCGCTTCGGCCCCGCTGAGTGCGGTATTTTTGAGAGCGGATTCCACCCGGCCCAGGCCGAATTCCTGGCGCTTGCATTCGGCGGTGACCACCCCGCGGGACACCAGAGCCAGCGCGGCCCCCGGTTCCATGGCGATCAGTCGAGCTTCGACGGTACCCAATGAAAACAATCCGAGGGGTAGGCCGGTGGCTCCTAGTTCCGAAATATCTTTGTCGTGCCGGACGAGTGCCGGAGTGTGCCCGGAATTGAAGTAGCAGAGGATGCCCAGATCCTCGTTGTAGCATCCGGCGAAGGCCGGACTGGAGTGGACGCCCCCGGCGGCTTGCATGATGGCCCGATTGAGGGCAAGGCAAAGCTCGGTCATGGCGTCGGTTTCGTTGGCTTCGGGCGGAGCCAGCAGTTCGGTCCCGATTTCGCGGAAAACTTTCTGGGCGGTGGAGAGAATCTGTTGGTTCTGCTCGCGGCGTCCGGCCACGTCAAGTAGGCCGAAAAGCACGCGGGAGGGACTTACACGGATGGAATCGTAGAAGTCTCCAGCACTGCGCTGTCCCGCGAAGGCGGCAGCGATCTCAGCATTCTTTAAGGTCGGAAAGGCGGATGCGACCGGCTCGATGGCCCTGGGCAGGTTGCTCTTGCGCCGGCTTAAGAGTCCGATCATAGGCAGACCAGAAGGGCTGAAGTTAGCATACGGAACGAGGGTTGGCTAGGTCAGAGTGCGGTGGCTTTCGGGCCAATTTCGAAGGCTATCCGCCGTACTTGCTGGTCAGGAAACGGCCAACTTCCGATTCAAGTTGCCCGTAGTCGGCATGAATGGTGGCGCGAAGAGCCGCCTCGGAGGAAGCTCCCTGGCCAATGCGCTCGAGAATGCGGGCGACGTCACTCATGCCGTAGGTCTCGCTGACGTACTCCACGGCGGCGAGGGACTCAGCGTAGGCGACCACTGCTTCCACGGTTGAGAAGCGCATGAAGCTGCCTTCGAGGACGTTATAAGGGATCGCCTGCTGGGCCCGGAACAACTGGCTCAAGCGGCGGCCGTTGGATGCCAGAGATTTTCCTTCCATCGCTTGCGCTATGCCTTCGTTGAGCCAGGTCGGGCAACGTCCCCCGGAAGCCTGGTTTACGAAGGAGTGCGCCAGTTCGTGCTTCAAGACGCGCGCGAGGTCGGAGGTCATTGAAGGAACGCCGCTGATCGGGATCCGCAATTTGCCGTCATTCACTGCTCCCGACCAGGAGGGAGCTTGGGTCACGTCGAAGAAGGCCTGCTCCGTGTAAAGAATCACGGGAATGCTGGCCCGGGGCGCAACCCCGAGCTGTCGCACCAGGTCGTCGTATTCTGATTCGAGGGTGTTGATTAACTCGCGCCGAAGTTGCTCTGACGTTTGTTTGCCTTCGTAGCGCAAGGTGAAATGACTGCTCTCTTTCTGGGAAAAATCAGCCTCGGTGGTTGCTTCTCTCTGTGCTTTCGCCAGATACCGCTCAACTACTGAATCGGGCCGCAGTTCCAGAGAGCGTTTCCATGCGCGGACAGCGTCCTTGGTGCGATCGGCGGCAAACTGAACGTAGCCCAGCACTGTAAAAGCGTCAGGTGAGTTCGGGTTGGCGCGGGTCGAACGTTCGGCATACGGCAACGCCGCAGCGGCGTTTCCGGAGCGGGTCAGCGCCATCGCGTAATAGTTCAGGATGGTGGAATTGTCGGGCTGGAAGCGCAGTGCCGTCTCGAAGTGCCGGCGTGCCTGGGGGAGATTGCCGTGCTCAAATTCGTGTTTGCCAGCGAGGAAATACGCGGTAGCTGATAGCTCCGGCTTACCTTCTTTTTCGAGTTCCGTCAGAACATCGAGGTCGACCTTGCCATCATGAACAATCTTGACGCCGAGGTCCTCGTGGCCCGCGAGGCTATCCTCGGGAACGAATACCGGCAGATCCTTGGCCGCGTCCTGAGCTTTGGCGGAAGCGTAGGCCGGGGCGACACCGCCCGCTTCGATGCTCTCCACCGAGGATTTCGAGATTTTGTAAGAGTCTTCGCCGACTTCGTACTCGACGTGATTGCCGTTTTCCCGAACGTGGTCGGCCCAGATTTTCCGGCCGTTCTTCAGGTGGATCACGTCGGCGGACGTCCGCACCACTGCGCCGGCCGCCAGCACAAGCAGCACCAGGAATGAGAAGATGACACGGGTGCGCACTCAGGCGCATTCTAGCAACCGGTAGGGAGCTCCAGTAGGTGACGCTAGTAACCCGGACAGGACAGTGGAAGTGGCTCGCATGGCTATGGCTGGCGGCTGCTTCGTGCGGCGTGCATGCCCAGTCTTCTCCGCCCACCGAGGCCCATACTTCGTCGCAGAGTCAGACCGCTGTTCTGAATCCGGCGGAAAAGCTATATCTGGAGCTGCGGAGCGTCGGTCTGGATGCGACGCGGACGTTCCATATTCGCGGAGTTTCCATCGATCGGCCATCGTTGCATGTCTTGCTGGACGATGGCGAAATTGGTTTTACGGCGGATGTTGCGGGAAGAGTGACGGGTGCATTCTTCGAAGGAGATGGAGAGTTCCTGCTGACGCCTCCGAATCAGGGAGAGCGTGCATCCATGATGCTCTTTACCGGCATGGCCATTCTCGAAGAGAGATTCGGCTCTGCGTATCTGCGGTTCAACGACGACACGTTCGCCGAGCTGCAACCCTATCTCCGTCCGGCAAATGACGGAGCGGAATTCGTCGCGCGCTGGACGAAGACCGCGCAAAATCTCGCCGATCAGGACGCGCTTCGACTATTCGGCAGTTTCAGTCGTGGATTGCCGACGCCCGGGGCGCCAGTAGCGTCCATTCAGCCACCAGTCGTGGATCCGTCCGACCGGATGCTGCATGTCCGCGTGGCCGGCAACAAACTGGGAACATTTGACGCGTACTTCGATACCAAGGGCGTGGAAGAGATTTGGGCAGGTCAGACGCGAGTCGTGGCCGGCGTCACGTACTACGATCTTTGGACATCGTTCACGCCGCGGACTTCCAGCAATCCACGCAGTACAAGCAAGGCGACTTGGGGACAGGATGAAGAGGCCAGCGTCACTCGCTACAAAATTCGCGCAGAGGTTAGGCCGCCGACAACTTTGGCAGCGGACGCTTCTCTAGAGGTGGAAGTGCATCACGGCGGAGAGAGAACGGTCTATTTCGAACTCTCTCGCTTTCTGCAGGTCAAGGAAGTGGACCTGGACGGCCGTCCCATCGACTTCATCAACAACACTGCCATTGATGGCACACAACTGGCGAGGAGAGGTAACGACCTGGTGGCGGTGGTGTTTCCGGAAGTGTTGCGGGAAGGCCAGAAGCTCAAACTCAGGTTTGTATATAGCGGAGACGTTTTGTCGGAAGCCGGCGGCGGCCTTTTGTATGTGGGCGCCCGAGGCACGTGGTATCCGAACCGAGGATTGCAGATGGCGGATTTCGATCTGGAATTCCGCTATCCCGCCGGCTGGACGCTGGTCGCCACCGGAAAGCGCGTGTCTGGAGAAGAGCCTCAGGCTGCGATTCCGAGCGGCGAGCCGAGTGCCATTTCGGAAGAGCAGGTGGCGCGGTGGGTAACCGAACGGCCCAGCGTGCTGGCTGGATTCAACCTCGGCAAATATGAAATGGCCACCGCCATGGCTGGCCAGGTAGCAGTCAAGGCTTACGCAGCGCGGGCCATGGAAAAGGCGTTTCCGCGGCCGTCTGGCACGGTGATCGGTCCGGTGGATGGTCGTGCACCGGGCATGCGGGCCGACCCCATCGTGCTCCAACCAAGCGTGCCGTCTCCGGCACGCAATGCGCAAGCCGTCGCCGACAATGGAGCGAAAGCGGTCGAGTTCTATTCGCAGCGTTTCGGTTCCTATCCTTACAGTTCTCTGGAACTCACCCAGATGCCTGGGCGTATGAGCCAGGGTTGGCCGGGGCTTGTGTTTCTTTCCAGCTTCGCGTTTCTCACCCACAATGAAGCCGAAGATTTGAGTGGCAGTCCGCTGGAGAGCGCTCTAGCTGGATTGACGCTCCCTCACGAAACCGCCCATCAGTGGTGGGGCGACCTGGTTGGCTGGCGAACCTATCGCGACCAGTGGATTGTCGAGGCGCTCGCCAACTACTGTGCGCTGATGACCCTCGAAAAAGATCGACCCGGGGATGTGCGCGCTATTCTCGAACAATATCGAGAAGAACTGGCGGCAAAGAACAAGGACGGGGAAGCATTGCGGGATGCGGGCCCGGTCACCCTTGGCCTGCGTCTAAACTCGTCGCATTTCCCGAACGGGTATGAGGCGATCAGCTACGGCCGTGGGACCTGGTTGTTTCACATGCTGCGCAACATGCTGCTCGACGCAGAGACAAATCGAGATGCGCATTCGGGGCGGCCAGCTTTTGATTCGGAAGAGCCTTTCGTGCGCTCGCTGCGCAAGGTCCGCGAGCGCTATTCGGAAAAGGCGCTCAGTACTCGCGAGCTTTTCGCTGTGTTTGAAGAAGATCTTCCCAAGAGTCTTTGGTACGAGGGACACAAATCTTTGGATTGGTTTGTGCAGAGTTGGGTAGAGGGAACGGCGCTGCCTCGATTCAACTTGCAGAACGTGAAGTACGTTAGAAGAGCGAACGGAACTGAAGTGACTGGCACACTTCAGCAGAAAGATACTCCACAAGACTATGTGTCAGCGGTTCCTGTCTATGCGGTCTCCGGCGATCAGAAAGTCCTGCTGGGCACGGTTCTGGCCGACGGCCCGGAAACCTCATTTCGCTTGAGTGCGCCGGCGGGCATGCGAAGAATTGTGCTCGATCCTTATCAGACGCTGCTCAGCGCTCCCAAGTGAGAGACCTTCGGTTGCATTGGAAATGCAGGTCCCTGACGTGGGGCCGACAAAGACGCAGGCGTGATGGCTGGCGACGGCTTGGCAATTTCCGGAGTGGTTGGCCCTGCACCGCCACCCGCCGCCGCGTCGCTGATGGAATGCTGTGCCGGGGCGCCGTTCAATACCGGGAACGCGACTCGGTTGGCGGACAACTTGCCTAGGATGACCAAATCCACCCGGCGATTTTGTGCGCGCGACTCGGGTGTGGCGTTGTCGGTTACCGGATGGTACTGGGCATAGCCCGCAGCGGACAGTCTCTCCGGAGCGAATCCGTACTTCACGATCAAGAGTCGCACCAGTTCGGTGGCGCGCGCGGTCGAGAGCGCCCAGTTATCACTGAACTGCGAATTGTGGATGGGCTTGTCATCCGTGTGACCTTCAATGCGGATCCGGTAGGGACGTTCGAGCAGGAGCCATGCGATCCGACTGAAAGCGGAAAGCGAGGTCGCGCGAATCTTGGCGGAGCCGCTGTCGAAAAGACCGATCTCGCGCAGACTCACTACCAGCCCATCAGGGCCGACGCTCACGGCAACCGCGTTCCGTTGAATTTCGGGGGCCAGTGCATCTTCCAGTTCCTGACGAAGACTCGAGAGATCGCCGTTTTCCGACGCCCC
>Ga0307469_10000705_pt1 | contig 12206 bp, 8 predicted proteins | sample atmos_gasesAM2C__FD_203084 | JGI IMG/M metagenome (GOLD analysis project Ga0307469, IMG submission 203084) | Hardwood forest soil microbial communities from Morgan-Monroe State Forest, Indiana, United States - atmos_gasesAM2C_515 | ecosystem: Environmental > Terrestrial > Soil > Temperate forest...
CGCCATGGCCCACCAGAAGCTCACGGCCGACCAGATGCGGCGCATCGAGGAAATCGAGGAGTTCCAGCGTGCCGCCGATCACCTCATGCATCTGGTGAAAGAGCTCGAGTCGAATCGCGCGGGCCAGACCCGCACGATCCAGCAGCTGAGCGAGAAGATCGTCAACGCCTCGTCCCAGATGCGCCAGCGCGCGCTCACCGCGAACATCGGGACGGTCGCGGACGTCGCGGGAATGATGTCCGTCATGGCGGGGCGCGGCGGCGGGATCAACATGAAGATCCGGGCCTTGAGCGACTCGGTGAACAGCCTCCACATGCAGCTCGAAGCGGCCAAGAACCACGCGATCGCCCCACCGGAGCCCGAAACAAAGAAGAGCTAGCCCTGGCCGCCATCCGTTGTGCCGGGCTCGTCAAACGCTACGCGGACGTCGTGGCGGTTGCGGGACTGGACCTGACCGTCGAAACGCGCGAGTGCTTCGGCCTCCTCGGGCCGAACGGCGCCGGTAAGACGACCACGATCGAGATCCTCGAAGGGCTCACCGCGCCGGACGCGGGGGACGTGGAGGTCCTCGGCATGCGGTGGACGCGAGGCGCGGGTGAGGCCCGGGCGCTGCGCGAGCGCCTCGGCATCCAGCTGCAGGACACCCAGCTCGCCGACAAGCTCACGGTCGAAGAGACGGTCCGCCTGTTTCGCAGCTTCTATCGCTCGGCGCATTCGGTCGACGAGGTGCTCGCGCTCGTCGAGCTCGAGGAAAAGCGCACCTCCTGGGTCGGGAAGCTGTCGGGCGGGCAGAAGCAGCGCCTGGCGGTGGCCTGCGCCCTCGTTTCGCGGCCCGACCTGTTGTTCCTCGACGAGCCGACCACCGGTCTCGACCCCCAGTCGCGGCGCCAGCTCTGGGACGTGATCGGGCGGTTCCGCGCCGCCGGCGGCACGGTTCTCCTGACCACGCACTATATGGAAGAGGCGGAGCGATTGTGCGACCGCGTGGCCATCATGGATCACGGGAAGACCATTGCCTCGGGCACGCCACGCTCCCTGATCGCGTCGCTCGGGGCGGAGCACGTCGTGGAGTTCGCGCTCGCCGACGGCTCGGGCCGAGCGGGAGCGCCCGGGCCGGAGGAGCTCGCCGCCCTTCCCGGCGTGCGCGCGGTCCGGCCGGCCGTGGATCGCATCGCGCTCACCGTCGAGGAAGTGCACCGCGCGGTGCCGGCGCTCCTCGCGTTGCTCGAGCGCCGCGGCGCCGAGCTCTCGCTCCTCGCCACGCACCACGCCACACTCGAGGACGTGTTCGTTTCGCTCACCGGAAGGCAGCTCCGGGATGCGTGATCATCCCCTGGTACAGCTCACCCTCACGCGCATGCGCGAGTTCTACCGCGAGCCGGAGGCGATCTTCTGGGTATTTGGCTTCCCGATCGTGCTCGCGTTCGCGCTCGGGATCGCGTTCCGGAACCGTGGTCCTGGCGAGCTCCGGGTGGCCGTGCTCCGTGGGTCGGACGACAGCGCCGTCGCGGCGACGCTGGGGCACGCGCCGGGGCTTTCGTCCGTCGTGCTCGACTCGACCCAGGCACGCCTGCAGCTCCGCACCGGTCGCGTGGCGCTGCTCGTGGTGCCGGGCGAAACCGTGGTGTACCGCTTTGACTCGACCCGTACCGAGAGTCGTCTGGCGCGGCTCGAAGCGGATGAAGCCCTGCAGCGGGCCCGTGGGCGCGTCGATCCCGCCCCGGTGACCGAAGAGCGGGTGACCGAGCCCGGCTCCCGCTACATCGACTTCCTGATTCCGGGGCTCTTGGGAATGAACCTGATGGGGAGCGGGCTGTGGGGCGTCGGCTTCTCGGTCGTCCAAGCCCGGACCAAGAAGCTGCTCAAGCGATTCATGGCGACGCCCATGCGCCGGAGCCACTACCTCCTGGCGTTCATCCTGTCGCGGCTGGTGTTCCTGTTCGTCGAAGTCGCAGCGCTGGTCGGGTTCGGCTGGGTGATGTTCCACGTCGGCGTGCGCGGATCCGTCGCCGCCGTCGGCGCCATCACCGTACTCGGCGCCCTGTCCTTCGCCGGGCTCGGGATGCTGGTGGCCAGCCGCGCCCGCACCATCGAAGCGGTCTCGGGCCTCATGAACCTCGTGATGCTCCCGATGTGGATCCTCTCAGGAACGTTTTTCTCCTACGCCCGATTCCCGGACGCAATGCAGCCGTTCGTGAAGGCGCTTCCCCTCACCGCCCTGAACGACGCGCTCCGCGCGGTCATGATCGACGGCAGCAGCCTGGCGCAGCTCGGCACGTCATTGGGAATCGTGGCCGCGTGGGGACTCGTGAGCTTCGGGGTCGCGCTGCGGATCTTCCGCTGGCGCTAGACTAACCCTTCAGCAGGGCTTTGAGCCTGGAGAAGACGCCGCGCGAGCGGCGCAGCGCCTCGCGGAACGCCGTGGCGGTGGGGTAGCGCGCCGCGGGATCGCTCGCGAGCGCGGTTCGCAGCACGTCCTCGAGCTCACGCCGCACGTCGGGCCGCGCCGCGTGGAGCGGCGGGAGATCGTCGGTCGTCTGCCGGGCGAGGATGCTTTCGGGCGTGGCCCCCTCGAACGGTGGCCGACCGAGCAATGCGAAATACGTGGCCGCCGCGAGCGAGTACAGGTCGGAACGCTGGTCCACCCGCTCACCCAACAGCTGCTCCGGCGCGGCGAACTGTGGCGTACCGCTCCGCGACGTGGCGCCCCCGTACCGGCCGTCACCGCGCAGCGCCAATGCAAGGCCGAAGTCCGTGATCCGCAGCCGGCCGTCCGGCTCGATCAGCATGTTCTCGGGCTTCAGGTCCCGGTGGATCAGGCCGAGCGCGTGCGCGTGCTCGAGGGCCGAGAGCCCCTGGTCGAGCACGCGCACCGCCTGCTCGACCGGCAGGGGTCCCCGCTGGCCCACGAGCTGCGCCAGGCTCGAGCCGGGGACGAGCTCCATCGTATACCACTGCAATCCCGCACGACTCATGATGTCGTAGATGCTCACGATGCTCGGGTGGCGGAGCCGGGCGGCCAACTGTGCCTCGCGGCGGAATCGTTCCATCACCGCGGGATCCGCGGTGAGCGAGGGGTGCAGCACTTTGATCGCGACGTCGCGCTCGAGTCCCAGGTCGCGCGCGCGATACACGCGGCCGAAGCGGCCCGTGCCGAGCTCGTCGAGCAGCTCGTAGTCGTCGCCGAGGGCGCGCCGCAACCGACCTTCGAACCCGGCTTCGGCCACCTGGGGCGCGGCGGCGGGCTCTTGAAAGACGCCCGCATCGCTCACGAAATCCTCGAGCATCTCCGTTGCTGTGAAGTAGCGGTCACCCGGCGCCGCCTGGAGGGCCCGCATCAGCACTCGCTCGAGCGCCGCCGGGACGGCCGGCCGCAGCTGGCGGGGCGGCATGAGGCGCGCCGGGTCCGGGTCCGGCGGCTGGCCGGTGAGGACGTAATACACCAACGCCGCCACCGCGAAGACGTCGCTCGCGGGCTCGCCGGCGCCTCCCGCGCGCACTTCCGGCGCCACGAACGCCCCGCCGGCGCCGCGATCATCGGCCGGAACGTTCGGAAGACACCAGCTGGCGTAGCGGAGGTCCGTGATCACGGCGCGGCCGGATAGCTCGAGCATGAGCGTCGTCGGCACGATGCGCCGCAGAATCACACCACGCGCATGCGCGTGCTCGGCGGCGCTGAGCAAGTCGCGCACGAGCGCGAGTGCGGTCGGGAGGGGCCGGGGGCCGCGACGCAGCGCGTCGGCAAGGCTCTCGCCGTCCACCCAGTTGGCGGTGCGGTAGGCGAACCGGCCAGCGACGCCGGCGCCGTAGACGTGCCGGATCGTGGGGTGATCCAGCGCGGCGAGCGTTTCGGTCTCGCGGAGGAACCAGGCGCGGCCTGGCGCATCCGGCTCGAGATGCACGTGCAGCGCGACGTACCGCTTGAGCATTCGGTCCCATGCCTGGTACACCACGCGCTCAGGCGTCGCGACCACCAGGGCCAACCGGAAGGATGGCTCGAGTGCCGCAGCGACGTCGTCCAAGACGGCAGGGGCGGGGGCGGGGGCGGGGGCGCTCATCGAGCGGCCAATTTAACGCGTTGAGGGCACCGGTATCACCACCGTCGCCCAACCGCCGCGCACGGGCGTGGTGCGATCGAAGCGGGCGTCCCACAGCGTGACTCGAGGCTCGCCGGCGCTCGAATCAACCGACGCCACGAGAAACCGAGCGAATTGGGCGATCGCGCGGCCGGACGGCGTTGCCAGCGCGACCCGGACGCGGGGATCGTCGAGGTGCCGGGGGGCTGCCCAACCAGGACCGGCAACGCTGTCGGCCGACGCGATCAACGTCTCCCAATGAAAGGGTCGTCCCACGACCGTGAGCGCGGCCCAGCGCGCGTCCGTCCCGAATCGCTCCTTGGCGGCGGCACGGGCCTCCGCCCGCGCCACCGTCCCCGCGGCGGCGCTCGCTCCCACATAGAGCGCGAGGACGAGCAAGCCGTACGCGGCGGCCTGCCGGCGGCGCGCGACCCCGAACCAGTGTCGTTCCCAGCCGACGACGGCCAGAGCGGCTGCCGAAAGCGTAAAGACTTGCACCCACCAGACGACCAAACCGCTTCCCCGCCACACCACGAGGGCCGTCACGGCCGCGAGCGTCAGCGCGTAGACCAGCGCGGGCCGCCAGTGCCGGCGCTCACCCCACGCGAGTGTCACGAGCGGCACGATCCAGAAGAAGGGATCGACGATCGCCACCCAGTCCCCGTAATACCAGCGCTCGCTCCACGGGAGAAAGGGGCGCAGGCCGTAGGACCCTTGCCAGTCGAGGTAGAGGTGGCTCAGGACGGCGGCGGCGACACACGCGGCGATCCATCGCCACGGCGGCGCGGTCGCGCCGCGCGTTCCGGCTCCGCCCCACCGCCGCGCGAGGAAGATGATGACGCCGGTGAGTACGGTGAGCACGAGGGTCTCGAGCGCCGCGCCCGCGAGCGAGTGCGTGATTCCGCGATGGAAGACCAGGTAGGTCACTCCGCCGCGCGGAGACCAGGACGTGGGGCGCAGGAGAAGCTCGACAAAATCCGGCGCGTTCCCCGCCACCGCGCCGATCCAGCCCGCGGCAGGCAGTTCGCGCCCGGCGACGACGCGGCCCAATGCCGCGCCGATCAGCGTATGAGCCAGGTTGTCCATGCCAGCCTGCAAATTAGCACCGCCCGCAGTGTGATCCGCGTCACACCGGCGAAACATTCCCGCGGCTTCGGAGTCTTCAGGGGGACCAAAGGAGGAACTGACGATGATGCGCTCATATATCCTGTTGCTCCCGGCGGCCGTCGCCGTCGCCGCGTGCGCGCCCGGCGGCTACACCCGCGCCGAGGTCGTGTATGCGGAGCCTGCGCGCTACGAATACGTGGTGCCAGCGGACCGCGTGGTGGTCGTCACGCGTGAAGTGCTGGTGCAGCGAGGCTACGTCGTGTACCGGGTTGAGACGCACGGCCCCAATCGCATCGTTTGGGCCCGCCGCGGCGACGACGAAATGGTTCGCGTGTTCGTGTCGCCCGACGGCGATCGCGTGGCGGTTCGGGGACTCGCCGAAGCGCGCGATCATGGGAAGCACAAGGGCTGGGCCAAGAACGGCCATGCGGACGATGTGATGTCCGATATCGACGTCCGGCTTCGGGAGCGCCGAGAGCACTAGCCGGAGCGGGGGTCGGCCGGTAGGTTTGGGCCCTTCCTTTCGGGCCCACGAGTGCACCATGGCCTACCAACCGTTGCCCGACCGCCGCACCGCTACTGACCGTCGCCAGTTCGACGACCGTCGTTCCGGCGTCGACCGGCGGTCATCCGGCGATCGGCGGGGCGCTGCCGTCGCCGTCGTGAGCGAGCGACGTAGCGGACCGCTCCGCCGAGCCGGCCGGGAGCGGCGCGGGAGACCGCGCCGCTCGCCCGTGCCGCGCCGGCTCATTCCCGAGCGCCGCGCCAGGGGAGTGCCCTCGCGCCCGTAGTCCCCCAGATCATTCCAGGAAACCCCAGTGGATGCGCGTGCCTACGGGATCACGCTGCTCGATGCCGCTACGGGGACGCTCTACGAGGCGCGTGGCGTGCACATCCGGATCGGCCGGGGGCACGAGTGCGAGCTCCGTTTGGCCAGTGCTTCGGAAGGTGTCGTGTCTCGCATCCATGCGGAGCTCACCGTCGGCCCCTCGGGCGCGCTCGCCCTGCGCGATGCCGGGTCCACCAACGGCACGTTCGTGAATGACGAGCGCGTGACGGCGCCGATGCCCGTGCGACTGGGGGACCGGATCACCCTCGGCCGCGGAGGGCCGGTGTTGGTCGTCGAGGGCTTGGGCACGTCCCCGCGCATGCCCGTGGCACGTGGAGCTGCCGCTCGAAACGCACCGCGCCGCAACCTCTGGTGGCTCGCGGCGCTCGTGATCGTTCTCTTGGGACTGCTTTGGCTGGAGCTTCGAAGGCCCTAGTTGCTGGAGGCGTGGGGGCCTCTGAGCTCGAGCTCACGCCTCAGGTCGCCCCGCCCTTCGTCCCGGCCGCGGTCCGGCCGGCCACGTCGCGGATCACCCGCTCCAGCTCCGCGAAGTCGAACGGCTTGGTCACCGTGGGCACCCCCGATTCTCGGAGCAGCGCCGCGGTCTCGGGCGCGAACGTGTCGCCGGTCGAGAAGACCACGCGCGGCACGAGGCCCGGCCGCTCCCGCCGCAGGCGATCGAGGAATTCCCGGCCGCTCATACCCGGCATCCGGACGTCGGAGATGATGACGTCAAACGTGCGCTCGCGCAGCGCGAGCAGCGCCGCCGCACCGTCCGACGCGCCTTCGCCGCGGATCCCCCGGCGCTGCAGGAACCGGAGCAACGCATCCCGGAGCGAGTCTTCGTCGTCCACGATGAGCACCGTGAGTGCGGAGGCCGCGGCGCCGGGCGCGGCGGGCTGCGCGGGAGGCGGGGGCTTGGGCTCTATCGGGGGGCGGGTCTCCGGACGGGGATCGCGCGGCAGCACGATACTGAATCGGGCCCCATGCCCGAGGTCCGACTCCACGCCGATTCGACCGCCGTGCTCCTGCGCGATGCCGTAGCATATGGAGAGCCCGAGCCCCGTGCCCACGCCCTCGGGCTTCGTGGTGAAGAACGGATCGAAGATCCGGTCGCGGATCTCGGGAGGAATCCCGGGTCCGGAATCGGCGATCTCGAGCCGCGCCTCCCGATCGTCCGCCCGGGTCCGGACGGTGACGGTGCGCGTCCCCGCAACGGTGACCAGCGCCTGCTCCGCATTGATCAGCAGGTTCAAGAGCATCTGCTGGAGCTCCGAAGCGTCGGCCCAGATCTTGGGATCGCCGGGATCCAGATCGAGTGAGACCGCGATGTTCAGCGTCGAGAGATGATAGGAGCGGAGGGCGAAGGTACGGCGGACGATGTCGTTCAGGTCGACGAAGGCGCGCTGTTTCCCCCCGGCGCGGGCGAACGCCAGCAGGTTCGTGGTGATGCGTCCGATCCGCGTCGCCTCATCATAGATCATCCGCAGCATCTCACCGTGATCCGGCTTCAGCTCTTCCAGGAGCAGGGTTTGGGCGAAGCCCGAGATGATCGCGGCCGGATTGTTGATCTCGTGCGCCACGCCGCTGACGAGCTGGCCCATGGCAGCGAGCTTTTCGGCCTGCTGGAATTGCGACTCGCTGCGCCGCTGGTCGGTGATGTCGCGCACGAGGACGAGCACCCGGGTAATGCCACTGCTTTCGCGAATCGGAGCGTAGTGCGCCGCTGCGACCCCCTGACTCCCGTCGGCGCGCACGAACGGCACGTCGAGGCGTTGCACGTCGCCGTGGAATGCCGCGGCGAGCTTCTCGCGGACCGCCGCCGCTGCGCCCGGCGCGAGGAAGTCGAACAGGCTGCGCTTTTCGGCGGGGCCCATCAGGGCGCCGATCGTGCGGGTCGGCCCGTTCGCTTCGAGGATGCGGCCCTCCCGATCGACCACGACGATCGCGTCGGGCACGGAATCCATCAGCAGGCGCATGTTGCGTTCGGCCGCGGCGGTGGCGGCGAGCGAATCCATCAGCGAGCGGGTCTGGGCCGCGACCTCTTCCTCGAGCAGCTGCGTGTACCGCCAATCGGCTCGGAGCGAGTGCGTGAACCGCCAGGCGATGACGACCACGGCCAGGGCGATCAGGATCGCGGACCCCCAGTCGGCCTCGGGTGACACGGCCCGGGACACCGCCACGGCGGCGATGCCCGCGAGCCCGATGACGACGGCGGAGACGCGGGCGACGTGGCCGGAGACGGCCGGGGGTGAGACGCCGGCGTCTCCGGGCGGGGAATGCGACGGCGCCAGGGCCGCCGCGGCGGCGAGCAGGAGCAATCCCGCGTCCCACCCGAGGTCGACCGGTCCACCAGCGTGGAAGGTCCCTCGTAGCGCCGCCATCGCGTACACCGCATTGGTCACGCACAGGACGGCGAGGGCGAACACGACACCCACCGTCCCCATCTGCACGCGGGTATGGCGCAGCATCTCGACCAGGATCGCCCATAGGACGGCGATGCCGCCGATGGACCACGCCATACTGGTGACGAGGGGCGCGATGCGGCTCCCGGTTTCGAAGAACGGCTTGAGGAGGAACTCGTAGGCGAGCGCGCCGGCCGTGAGCGTGACCAGCACGGTGTCGATCAGCATGCCGACATCGAAGCGGCGCCGCGGCTCCGCGCCCACCAGTTTCGTCACCGCAACGAGGAAGCAGACGTACACGCTCAGGTAGCCGATGTCCGCGAGCGACGGGTACGGCAGGCGCACGCGGGCCACGAGATCGTAGTAGTCCCAGATCAGCTGGCCGGCGAGAAACAGCCCGCAGCCCGCCCCCATCCAGCGCCAGGCGCGTCGCTGATCGGGCACCGGGTGACGGTGGGCCGCGAGGAAGCAGCACAGGCCGGCGTAGAGCGTCGCCCAGGTCCAGGAGGCGTCGGCCACCGCCGTCCGCACCGCGCGGTCCGCGGGGGACAGGAGATACGCCAGGACCATCGCCACGAACGAGCCAGCGGCGATCGACACCAGCGCACGCGTCTGCCGGTCGAGGGGTGGCACGAGCGACCTTCGCGCTAACCTAACGGCGCGCGCCGCGGGTGGCGAGGGCGCGTTATGTTTCGCGCCCGATGGATCGTCTCGGGTGGACCACCGCGCCGCGCGAGTCCGTCGCGCAATGGAGCGACCTCGAGCGCTTCGCCGCGGCCGCGCGCCGGGACGGGTTGACGCGCACGCTGGTGTGCGGCATGGGCGGCTCGAGCCTGGCGCCTCAAGTACTGGCGTCGAGCTTCGCGAGTCCGGCGCTCTCCGTGCTCGACTCCACCGACCCGAGCGCGGTGCTCGCGGTGGCCCGCGCCCCCGAGTTCGACCGGACGCTGTTCATCGTGTGCAGCAAGTCGGGCACCACCGTCGAGACGCTCGCGTTCTACCGCTTTCTCGCCACCCGCGCCGACGCCAATCGATTCGTGGCGATCACCGATCCCGGCACGCCGCTCGAGGCCCTCGCGCGCCAGCGCGGTTTCCGCGCGGTCTTGCCGCACCCCGTCGACGTCGGAGGACGCTACGCGGCCCTAACTGTGGTGGGCATGTTGCCCGCCGCGCTCATCGGTGTGGATGGGCGGGCGCTCCTCGCGCGCGCGCTGGCCGTGAGCCCGGACGCCGCGCGTGCTCGGGGCGCGCGGCTGGCATCGGCGGCGCGGGCCGGACGCGACAAGCTCGTCCTCCGCCCGCCCCCCTCCGTCGCCCGTCTCGCAGACTGGATCGAGCAGCTCGTGGCCGAGAGCACGGGGAAGAACGGGCGGGGTGTCGTGCCCGTCGTCGACGACCCGCGGCCCACGCCGGGCCCGGACGCCGAGATCGTGCCGGACTTCGAGGGCGATCCGCTCGGCATTGGCGCGGAGTTCCTCACGTGGGAGTACGCGACGGCCGAGCTCTGCGAGCAGCTCGGTGTGAATCCCTTCGATCAGCCCGACGTCGAGGAGGCCAAGGCCCTCGCCCGGGCGGAGCTCGCGCGAACGCCCGGCTCGGAACCGCCGCCCGCCACCCTTACGCCGGTCGAGCTACGTGGGGCCGCGCGCGCGGGCGACTACCTGGCGATCCTCGCCTACCTTCCGCCCACGCCGGACAACGCGGCCCGGCTCCACACCGTCCGCGCCAGTTGGGCGGGCGCGCTCGAATGCGCGACCACGCTCGGTTTCGGCCCGCGCTACCTCCATTCCACGGGCCAGCTGCATAAGGGCGGCCCGAACACGGGATTATTCCTCGTGATCACCGCAGACCCCGCTGAGGACGTCGAGATTCCCGAGATGGGGACGACGTTCGGCCGGTTGGAGGCCGCGCAGGCCCGAGGCGACATCCGCGCGCTGCTCGGCCGAGGGCGGCGGGTGGCGCATGTTCACCTGCGCCGGGCCGAGGATGCGAGCGGTCTAGCGGTCCGGTAAGAGGGCCCGCCGGGCGGCGGGCACGCGCTGGTGGGCGCGCACGCTTTCCCAGATCTCCCGGTTCAGCTCCACCTCATCCGCGACGTCGGCCTCGGCAAAGTCGGCGTCGGGAATCTTCGAGCGAAACGCACGGGGATTGAGCTCGCCCAACGGCCACGCGTTCGGGACGTGTGTGAACGCCGTCGAGTCCGGCCGGCGCGAAAACGCGCCCCAGAGGGGCGTGGCCGCCGCGTCGTACTGGCTGAGCGGGGTCAGCCCGAGGATGTGCTCGATGGAGAGCAGGACGGACGCGGTCGTGTAGAACGTGCTGTCCACGACGCCGCCGCGCGCGTAGGGCGACGCGACGAGGAGCACGGAGCGATGGGCGTCGACGTGATCCGGGCCGTTCTGAGCGTCATCCTCGAGAACGAACACGGCCAGGGACGGCCAAGTGGGCGACTGCGAGAGGCGCTCCACGATCTGGCCAAGCGCGAGATCATTGTCCGCGACCATCGCCCGGGGGGTGGGACTGTTGCCACGGCGGCCGTACGTGTGATCGCGGGGCAGCCACATGATCACGAGGTCCGGAAAGCGACCCTGTGCGTCCCAGCTCGAGACTGAGTCGGCGAAGAGGCGCGCGCGGGTGGTGTCGGAGATCGTCAGGACGAAGCCGGGATAGTTCGTCACCGTGATGTCCCGGAGGCTCGCGATATTGGTGCGGGCGGGGAGGTCGGCGGTCGAGTCGTGCTCGTCCGATTCAGTCTTCTCCCCGAAATTCACTACCCACAGCCCCTTCCGCAGAGCCGCGTCCCAGATGTAGGACCCGCGTGGGTTCACGAGGTCCTCGCCGCTATTCAGGTCCCACTCGCGCCGATCGGAATAGATTTGCGGCCAGGTCTTTTCGTTGTACTCGCCGGCGAACGCGCGGTCGGTCCATTCGTGGCCGTTGGCGGACACTTCGCCGTTCACGTAGAAGTTGTCGAAGAGCACCCAGCGCCGGGCGATCAGGTGCGCGTTGGGGGTCACCGAATCGTTGAAGATGGCGAGGCCCGGGTCACCGTTCCCACGCGCGTCGTCGCCGAACACCTGGTCGTACGTGCGGTTCTCTCGGATGATGTAGATCACATGCTTCAACCCGGCCGGACGGTCGGACGCCCGGGCGGCTGACCGGAGCTGAGCGTTCGAGAACGGGCTCAGGGCGTACACCTGCCGGGTGTAGCGGGCCAGCGTTGGAGCATCCGGAACCGGCACGACGGATACGGAGCCGGTGACGACGTCCGCGATGTACTTCCCGTTGGCATTGGCACCGGAGCCGTTACCCTTGCCGTTCGCCACGAAGAGCGTGCGCCCATCCGCCGAGGCCGCGACGGCCGTGGGATACCAGCCCACCGGGATGAGCCCCGCCACCCGCATCTCCCGGGCGCCCCCCCCGATCCGGACCACGGCGACGGCGTTGTTGCCTGCCATGGCCACGTAGAGCGTGCGTCGATCGGGAGAGAGGGCGAGCGCGTTGGGGTCGCTCCCGACCGGGGCGTGCGGGGCGAGCGCGACGGTGAGCTGCTCGCGCACCTCGCCGGTCGCGAGATCGACCCGCGCCACGCCGTTGGCGCCCGCCAACGCCGCGAACAGCTCCGAACCGGTGAGGGCGAGCGCCGAAGGATGCGGGCCGACAAAGAGCGAGAGTCGGACCGCGGGACGGTCGGACAGATCGATCACCGACACCGTCGAGTCGCCCCAATTACTCACGTACAGGTGGGCCGAGTCGGCGACGGCGGTGTAGGGGCGGTGCCCGACGGCC
>Ga0307469_10000706_pt1 | contig 12203 bp, 9 predicted proteins | sample atmos_gasesAM2C__FD_203084 | JGI IMG/M metagenome (GOLD analysis project Ga0307469, IMG submission 203084) | Hardwood forest soil microbial communities from Morgan-Monroe State Forest, Indiana, United States - atmos_gasesAM2C_515 | ecosystem: Environmental > Terrestrial > Soil > Temperate forest...
AAAACCGGTAGCAGGGGCAACTTATGGACAAGCTCGTACCTCTATTCATCGCCTGCACGGCGATCGCCGTGATCATCCAGGCTGGCATTTTGGTGGCTCTGTTCGTGGCGGTCCGGAAGACCAGCGGGCGGGTGGAAGCTTTGGCTACCGAGGTCTCGAGCAAGGCCCTACCCACGATCGATACCGCACAACAGATGCTGGTGACGCTCCGGCCGCGAGTGGAGGATATCGTCGCCAATGTGGACCTTTCGGCTCGCATGGCGCGCGCGCAAATGGAGCGTCTGGACGCTACTGTGAGCGATATCGTGGACCGCACACGGCTGCAGGTAATCCGCGCCGACGAACTGGTGAATCGAACGATGGACCGGGTCGAGGAAACCACCGAGATGGTGCATCGAACGGTCGTTTCGCCGATCCGGCAACTGTCAGGCTTGATGCAGGGCGTGAGCGCGGGCCTGGAATTCTTTATGGGCCGCAAGCGGCGGCAGCCACGCGACGGAATGGGCGTTCCGCAGGACGAGCTTTTTATCTAGCCGCGACATTGTGCATCGCTCGCGTTAAGCGATCCAGCCGCCCCCCACCACGATTTCACCGTCGTAGAAGACGGCGGCCTGCCCTGGAGTTACGGCTCTTTGCGGCTCATCGAAGGTCACGAGCAACTCTTCTTCCCCGCTCTTTTCAAGGACAGCCGCGGCGCCTTCATGCCGATGGCGGATCTTCACCATGACCCGCATGGGCGAGGAAACATCCTCCACTGCAATCAGGTTGGCCCTTCGCGCGCGAAGAGTCTTTGTGTAGAGTTCTTCGCTGGTTCCGACCACGACCTGCCCGGATTCACCCTTAATCTGAATGACATAGAGCGGCGACCCTGTGGCCACACCCAGGCCCTTGCGCTGGCCCACGGTGAAGTTGTGAATGCCGGTGTGCTCACCGATCACTTCCCCGGCTGAGGTCACGAGTTCGCCCGAGGTATCCGGCAGGCTTTCACCTTGCTCTTCGAGGTAGGCGTCGAGAAAGTGCTTGTAATCGCCACCCGGAACAAAGCAGATCTCCTGCGAGTCCGGCTTCTCGGCCAGAGCCAAACCTTGCTGGCGGGCCAATTCGCGCACCTGGGGCTTCGTCATTCCGCCGAGCGGGAAGATTGTGCGGCTCAATTGTTCCTGCGTCAGGCCGAACAGGAAATAGGTCTGGTCCTTGGCGACGTCGGCCGGACGCTTCAGCAACCAGCGGCCGAGGTTGTGGTCGAACTCCACGCGCGCGTAGTGCCCCGTGGCCAGCAGATCTGCGCCAATCTGCCGGGCGACGACCAGCAACTGATCGAACTTCAAGTGGTTGTTACAAAGGCTACATGGGATCGGCGTGCGACCAGAAAGATACTCCTGCACGAACGGGCGAACGACGTCGCGCTCGAAACGTTCTTCGTGATTAACCACGTAATAAGGTATTCCGATCGATCGGGCTACGGCGCGGGCGTCATAGACGTCGTCCAGCGAGCAGCAGCGGCCCTGAACAGCCTCCGGCATCCCTTCGTGCCCGGCAAGCCGGCGCTGGTTCCAGAGCTGCATGGTCAGGCCGACCACATTGTGCCCTTCCGCGCGGAGCATGGCCGCGACGGTTGAGGAATCGACACCGCCCGACATAGCTACGGCAATGGTTTTGATGTCTGCCAAATTCTTACGCCTTTACGTTTCGGTCTGAACTGGGCGTGGAATCACTCACGTTCGAAGTTGACTTCCCCACACCGGGGACAGCTCTCTCAATCTTGACACGGTTTCGCCAACCAGGCCGATGGCGAACTCTACTTCTTCCCTCGTGTTCTGCAGTCCCAAACTCAGCCGGATGCTGCTGCGGGCCCGGTCGCCGCTGAGGCCCATGGCGGTCAATACGTGGGATGGCTCGATTGCCCCCGACGAACAGGCCGCGCCGGTGGAAACTGCGAGTCCCTTAAGGTCGAGCGCGATGACAAGGGCCTCTCCTTCAATAGCATCGAAATACATGCTGGAGGTCTGCGGAACCCGCGGTGCGGCCTCGCCATTCACACCGGAGGACTCAATCTGCCGCAGGGCGTGCTCCAGGCGGTCACGCATCGCCGCGGTTGCACCTGATCGACTGCTCAGCTGCGCGCGCGCGATCTCCGCCGCTTTCCCGAGCCCAACGATACCCGGGACGTTTTCGGTCCCGGCGCGCCGCGATCGCTCATGCCGACCGCCGAAAAACATTGGCTGGAGCGAGGTTCCCTTGCGTACATACAGGGCACCCACTCCCTGGGGAGCGTGCAGCTTGTGCCCCGACATGGAGAGCAGGTCACAGCCTATGCCGTCCACGTTTAGTGGCACTTTCCCAGCGGCTTGGACCGCATCGGTATGAAAATATACGTCCGCTTCGGCAGCAATCCTTCCGATTTCCTCGACCGGCTGCAAAACGCCCGTTTCGTTGTTCGCCATCATGATGGTAACGAGCCCGGTTGAGGGTCGCAGAGCCCGCCGGACATCGTCCGGATCCACCCTCCCGGCGCTATCCACGGGAATGTAGGTGACCGAGCACCCTTGCAGCTCGAGTTGCTTGCAGACGTTCAGGACCGCATGGTGCTCAACGGTAGACGTAATGACGTGGTCGTCCGCGCCTGTGGTTCCGAAAATAGCCAGATTATCGGCCTCGGTACCGCCGCTGGTGAACACAATTTCAGAAGAGCGACAGCCGAGTAACGCGGCAACGTGGCCTCGTGCTTCTTCCACCGCCGCCCGAGCCTCTTGTCCGTGGGAATGAATCGACGAGGCATTCCCAAAGCGCTCGCCGAAGTAAGGCTGCATCGCCTGCAGAATGTCAGGAAGTACAGGCGTGGTGGCGCTGTTGTCGAAGTAGACCCGTCGCATGGAATGCAGACTCACACATCTATTCTACGCTGCTATGTGGGGACGGGATTGTTCAGCGGGATGAAGAGGGGGATGCTGGCCCGCGTATCAAAGTTGCGGGCCGAGCAATTTCAGCGGTTGGAAGCCATCTCCGGGCGCTTGTCGGAGATTTGGAATTTCACATCTACCGTTCCGTTCGACGGCACCGTCACCTTCTTGGTCCATTCGACCGGATCGGAGAAGATTGGACGCTGTACACGCATCTGCGTCATGACGTCATACACGGCACCCTGACCGGTGACTCTCCAGCCTTCATGCCAGGCTTCGATCTCATAGTCTCCGGGTGGAACATTCGTGATACGGAAGTTGCCATCCTCGTCGGTTACTGTGTAGTAGGGATGGGAAACGACCAGCATCTCCGCGTTCATCCAGACATGCCCGGCGTTGCACCGCAGGTCCACCACGCCCTCACGATTCATGGTGCGGGATACCGTCTGGTTCGCGAAAGGAAAGGGCAGGTTGTAGTCGGATGCTCCCGTCATGTGTACGGTGTGCAGGATGGGATCGCTGCTCTTGAGTTGCAGCGTCCCGTTGTCGGGAACCAGCAAAACGTGCGGCTCGTAGCGACAGGTCTTCTGGTTAAGAAACTGGCGGCCCTCGGGCAGATCCATGGCCTTGCCCTTGGTGATGGATTTCAAGAAAACAACGGTGTTAGCGACACCGCCGTTGGAGGCAACCAGCAGACGCTCCAGGTCTCTTTTCTTCTGCGCCTGGGGATCACAGACCTCGATGTCTTTATTGATCGCGACCGTGGGCATTTTGGGGATTGGCCCAGTCCATTTCACCGTACCGGTGATGGTGCCGCCGTCGTTTACTGTCACCGTCTGATAGCTGGACTGCGCCGCAGCATGCGACGGAGTGAGCGCCAGACAAAATCCGAATAGCGCAACAACTCTCGACTTCATCATTCCGCACCTCTCGAAGAGTTCAAGGCAGATCTGTAAGCGCCTTGAAGCCCTGAGTTAGCGAGGCGTCTTCCCTCGCCATGGCGGCGACTGTCGTGTTTTGGATCGACTCATGGTGTCCCAGACCCCGCTGGAACACTCCCCCCTCACAACAACGCTATTGCCATTGGTGCCAGCGTATGACCCCTCCAAATGTTGCTCAAGTACCAAAGGTCTAGTTACCAGTGAGCGGGGGCGGTGGGCGGAACCGGAAAAGCCTGAAAAACCGCGGTTTTGGCGAAAACGAGCAGGATCGTAGAGTCGAATTACCTTAGGGGTAAACGTCGTATTACGATCTTTTTACAAGTGTTACGAGATCACTTCAGGCTCCGGAAATTAGCGGTTAGCGCTTTTCCATCGGAATGTACTTCGCCGGATACATGGGCCCAATGTAGTCCGCACGAGGCCGTATCAAGCGGTTGTCGTCCAGCTGCTCGATCACGTGCGCCGACCATCCGGCGATCCGCGAGACGGCAAATACGGGGGTAAACAAGTCGACCTCGATACCCAGCGTGTGATACGTAGAGGCAGAATAGAAATCCACGTTGGCGTTGAGCTTCTTTTCGCCTTTTACAAAAGCCTCGATTTTATTGGAAAACTCGAACCATTTCGGTTCACCGCTCGATTGACCCAAATCCCGAGACATCTTTCGCAGGTGGGTCGCACGCGGATCCTCAGTGTGATACACACGGTGCCCGAAGCCGGGAATCTTTTTCTTTTGGGCGAGCATGCCCTTCACGAATTCGACCGGATCCGCCCCATCGCGATCAATCGCCATCAGGATGTGAAAAACCGCCTCGTTGGCTCCGCCGTGCAACGGACCTTTCAGCGCCCCAATGGCCGAGGTGGTGGCTGAATGCATATCGGAAAGGGTGGCGGCAGTCACACGGGCGGCAAATGTGGAAGCGTTCAGTTCGTGATCGGCGTGCAGGATCAGCGCGATGTCCAAGGCCCGCTCGGCGGTCTGGGAAGGCTGCGCGCCGTTCAGCATCAGGAGGAAGTTGGCGGCGTGCGACAAATTCCGGTCTGGCTCGATGACGTCTTTCCCTTTACGAATCCGGTCGTAGGCCGCCACGATCATCGCGATCTGCGAGGTCAGGCGGATGGCCTTGTGGACATTGGCGTCATGATCATTTTTCTGAAATTCCGGATCGTAGAAGGAGAGTGCGGACACGGCGGTCCGCAAGACGTCCATGGGCAACGCATGCTTGGGTGCGACGCGCAGCAGATTCAGGATCGACGCATCCAGTTTGCGCTCTTCCGCCAGACGCTCCCGGACTTCCCGCAACTCGTTGCGCTTGGGCAACCGGCCGAACCACAGGAGATAGCAGGTTTCTTCAAAATTGGAGTGGTCGGCTAGATCGTGAATGTCGATGCCGCGGTACGCTAAAACGCCCTGCTCGCCGTCGATATAGCAAATGCTGGAGGTGGTGGCAACGACGCCTTCCAACCCCTTGGGCGCGTGCGTGCTGGTTACGCTGGACATACTCCCTCGCAAGAGCTTTGGATGATTTCTGTTGCCGGCCCTCGGGGGATTGATACGGGAGTCCGCAACCCCTTGTTATACGCCAAAATCACTCTGTTTCCAACCGCCGGAGAGACAACGGAGAAGGGCATGCGGCGTATACTAAAGGGTTTGCTTGGGCGTTTTGAGCGAGTCTGTAGATGGTCATCATTTTGCATCGGAGTTATCTATGAAGCGTCTTTTTTTCTTGTTTTTCCTGCTGTCTTGCCTGGTGTTCGGCTCGGTCTGCCGGGCGGACGAGGGCATGTGGCTGTACAACGCATTTCCAAAAGACAAAGTGAAGGCGAAATATGGTTTCGAGCCTACCCAGGCCTGGCTCGATCACGTACGTCTCGGTTCAGTCCGCTTCAACAATGGCGGGTCGGGATCCTTCGTCTCTCCGGATGGATTGACGTTCACCAACCATCACGTGGGCGCCGAATGTGTGCAGGAGCTCTCGACCAATGGCCACGACTACATCAAGGAAGGTTTCAACGCCAAGACTCAGGCAGAAGAAGCGAAGTGCCCGAATCTGGAATTGAACCAATTGATTGGGATTGAGGACGTCACGGCCAGGATCAAGGATGCCGCAAAAATCGGCATGTCATCCGCTGATGCAGCTCAGGCGCAAAGGGCCGCGATGTCGCGAATCGAAAAAGAGTGTTCGACATCCGCCGCCCTGCGCTGCGATGTCGTGACCTTCTACTCGGGCGAAGTCTACAACTTGTACAAGTACAAGAAGTACACAGATGTTCGGCTGGTCTTCGCGCCGGAATTCGATGCAGCGTTTTTTGGAGGCGATCCGGACAACTTCACCTATCCGCGCTACGATCTGGACATCACATTCTTCCGCGTGTACGAAAATAACAAGCCCGCCCACATCGACACCTACCTGCCCTGGTCGAAGACGGGAGTGAAGGACAAAGACCTGATTTTCGTGTCGGGACATCCGGGCTCCACCGGCCGTTTGAAAACGATGGCGCAACTGGAATTCCTGCGCGATCTCGACTACCCTTCGCGACTCGAAACCTACGAACGCCGCGTCTCGCTGCTCCAGAACTTTGGCGCCGCCGGAGCCGAGAACGCGCGAATTGCCAAAGAAGAGCTGTTCAGTTATCAGAACTCCTTCAAAGCGATCACGGGCTACCTGGCTCCGCTCCATGACAAGGAAGTGATGGCTGGGAAGCAGGCGGACGAAACAAAGTTGGAAGGCACATTCCAGTCGACTGCGGAGAACAAGAGCGCTGACAATCCATGGCAGCAGATCGCGGACACCGTGAAGGTGCAACGAGAAATCTATTTGCCGTTGACCTACCTTGAGCGCAATCGCGGATTCAACTCGCACCTCGCGTATTTCGCCCGCTGGATCGTTCGCGCCAGCGAAGAGAAAACCAAACCGAGCGAAAAGCGGCTGCGCGAATACCGTGATTCCGCGCTGCCTTCTCTCGAACAGGAACTCTTCTCGGCAGCACCCATCTACAAATCACTCGAAACGGTGACTTTCGCGGACTCCCTCACTCAAATGCGCGATGCGTTAGGCGCCAATGATCAAGTGGTACAGAAGATTCTCAACGGTCTGACGCCGGAAGAGGCAGCGAAAACGTGGATTGGCGACACAAAATTGGACGATGTGGCGGTCCGCAAACAACTGCATGAGGGCGGACCAGCGGCTGTGCAAGCGTCGAATGATCCGCTGATTGTGTTGATGCGCACCATTGACCCCGACGCCCGGGCACTGCGAAAAACCTACGACGACCGGGTCGACGCCGTGGAGCGTCGCGCGGGTGCGGCCATCGCCCGGGCGCGGTTTGCCCGATCCGGCTATACCCAGCCGCCCGACGCCACATTCACACTGCGGCTCAGCTACGGTGAGGTCAAAGGATACAACGAGAGCGGCAAATCCATCCCATACTTCACAGATTTCGCCGGCGGATTCCAGCACGCCGCCGAGCATCAGAACACTCCGCCCTACCGACTGCCGGAAAGCTGGATGAGAGCCAAGTCGTCGCTGAAACTGACGACTCCGCTGGATTACGTTTCGACCGCCGACATCATTGGCGGCAACTCCGGCAGTCCCACGGTGAACAAGAAGGGCGAGGTCGTGGGCATCATCTTCGACGGCAACATCCAGTCGTTGGAGTGGAACTTCATTTACGAAAACAAGCAGGCGCGTGCTGTTCATGTAGACTCGCGTGGAATTCTGGAAGCGCTTCGGGAAATCTATAAAGCCAACGGTCTGGTCGAGGAATTGACGGGAAAAGCAGGAACACCGGCCAAATAACACTCTTGCAAGCTGGCATTCGAATGGCCCGTTGAATTTCAATTCAATGGGCCTTCTTAGTTTTCGGAGCGTCGGGTCGGGTTGGCTACGCGGGCCAGACATCCAAAGCCGTTTGGCCGAGAATCTGATCTTTCACTTCCTGGGACAGCTTCAACGCTCGGAAATCTTGCAGATTTTTGCCGACATCGGGAACGCCGGGTCCCGGCCAATCCGTTCCGAAAAGTGTCTTGGCGGCCATCTCGTCAAGACGGGGAAAATATTGCAGCAGACTCTTCGGCGGAATACCGCTGATGTCGAGATAGACGTTGGGGTGTCGCCGCAGCAAAAAGAAAGCAGTATCCATCCACAGCGGGCGGCCACCGTGAGCCATCAGGATCTTCATCTTCGGGAAATCCACGGCAACGTCGTCGAGGTAGATCGGATCGCCATATTTGTTTCGCGCACCCGGAAAGATGGAGGTGCCGGTGTGGAACATCACCGGTATGCCGTTGGCCTCGGCCGCGCGGTAGATGATCTCAAGTTCCGATGTGCCACGCAGGTAGTCATTCGGAAACAGCAGTTGATGCGGCGGATGAATCTTAATCGTCCGGATCCCCAAGCGCACCAACTGTTCGACATCGGAAAGGATGTTGGTCGAGTGGCGTGGATGTAGACTGCCGCAGGAGATCAGCCGTTTCGGATTCTCCTTTACGTAGTCGGCCACAAACTGATTCACTTCTGCCGTGAAGCCAATGATCTCAGGGGCGACATAATTAATCAGCACGGCCCGGTCGATGGAGCACGCATCGAGATATTTCAGAAAGGCCTTCGCCGACCGGCAGTACTCCTCGATCTGGGCGAAGTTTGGCCGCTTTGCCCGCATCAGATCGAGCGCTGCCGGCTTGAACATTTCCAGCGGTGAAATGTGGATGTGGCAGTCCGTGATCATTGGGCCAAGACTCTTGGAGGCGTGGTCACTTCCCTTTCCAAACGGGCACTCGTTTTTCCAGGAATGCCTGGATTCCCTCAGCGGCGTCTTCGGTTTGCATCAGCTCGGCAAGATAAATCTTTTCCGCACGGGCGAGCCCTTTATCGAAGTGCATGGAGTCCCAGGTATAAAGCGCGCGTTTCGTCGCGGCCAGCGTTACGGGACTGAGCGTCGCCAGACGTCGCAGTAACTCGTCCACTTTGCTCTCTACCAGATGATCGGGAACCACCGAGTTTGCCAAGCCGAGGGACTGCGCTTCCACGCCACCTAGCGTTCGGCCGGTCAGAACCAGTTCCGCCGCCTGCTTCTGTCCGACGATCGCGGCCAGGGCCGTCGCGGCTACGGGAGGAAAACATCCCAGTGAGATTTCCGGAAACCCCCAGGTTGCGGTTTCGGAGGTGACCACCACATCACACATCATCGCCAACTCGGCGCCACCACCCAGACAGTGCCCGCGAACCACCGCCACCAGGACTTTCGAGGACGCCACGAGCGCGCGGAAGATCCCGTGAAACTTTGCCAGCATCTCCTGAACCTTGTCGGGTGTGTGTGCCGCCACGTCAACTCCGGCCGAAAAAGAGTTTTCGGATCCCGCCAACACCAGCACCGACACATCCGCTCGCGGCTCAAGCTGAACAATTGCGTCCGACAACTGCTCCATCATCGGGATATCAATCACGTTGATCAGCGCATGGGTCAGGGTGATACGAGCGACAGGCGGATCTATGCGCAGAGCGATGCGAGGTGTTGTTTGATCGGGCACGGTGAAAGCATACCGCAAGCTGACCCAGAGCCAGTTGCGGCAAACCCGACGCGCGCAGGCGAGGATGCCTGTGCGGGCTGCGGTGAACTACAGGTTAATCGCTGATTTCCTGGGTTCGCCGATCGTGGCAAACGGATCCCGGGCCCCTTCTTTCTCGGCGATCCACTTCTTCTCGTTGCCAATGATGTCGAGCAGCAGCTTTTTGTCCTCCGCGGTCGGCATTGCGTCCGAGAAGTGCTGACCGTAGTCCTGGTCGCTGAGCGCTTCGCCGGTGTTCGCGTGAAACTTCTGGCCGGCGAACTGTCCGATCGCGCGATTGAAGCGGATGTCGGGCGCGTAGAGCTCCGCTTCGCCCGCTTTGCGAACACCATTCAGGCGTTCCACCAAGCCCGATACCTCGTCGCGATAGAGATGGCGGTTGTAGTCGTTTAGTTCGTCCAGTTTGGCTGGCGTCTCGTTCTTGGGCTCGTCGTAGCGTCCCTTGATACCCCACACGTAAGCCCAATGCGCCGAAGACGAGTGGTCCGTGCCAAACAAGTCGTACGAACAGGAAATCCACTTGTTCAGGTATTTCTGGATCAGCCACCCGGGAATGATTCCCGCTTGCACGATTCGGCGGAGGCCGTCGTTGCCGGTACCCATGTGGAAGGCCTCTTCGCGCAGCATGTACGACATGGAGCGCCCGAGCGGGGCAAATGCCGAGTACTTCAGCATCTGCAGTTGAAACTTGCCGTCCCGGTCGACGAAGTCGGTGTACGTGAAGAAGTCCATCCAGTTGTCGACGTCGACGTTAAACGCACCCAGCAAGCGCTCATTCTCGAATGCCCTGCGCTCGAGCATCTTCTGCGCCTCAACTTTTCCGGAGTAGCCAAAGTGATCGAGCAGCAGCGCGCACATCTGCCAGCCATGGCGCATTTCTTCGATCATCACGCGGGTGAGCGCGCGCCGATCCCAGTCGGTGGGCGCGGTTTCGAACAGATGGCGCTGTTGCTCCACGGAGGCAAATTCGGTGTCCCCCTGGTACACGATCATGTTCAGCAAAGCGTCGCGCATTTGCTGCGTGGGGACCTGACGGAGGTTCTCCCATTTGCGGCGGCCTTTGAACGAGCCGAACTGGATCTCTTCGGTCTCGATCGCTCCGTAGAGAGTGTCGAATTGGAAGCTGGCGATCTCGTCGCGGTCGACGCCGATCTCTTTGCGCCACTCGTCGAACAGTCCGACCCAATCGCTGAAAGTCCCGATTTTCGCTACTTTTCCTGGCATAACAAATCCTTTTAACCACAGGGGGCACCGAGGAACACGGAGGAAACAACTTCGAAATTCCTCTGGGAAACTCTGCGTCCTCTGTGGTTCATGGCTTCCTATCCCATATTCATCCACACCGTCTTGACTTCGGTGTAGTGTTCGAGCGCAGCCTGCCCCAGCTCGCGGCCGAAGCCTGAGCTTTTATACCCGCCAAACGGCAGCGCTGCGTCCATCAGGCCGTAGGTGTTGATCCAGACCGTGCCCGCGCGCAGCTGCCGCGACACTTGGTGAGCTTTCTTCACATCGCGGGTCCACACGGCTGCAGCGAGGCCGTACTGGTTTCGGTTGGCAAGATCGATGACCTGATCGACATCATCGAACTTCAGTGTGGCCAGCACCGGTCCAAAGATTTCTTCCTGCGCAATCTTCATCTCGTTCGAGACGTCGCCAAACACGGTCGGTTCGATGAAAAACCCCTTGCCGCCGTCGACGGACACGCGGTTTCCACCCGCGATCAGCTTCGCACCTTCGTTCTTGCCTGCTTCGATGTAGCCCAGCACGATCTGCATCTGCTCACGGCTGACGATGGCGCCCATCCGCGTCTTCGGGTCCAGGGGGTCTCCCGGTACCATTTTCTTGGCACGATCGATCAGCTTCTCGAGGAACTCGTCCTGCACCTTGCCCTCGACAAACAGGCGTGATCCGGCGTTGCACACCTCGCCCTTGCCGTAGAAGATTCCGTTGATCGCGCCTTTCACCGCGCTGTCGATATCCGCGTCCGCAAACACGATGTTGGGTGACTTTCCGCCCAGCTCGAGCGTCACGCGCTTAAGGCTGTCAGCTGCGCTGCGCATAATTTCTTTGCCGACGGCGGTCGATCCTGTAAACGCGATCTTGTCGATGCCCGGATGCTGGACAATCGCTTTCCCCGTTTCCGGGCCGCCGGTAACGATATTCAGCACGCCTGCGGGAATGCTCGCCTCGATGGCGAGCTCTCCCAAACGGAGCGTAGTAAGCGGTGTCTGCTCCGCCGGCTTCATCACAATGGTGTTGCCGCAAGCCAAGGCCGGTCCCAGCTTCCAGGAGGCCAGCAGCAAGGGGAAATTCCACGGGATGATCAGTCCGGCCACGCCCACGGGCTCGCGCAGGGTATAGGTGAATGCCGAGTCAAACGTGTTCACGGTCTCGCCGTGAATCTTCGTCGCCCAGCCGGCGTAGTAACGCAGGACGTCGACGACCATTGGCATGTCGACGTTGCGCGACTCGAAGATCGGCTTGCCGTTGTCGAGGGTCTCGAGTTCGGCCAGTTCGTCCATGTGTTTCTCGACCAGATCCGCCAGCCGCCAGATGAGTTGTCCTCGCTGACTGGCGGGCATTCTCCGCCAAGCGCCAGCCTTGCCGTCGAACGCACGCCGCGCAGCTTGTACTGCTTGATCCAGGTCCGCAGACGAGGCCTCGGTGATCTGCGTCAACACTTCGCCGGTAGCGGGATTGACGGTGTCGAACGCTTTCGCTCCCTCCACCCACTGCCCATCGATGAGCAGCTTTCCGGGCGCGATTTTTGCTTTGCTTGCCGTAATCATCGTT
>Ga0307469_10000707_pt1 | contig 12202 bp, 11 predicted proteins | sample atmos_gasesAM2C__FD_203084 | JGI IMG/M metagenome (GOLD analysis project Ga0307469, IMG submission 203084) | Hardwood forest soil microbial communities from Morgan-Monroe State Forest, Indiana, United States - atmos_gasesAM2C_515 | ecosystem: Environmental > Terrestrial > Soil > Temperate...
GGACGTGATCGCACTCCAGGAGACGAAACTCACCGATGATGCCTTCCCGACCGCCGAATTGCTGGCGGCGGGTTACCACAGCGTCTGCAGCGGCCAGAAGACCTACAACGGCGTGGCCATCCTGGCGCGCAGCGCGCCCACGGAACTGGTGCGCGACATGCCCGGCTACGATGATCCGCAGCGGCGGGTGCTGGCCGCCAGTATCGGCCCTGTGCGGGTGATCGACCTGTACGTCCCCAACGGCCAGAGCGTCGGCTCGGACAAGTACCACTACAAACTGGGCTGGCTGCGCGCGCTGCGCAAGTGGCTGCGCACCGAACTGGCCGCACACGCGCAGCTCGTGGTGCTGGGCGATTTCAACATCGCGCCGGAGGATCGCGACGTGCACGACCCGGCAGCCTGGGCCGGCTCGGTGCTGGTCAGCGAGGAGGAGCGCGAAGCGCTGCGCGACACCCTGGCCTTAGGCTTAAGCGACGTGTTCCGGCGCTTCGAGCAGCCGCCGCAGTCCTTCAGCTGGTGGGACTATCGGGCCGGCGCGTTTCGCCGCAATCACGGCCTGCGCATCGACCTGGTGCTCGCATCCGCGGCGCTGGCGGAGCGCTGCACCGCCTGCCAGATCGATCGGGAGCCGCGCCGCGTGGAGCGCGCTTCCGACCACACCCCGGTCATCGCCAGCTTCGATATTTAGGTAAATGTGCGGCGGGTCGGCACCGGCACCCCCGGACCGGCAGTGAACTGTGCGGCAGGTCGCTGGCAGCGGCTGCCTGCCTGGCCTAGACTGACTGATCCGTGGCGCACAGCGCAGCAGATGGGCAGGCCGCGGCAGGAAAGCATCCCGGCATGGTCAATATCAGGCGCAGCGATTTCGACATCACCAACACGGTGCGGGTGAGTTCTCCGTCCGCTGTCCTGCAGGCCATCGAGCAGCTGTTTGCCGGCACCTGGCCCGATGCATCGACCGATGCCCTGCGCCGCGCGGTCACCCAGTTCGACGACATGTTTTCGGGCCGCATGCCGGGCTACGCGGGCGTCGACACGCTCTATCACGATCGCCAGCACACCCTCGATGTGACGCTGACCATGGCCCGCATCTGCGCCGGCTACGAACAGCAGGTCGACCCGCTGTGGAAGCTGGGCGCGGAACGCGCCATCGCCGGTGTGATCATGGCGCTGTTCCACGACGTCGGGTATCTGCGCCGCAGCAGCGATACCGCCCAACGCAATGGGGCCGAGTTCACCCGCACGCATGTCAGCCGCGGGGTCGAATTCCTGCGCGACTACCTGCCGCAGCTCGGGCTCGGCGAGTGGGCCGCGGTGGCGGCGCAGGTGCTGCATTTCACCGGCTACGAAAAGCCGTTCAGCGAACTCCTGCTGGACGATGCGCGCGACCTGCGGCTGGGGCATCTGCTCGGCACCGCCGACATGATCACGCAGATGGCGGACCGCTGTTACCTGGAAAAATGCCGCGATCGCCTGTATCCCGAGTTCGTGCTCGGCGGCATGGCCCTGCCGCTCGAGAATGCCAGCGCCGAACAGGTCCGCTACGCCTCAGGCCTCGATCTGCTGCGCCAGACGCCGCAGTTCGCCGCCGAGACGCGCGCCAAGCGGCTGGACGGTGAATTCAACCGCGCCTACCGCTACCTGGAAATCCTCTTTGACGGCCGCAACCCGTACATGGAATCCATCGAGCAGAACCTGCAGTTTCTCGAGCAGGTGCTGCGCAGCGAGAGCTGGCGTCTGCTGCGCCGCAATCCGCCGCTGTACGCCGCGGACCCCAATGCGATCGCGCAGGTGCGCGGTCAGATGCTCGGGCTGTTCAAGCGGGCCTGGCTGCGCGATTGAGCGCTGCCGCGGCCAGCGCCGCCGCTGGCGCGCCGGCCACCGCACCGACGTAGCGCTCGAAGATACCCGCCAGCCCGGCGCTGACACTCCCCCAACCGAGCAGGCCGCGGTCCATCAGTGCCGCGCGCAGCAGCTCGGGCCGCAGCGCCGATTGTGCCGGGACGGCGATGGGCGCAAAGCTGTAATGCCAGGGTTCAGGCTGCACGCCGCCGCGATCGATGTCATAGGGCAGGAAAAAGCCATAGTCGTGTGCGTGGGCCTCAAGCCACTCCGCCAGGGCCGCATAGCAGCCGCCGGCGCCGTAGTGCTTTCCGAGGAGTTCCACCGGAGTGCCCGCAGGCCAGGCCGCGCGATCAACCAGATCGCAATCGCTCCCCCAGTGATGGCGGCTGGCGCCCGGGAGCGCCGACCAGACGAGGATCGCCGCCACGCGCCCGGCCTCGTCGAGCGCATCCGCCGCCAGCGGCTCCCCGGCCCGATCGAGGAGTGGGCGCACGCCGCTGAACTTGTCATTCCAGATGGCGAGCTGGCGGGTGAAGTCGCGAAATCCCGACACGGGCATCAGATCGATGCCGGCGAGCGCGGCGGCGGCGCGCATCGCCTGCAGGGCAGCGGCCGCCTGGGGGTGCAGCAGGCAGCGCAATTCGGGTACCTCGCGCACATGCGTGCTGGCGCGGCCGGTCAATTCCAGGCCCGAAAGCGTGACCGGCAGCGGCGCGGCATTGGCGGTCGGCGCGTCCATCGGGCATGATTCTAAGCTGCCTCGGGGCCGAAGGTAGTGCCGGAATCCCAAGCAGATGCCAAGCCAGTCCAAACTGCAGGTGACGACCCGCTATGCCGTGGCGGTGGCGCTGGTGCTTGCCCTGGTCGCCTGGGTGTACTACGTGGATTTCCGGCCCTCGATCCCCACACCGCTCCTTGTGGCCGCGGCGCTGCTGACGGTCACGGGCATGGGGCTGCTGGCGTTCTGGTCCTGGAGCGCACGCCAGCGCATGCAGGAAGGCGTCGAGCAGCTGATCGGCGCGGCCGAGCGGCTGAGCCGGAGCGAGTTCTCGCAACCGGTGGAGAGCAGCCTGGCCGGCCACCTGGGGATGCTGCAGCGTGCCTTCGAGCGCATGCGCGTCGCCCTGCACGACACCACCTACAGCCGCGACTACCTGCACAGCGTCCTCAACAGCATGAGCGACAGCGTGTTCGTGGCCGCGCCCGACGGCGCGATCCGCATCGTCAATGACGCCGCGCAGCGGCTGACCGGCTACAGCGCCGATGAATTGTCCGGCATGCAGATCGCCTCGCTCCTCGCCGCGACCGTGGAGGAAGGGGTCGATCCTCTGGTGGCGGCGCGCGAGATCGGAGAGACCGTGCTGCGCACGCGCGCCGGCCAGACGATTCCGGTTTCCTTCGTCGTGTCCACGGTGACCGCGCTCGCCGAGCAGTTTGCCGGCGATATCTACGTGGCGCGCGACATCACGGAGCGCAAGCGCGCCGAGCGGCGTATCCGCTACCTCGCGCGCTACGACGCGCTGACCAAGATCCCGAACCGCATGCAGTTCCAGCACCTGCTGCAGCAGGCCATCGCGCGCGCGCGGCGCCTCGGGCAGGGCGTGGCGCTGCTGTACATCGACATGGATCGCTTCAAGGAAGTGAACGACACCTTTGGCCACGCCTCGGGTGATCGGGTGCTGGAACTGCTCACCGAGCGCCTGACGCGCGCGCTCAGCAGCGACACGGTGGTCGGGCGCCTTGCCGGGGACGAGTTTGCGCTGTTTGTCGACGGGCTGGCCACCAAGGGCGAGGAAGCCGGCGAGCAGGTGGCGCAGCTGGCGCGCACCGTGCTCGACACCGTCGGGGCCGCCTTCCACGTCAGCCAGCAGGAAGTGGTCCTGACGGTGAGCATCGGCGTGGCCTTCTGCCCGCGCGATGCCGACAACGTGATCGACCTGATCCGCAACGCCGATGCGGCCATGTATTACTCCAAGCAGAACGGCGGCAACACCTTCGCCTTCTATTCCCAGGAGATGAATGCCGCGGCGGTCGAGCGGCTGATGCTCAAGAGCAAGCTGCGGCGCGCCGTGGAGCGCGATGAGTTCGTGGTGCAGTACCAGCCGAAGGTCGACCTGCGCGACGGGCGCATCGTCGGCGCCGAGGCCCTGCTGCGCTGGCGCCTGCCGGGGCATGGCGACATTCCGCCGTCGCAGTTCATCCCGATCGCCGAGGAGAATGATCTGATCAGCGCCATCGGTGGCTGGGTGCTGGAACGCGTCTGCATCGACTACAAGCTGCTGCGCCGCGCGGTCACCAATCCGGGCCGCATTTCACTGAACCTCTCGCTCAAGCAGCTGCGCCATGCCGGCTTCATACTCAACTGCCGCTCCCTGTTCGAGCGCCACAACGTGCCGCCGCAAAGCGTCGAGCTGGAGATCACCGAGACCACGCTGATGGCCGATCCGCGCCGTACGGTGCAGATGCTCGATCAGCTCGCCGCCATCGGGTTGCACCTGTCGATCGACGACTTCGGCACCGGCTACTCCTCGCTCTCGGCGCTGCAGCAGTTCCCGATCGGCACGCTCAAGATCGACCAATCCTTCGTGCGCGATGTCGCCGATGATCCGGCGGATGCCACGCTGGTGCGCACCATCATCGACATGGGCCATGGCCTGGGGCTGCAGGTCGTCGCCGAAGGCGTGGAACTCGCGCGCCAGGTGCCGTTCCTGCGCAAGTGGGATTGCGACCTGGCGCAGGGGCGCCTGTTTGGCGAGGCGGTCGGCATCCAGGAACTGCAGGCGCAACTGCTGACCCAGCAGGCCGGCCAGCCCGCCTTCGCCGCGATCATCGCCGCGGCGTCCGACGCCGCGCTGCGCGCCTGAGCCGATCCTAGGACAGGCCGAGATTCGCGGCCGCGAAACCCCAGTCGAGGAGCTTCCCCAGCACGGCGTTCACGTAGTCGGCGCGCCGGTTCTGGTAGTCCAGATAATAGGCGTGCTCCCACACGTCGATGGTCAGGAGGGGCTTCTGCCCGCCGTGGAGCGGTGAGTCGGCATTGCCGGTCTTGGTGACCGCGAGCTTCTCGCCATCCTGCACCAGCCAGGCCCAGCCGCTGCCGAACTGCGTGGTGGCCGCGGTCAGCAATTCCTTGCGACAGGCATCGACGCTGCCGAAGGAGGCCTCGATGCGCTGCTTCAGGGCGGCGGGCGGCTCGCCACCGCCCTGGGCCTTCAGGCTCCGCCAGTAGAAACTGTGGTTCCAGTGCTGCGCCGCGTTGTTGTAAATCGCGGTGCGCTCCGCGACGCCGTAGGTGGCCGCGATAATCGCCTCGAGCTTCATGTCGGCAAAGGGCGTGCCCGCCACGGCCTTGTTGAGATTGTCGACGTAGGCCTGGTGATGCTTGCCGTGATGGAAGCCCAGCGTGTTGGCGGAGATCACCGGGTCCAGTGCATTGTCGGCGTAGGGCAGCGCGGGCAGCGTGAACGGCCCGGTGGGCGCCTTGGGGGCCGCCGCGGCCGGAGGCGTGGCAGCGCCAGCGGCGGCGGGCGAGTCGGCGGCGTGCGTCACGGCGCTGCCACCGAGGGCCGCGACTCCGGCGGTGGCCAGCAACAAATCGCGGCGGCTGAGGCGAGTGGGGGACGCAAGGGGCTGTTCGGTCTTCATGGGTGGGGTACTCGCGATGAAGGGGTTCCCTGATGCTACGCGGCCGGAGCGCCCGGGGCAAAGCGTGCCCCGTACTGGCGCGGCGGTTCATTCAGGTCATTGAGATAGTTGCGGCGTGCGGCCGGCGTGAGTCCTGCCCAGTCGATCTTCTGCACCCAGGTGCCGCGCAGCTCGCCATCACGCACCGTCACGGTCCGGCCACGGATCCGCCCGGGCTGCGCCGCCAGCCGGCGGGTGCGTCCGCTGCGCAGCAGATCCAGCACCGCACGCGCCACGGTCGCGCTGCGCGGCAGTGCGCTGTGTTCACAGCGCACGTAGTAGTTGGCCGTGCCGGGCAACTGCGCAGACTGCAGCGGCACGGTGCCGTCGCCGGCATTGCTGATCTGGTAGTGGAACTCATCGCCGGCCAGGCTGACCCCGGTCACGGTGCGCTGCTGGGTGCCGGCAATGGCGATGCAGCGCTCATCGGCGCCGGGTATCGCCGCCATGAAGGCGCGCCCCTCCTGGAGCAGCTGCGGACTGGGCCGCGGCCCGCTCGTCGGCCAGCTGCCGATGTCGAACAGATCGCCGTGCGGCAAGCCGGCGTGGCCCGGCACCATCTGGTGGATGCTGGGAAAGGTATTGAACACATCGCTGGACAGGGCTTCCGCATCGTGTACCCGGTCGAGTGCCGCGAGACGCCGCACCACCGGATAGGTGCCGCGCAGGGCCTGCACCGCGCCATAGGAACCGCGGTGCGGTGTGCCGAGCGTGACGAGGCGGCGCACTCGCGCCAGGTCCGCCTCGCCCAGCGCGCTGCGCGCGATCAGTCCGCCCATGCTGTGCGCGACGATCAGGAGCGAGTCGGCCGGATCGGCGCGCAAGCGGGCGAGGAAGGCGCGGCTGAGATCGGTCAGGTTCAATCGCCAGTCGTAGTCGTGCATGTGTACTGTAAAGCCCGCCGCACGCAATCGCAGCTGCAGGGCCAGGTAACTGAAGGGCAGGGCGCCGAGCGGGACGAGGCCACTCGCCTGCGGGAGCCGCAGCCGGTACAGGCCGCCTTCCATCACGTCCTGCGGGTCGAGCCAGATCAGGTCGGCCGGATTGGCGCCGGCCGGCAGTGCGCCCAGTTGCGTGCCCATGATGCCGGGCAGCAGGTACACGGTTTCCGCCGGCTGGCGCGGCGGCGCGCGTTGCGCAGCGCGCGCCAGGCCGGTGAGCAGCGCGTAGTCCAGGGCGCCAAAGATCGCGCTCAACTCGCGGCGCGCGGCGCCCGTGGCCAGCAGCAGGCACAGCTCCTCATTGCTGTGCCACAGCCGGTCGTAGATCGAGAACCCGCCCCCCGCTCCTAAGCTCATGTGCGGCGCCCGATGCCGCTGTGCCGCACCAGCAGCTCGCAGAAAGCCTTGATGGCCGGTGTGCGCGCGCTGCTGTGCCGCCACACCGCTCCGATCTGCCGCGTCGGCGTCGGCTTCACCAGCGACAGCAGCTTCAGGCCCGCCGCCGCGCCGTAGGCGCCGCGGCAGGCGAGTGCCGGCAGCAGCGTGACACCGGCACCGGCGGACACCATCTGGCGCAAGGTCTCGAGGCTGGTGGCGCGGAAATCCGCGCGCTCCTGGGCGCGCGAGCGCGCGCACACCGCGAGCGCCTGCTCGCGCAGGCAATGGCCGTCCTCGAGCAGCAGCAGCGTGTCCTCCCCGAGCTCCCCGATCTGCACCTGGCGGCGTGTCGCGAGGCGGTGGCTCTCGGGCACGGCGAGCAGGAACGGCTCTTCGTACAGCGCCCGGGACTCCAGGCCGTCCAGATCCACGGGGAGCGCCAGGATACCCAGATCAATCTCGCCGGCGCGCAGCTGCTCGAGCATCGGCCCGGTCTGGAATTCGTAGAGCATGAGATTGAGGCGGGGCAGGGACTTGCGGATCTGCACCATGAGCTGCGGCAGCAGATACGGCCCGACGGTCGGGAGCGTGGCAACGCGCAAGCGCCCGGCCAGCGGGTCGCGCCAGGCGTGCGCGAGGCGCACGATCTCATCGCTGGTGGCGATGAGCTGCTGCGCGCGTGCCGCGATGGCCGCTCCCGCCTCCGTGAGGGTGACGTGCCGCGGCTGGCGCTCGATGAGCTGCACACCCAGATACGCTTCGAGCTTGCGCAGCTGCGCCGACAGCGTCGGCTGGCTGACGAAGCAGGCCGCGGCGGCCCGGCCGAAGTGGCGGGTCGAGGCCAGCGCGCTCAAATACTGCAGGTCCTTGAGTTTGAGGTCAGCCATGGGCATCCATATACGCCATCTATCCTAATCATAAAGACAATCGATTGGAACAATGCACGCTCCCCTGCCAGAGTAGCCCCGGACGATCAGCGGCACCACCTGACCCTGAAGGAGTTCGCACATGTTGGGCATAGGACAGAGATTTCCACAGTACTCGCTCACCGGCGTGGTTTCAGCCGATCCGGCCCGCGCCTTCGAGACCATCGACAGTGCGCAGCTGGAGGGCAAATGGCAGGTGGTGTTTTTCTGGCCCATGGATTTCACCTTCGTCTGCCCGACGGAGATCGCCGCTTTCGGCGCCCTCACGCGCGAATTCGCCGACCGCAACGCGCAGCTGCTCGGCGCCAGCGTCGACAGCGAATACGTGCACCTGGCCTGGCGCCAGGCCCGGCAGGAACTGCGCGAGCTGGCCTTCCCGATGCTCGCCGACGTCAGGCGCGAGCTCAGCACCGCGCTGGGGATCCTGGACCCGCAGGCCGGCGTTGCGCAACGCGCAACGTTTATCGTGGACCCGCAGGGCCTGATCCGCTTCGCCTACGCGACGGACCTGAATGTCGGACGCAACCCCGCGGAAGTGCTGCGCGTGCTGGACGCACTGCAGACCGAGGAGCTGTGTCCCTGCAACTGGCAGCCGGGCGATGCGACGCTGAAGGCGGCCTGAGCCGCAGCCGCACCGCCTCGAGGAGATCAAGCCCATGAGCCTGGAAGAGATCCGCGCGAGCCTCCCCGAATATGCGCGTGACCTGCGCCTCAACCTCGGGAGCGTGCTCAGCCCGGCCGGCGCACCGGGATTAAGTGAGGCTCAGATCTGGGTGATCGCCCTGGCGGCCGCCCTCGCGGCGCGCAATGCGCGCTTCGCGCGCGAGCTCGAGGCACTGGCCGCGGCGCAGCTGCAGCCCGCGCAGCTCCAGGCGGCGCACGCGGCCGCGGCGATCATGGGCATGAACAATGTCTACTACCGCTTCCTGCACCTGGTCGGGGACAGCGAGTACCAGCGGATGCCCGCGCGCCTGCGCATGAACGTGATCGCCAATCCGGGCATCGACAAGGTGGACTTCGAGCTCGCCTCGCTCGCCGTCTCGGCGATCAACGCCTGCGGCATGTGCATCAGCGCGCACGAGCAGACGCTACGGCAGCACGGCGTGACGCGCGAGCAGATCCACAGCACCGTGCGCATTGCCGCGACGCTCCACGCCGTCGCGGGGGTCCTCGAGCACCAGCAAGCGCCTTAAGGCCGGCCGGGGAGCCCGATTCGCGCCCCGGCCACGCCTTAGCTACGATGGGCGCGCTGATCGCGGAGCGTCCGTGCAGATATTGCTGGTCGAAGACGACGTCGAGGCCGCCGGCCACGTGGGCAACGGATTGCGCGAGGCCGGCTACGCCGTGCACCATTGTGCCGACGGCCAGGCAGGGCTGGCCGCCGCGCGCGCCGCGCGCTATGACCTGCTGATCGTCGATCGCATGCTGCCGCACATGGACGGCCTGAGCATCGTGGCCAGGCTGCGGCTGGAGAACGTGCCGACCCCGGTGCTGCTGCTGAGCGCGCTCGGCACCATCGATGACCGCGTCGAGGGGCTGCGCGCCGGCGGCGATGACTATCTGGTCAAGCCCTTCGCCTTTGCCGAGCTGCTGGCGCGCGTCGAGGCGCTGCTGCGGCGGGCGGCAGGCGATGGCCAGCAGCTGGGCGTGCTGCGCGTCGCCGACCTCGAGATCAACGTGATGGCGCGACGCGTCACGCGCGCGGGCCGCGCCATCGATCTGACCGCGAAGGAATTCCAGCTGCTCGATTTCCTGGTGCGCCGCGCCGGCCAGGTGGTCACGCGCACCATGCTGCTCGAGTCGGTGTGGAACCTGCACTTCGATCCGCAGACCAATCTCATCGACGTGCACATCAGCCGGCTGCGCCAGGCGATCGATCGCGGGTTCAGCCCACCGCTCCTGCACACCATCCGCGGCGTGGGCTACAGCATCAGCGACCCGGGGCGGAGCGGCTGACGATGCCGCGCTTCCTGTCCTCCTCCGCGCGGCTCGCGCTCTGGTACCTGTGCGGCGCGGGCCTTGGCATCAGCGCCCTGCTGTGGAGCACCTACCTGCTCACGCAACGGGCGATGGAGCGGCAGGTCGACCTGGTGGTCGAGACGGAGATTGAGTCGCTCCGCGAGGACTACCGTGGCGGCGGGATCGCACGCCTGATCGAGGTGCTCGACCAGCGTGATGATGACTGGGGCCGGCTGGGTGCGGCCTATCTGCTGATGGACCGGGAGGGGAACCAGCTGGCCGGGAATCTTTCTACCTGGCCGAAGCAGTTCAGCGCCGAAGGCGCCTGGCTGGAGTTTGACATTCGCGCCAGCGAACGCGGCGGCGCCGTCGATCATCCGGTGCGGGCGACGGTGGTCACGCTCGATGGGAACCGCCTGCTGGTGGGCACGGATGTGTCGGAGCGGCGGCGCTTCGCCGAGCGCCTGCGCAGCACCACCTACTGGGGCATGGGGCTGACCGTCGCCTTCATGGCGCTCACCGGACTGTGGTTCAGCCGCCGGGTCGCGGCGCGCGTGCGCGCGGTGGCGCAGGCCTGCAAGCGCATCATCTCGGGCGATCTGACCCGTCGTCTGCCGCGCGAGCGCAACGCGGACGAGTTTGACCAGCTGGCGAGCGCGGTGAACGGCATGCTCGATCGGATCGAGCAGCAGACGGCGATCGTGCACGTCACCTTCAACAGCGCGGCGCACGACCTGCGCGCGCCGCTGTTTCGCATGCGTGCCCGGCTCGAGGCGGCCCTGACCGGCGCGGCGGCGGGCGGTGCCGACGCCGCGATGCGCGCCACCATCGATGATCTGGAGCGCGTGCAGCGCACGCTCGCGACGCTCCTGCAGATTGCCCAGGCCGAGGCGGGCGGGAACAATACGAGCCGTGAGCGCGTCGATCTGGCGCAGATGGTGCGCGAGCTCGGTGAACTGTACGAACCGGAGGCGCGGGAACGGGGGCTGGCGCTCAAGATTCAGGCCGACTCGCCTGCACTGCTGAGCGCCCACCAGCAGCTGCTCGCGCAGCTGGTGACAAACCTGCTGGAAAACGCCCTCAAGTACGTGCCGGCGGGAGGCGGCATCCGCCTTGCGGTCACGGCGGGCGAGGCGCAGGTCCACTTCACCATCAGCGACGACGGACCGGGGATCCCCGCCACCCTGCACGCGGAAATGCTGCTGCCGTTTCGCCGCCAGGTGCGCGACGCGGCGGTACCGGGAAGCGGTCTGGGCCTGAGCCTGGTCGCCGCCGTGGTGCGTCTCCATCACGGCACGCTCGAACTGCTCGACGCGAACCCGGGGCTGATCGTGCGTTGCAGCTTCGCAGCCCTGGGGTCCGCGGCGGAGGCCGCACATGCCTGAGAGACGGAAATCTGCGGCGCCGTTGCTGGGCGTGCTGGCACTGCTGGCCGCGGGCGCCGCCGCGGCCTGGCAGGCCCGTGACGATGAAGGGCGCAGTATTACCCTGCCTCATCCACCGCAGCGCGTGGTCAGCCTCTCGCCCGGCGCGACGGCCATGCTGTTCGCCGCCGGCGGCGGCGCGCGCGTCGTCGCGACGCCGGATTTTTCCGTGGAACCGGAGGCCGCACGCGCCATTGCGCGCATCGGGGACAGCCACGGCTTCGATCTCGAGCGCATCCTGGCGCTGCACCCGGATCTCATCGTCGCCTGGACCGGAGGATTCTCCGAAGCCCAGCTCCTGCCGTTCGAGCGCGCGGGCCTCGCGGTCTACCGGCACCGCGTCACACGCCTCGCCGACCTGCCCGCCGCAATCGAACGCCTCGGGGACCTGCTGGACACGCGGGCCGTGGCGCAGCGCTCGGCCGATGATCTGCGCCGGCGCATCGGGGCAGTGCAGTCGCGTTATCACCGCGCTCGCGCGCCGCGCGTCCTCGTGCAGGTCTGGGACCGGCCCGTCTACACGATCGGTGGCGCGCAGCTCATCGATGATGCCGTCACCCTCTGCGGGTATGACAATATCTACCGGGAACTGCACGACGCCGCGCCGGCGGTCTCGCTGGAATCCATCGCGGCGCGCGATCCGGAGGTGATCCTGGCGGTGGCCTCGGACCCCGCCACGGCGCAGGAGTGGATCCAGCGCTGGCACGCCTTCCCTGCCATGAGCGCGGTGCGCAACGGGCGGCTCCTGAGCTTCGTCGATGCGCGCCTGAGCCGTCTGGGACCTCAGGTCGTGGACGCGACCGAAGCGCTGTGCGCGCGCCTCGCCGCGGCCGCGCCATAGGCGCCGTGCCGGATTCAGGGACGCTTGACGCCCCCGCCGGGCCATGGCCATACTGACCTCCGTATGTGCAAGACAGCTCCTTCCGCCCCGATTTGCTGGTGGTGGCCCTGCTCCTGAATCCGGAGTGGGCCTGCGGCTGTTTTCGACCAAGTTCCCAAAGTTTACCGAACACCAGACCCATCTCCGGCCGCGACCGGGATGGGT
>Ga0307469_10000709_pt1 | contig 12158 bp, 9 predicted proteins | sample atmos_gasesAM2C__FD_203084 | JGI IMG/M metagenome (GOLD analysis project Ga0307469, IMG submission 203084) | Hardwood forest soil microbial communities from Morgan-Monroe State Forest, Indiana, United States - atmos_gasesAM2C_515 | ecosystem: Environmental > Terrestrial > Soil > Temperate forest...
GGCTTCTCTCGCGGTTGCCGCGGGAGTTACCGGCTCGGTTCTGACAAGAGCAGACGCCACGGACGGCGCGCAACCCAACGTCTCGTGCGCGACCACGGCGGCGTGCGTCGAGGGCGACAACACATCGACCGGACCCGGCGTCAAAGGGACGAGTACGAAAGGTAACGGCTCTGTCGGCACGACCCATTCGAAAGGTACGACTCCTGCTACCAGTCATATCGGCGTGCTCGGTCAAGACCTCCAGACGGGCGGGGGAAACGGCAACGTCGGCGTCGAGGGGACATCGACAAACGGTGTCGCCGTCCTAGGAACTACGACGAACAACGCCGCCATCGAGGGGAAATCGACGAACGGCGACTCCGTACGTGGAATAGGCGCGAACGGCACGGTCGGCTATGGGAGCAACATCGGAGCGTTCGGCAACGGCAGCGTCGAAGGTGTCGAAGGCCAGAACACCTCGACGAGCGATGCGATCTTCGCCAACGGCTTGGGCGGTTTTCTCTTCCGCGGCAATAACAGCAGCTCTTCCGACGTCTTTATCGTTGACGACATCGGCAATACATCTGTCGGAGGCAACCTCAACGCAAGCGGCAGCCTCACCGCCGGTAGCACGGGCTTCTTCGGCAGCCAAAGCTCCGGCAACTTCGGGGTCGAGGCCTCGAGTAGCTCAGAAGCTGTCGTCGGCGAAAACAACACGACTGGCGACGCGATCTTTGCGAACGGCTTCGGCGGACTTCTCTTCCGCGGGAACAACAGCGCGGGAGCCGACGTCTTCGAAGTCGACGACGCCGGCGACGTCTTCGCGGTCACGTACAACTCGATATCCGACTCGACGAAGCTGCAGCACACGTCGACGGGCACGACCGTGAAGACGTACTCCTCGCAGGTGGCTCAGCCGACGCTCGAGGACGATGGCGAAGCTCAGCTCGTCAACGGCCTTGCGCGCGTTTCGCTCGACCCGACTTTCGCCGCGACGATCGACCGGTCGGGTTACATGGTCATGGTGACTCCGGAAGGCATGACGCGAGGCGTGCTCTGCGTCGTACAGCGCAACATGTCGGGTTTTGTGGTCCAAGAGAACATGAACGGTCATTCGTCGGTGCCTTTCTCTTACCGGATAGTGGCAAAACCGTACGGATCGACCGCGCCGCGCCTGCCTCTCGCGACGATGCCGGGGCACTTCGGCCGCATAGTTCCGAAGATCCGCATACAGTCGCGGACCTTCAAGGCTCCGCATCACGCGAAGACCCTCCTCAAGGCGACCAACTTCCACAACTGAAGCTGACCGGAGCGACCGAGACAGAGCGAGGCGCCGAATGCGGCGCCTCGCTTCTTTTCGGGAAGCGAGCCGGCCTAAGCCAAAAGATGGATGCCGGGCGCCCCGCGGCGTGCTACTATACGTCCATCGCCGGAACATGACTCCGGGATGAAAGGGGACGTTTCTCATGACACGTGCGGGCATCGCTATTGCCACGTTGCTTTCGATCGCGACGGCGACCGTCGTCACCGGGTCGGTGATGACTAAAGCCGGCGCGACGGACGGAGCTCAGCCGAACACATCGTGCGCCACGACGACAGCTTGTATCGAAGGCGACAATACCTCGACCGGCCCCGGCCTCAAAGGAACGAGCGCCAAGGGCCACGGCGTCGTCGGTACGACGAAGTCGAAAGGCACGGTGAACGGGAATAGCCACGCGGGCGTCCTCGGCCAGGACCTTCAGGCCGGCGGTGGCGTCCTCAACTCCGGCGTTGAAGGTTCATCGATCAACGGCACGGGCGTATTCGGAGCGTCGACCAACGGCGTCGGCGTGCAGGCGGCCTCCACGAACTACTTAGGTGTTCTCGCGTCCGGCGATGCTTTCGGCGTAGAATCGCTGGGTATCACGTACGGGGTTGGCGCCTCTGGGAATACCGGCGTCGTGGGGCAGGGCACGAGCTTCGGCGACGCGATCCTAGCGGAGAATGACGGCGGCAATCTGTTCCGAGGCAACGACCAGGGACTCGACAAGTTCGTCGTCGACGCCGGCGGTAACATGAGCGTCGCGGGCTTCTTGTCCACGAGCTCGTCCGTGGACGCCGCGGAAGGCCTGTTCGGGAGCAGCAGCTCTGGGAACCCCGGCGTCGCCGGGGTGAGCGACTTCGAAGCAGTCGAGGGCGAGAATACATCGACGAGCGACGCTATCTTCGCAAACGGTTTTGGCGGGCTTCTCTTCCGCGGCAACAATAGTTTGTCGGAGGATGTCTTCGAAGTCGATGACGCCGGCGACGTCTTCGCAGTCTCGTATAACTCTATTGCCGACTCGACGAAACTGCAGCACACGTCGATCGGCGCGACCGTGAAGACGTACTCTTCGCAAGCGGCCCAACCCACGCTCGAGGACACAGGCGAAGCTCAGCTCGTCAACGGGGTCGCACGTGTCGCGCTCGATCCTACGTTCGCGACTACCATCGATCGCTCCGACTACGTGGTCCTCGTCACCCCGCAAGGCATGACGCAGGGCATGCTTTGCGTCGCACAACGGACGCCGTCGGGTTTCGTCGTCCAAGAGAATATGAACGGCCGTTCGAATGTGCCGTTCGCGTATCGCATCGTCGCCAAACCCTACGGCGACGCAGCCCTTCGCCTACCGCTCGCGTCCGTGCCGGGCCACTTCGGAAGCAGAGTCGCGAAGACACGCATCTCGCCGCGGCTCTACAAGGCGACGCATCACGCCGCGCCGATCATCAAGGCGCCTTCGCTGATGCATTAGGCGACAAACGGGTTGTGTCGGGGTCGAGCTTTAGCTCGCCCGCCGCGGCCTTGCAGGTCTCAAGCCGGTGAGGCCGTAAATCTTATCGAGAATGGTTCTCGATAAGAGAGAGCGCATTTCTGCCCTACAACCCTACCGGGACACGCCGCGCGGCCCGAGCCTGCCGATAACCAAAACGAGATGATTCGACACCGACCAAAGCGCCCGGCGCCGACCCTGATAAGGGTCTACTTGGCGCTGGTCGTCATCGGCGCCATCGGCTCGCACATCATCTCCGAGTTCGCAGGAATGGGCGCCGCCGCCACGGCCGTCACCTTCTCGAAACTGCACGAGTACCTCGGCGTCGCGCTGATCCTCGCGATCGCAGTGCTCGCGCGCGACCTGCACTGCCTCATCGCGAACGCGGCCAACGCCCGCGACGCGAAACGCATCGCGGAGATCGGCCTCGCGTCTCTCCCCTTCGGGGGCACGACCAGCAGATTCTGGCTCGCGACGGCAGGCCTTCAATTTGCCGTCGCATGGTCGACGGTCGTCGCCGAAGGTTCGCCTTTGCTCGGCCACGACGTCGCGGCCGGCATGATCGGTGCTGTCGTCGGCGCCGCTTTGATCGCGCTGCTCACGCACGGGTTAACCCGAAGTCTCCCGACCCTCGCAAGCGCAATCGTCGAGTTCCAGCCCGCAGTCCCCACGAGCACGCACTCGAAGGCGAACGCCACCGAAAGACCTGCGCCCGCCTTCGCCGCAAGCACCTGGTGCTCGCGCCTGTTCAACCGCCCCCCGCCCGTTCTCCGATCCGCATAGTCCTCAAGCCAGCTTGATGACCCGTGCGCGGCACACGCCGCGGCACCCGCGCGATTGGAGAATCGAATCATGTCTAAAAAACCTATATCCCTGTACGCCCTATGCGCCGTCGTACTGACCTGCGGCGCACTCGTCAACTCAGCCCAGCCGGCCGAAGCGACGAGCGGCGTCGTGCTCGCGGGCGTCGTCGTATTCGACGACAGACCCGTCGCCGGCGCAAAGGTATCGGCTCAAGGCGGCAACGCGACGGAACAGACGACGACGAACCAAACCGGCCGGTTCGCGTTTCCCGACCTCGAGCCCGGTACATATACTGTCGACGTCGTCGCCCCCGTCGGCTCGGCGAGTCTCATCGTCGATCTCGGCGTGACCGGCGCCGACGTGACGATGACGCTCTCGACGAAGCGTCTGGGCGTCGTCCAGGCGATCGCCCAGGCGTCACCGGTGCGAAGAGCCGGTACCGACGTGACCCTCAATAGCCAAGCGCTCGTGCGCTCTCCCGCGTCGGGCAACTTCCCGAACATCCTCGTCCAGCTCCCCGGTGCTGCGCGCGGCGCGAACGGCGTCGTCCACATCAACGGCGACCACGGCGACATCAACTACGTCGTCGACGGCATCTCGATCCCGCAGGAGCTCAACCGGAACATCGGCACCGAGTTCAACGCGGACGACGTCTCGTTCGTCGACGTCCTTGAAGGCGCATACCCCGCGCAATACGGCGAGCGCTTCGCGTCCGTGCTCAACATCGACACGCGCGCGGGCGCCGGCACGAGGGCCTTCACAGGTTCTGTCGACGCGGGATCATTCGGGAGTCTCGATTCATCGCTCGGTTACCAAGGAGCGCTCGGGGGCGGATCGATCGTCACGGCGTTTCGCCAATCTGCGACTCAGCGCGGCCTCGACCCGCCAAACCCGGATTCACCGCACGACAACGCGAGCGATGCGAACCAGTTCGTGCGCTACACGGTACCGGTCAATGGCGACTATCTCAACTTCACGCTCTCGCACGCCTACCAGACGTACCAGCTTCCCATCGACATTCTCGGCGGACAACCGGCGACGTCCGACGACAACGAGACCCAGGACGACCTCTTCACGGCTATCCAAAAACGTCATGCGATAGGCGATCGCGGTTCGCTGACCTACGGGCTCGGCCTGAAGCGGTCGCACATCCTCGACTTCGGCGATGCGCCGAACGACTGGACGTACGGTGAAGCGCTCCACCTTGCCGCGGGCGGCAGCCCGACGGACTGCGCGAACGCGCTCTCGATCCCGAACTTCTCGAACAGTACCTGCGCGTATTCGCTCGGCGGCGAGCGGACGGCGGTCGACGAGAAACTGAGCCTCGACGACTCGCTGGGCGACGGCGTCCACACGATCGGCTGGGGCGGCCTCTTCGACGCAGCGCAAATATCGAAGGTGTACGCGGTGACGCTCCAGCCCGGCAACTTCCTCGCGCCGATCTTCACGCCGTCGACGCCGAACGCACCATATGCGGTCGCTGACGATGCGCCGAACATCGGCCACACGGAGGCGCTCTACGTCCAAGACGCATGGCGGATGGGTCCCGCCTACGAGCTCGACTACGGCCTTCGCGGAGACGGGCTCCAGCTGCGCTCGAGCGAGTTCGATCGCGGCTTCTCGCAGGTCAGCCCGCGGATCAAGCTGACGCGCATCCTCGGGACCCGCTCGAGTGTCTACGTCTACTACGGCCGCTTCTTCACGCCGTTCTCGTTCGAGAACGTCTCGCCGAGTGTGGCTGCGCTCCTCAACCTGCCGCTCCAGCGCTCTGTCGCAGCCTTCGACCTCAAACCGCAGCGTGACTCCGACTACGAAATCGGCGGTCATGTGCCGCTCGGTGATGGCGATCTCGGACTGCGCGTCATGCAAAAGAACGCGCAGGACCTCATCGACGACACGCAGGTCGGCGTCACGCTCCTCCATCAGGACATAAATTACGCAGCGGGCCGCATCGCGACGCAGTCGGCGTACTACCAGCGCCCGCTCGCGACCGGCGGCCGCATCTACTTCTCGGTCAACCACACCTACTCGGTGAACAAAGGCTGCGAAACGCAGCTTCTCGCTCCGTGTTTCGGGGCGCCGGACGATTGGACGCCCGCCGACCACGAACAGCGTTGGGGCTCCACCACCGGCGCCCTCTTCGACGACAGGCGCGGCGGCTGGTTCGCACTCGACGGCGAGTACGGCAGTGGGCTTTCGTCTGCTGCGTGTCCGCCGACGACGCCGGGGTTCTGCAAATACACACCCCACACGACGTTCGACGTCGAGCGTGGCATCGCGGTCGGTCCGCAGGCGAAGCTGACGTTGCGCATCCGAAACCTGCTCGACGACGAGTATCAGATCACGTTCCAAAACGCGCAAGGCGACCACTGGTACGCACGGCGGTCCTTTGACGTCGAGTACTCGTTCGCAGGCCAGTGATAGGGAGGTAGATCGATCGTGGATTGGACCAACATCTACGCCCTCGCCGACAAGATCGGCGAAGTCGTGCACAAGGACTTCGGGGTCGCGCTGCTCGTCATGTTCGTGGGCGGCATCGTGAGCGCGATCAGCCCTTCCAGCGTTCCGCGCATGGTGGCCATCGTCAACTACGCGGGTCACGAAGCGAAGACGTTCTGGCGGGCCGTCCAGCTGTCGCTCGCTTTCGTCGCCGGGATCTGCATCGTCTATTGCGGCGTCGGCTTGCTCGCCGGGTCGTTCGGCCGGCTCCTCATGCTGACCGGCTTCCTCTACTACTTCACCGCGGCGTTGTGTTTTTTCATGGGACTCCAGCTCATCCGCCTCGTCGAGGTGAAGATACCGCTTCCGGAACTGCCCGTGCTCAGCCACGGGCTCGTCGGCGCCTTTCTGCTCGGGTTCGGCTTCGCGTTTCTCATCGCGCCCGACGCGACGCCGATCATGCTCGGAGCGCTCGCGGTGACGACATTCCGCGGCGAGCTCTGGAACGGCGCGCTGCTCATGCTCGCCTTCGGCGTCGGTCATGGCATACCGGTGTTCTTCGTCGGTTCGTTCGCGCCGTGGTACACCCGGAGCGCGGCGGTCCGCAAGTGGCACGTCGTCGCTGAGATGGCGGCAGGCTACGTCCTCGTCTTCCTCGCGCTCTTCTTCACGGTGATAGCATGAACGCGCGACCTTCCACCCACGAAGAGCGGCCGTACGTCATCAGGACGTACGACCGCTGGATCATCCTCGTCATCGTGCTCGTCGCGGGCTGGTTCCTCTTCCGGCCGATCTTCGCCGTCGTCACCGCCTATCGCGGCGTGACGTTCGAGGCGTCGCTCATCCCCGACACGGCGGAGCACTACTACAAGAAGGCGATCGCGATCGACCCCGCCGTGCCCGACGGCTGGATCCACCTCGGCGAGCTCTACTACTCCTTTAGCGAGCAGAACCAGGTGCGCTATCGACTCGCGGCGGCGACGTTCGCGGCCGGCACGAACGCCGCGCCCGACAATGCGCGGCTGCCCTTCGACCTCGGCCGCACCTACTTGATCAAGCTCCACGACGACAAGAAAGCGGAAGACGCGTTGCGCATCAGCGTTCAGCGCGATCCCACCAACGAGTTCGCTTGGGACTATCTCGCCTATGCGGCGCTCAAGAACGGCGATCGACCGTTCGCGCTCCAGTGCTGGCGCAAAGTGTTGGAGATCGATCCGGGCCACGAGTCCGCCCGGCGAGAGATTCAGCGATATGGCGGTTGATCGCTCACATCCCTTCGCTTGCTCCCTCGAGTCGACACGAAGGGTCGTTTAGCGCGCCGTATCCAGTATGACACCGATAGGAATCGTTGCTTGCCGTCGATGAGCGTATATTCGCCGAAACGCGAGAGCGTGTGGAGACCGAAGCGATAGGGCCCACCGGATTCCGCGTCGACGATTCTCGCGCTCTCCTCGACGAATTCCGTCGGGGTCAGCTTCAGCACACGGTTGACGATAACTCGGCCGCCGTACGTCTGCGAGCAATCCTGCGACGGCCGATAGAGAACGCCATCGACGACGAACGGCGTGCCGGCGCAGCGCGACGACCGGACGTCGATCTTCGCCGGGCTCGCCGCATGCGGATGCCACGGGCCGAACAGATCGTCAGCATACCAGATGCGCAGCTTGAAGTCCGCGCCGTCCGCGATGTCGCCGGCGAACATCCACCATTTGTCGCCGAAGCGCACGATGCTGCTGTCGACGCCGCCGACCCCCGCGACGAGCGTCGCCCGCTTTTCCCAACGGTCCGGGAACCTCACTGCTCGATAGATCGCGATCTCACCCGATGCGCTTGCCTCGGGAACGCAGTAGACGCCGCCTTCATGTTCGATGATGTACGGATACGAGAGATGGAACGGCAGCTCGAGCGACGGCTCGAGATCCGCACCCCATGTCGCGCCGTCGAACGACGCGGAATGGATCGTTCCGTCCGATCCGGGGAAAAGGCTTTCGCAAAGCACGATACGCCGTCCGTCGACGATCAGCCCGAACGGATCGGCAGCGAAACGCTGCACGTCGGCTTTCGGATACCACGCGACCTCCGGTAACGGTCCGTCTTTTGCGAACGACTCGATCCGCGCACGTGCGACGCCGATGTTCCAGCTGGACGAGAAGAACGAGCGACGCAAGAGCGCGGACGCGCCCGCTATCAATATCCGGACAAGAAACCCGATCGCGCCGTGAGGCCCGTGCGTCTGCTCGGTGTCGGCGAACAACGACTTCTCGTCGACGATGACCTCGCCGGCGTTCGAGCCGCCGGAACCTTGCAATGTCTCGCACGCATGCGCCGGCCACCGTGCGACTTCGTAGAGCAGCTCGTCGACGTGTCGGCCAAGCCTCGTCCGAGTGACGGCGAGGGCACCGCGTTTGAGAACTCGTTTCGCGACGCCGTGCGCGTCACACGAGACGAGAGCGGCACATGCGACCTCGCGCCCCGCCGCGAGATCACCCGCACCCGGCGGCGCCCCGGCGGGCGACGGTGCGAACGCGAATCGCCAAAAGCCGAGCGGGGCCGCTGAGAAGAACGAAGCGTCGACCGCGTCGCCGCCTGATTCGCCGAAGTCGAGGACAAAATCGATCGCGTTCTCGCCGAGGTCTTCGACCGACTTCAATAAGGGAAGATCGTGGAGCGCGCTGCCGGCGCGTGACTGTCGTATGGAGCGTGGCCGTGCGACCATCGTCGCGATAGACCAGAACGTCGACCGGACCCTGGACGAGGTCCGGACGCTCGCGACCAGGCCGACAGCTCGGGCCCCGACATCCGTGAGATGCCCGATGCAACGGACCTGCCAGTCGGCGAGCTCGCCCTCAGGCGCTGCGATCAGATAACGCACTGACGACATATGTAAGGCCCTTCGTCCGCTCAAGCCTTGTACTTGTGGTCACCTCGGTTCGGGCCGGCAGTCCCTACTGATTCGCACGTTGGTCATGTTAGGTTAATCACACATCTAACTCTCCCGAACGGTGCGAAATGAGTGACGAAATCATACGAGATGGAGCGCCGGCTATCCGCCATTTGCGTCGCAACACGCTCGCGATCTGCGGCGGCGGCAACGCCGGCCACGCCCTCGCCGTCATCGCTTCGAAACGCTTCAACGGCGACGTCGTGTGGCTCGTCAGCAGCGAGGAGAGAGCCGAGGTCCTCCGACGCGGCGTCTATTCTCCCGACGGCCTGCGCGCGACGGGCATCGTCGAGGGGCAAGCCGACAACATCCGTGCCATCTCGTCGGACCCGGTCCAGATCATCCCCGACGCGGACATCGTCTTGATCGCGGTTCCTGCGTTCGCACACGCGCCGATCCTCAAGCGCATCGCTCCCTATCTAAAGGAGACGGCGATCGTCGGCAGTCTGCCGACGCGCGGCGGCTTCGAGTTCGAAGCGACGAACATGGTGAAGGGGATCGAACCGTTCGGTCGCCGCGCGATCTTCGGCCTTCAGACGCTGCCGTGGTCCACGCGTATCGTCGAACCGGGTAAGATCGTCAATTTTGGCACGCTCAAAGCGACCGTCCTCATGGCGGCGCTGCCGCAGCGTCGTGCCGCCGATATCGGCGCGCAGATGAGCGACCTCATCGGCACGAACATCGTGGCGACCGAGAACTTCCTCAACATGACGCTCGGCAATCCCGGGCAAGTCGTCCATCCCGGCATCCTCTACGGCTTCTTCTCGACCTGGGCCGGCGAGCGCTATACCGAGGACACGATCCCGCACTTCTATAGAGATGCAAGCGACGAGACCGGCCGCGTCGTCGAACACTTGTCCGATGAGATCCTCGCCGTCGCAAAGCGCATCGAAGCCCGCAGCTCGGGCGTGCTCGATCTATCGGGCGTCAACTCGATCCACGACTGGCTCAAAGCATCGTATCCGACGCAGACGACCGACACGAGCACGGTCGCGACCTGTTTTCGCACCGGACCTCTCCAACACCGCAAGGCGCCGATGCACGAAGCCGCTCCCGGCTTGTACGAACCGAAATTCGCATACCGCTATCTCACGGAAGACGTGCCGTATGGGCTCGCGGTCGTCAAAGCGATCGCCGAGGTCACCGAAGTCGAAACGCCCGCCATCGATGCGGTCATCCTCTGGGCGCAAGAGAAGCTCGGCAAGCAGTACATGATCGGCGGGAAGCTCAACGGGCGCGATGCTCGCGAGTTGCCCACGCCGCACCACGCGGGCATCAAGACGCTGACGCACCTCATCGATTGGTACGCTGCGGGGGATGTCGCGCCGACGGGCAACTATGCGTAACGACGTCCCCGTCGTCATCATGAAAGATGAGGGCGGACACGGCGCCCTGGCCGTCGCACGGACGCTCGGCCGGCTCGGGGTCAAGATGTACCTCGTCACCGAGAAGGGGCCGAAGTCGGTCCTGAAGTCGCGCTACTGGACGAAGACGTTCACCTGGGATTTCAAGTCCCCGCGCGAGTGGTCCGTACGCTTCATGCTCGAGATCAGCCGCACGATCGGCACGAAGCCGATCCTCCTTGCGATCGCCGATTCGAGCGCTCTCTTCATCGACGAGAACGCCGAAGCTCTCGCCGATGCCTTCATCCTCCCCAAACCGGCGCCGGGCGCGATGAAGACGCTGACCAACAAGTGGGATATGGCCGCAGCGGCGCGCACGTACGGAATACCCGCTCCACAAGCGGCATATCCGGCTTCGCGCGACGAGGTCATGAAGTATCTCGAGACGGCCAAGTTCCCGATCGTCATGAAGGGCGTCGATCAGCTCCTTCCGCAGGCGAAGTGGAAGTAGATCGTCCTCAACCTCCACGAATTGCTCGCGAGATTCGACGAAGCGTCCGCGAACGGCCCAGCCAATCTCATGCTTCAAGAGTATATCCCCGGCGGCGACGACAGCGTGTGGATGTGCAACGCGTACTTCGGCGAGGGCTCCAAATGCCGGGCCATCTTTTCCGGCAGAAAATTGCGGCAGACGCCGCCTCACGCGGGCATAGCGACGCTCGCCGTATGCGAGCACAACGAACAAGTGGAAGTGCAGACGCGCCGCTTCATGCAAGCGGTCGGCTACGAGGGCCTCGTCGGCATCGGCTATCGCTATGATGCGCGCGACGGCCAGTACAAGGTGCTCGACGTCAACCCGCGGATCAGCGGCGTCTTCCGCCTGTTCAAGTCGACGAACGACCTGGATGTCGTCCGCATCGGTTATCTCGATCTGACCGGCCAACCGGTACCGGCGACGTCGCTCGCCGCCGGACGCAAGTGGATGCTCGAGGAAGACTGGTTCACCGCGATCAGCTACGCGCAAGCGGGTGAACTTTCGCTGAGGCGATGGCTCGCGTCCGTTCGCGGGGTCGACGAGATGCACTGGTTCGCGTTCGACGACATCGCCCCGTTCATCGCATGGTTCGGCGTAAGACTTTGGGCGAACATCCGCGGCGCCGCGGAGCGCCGCTACAGATCGCTCGCACGCGGCTTCGTATCGCTGTTCAGACTGCGCGCCCTCGTGCCCCGGAGATCCTCACCTTGAGAGCCCGAGCGTTGAACGCGCCGTTAAGCGTGCCGATGAAAGCGCGGACGTACGTCCCCGTCATCGGCTTCAGGAACTTCGCACCGCGCACGCCCGCGCTGCTCAATGGCGGCCCGCTGCGATTCGCGTGGGTGAACCAGGCGAGCATGTGGCCATTCCACATGCCGAATGCGGGGGCGATCTACCAGCACGGCGGCGGCCCGTTCGTGCCGCCGCGCATCATGGCCGCGTGCCGCTTGCTCGATCGACCGATCATCAAGCATTGGCTCGGCTCCGACGTGATGCGCGCGAATGATCCGCTCGTCCAAGCCCAAAATGCGACCGGTCAGATCGTGCACTGGGCGAATTCACCGTGGCTGGCCGCCGAACTCGCGCGAGCCGGAATCGCCGCGCAGACGGTGTCGAATCTCGGGACCGACGGCACGATGCTGCCGCTGCCGCCCGGCCCGCTCACCGTCCTGACGTTCTTACCGAGCTTCGAATTCTACGGGGGTCACGACGTGCTCGCCCTCGCGCGGGCGTTGCCGGACATCCGGTTCCTCGTCGTCGCCAACGGCGGCCGGGAACTGCCGCACGAGCCGAACGTCGAATATCTCGGCTACCGCGACGACATGCGC
>Ga0307469_10000710_pt1 | contig 12136 bp, 9 predicted proteins | sample atmos_gasesAM2C__FD_203084 | JGI IMG/M metagenome (GOLD analysis project Ga0307469, IMG submission 203084) | Hardwood forest soil microbial communities from Morgan-Monroe State Forest, Indiana, United States - atmos_gasesAM2C_515 | ecosystem: Environmental > Terrestrial > Soil > Temperate forest...
GCCAGATTCCAGCTTGCCCCGGATTCGAGGATGGCAACCGTGGAGCGCGCTTCCCCGCGGCAAATCGGTGCCAGATATTTCTTCTTCTGCTCGGATCTTCCGACAGCGTCGATCGCGGCGCCCGCAAGCACTACGGTGGAAAAAAACGGGCCGGGCAGGAGTGCGCGGCCGGCTTCTTCCATCAGGAGAATAAGTTCGACTTTGCCCAGCCCTACGCCACCGTATTCTTCGGGGAAAATGATCCCGGTGTAGCCCTGTTCGGCCAACTTGGCCCACAGCGCGGCGTCGTAACCAGTATTCGTTTCCATCAATCGTCGCACTTCGGCGATTGGACATTCGCCGGCAAAGAATTTACGGGCGCTGTCTTTCAGAATTTCCTGACTCTCGCTCAATCCAAATTGCATCGCGTTTTCCTCTCGCGTTTGGGGCGCTCAGTAGCTTCTGGGCAGGCCAAGCACGAAATGTCCAATGATGTTGCGCTGAATCTCCGAAGTGCCTGCCTCGATGGTGTTGCCGCGCGAGCGCAGATAGCCGTAAGACCAGATGCCTTTGTCGACGGCGTGGCTGTCGGCGGCTTCGAGCTGTCCGTAGGGACCGAGCAGTTCCTGCGCGATTTGCTGGAACCGTTGGTTCAGCTCGCTCCAGAAGATCTTTTGAATCGAGCCTTCGGGCCCAGGGACTCCGGTGGCGCTGATGCGGCTGAAGGCGCGCATCTGGTTCAGGCGCATGATTTCAATTTCCGCGTAACATTGCGCAAGCTTCTGGCGCGTAAGCGGGTCTTGGGCGGCGGGGCGTCCGTTTTTGTGAATGGTGCGGGAAAGATCGATGAGCCGGTCCATGTTGCGCTTATAGATGATCTGGAGACCCGCGCCGAAGGTGCCGCGCTCGTGCATCAGCGTGCCGATGGCCACGTCCCAGCCGTGATTCACTTTGCCAACGACATTTTCCACCGGCACGCGCACATCGCGGAAAAATAGTTCGTTGAATTCGGTTTCACCGGTCATTTGGCGCAGGGGACGAACTTCCACGCCCGGCGTCTTCATGTTCACCAATAAAACGGTGAGGCCCTTGTGCTTGGGCGCGGCAGGATCCGTCCGCACCACCAATTCGCACCAATCGCCGATCCAGCCATAACTGGTCCAAACTTTTTGGCCGTTTACGACGTAGTGGTTGCCATCCAGTCGCGCTTCCATTTGCAGATTCGCCAGATCGGAGCCGGCGTTTGGTTCGGAGAATCCCTGGCACCAGATCTCCTCGGCGCTCAGAATTTTTCGTAAGTAGCGTTTCTTCTGCTCTTCGGTGCCGAAGGCAATGATCGTTGGGCCAATGAGGCCGAGTCCCAGGACGTTGGCCATTGGCGGCGCTCCAGCCAGGGCCATTTCCTGCCAGAAGATGACCTGCTGCATCAAGCTTGCGCCGCGTCCTCCGCATTCCTTGGGCCAGGAAATGCCCGCCCAGCCGCCTTCGTAGAGTTTGCGTTGCCAGGCGCGTAGATATTCGAACCGGACATCGAGTGAATCTTCGCGGCGCTCGTCCCAGTCCTTCGGGACGTTGACATTAAGCCAGCCGCGAAATTCATCGCGAAATTTCGTTTCCTCGGCAGAAAGATTCAAATCCATTTTCAGACTCCTGCCCCTCGTTGAGACTTTCGAATCATTCTGGCTTGCGCGTCGCGAATTCCGGCCGGATGGTATCCTGGCCAGCCCAATATTTCTTCCGCAGATCCCGCTTAAGAATTTTCCCCGTGCCCGTCTTGGGCAGACTGTCCAGAAATTCGACGGACCGTGGGACTTTATAATGAGCGATGCGCGAACGGCAGAATTCGAGAAGTTCCTGCTCCGTCGCTGTCATTCCGGGCTTCAAGACGACCAGCGCCTTCGGCACTTCTCCCCACTTTTCATCAGGAACGGGAATAACCGCCACTTCGTAGACGCTGGGGTGCGCCAGGAGGGTTTTTTCGAGATCGAGCGAAGAAATATTTTCTCCGCCGCTGACGATAATCTCTTTCTTTCGATCGACGATCAAAAGATAATCGTCATCATTGATGGTGGCCATGTCGCCGGTGTGGAACCAGCCGCCGCGGATGGCTTCCGCAGTCGCTTCGGGCTGTTTCCAATACCCCAGCATGACGCCGTCGCCTCGGGCGACAATTTCTCCGATCGTCTTTCCGTCGTGAGGAACGTCGTGGTCGTTGGCATCCACCACCCTCAGCTCCGCTCCAGGGATGGCGTAACCTGTCCGGGCTTGATTGATGTATTTTTGTTCGCCCTCCCACTGGAGCCCGACCTTCATTTTGGAAAGAGAAAGAGTCGGCGAGGTTTCCGTAAGGCCGTAGCCAGAGCGGCACGAGCCGCCCAGCTTTTCTTCGACTTCGCGCACGAGCGTTGGCGATGACGCCGCGCCGCCGATGTTAATCGTTTCCAGGCTGCTCAAGTCATGCTTCACCCGTTCGGGAGAATTGACCAATGCCGTGGCCATGGCGGGCACCAGGCACATGGATTGCACTCGTTCCTGCTCGATCAAGCGGAAAATTTGGGGGACGTCGAACCGCCTGACCATCACGTGCTTCCCACCGACAAGAGCCAGATAGTGGGCTGCACCCCAACCGTTCGCGTGGAACAAAGGAATAGTGTGGATCTGGACGGCGTCCCGGGTAGCGTCGAAGGTCAGGCAAGTATTCAAAGCGTGCAGATAAATGTTCCGGTGACTGAGCATTACGCCTTTGGGCTCCGCACTGGTGCCGCTGGTGTAAAAAAGCTCAGCGACGGCGTTCTCATCGATTTCCATGATATTTGCGCGGTAAGGTATTGCGCCGGCAAGGAGCTCTTCATAGTTCTGGCGGGACAACCAACTTGCCTCGGGCGGCCCATTAAGGGAATAGAACGCTTCCACACCGGGAACACTCTGGCGAAATGCTTCGGCAAGGCCGACAAATTCTCTCTCGAGAAATAACACTTTTGCGCCGGAATCGTTCAGGATGTAGGCGAGTTCTGATGGCGCCAAGCGAATATTCAAAGGAAGGAGAACGGCTCCGGCATCGAGAACGCCGTAATAGGCTTCGAGAAGCCGATGGCAGTTCAAACTAAGAAAGGCGACGCGGTCTCCAGATGTCACACCAGCCTGGCGCAATGCGCCCGCGAGACGGGCCGAGCGGTCCGCAAATTGCGCGTACGTGAATCTATCCTCACCGCAAACGATGGCTGTCCGGTAGGGATACTGCTGCTCGGCATAACGCAGGCAGCGAAGTGGTGTGAGTGGAATGTTCATGGTTCGAAGTCCCGGTCAGGCCGATTGACCTCCGTCAACGACGAGCACGTGGCCCGTGACGTAATCGGAAGCGTCCGATGCCAGAAACACTGCAGCGCCTTTTAGATCGCTTTCATTCCCGAAGCGGCGTAACGGGATCGACCGCAAGAACGTATCTTTATTTCTTTCGATCAAAACCTGCGACATGTTGGTGGGAAACCAGCCGGGCGCGATGGAATTCACCTGGATATTGTGAATCCCCCATTTGCAGGCCAGGTCCTTTGTAAAAATGATCACGCCGCCTTTGCTGGCGTGATATCCGATGGCCTGAAATTCCGGTGGGGCGCCCCCGAGGCCGGCAACGGAAGCGATGTTGATGATTTTCCCGCGACGCTGGCTGATCATGATTTTGCCGACAGCTTGGGAGAACAAAAATGTTCCCGTCAAATTCGTTTCGATGACTTTGTTCCACTGTTCGAGGCGCATCTCTTCCACCGGGGCGCCCCAGGATGTGCCGGCGTTGTTGATGAGAATATCGATGCGGCCGAAATTCGCCATAGTGGCATCCACAACCTGCTGAATCTCCGCCGGGTTTTTCACGTCGCAGCCAAGAGCAAGAGTTTTGACGCCAAGCTTTTGCAGCTCTTCGGCGGCCTTCTCGCAGCGCTCTTTCTTACGCGCACATAAGACAATATTTGCGCCCATCTCCGCCAGGGCTTCCGCCATCTGGCGGCCCAGCCCGATGGATCCGCCCGTGACGATGGCCACTCGTCCGCTCAGCTCAAATAGTTGTTTGACATGCATCGCCCCAAAAACTCCCCTAGACTCGCTGGTTTCTCAATCTGGTGTCAGCACGATCCGTCCAGAGATTCGACCGTGACGCAATTCTTCCAATACCTCGTTCGCCTGGCCCAGCGGTCGACAGGCTACCTGGCAGCGCACTTTGCCCGCCGCCGCCATCGCAAGAACTTCTTCCAAATCCTTGCGCGTGCCGACAGCAGTGGCGTGGATGTGGACTTCTTTCGCGGCCATCATTATAGGCGGGAAACCCACGTCTTCCGCAGGCAAGCCAACGACAAGAAGAGTTCCTGAGGGCCTCAGGCCATAAAATGCCATTCCGTACGTCGCTTTCGCGGCGGACGTCACGATGGCAACGTGAACTCCGCCCATCGATCGCAACTGCTTCACCGCGTCGGAGGATGCCGCATTTAAAGTGGTGAATGCCCCGAGCGACTTCGCGAGCGCCAGTTTTTCTTCGGAAATATCGATGGCCGTGACGTCTGCTCCAAGACTTCGGCCGATTTGAATAGCGAGGTGTCCCAGCCCGCCAACACCGAAGACTGCGAGGCGCTGACCAGACAAGATTCTGGATTGTTTCAGGGCACGATACACGGTAACGCCGGCACAGAAAAGAGGAGCGACTTCCTGGGAAGAAAGATTTGGGGGGATTTTCGTGGCGTGGCTCGCCGGAGCTTTTACAAATTCGGCATACCCGCCGTCCACGGTGGCGCCGGTGATCATCTGCTTGCTGCAGAGATTTTCGTTTCCCTCCTGGCAAAATTCGCACTCCCCACAGGTCCAGTGAATCCACGGCACGCCGACGCGGTCACCCACCTGCGAATTTTGTACGGCCGCGCCCTTCTCCACGACGCGGCCTGCTATCTCATGCCCCAGGATGAGCGGCTTCTTCACGATGCCGTCAAATTGCTTCCAGTCCCCATCGGCCAAATGGAGATCGGAATGGCAGACTCCACAAGCTTCCACCTTGATGAGGACGTCGGTAGGGCCGGGCACGGGCCGTGCGACTTCCTCGATCGCGAGAGGCTTCTTGAATTCGTGCAAGACGGCGGCTTTCATCCACTTTTCCTAATGGGCGAGTAGGCAATCAAGCCGTAAATTGCGAGAGAGACTTTAACATAATAGTGACTATCATTGTCTCGCGAGCGGTCGCCGTCGAGACCGTGGCGACCCGCGGCAGTTAGAGGAGGCGAAAGCGATCTACGCACAAGCTAGATCTCGTAATCCGCATTCCCGCGAAAAATAAAACAATTGACATGCAGCCAACCGGCAACAGTATAGTGACCGCTATTGTAGAGATGAATCCGCCGAGCGCAGGGCCACCCATGGAACGGCCAACAAGAGAACGCTTAGGGATGCACACTAACTCGCGGGGTCAGAGTAATTCATCGCGAGCTCCGCTCCGATGAATCCCGAGCAGCGTTACGAAAAAACTCTGATCGCGATCCTCTTTTTCTCCTGGGGCACTGTTTTTCTCGACCGCATGTCCCAATTTTACCTGGCCCCGTACATTATTCCGGAATTTCATCTCACCCATCAGCAAGTGGGCACGCTGGCGTCGGCGTTGGCCATCGCGTGGGCACTCTCCACACTGTTCTTCGGCGCGCTGTCCGACCGATTCGGCCGCCTGCGCATCCTCATTCCGGCCATGTTTGCGTTCTCGCTCTTATCGTGGCTCTCGGGGATCGTGCATAGCTATCATCAACTGCTTCTGGTTCGCGCACTGATGGGCGTCGCGGAAGGTCCGACGTGGAGCGTCATCACCGCCTTGATCGAAGAATCTTCGCCTGCATCTCGCCGTGGCCGTAATGTCGGCCTGGTAGTCAGCGCGGCGGCGCTCGTGGGCCTCGCGGCCGCTCCCGTCCTCACGACGCAGGTGGCCGCGCGTTGGGGCTGGCGGCCCGCCTTTTTTGTCGCCGGCGTGCCGGGAATCGTGATGGCGCTGCTGATGTGGAAGTTCGTCCACGAGCCGCAGGCAAGATCGGACGAAGCGTCCGTTCATGTTCCGGCCCGGACTTCCGATTATTTTTCTCTGCTGTGCTATCGAAATCTGTGGCTTTGCTGTATCGGCTCCGGCAGCTTCATGACTTGGCTCTTTCTGCAAAACGTTTTCGCACCGCTTTACATCACCCAGGTAGCGCATCAGTCACCGACGACAGCAGGATTCCTTTTGGGTGCCACGGGCCTAGGCAGTTTCTTCCTGGGCTTTCTGCTTCCATCGCTCTCCGATCGAGTCGGGCGCAAACCGGCGATATTGCTGATGGCGGTGATGTCCGTTTGCGTGCCCCTGGCTCTGCTCTGCCCGTTTCTCTACACCGTGCCATGGCTCCTTGCGGCTATCTTGTTCCTGGCAAATGCGGGACAGGCTATTGCCGCGGTTGTCCTGGTATTAGTGCCGAGCGAAAGCGTTCCCCCTCGCTTCGCCGCGACGTCCATTGGCCTGGTCACCCTGGTGGGTGAACTCACGGGCGCGACTCTTGCTCCTGCTCTAGGCGGTCATTTGGCGGAGAAATTCGGCCTGGCGATTCCGTTGTGGATGGCTGCCGGGGGATCAGCGCTACTTTTTCTCGTGGGATTATTCCTGAAACAATCGCCGCGGGAGAAAAGCGAGCAAATTTCAATTGCTTAGCGCCCTAATTAGGTCCGGCTTAGCGTCGAACTTCGATCGCTACTCGCCATAAGGAACCCAAATATTTTTCACCTGCGTGGCATGCTCGAGATACCACGCGCCCTCTCCTTGTTCGGCTTTAAACCAGTCGATGGCACGCCCTTCGTTGGTGAAGACCTGTTTCAAGTTGCCGATGGAGAGCGACTTTGCCGCCGCGCCGCTCGCTTCGTCGCGGAAGCACCACAGGGCATCCACATCGTCGTGGTCCGCGAGCACTTTCAGCAATTCCGCAGGGCGGCCGGGAACAATATTGATCGCCCCGCCGGGGACATCGCTGGTCTCGAAGACCTGGTATAGATCACCTGTAATGAGCGGGTAGGCCTCCGAAGGAATCGCGATGACCGTATTTCCGAGCGCCACCGCAGGCATGACGAGCGACAAGAATCCAAGCAAGGGAACCTCCGCCGGGCAAACGATTCCTATTGTTCCGATCGGCTCGCGCATGGCCAGCGCCACATTGCGGAATGGCGGATTGTGAACCGCGCCGTCAAACTTGTCCGCCCAGGCGGCATAAGAAAAAATCCGCTCAATGCCAAGGCGCACTTCTGCTTCCGCCTGTTTCTGGCCTACTACCTCAGCAAGTCGCGCTGCCATCTCGTCGCCGCGCTGCGCCAGGTTTTCTGCGACGTAGTACAGCACCTGTGCCCGGTTGTGAGCGGTCGCCTTGGCCCAGGATTCCGACTTGCGCGCCGCCTCGACAGCGTTGCGAATATCCTTGCGATTGCCGAGCGGCGATTCGCCGAGCAGGCGTCCATCCGCACCGCGCACTTCGATGCTGTAGCCGGAATCCGGTCTGGCTTGTTTGCCGCCGATGTATAGCTTTACCGTGCGGTCAATCGGTGGAGTTGAAACATCCACTCGCTCCTCGAGCGGCTGATCGATGGCCAGTGGCACGGGCCGCACTGGCGGCGCTTCCTTGAACCACACCGGCTCCAGGTATTCGAGCAGCCCTTCCCTGCCGCCTTCGCGGCCAAAACCACTCTCCCGATAGCCTCCGAAACCGCACGCGGCGTCAAAAAGATTCGTGCTATTCACCCACACCACGCCTGCCTTAAGTTGCGCGGCCACGTGGAGAGCGACGTTGAGGCTTTCGCTCCAAACGCTGGCCGCCAGGCCGTAGACGGTATTGTTGGCGAGCTCGACTGCTTCGCGCGGCGTGCGAAACGTCATCGCGGCGAGAACGGGGCCAAAAATTTCCTGCTGCGCAACGACCGACGTGGGATGCACGTTACTCAGCAAGGTGGGAGGAAAATAAAGACCACGCGAAGGCATGCGCAAAGCCGGCTGCCAACAAGTCGCGCCTTCCGCCACTCCTTGATCGACGAGCCGCTGAATGCGTTCCAATTGCACGCGAGCGATGATCGCGCCGAGATCGATGGCTTTGTCGAGCGGAGGGCCGATGCGCAAGGTATTCATGCGCGCTTGGATTTTGGCGATCAACGTGTCCGCAACGCTTTCCTGCATCAGCAGGCGCGAGCCCGCGCAACAGACCTGGCCCTGATTGAACCAGATTCCGTCGACCAATCCCTCCACCGCGCTGTCGAGGTCCGCGTCCTCGAAAATTATGAACGGAGATTTTCCGCCGAGTTCAAGCGAAAGCTTTTTGGGGCTCTCCGCCGTGGCTTTGCGGATGGCACGACCAACTTCGGTTGAGCCGGTGAAGGCAATCTTGTCGACATCCGCGTGCCTGACCAGCGCCTCCCCGGTCGATCCGTCCCCCGTTACGATGTTCACGACTCCCGCGGGCAGGCCGATCTCCCTGGTAATTTCGGCGAACGCCAGCGCCGTCAGTGGCGTGTACTCGGCGGGTTTAAGCACAACCGTGTTTCCCGTCGCGAGCGCGGGCGCGATCTTCCACGCGAGCATCAGCAGAGGGAAATTCCACGGAATGATTTGTCCGACAACGCCACAAGCCGTGTGGGCGGGAAATTCCTGCTTCAGGAGCTGCGCCCAGCCGGCGTGGTGATAGAAGTGCCGGCTGACCAGGGGAATGTCGATGTCGCGGCTCTCACGAATCGGCTTTCCATTGTCCAGCGTCTCGAGAACGGCGAGGCGTCGCGAATGTTTTTGGATTTGGCGCGCTAGGGCATAAAGGTACCGGGCCCGCGCATGCGGCGAGAGCGATTGCCAGACCGGAAGCGCCGCTCGCGCGGCCTTCACCGCCGCATCCACGTCCGCCGCGGATCCCTGCGCGACACGCGCGAGAACATCTCCTGTAGAGGGATCCGTAGTTTCGAAAAACTGTCCGGCAGCAGGCGGCTGCCAGCCGCCATTGATGAAATGTCCGAAGCGCCGGCTATGAGCCTCCAGCCAGACAAGCGCCTCGCGCGGATCCTCCGGGGCGGGACCGTATTCCATGCTCGCGAATTTTTCGGCGATGCTCATCCTATGGCGCTCGATCCTGCCGTCATTATCGGTAAGCCTTTCACGCTAAGCAATCGGATGACGGTACTCGCCCGAGTATCTCCCCGTGGCCTGATGTTCGAGTTGCCGTTCGATGTCCGCCAACATTCCACTGGCTCCAAAGCGGAAAAGTTCCGCGTTCAACCAGGACTGTCCGAGCTCTTCCTTCATCAACGACAGCCATTCGAGCGATTGTTTCGCAGTGCGAATACCGCCCGCGGGCTTGAAGCCTACAGCCATGCCCGTTTCTTGGGCGTATTCGCGGATGGCGCGAGTCATCACGAGACCCACAGGCAGCGTGGCATTGACTGTTTCCTTGCCCGTCGACGTTTTGATGAAGTCGGCGCCGGCCATCATGGCAACGACGCTGGCTCGCGCCACATTGCGCAGCGTCAGCAGGTCACCCGTGCCAAGGATCACTTTCATGTGCGCGGGACCACAGGCGATCTTGAAGGTCGCCACTTCGTCGTAAAGAGCCTGCCATTTTCCCCCGAGAACATGGGCGCGCGTGATGACTACATCGATTTCGTGCGCTCCCGCCTCGACAGAACGCCGAATCTCCCCGACTCGTTCCTGGATGGGCGAGAGCCCCGCGGGAAAACCGGTGGAAACCGCGGCCACGCGAATCCCGCTACCCTCGAGGGCGCGGAGCGCTGTTTCGACGAAAGCGTGATACACACAGACAGCGGCGACCTTGATGCCGAGTTGATCGATGCCTAACTTCTTTTCCAGTTCCTGCTGAATGGGCTGCCTTGCCTTCGCGCACAATCGCCGCACGCGCTCCTCGGTGTCATCGCCAGAAAGGGTGGTGAGGTCCATGCAACTAACTGCGCGCAGCAGCCACGCCGCCTGCCACTCCTTCTTCACCGTTCGCCGTGTTACCAGAGTTTGTGCCCGGCGTTCAACCGCGCTGGTGTTGACGCGCACTTCTTCCACCCAATCGAGGTTGAGGCCTATTCCTCGATTGGCTTGTAATTGGCGGCCAGACAATGTGGCGAGAATCTTGTCGTCGCGAAAATCGCGAGTCGGCGCAGCCAGGGCGTGCTGGCTTTCTGTAATGACGTATCGTCCGCCGTTTTTTCCCGTCATCGCGCTACCTTACGCAGGGCCGCGAATACAAATGCCAAGGAGTTCCATCTTTCTCGAATGCTAACTCAGCAATTGTACGTTAGACGAGAGAACAGGAGAAGGATCGCCGACCCGCGGTCGGCTGGGCTCGACTCATCACTGAGGTTGCTGCGGAGCCGGCTTTGTGCCGCCCGGTTCGGAAGTGGAAGGCTGTGGATTGATGGGCGGATGTCCGGGCGGAAGATTTCCCGGTGCGGGTGCTTCTCCCGGATTCAAAACGTCACTGAAATTCGGCAAGCTGCCCGGGTGCACTCCCGGATTGTTGTGAGGATTCTGTCCCGGATCGGGATGCTGGATCATTCCGCCGGCAGCTTGTGATTTCAAAACCAGCCAAGCGCCATCGCGCTTCTCCAGGTTGTAGGAAACTTGCATGCCGGCTCCCGGTGGGGCGCCGGTTTTCGGACGGAATTCCACTTCGGCATGCGCCAGACTCCCGTTAATCGCAACGCTTCGTAGGTCCATATCCATGGCGTTAAGGTTCAGAGTCTTCAAGCCGGAGAGGTGCTGCATGATTGCGGCGCGAATGGCGTCGTTCTCGTTTTGCTTCCTCTTGCAAGCGCTGAAGGACAAAAGCGCCGCAAAGAATACGATAAACAGCGCCGCACGTTTCATTGGCAAGTCTTTTCCGATCGCATGGGCACGCCTATCTATACTCTATATCCCGAGGGGGCTGGACCAAAATCAAGTGTCTAGAAATGACTTTGCCTCCAGGAATGCGCGCTCTCGCCGCGACGGAACTGATAGGCATGATAATGCATCTTGTCACCGCTCATTGGAAGATACTTTTCCAGGTAAACCGTCTGGTAATATCTCATACTCTGTTGTAAATAAACGAGTTATATGAAAGTCCTCAATTGCAGATATCCTTGCCGAAACCAAAGAGCGTACGCGGCTAAAGTTTCACTTGGCGTTTTCACGGCGACCTGTAGTATAGTGCACTTAGCATTTCTTGTGCGACCGCTATGGCGACAAGCCTCAATTCCAAATCCCCTCTCCTCCGCAAGGAGGCTTTGGCTCCCGAAGCGGATTTCCTATCTGCGCTTGGCAAGCGCGTCCGCGAAATGCGAAATCGCAGAGGGATGACGCGAAAAGTGACCGCCAGAGATGCGGATGTGTCCGAGCGTCATCTTGCCCAGCTCGAATCGGGTGAAGGCAATGTCTCGATTGTGCTTCTGCGCCGGATAGCCAAAGCTCTGAATGTGTCGCTTGTAGAGCTTTTTGCTCCAACGGCAAAGGAGCCGGCTGAAAAGCAGATGATCTCACGGTTTCTGGAGCGCCTCCCCGCGCATCGTCTCGAAGACGTAGCATCGCGACTTCTGCGCGACTTCGGCCCCGAGGAAAAAGCGCGCCGGCAACGCATCGCTTTGATCGGCTTGCGGGGCGCCGGGAAGTCCACGCTGGGAGCCAAACTGGCTCATGAGATGAATACCCCTTTCGTGGAATTGGACCGGGAAATCGAGAAAGATACCGGAATGCCGCTGGCGGAAATTTTTTCGCTGTACGGCCAATCCGGCTATCGCGCAATAGAAAAACGCACGCTGGAGCGTGTGCTCCAGGAATATGATCGTGCGGTGCTATCGGTCGGGGGAGGTGTGGTTTCGGAAAAAGAGACGTACGATTATCTTCTCTCACGCTGTTACACAGCGTGGATCAAGGCACGGCCAGAGGAGCACATGTCCCGCGTGATGGAGCAAGGGGACTTTCGCGCAATGGCGGGGAACCCGAAAGCCATGGAAGATCTCCGGGGAATTCTTCAGGCCCGAGAACCGCTCTATCGAAAGGCAGATCTTTGCGTCGACACTTCGAGGATTTCGGTGGAAGAAAGCTTTGCCAAATTGAAGACAGCCTTGCAGGCTGAGAATCATTAGGAGGGCGCCGTGGACGCCGTTGCAG
>Ga0307469_10000711_pt1 | contig 12131 bp, 12 predicted proteins | sample atmos_gasesAM2C__FD_203084 | JGI IMG/M metagenome (GOLD analysis project Ga0307469, IMG submission 203084) | Hardwood forest soil microbial communities from Morgan-Monroe State Forest, Indiana, United States - atmos_gasesAM2C_515 | ecosystem: Environmental > Terrestrial > Soil > Temperate...
CCGGTTTCAAAGCCGCAGCGGCCGGAATCGCTCGGCGCGAGGGCTATTCGATGCAGCGCGCGAAGGGAATCCTCGCCGCCGCGACGCGCAGGGCCTCGCCGGCCGCTAAACGCGCGAATCCCCGCTTGAAACGGGTGAAAGGATGAAACGCATTCTCGTCACCGGCAGCCGCGGCTTCATCGGCCGCGCCGTGAGTACCGAAATCGCCGCGCGCGGCATGGCGCCGATCCCTTTCGATCACCCGCTGGATGTGCGAAACCGGAAAATGCTCGCTTCGATCGAGGAGATCGATGGCGTGATCAATCTCGCGGGGATCCTGGGCACCGCCGAGACGATCGGCGCGGAGTACGAGGCCGCCGAAGTAAACATCCTGGGCGGTATGAACGTGCTCGACACTTTCACGAGCGTGCCGATCGTGCAGATCGCGACCGGCCATGAGGGCCAGCCCAATCCTTACGCCATCACCAAGCGCTGCATTACGCAGCTCGCGCTATCGCGGGCGCGCTGGACGGGGCAGAAAGTGACCGTCGTGCGCGCCTATCACGTCTATGGGCCCGGGCAGAAGATGTGCGCGCCGCACGGCAACTCGAAAGTGCGAAAAATCGTGCCGTCCTTCGTCGCGCGTGCTCTCACCGGCATGCCGATCCAGATCAACGGCGACGGCCTGCAGAAAGTGGATCTCGTTTACGTGCGCGACGTGGCGAAACTCCTCGTCGACGCTCTCGATGGGCCCTACGGGCACGTCGTCCACGCCGGAACGGGTCTTGCGAGCACGGTGCTCGGCGCCGCCTTGGAAGTGATCCGCCACGTTCCGGGCACGAAATCCACGATCGAGCATCTTCCGCCGCGCGAGGGCGAGCCGGAGGGCGCCGTGGTGGTCGCCTCCGAGCCGCTCTGTGCGAACCACTGGCCGTATCGGCTCGATGAGACGGTCGATTGGTACCGTAAAAAGCTGAAAATCGCGGCGCCGGAGACTAGTGAAGCGTGGTCGGCGGCCGAAACGCTGATCGGCAAGAGCGCCGCGGCGTGAGCGACCAGATCAGCGTCGTTTTCCCGTATAGCGACGTATCGCGCGACGATGAGGCGCGAGCTCGCGAGTGGAAAGTAGCGCTGATGATGATCGCGTCGGTGCGCCTGGCCATGCCCAAAGCGCGGATCGTGCAACTCACCGACGACGGATTCACCGCTGGCCTGCCCGTCGACCACATTCACCGCCGGAAATTCGATTCGCCGAATTGGGTGCCGTGGATGTACGCCGGACTCGCGCAATTCGGCGGAAAAGTGCTGTTTCTAGACTCCGATGTGATCGTGCAGCGCGATCTCGCGCCGATGTTCATGACCGGCGCCGATGTCACGCTCACGAGTCGCGGCCCGAAAACGGTCGAAGGGCGCCAGATGCCGTTCCTGATCGGCGTCGTAGCGACGAAAACGCCGGAATTCTGGCTCGAGGCATCGCGCCGCGTCGCGGCGATGGAAGATCGCGATGATCGCGACTGGTGGGGATCGCAGGTCGTGCTTTTCGACATGTGGATGGATCAGAAGCACGGCTCCCTGCCCTGGAAAATCGCCGCGGTGGACGCCTCGATCCACAACTACGTGCCGCAGCACGAGAACGATGCGCCGAAAGACAAGTGGGTGTTGCACTACAAGGGTCCGAAGCGCAAGCCATGGATGCTGAAGAAATGGTCGCATCTCATGAGCGAAAAGGTGGCCGCATGACCGAGATCGTGCGGCTTTTCTGCGGGTTCGACCAACGGGAGGCGGCGGGCTGGCACGTTTTCGCGCAGTCCGTGATCGAGAAATCCTCGATTCCGGTGGCGATCGTGCCGATTTCGATGGACGCGCAGCGAGACGGCACGAATGCCTTCACCTACAGCCGATTCCTGATTCCGTACCTCTGCGATTTCCAGGGCTGGGCGCTGTGGGCCGATGGCTCAGATATGCTCGCCAACGCTGACATCGCGGAACTATGGGCCTACCGGCAGGGCTGGTACGCGGTGCAGGTCGCGAAGCACGATTACAAGACGAAGCACCGCGCGAAATACGTCGGTACGGAGATGGAAGCGCCGAACGCGGACTATCCGCGCAAGAACTGGTCGAGCGTGATCCTGTGGGATTGCGGGCACTACATGAACCGCGTGCTCACGCCGGAATTCGTGCAGGACCGCGACGGTTCATTCCTGCACCGCTTCGGCTGGCTGCCTGATGATCGCATCGGCGAGCTGCCGAAAGAATGGAACTGGCTCCCCGGAGAACATGGCGCGAATCCGAAAGCGAAGCTATTTCACTTCACCGAAGGTCTGCCGAGCATCCATGCGTATCGCAATACGCCTCATGCGCAGGCTTGGCGCCTGTACGAGTCGCGCGCGCAGCAGAGTCCCGAGGAACGCATAGCCGAGATGTCGAGCGCCAGATGAACGAAGCCGAGCGCCTAGCCGATCTAAAGCGCTACGAGCAACTCAAGCTCGAGTCGCAGCTCAGCTTTTACAAGCCCTATCCGAAGCAGCTTGCGTTTCACGCCCTCGGCAAGACGAAGCGCGAGCGCATGCTGATGGCCGCGAACCGTTACGGCAAGACCATCTGCGCGGGCTCCGAAGTCGCTTTTCACCTGACGGGCTATTACCCAGACTGGTGGCCTGGCATTCGGCTCACGAAACCCGGTCGCTGGGGCATCGGCTCGAAAACCGCAGAGCTCACGCGAGACGGCGCACAGAAAATGCTGCTCGGCCCCTTCGGGCGCTTCGGCACCGGCACGATTCCGAAGGCGAACCTCATCGATTACAAGCTCGCCCGCGGCATCCCGGAGAGCGTTGACATCTTCCGCGTGCGCCACGCAAGCGGCGGCGTCGCGGAGGCGGTGCTCAAAGCCTACGCCGACGGTCGCGAAAAATGGCAGGCCGACGAGTGGCAGGGCGTGTGGCTAGATGAGGAATCCCCGGAGGATATCTACTCTGAGGCATCCGCGCGCACGGCCGTAACGTCCGGCCCGATCCTGAATACGCTTACGCCGCTTCTTGGCATGTCCAACGTCGTGCGGCGCTTCTACCCGGACCAAGGCCACCCGGACCGCGGCCTCGTGATGGCGACGCTCGACGAGGCGGAGCACTTCGACGCCGAATCGCGCCGCAAGACCATCGAAAGCTACCTGCCGCACGAGCGCGATGCCCGCGCACGGGGCATCCCGATGCTCGGCGAGGGCGCCGTGTATCAGGTGTCCGAGGAGATGATTTCCGAAGATCCGTTCGAGACGCCCGCTTACTGGCCGCAACTCATCGCGATGGACTTCGGCTGGCACGATCACCCGACGGCGGCGGTGAAAGCCGCCTGGGACCGCGATAACGACTGCGTGCATCTCACGGCCGTCTACAAGCAGTCGAAACAGCCGCTGGTGGTCTACGCTGCAGGCATCAAAGCGATGGGCGATCACCCGGTCGCGTGGCCGCACGACGGCCTGATGCACGATAAATCATCCGGCGAGCAGATCGCGCAACTTTATAAGCAGCAGGGCCTTCGCATGCTCTCGGAGCACGCGCAATTCCCCGACGATCGCAAGAACGGAACGGAAGCCGCGGTGTGGGATGCGCTCGCGCGCATGCAGACCGGGCGCCTGAAGGTCGCGCGGCATCTCTCGCAGTGGTTCGAGGAATTCCGCAGCTATCACCGCAAGGACGGGAAGGTGGTTGCGGAGTTCGACGATCTCATGAAGGCCACGCATTACCTGCTGATGATGCTGCGCTACGCCGTGGCCGGCGAGAGCGCGCCGCAGAAGAAGGACCGCTATGCTCGGAGGCGCGGCCGGTATTCGAGCACAACCTGGATGTCAGCCTAGGAGAAGAACATGAGCACGAGCAAGGGAAGCACGAGCAAAGGCAGCGTGACGAGCGCGCGCATCGGCAAGACGCATAAGCCGATGGGCGCCATGGGCGGCCGCGGCAGCGGCAACACGGCGCGCGATTCAGCGACGGCGACGGGCACGCCCGGTGGCGGCGGCACGCTGAAATACCGCAGCGGAGACGTGAAGCGCTCGACCGGCAGCTTCAAGAGCTATCGGTAAACCGTGGCTGAGTACGGCGCCACCGCCGGCACCGAGGCCGAGCCAGAGCCGGACCTCGAGGAGATCGATCGCGTCGCTAGGATCTATCGGCGCTGGCAGGACGCGCGCGATGGGCTGAATCAGTGGCGCTCTGAGGCGCGCGAGGATTACGATTTCGACGCCTGCCAGCAGTGGTCGGCGGATGATCTTGCGAAACTGGAGGAGCAGGAACGCCCCTCCACGACCTTTAACCGCGGCAGCGTGATCGTGGATGCGGTGTGCGGCCTGGAAGTCACGACGCGCCAGCAGGTCACCTATTTCCCGCGCGAGCAGGGCGACGTGCAGGTATCCGAGATCGAAACGGCGGCCGCGCAGTGGGTGAATGAGCAGACCCACGGCGAGGACGAGGAGTCCGAGGCGTTTCGCGATGCCACGATCTGCGGAATCGGTTGCACGGAAATGAGGATGGATTACGAGTCGGAGCCGGACGGCAAGATCGTGAAGGAGCGTCGTGACCCGCTCACGATGTTCTGGGACCCGGCCGCGCGCAAGAAATGCTTGGAGGACCGTCGCTACCAGTTTCACGCCGACTGGATGGATAACCGCGAGATCGATGCCAAGTGGCCCGGCAAAACGACGGTGATGACGCCGTGGGACCGCTTGGACGAAGGCCAGCGCCCGCAGAACGCGGACCTCCAGTTTCTCTACAAGGACACGGACGCCGACTTCGAGAAGCACAAGGATCAGTCGCTCGTCATCCACTACCAGTCCTACGAGCGCGAGCCGCTGTACCGCGTGCTCGATCCGCAGAGCGGACAGCTCGTCTCATTCGATGAGCCGAAGTTCAAGAAGATCCGCGCGGCCTACAAGGAGGCGACCGGCGAGGATCTGAAATTCGTGAAGCAGCTCCAGCGCGTCTACTACCGCGGCTTCTACTGCGGGCGCACGGAGCTCGAGTACGGCAAGTCTCCCTGTCAGGAAGGCTTCACGTTCAACTTCATCACCTTCAAGCGCGACCGCAACCGCCGGCAATGGTACGGCCTGTGGCGCGCGATGAAAGACCCGCAGCGCTGGGCGAACAAGTGGCTCTCGCAAATTCTGCACATCATCAACACGAACGCGAAGGGCGGAGCGTTTGTCGAGACGAACGCGCTCAAAGATCCGCGCAAGGCCGAGGAGCAGTGGGCCTCCTCGAATCCGCTCATCGAAGTGAACGAGGGCGGCATCCAGAAGATCAAGGAGCGCCAGCCGGCGAACACGCCGACGGGCCTCGACAAGCTGATGACCTTCGCCTTCGAGAGCATGCCGTTCGTGTCCGGCGTGAACCTCGAAGCCCTCGGCCTGGCGAATCGCGAGCAGGCCGGCGTGCTGGAGGCGCAGCGCCGCAAATCCGCCTATGGCATCCTCGCGCCGCTATTCGACGCGCTGCGGCTTTACCGCAAGCAGCAGGGGAAGATGCTGCTGTATTTCATCCGCGAATATATCTCCGATGGGCGGCTCATCAAGGTGCTGGGCGCTGGCGGGCAGCAGAAATACCTGCCGCTCATCCGCAAGCCTGACACGGTGGAATACGACCTCATCGTCGATCAGGCGCCGACCTCGCCGGACTTCCGCGAGAAAACCTGGGAGGCCATGAAGGAGATCCTGCCCGTGATGATGAAGGAGGGCATCCCGATTCCGCCCTCGGTGTTCGACTTCGCCCCGATCCCATCGAGCGTCGCGATGGAATTCAAGCAGCTCATGGCGAGCCGCGGCCAGATTCCGCCGCAGGTGCAGCAGCAGATGCAGCAGATGCAGCAGGCGATCCAGAAGCTCGGGCAGGAGAACCAGCAGCTCAAGCAGGAAAACCTGCAGCAGAAAGTCGACGCCTCGGTGGAAGTGCTCAAGATCCAGGCGAAGCACATGGATGCCCAGCAGCGCAACGTCACGAAGGACAAGGCGGTCGAGCTGGACGCGCTGCTTCGCTCCACGCAGCAACTAATTGACGCCTCCGCGGCGAAAACCAGCGCGCAGATCGAAGCCTTCGCGAAGGTGCATATCCCGCAGAAGGATCAGCACCTGAAAGCCGTCGAGACTGGACTTACGCATATCCGCGAGATGATCGCGCTCAAGAACCAGGCGCAGCCCCCCGCGCCACCGATCGTGCAGGTCCACGTCGACGGCAAGGGCAAGGTCACGAAAAAAATCGGCAAGGCGGTGAAAAACAAGGACGGCACCTACAGCCTGACGAGCGAGGAACGGGTCGAGTGAATGGAAGCGCTTTACTCCTGTGGCTGGCGCTGCTGATGCCGGCGACCGTATCGCACGCGCTTTCGATGACGACGCCGGACGATCCGGCGTATGAGAATCAGCCAAAGCACTGGAATAGCTCGCACGCGGTAACGCTGAACGCCGCCGGCAGCGAGATCATCGGCGCGTTCTCCAACTCCAACGGCCTGAGTTTCGGCACCGAGCCTGGAGGCCACATCACCGGCAGCTACACGGTGCCGAGCGTCCCTGCGCAGACCGCGTATGTGTTCAGCAATTCCAACGGAGTGAGCTGGGGCACGAACGGCTCGACCGTCACGGCCACCGTCAAAACGGATTATCTGACGACCGCGATGGCGAGCAACCGAGGCTCGGATTTCGTGCAGGCGACAGCAGCATTTGCGGGAACGAGCGCCTCCGGCACGATCAATAGCACCGGCATTTCCGTAAGCGTCGGCCCCTACATCACAACCGGCGCCCTCTCCGGCGATACCTCGAAGTACGTCCAGAACTGGAAACTCACCGGAAATACCTCCGGCACCACATCTTCGGCGCAGGGCACGGATCTGTGGTTCTCCGGCGGCAACAGCATCACCGTCTCGGGCTCGAGCAACAGCATCGTGCTATCCGTGGGCAACTACATCACCACGGCGATGGCCTCGAATCGCGCGAGCGATTTCGTCGCCGCCACGGCCGCCTTTGCCGGCACGAACGCAAGCGGCACAATCAATTCGACCGGAATTTCCGTCAGCGTCGCGGCACCGGGCGGGGGTGCCGCAGCGAGCTTCTTCGACAACCTCTTCTACGTCCAAGGGTCCACCACGCTCTCGGTGCAGGGGTCGACCTCGCACATCGCGCCGTTCATGCTCCCCTATGACATCTCGGTGAGCTACCTGCGGCTCATGGTGTCTGCTAGCTTCCCTGGAACGAGCACCATCGCGACGACGAACGGTGCCACCGGCTCGTGCAGCATTGCCTCGACCATCTTCGCCGTCGTCTACGTGCAGAACACGGGCGCATCCTCGCAAAGCCTCAAGTCCACTGCCTCCGGCTCGGTAGGCTTCACGCAGCGCTGGAGCCTGTCCGCCAACGCCACCGCAGGATCGCAATGGACGCTCTCCAAGACGATGAGCTTCCAGAACACCACAGGAGCCACATCGTTCACGACACAATCCGTCGCGTCCACGAGCAACGTCAACCTCGCCTCCGACGATCTTACCGTCATGACGGGAATGAAGGCGATGGAGATCCCGTTTGCCACGAGTCTCGCGGCCGGGAACTACTGGATGATGCTCGGCATCAGCTCCTCGAGCGCAACCGGAGGCAGCGGCACGCTCACGCGCCTGAACATGTCGATTTCCAACATCGGCGTCTCGCAGAGCGGCTTCGCGCTCGGGCACTGGGGAAATAACACGAATGCCTCCGTGAACATCATGCCGGGACTCGGCAGCTTTACCACGAATGCTATCGGCACGACGGCCTCCTTGGGCTACTCCAACATCTCCAGCAGCGCCGGGAACAACATCCCCTGGTGGCAATTTCACAGGACGACGTGATGGACACGAGAACGCTGCACATCGGCGCCGGCGACATCGATGGACTCGTGCTGGATGTCATCAGCGCAGATATAAACGGTCTCGCTGGCGGTCCCATGCTCATCGGGACCATCAACGGAGTGCAATCGAGGAACTACAGCCAGTTCTTCGGCGAAGGTAATGTGCAGTTCAACTTCGAGCCGCTCATGATACAGCTCGAAGTGCAGTCTGCAACCGGCGTGACGCTGGTTCCGACCGTCTCGATCGGCACGAATGCCCCGAACTACAACAACATTCTCTCAGCGCTGGTGTTGACCGGGCTTTCCGTGGCTGGCGCGCACACGGTCATGCTTCCCAGCCCCGGCGGCATGGAGGCGCTCTATGGGCAGGACATTTACGCGAACGTGACGAGTGTCGGGTTGGGGACGGAGCTGACGCTTTCGGTGGACATCATCGGGACGTACCAGCCGTGAAGCCGCAGCTTGTAGAGATCGGCAGGCACAACGCGGAACTCGCGAAGTCCACGGCGCGCATCATCGAGGGCGCAAGCTGGAAAAAGCAGCGCACGATCATGCTGATTCCGGCAGGGGCCTCGATCCCGACGAAGGTTTACCTTACGCATTGCTCGCTCGTATTCCCGCCGAACCAGCCGGCGCACCGCATGGCGGCCATCGGCTATGAGGTCGGCGAGGCATATTCCAATGCCATCGAGCAGCTCATCGCGCACCCGGAACTCTCAAAGTGGGAGTATCTGCTTACCGTCGAGCACGACAACGGCCCTCCGGCCGATGGTCTCGTAAAGCTGATTCGGCGCATGGAGCAACACCCGGAATTTGCCTGCATCGGCGGACTTTACTGGACGAAGGGCGAAGAAGGCGTGCCCCAGATTTGGGGCGATCCGCGCGATCCGGTGCTGAATTTCAGGCCGCAGGCGCCGGTTTCAGGCCAGCTCGTCGAGTGCTGCGGAACCGGCATGGGCTTTAACCTGTGGCGCCTCAAGATGTTCAAGGACGAGCGCTTGCGCAAGCCGTGGTTCAAAACCATCGCCGGCAAAGAGGGCCTCGGCACCCAAGACCTATATTTCTGGGGCGACGCGCGGAAATATGGGTACCGCTGCGCCGTTGACTGCGATGTCCTCGTGGGGCACTACGACAGCGCCGGAGACCAATGGTGGTGAGCGATGGCTAAGGCAAGACTAAAACCTGTTCCGCAGCCGAAGCTCACGCGCCTCGACTTGGGCTGCGGCCCCAACAAGCGCGAGGGCTTCGCCGGCGTGGACATCCTGCCCTTCGATGGCAAAGTCGACCATGTTTACGATCTTCGCAAGATACCGTGGCCGTGGAAATCAGACAGCGTGGACGAGGCCCATTCGTCTCATTTCGTCGAGCATCTCACGGGTGCCGAGCGCATCGGCTTCTTCAACGAGCTGCACCGCGTCCTGCACAAGGACGCCAAGGCCACAATCATCGTCCCGCACTGGTCGTCCGGTCGCGCCTACGGCGATGTGACCCACCAGTGGCCGCCGGTGGTCGAGTTCTTCTGGTATTACCTCGACAATGGCTGGCGCGCAGCGAACGCACCCCATGTCGGGTTCAACTGCGATTTCCTCGCCACCTGGGGCTACAGCGTGGCGCCGACCTGGCAGACGCGAAACCAAGAGACTCAGATTTTCGCGCTCAATCACTATCGGGAAGTCGCGCAGGACATGATCTGCACGCTGCAGGCGCGCAAGTGATCGCCTATCAAACCGGGGCATTCGCCTATCAGGGGGCTGGGCAATTCGCCTATCAGGATAGCGTCGGCGTCCTTCCTCCGCCGATTCCGCCTGGAGGCGCGAAGGCGAGGAGGAAGATTCGCGGGCCGTACAGCGACCCGCGCATCTACGAGGCGTATATCGCGCGCTGCATCGCGGAGCGCGAGCGGCCGCGCGTCAACGTGCAGGTCGCGATCATCAAGGAAGCCCTAGTCGCCGAAGTCGAGGAACGCCGCGAAACCGAATATGCTGAAATCGACGCCCTGCTGCGAGAAAATCAACTGCTGGAGCGCCTGCTCGCCCTGGAGGCGACGAAGCGCGATGCGCAGGCGATCGCCGCGCGCCAGCGCCAGATCGCGCTCCAGATCGACGAGATAGAGGAAGAAGAAACGCTCACCGTCCTGCGCCTGCTGGACGACCTGTGAAAGGAAGGTGTCATGGAACTAAGCAAGGAAGAACAAGACCTGTTCGATCAGATGCGCGCCGATGACGGCGCAGCCGTGCGCGACGATGCCGCGAAGGCTGCTGCAGAGAAAGCGGCCCAGGAAGCGGCAGGCAAGGCCGCAGCCGATAAGGCGGCGGCGGAGAAAGCCGCAGCGGAGAAGGCTGCTGCCGACAAAGCCGAAGGTGCGAAAAAGGGACCGCCGCCGGAGGCATTGAACGAGGCTCGCGCGGAGAACCGCATCCTCAAGAAAGAGCTTGAGGAGATGAAGAAAATCGTCGACGACGGCAACGCCAAGGTGCAGCAGCTCATCAAGAATGCCGAGGCGAAGGCCGATCAGGCGCCCGATTTCACAGCCGACCCGGCGGCGCACCTGAAGCACGAAAACGAGCAGCTCAAAAAGGATCTCTCGCAGATCCGCGAAAAGATCGAGAAGCAGGAGACGAGTTCGGCGAGCCAGCAGCGTCTGAACGAGCATGCCGCCTACGTTTCCGCCCAAGAGCGGCAATTCGCGACGGCCCATGCCGATTATTTCCAGGCGGCGGAATTCGTCGCTGCGGTGTGGCGCGATGAATTCCTCGACGCCGGTTTCAAGCCGGAGGAAGTGCCGAAGCTCGTTTTCGGGAAGTCGCTTGCCATCACCAGCCAAGCCCGGCAGGCGGAACGCGACCCGGCCGAGGCGATCTATAAGATCGCGAAGCGCTTCGGCTTTGCTGCGCCGCAGAAAGGCGAAGTGAAGGATGAGAAGAAAGCCGACGGCGAATCGAAGCTCAAGCAGATCGAAAAGGGCATCGAAGCGGCGAAGGGTGCCGGCGGCGGATCAGGGCCTGACGAGGAAACTGGGCTCGCCGGACTCGCGCAACTCGACGATGCGGAACTCGAGAAACGCATCCGCGATCATGACTGGTGGAACAAGAACATTCGCAGGAGTCCGCTGCACTGATTTGACGCATGGCAGCAGACAGCGTATAAGCGCGTCCTTGTAGGCAGTTCCACGCCTCGCCGGGCGTTAAATGGCAGTCGACCGCCGGCCGGTCGCTAAACAGCCGAGTCGCCGCCTCGCGTTACGGGCAAAAGAAGAACCATTCCCTTAACGCACCAGGAGACTTCACATGGCAACGACCTCATACGGCGTGAATAACGCCCTGGCGGTCAAGCTCTGGTCGAAGAAACTCGCGCATGAGTCCTTGAAGGAAACCTTCATCTTCAAGTTCATCGGCGACGACGAGAACTCCGTAATCCAGATCAGGGAGGAGACCAACAAGTCTCCCGGAGATCGCATTACGATCGGCTTGAGAATGCAGTTGAGCGGCGACGGCGTGTCCGGCGATGGCACGCTGGAGGGCAACGAAGAAGCGCTGACCACATACTCCGACAACGTGCTGATCGACCAGCTTCGCCATGCCGTGAGATCGGCTGGCAAGATGTCTGAGCAGCGCGTGCCATTTTCCGTGCGCGAGGAAGCACGCATGGGCCTGCAGGACTGGTTCGCGGGACGCTGCGACGTTGCGTTTTTCAACCAGGTCGCCGGTAACACGGCGCAGGCGGATCAGCGCTATACCGGCAGCAATGCCACGGTCGCTCCTTCCACGAACAACCTTGTCTGCGCCGGCGGCGTGACTCTCGAAGCCTCGCTTTCGGCGACCACGACCATGAAGTTCAGCCTCACGCTGATCGACGTATGCGTGGAGAAGGCGAAAACGCTCGTGCCGATGATCCGGCCCGTGCGCCTGAAGGGCGAGGAGTACTACGTGATGTTCCTGCACCCCTACCAGGTGACGGATCTGCGCATTCAATCGGCAGCAGCCGGAAGCTGGTATGACATCCAGAAGGCGGCGATTACCGGCGGACAGGTGACGGGGAACCCGATCTTCACGGGGGCTCTGGGCATGTACAACAACGTCATCCTGCACACGGCGTTTCGCGTGCCATCGGTTGTTGCCTCGCAGACCACGATCTACCGGAGCGTGTTCTGTGGCGCCCAGGCCGCGGCGATCGCTTACGGACGGGACCAAGGGGCCGAACGGTTCTCCTGGGTCGAGGAACTCTTCGACTACGGGAACCAGCTCGGCGTTTCGGCTGGCGCGATCTGGGGCCTGAAGAAACTGGTGTTCAACAGCC
>Ga0307469_10000712_pt1 | contig 12119 bp, 8 predicted proteins | sample atmos_gasesAM2C__FD_203084 | JGI IMG/M metagenome (GOLD analysis project Ga0307469, IMG submission 203084) | Hardwood forest soil microbial communities from Morgan-Monroe State Forest, Indiana, United States - atmos_gasesAM2C_515 | ecosystem: Environmental > Terrestrial > Soil > Temperate forest...
CGAACAACAATATCCCGCGGGGCGTTCGGGAGAGCCCAACGCTGTGCTGCTGGGCGAAGCTCTGAAGAAGCTTGGCTTGCGCGGATGCCGGCTCAAGACCGGGACGCCTCCCCGCCTCGACGGACGTAGCATCGACTGGTCGCGCTTCGAAGCGCAGCCCGGCGATGCCGATCCCACGCCCTTCAGTTTCCGGACGAAGCGAGTTGCGCATCACGATACCCAGGTTCCCTGCTACATCGCATTTACGACCGAAGAAACACACCGCATCATCCGCGAAAATGTCCATCGCTCTCCGATGTACAGCGGGCAGATTCAATCGATCGGCCCGCGATATTGCCCTTCGATCGAGGACAAGATCGTCAAGTTCCCCGACAAGTTGCAGCACCAGCTGTTTCTCGAACCCGAAGGATTGAACACGCATGAAATCTACGTGAACGGGATGAGCACGTCGCTGCCTATCGATGTGCAACTGGCGATCCTGAAGTCGATCCCGGGCCTTGAAACCGCGGATATGCTTCGCCCCGGCTACGCGATCGAATACGACTCGATCGACCCGACCGAACTCGAGCGCACGCTGGAGACGAAGAAGATCGCCGGGCTGTTCCTCGCAGGTCAGATCAACGGGACCAGCGGCTACGAAGAGGCGGCATGCCAGGGCCTGATGGCCGGAATTAACGCCGCCCTGAAGGTGAAGCAGGAATCGCCGCTGATTCTTGACCGCACCGAGGCCTATACCGCGATCCTGATCGACGATTTGATCTCGAAGGGAACGAACGAACCGTACCGCATGTTCACTTCGCGCGCGGAGTTTCGGCTGCAACTACGCATCGACAATGCCGACCGGCGGCTAACACCACATGGCCGACGCGTTGGATTGATCAGCGATGAAGCCTGGTCCGACTATCAGGCCAAGCAAGGGCGCCTGGAAAAGATGAAGGAGTTGCTGGAAACGACAAGACTTACCTCGGCGATGCTGGACAAAATATCCACACCACGAGATCACACGGACGTGGACGTCTGCTCCGCGGGCGAGCTGCGGTCGTCCCTCGGCCAACCCCTGGCGCAACTTCTCAAACGCCCGGAAATCGTCATCGAGCGCCTCGTGCCAGTCCTGCGGGACCTCGGCTCTAGCTTCTTTATGGCTGCCAACGACCAACAGCCAACCACCAACGACGGCTGTCTGTCGTCCCAGGAGCGCAACGATCTCAAGTCCGTTGAAACGGAAATCAAGTACGCCGGCTACCTGACCCAGCAGCAGCGTTCCATTGACCGGTTAAAGAAGGCCGAGCAGCGCACCATTCCAGACTGGTTCGACTATCGTGCGGTGAGCGGCCTGTCCCGGGAAATGCAGGAAAAGCTTGTCAAGGTCCGGCCGCGCACACTCGGGCATGCGGCGCGCATTCCCGGTGTCACGCCCGCGGCCGTCTCGCTGGTCAATGTCTACATCGAACTCCAGGTGCGGCGGCGGGAACAGGCCGCTGTGCTCTGAGACGAGAACCAGCCCACAATCTCACCGTTTTTCTCCGCACGTTTCGTTCTGCACGGCCGGCAAGATTCTCCCCACGAATTCCTGATCCGGCGCCGAATCTTTCAAAATTTCCCATCCCGTGAAGACGGCAATCAGGTCCTTCTCCGGAAACACCATCAGGTGCTGTCCGCCGAAGCCGCGCCCCATCCAGATGTACCCTGCGCCATCCTTCTGCGGCAGCAGCCACCACTTGAATCCGTATTTGAAGCCTTCCTCCGCATCGATGAACGGCGTGAGCGACTGCTTTACCCATTCCTTTGACACGATCTGCTTGCCGTCCCACATGCCGCCGTGCAGGTAGAGGTAACCGATCTTCGCGAGGTCGCCGCTGTTCAGAAACAATCCGCCTTCGGTGTCCACCACGCCCAGCGGCGACCGCTTCCAGTGGTGATTCATTCCCAGCGGCGTGAATAGATACCTCTCGCCATACTTCTCGATGTCTTGCCCGGTCTCTTTTTGGAAGATGTAGGCCAGCAGCTCCGAGGTTCCGCTGCTGTAGTTGAAGACGGTTCCGGGGTCCTTTACGACGGGCCGGTCAATGACGAGTTGTACCCAGTCGTCAGCCGCTTCCATCACGGCGGCGTCGTTCTTCGGGTCGTCGTAGGCGAGCTCTTCATTCCAGTCGAGCCCGGTGGTCATGGTCAGGACATGCCGCAGCGTGATCCTCCGCTTGCGCTCATCGACGTTCTTCACCTTGGCTTCGTCGAAGTAGTGAAGCAGCGGCGTGTCCAGGCTCGCCTTGAAATCGCCGCGGGTGATCGCGACACCCCAAATGACCGAGCTTACGGTCTTGGTCACCGACTGCATGCTGTGGAGATCGGATCCATGGAAATAAGGGTGCCAGGCCGGGTCGAAGTAGTTATAAGGACCGGTCAGGCGGGGATTGAGCGGTCCACGCAGCGTCGCCTCTTTCCCGTAGATTTGTCCGTAGTCGTGCGGATACTTCTGTTCGAACGCCATCTTGCCGCACCGGAAAACCGCGAAACTATCCACCAGCGCATACTTGCCTTTGCGCAGATCGGCATCAAAGGCCGCCAGGACTTTCTCATCCAGACCCACGTTGGAGGGCTTCGCCTTCTCCCATTGATGGGTGGGCCACACGACGCCGTGATCGGGCGCTTGATAAGCGCTCGCTCCTGTCGAGAAAGCCATGAGCGAGAAAGTCGCGAGAAGGAGGGTGGCGTTTCTCGCCGCCTGCACAAGATGCGTGGTGGTCATGTGAGTTGCCCTTCGTTCGGAGCGAGATCGTACGGGCCCAATTGAGGCCTGTCAAACGACGGGGGCATGTCATTGCCATTTGAACGTTGTTGCACACACAAAAAAACCGCGAACTTGTTCGCGAACTTGAAATTTCGGGAGCTTCTATTTCCCGATCTTTTTCAACTCTGTGAGTAGACCTTCGATGTCGGGCAACTGGTCGATCGGATAGATCTTGGCAAACCGGATCACACCCTCTTTATCGACGATGAATGCGGCTCGCTCGCTGATCCCAGGCACAGGTGGCTCTTCGCGCAGGATGCCAAACTGCTGCGTGACCTCGCCATGCGGGTAGAAGTCGGAGCACAGGGGAAAGCGCATCATGCCAATTTCCTTCCGTTGCCAGGCCAGATGGCTTTCGATCGAGTCAACACTGATGTCGAGCAGTTTTCCGCCGGCGGCCGCGAATTCTTCGTGCAGGGAATCGAGGATGGGCAGTTGCGACTCACAAGTCGGCGTCCAGTCCAGGGGATGAAACGTCACGACCACATTCTTCTTTCCCAGATAATCGCTCATCCGGAACTCGGTGCGCTGCTCGCCTTCGACCGCGGGCAGGCGGAAGTCCGGTGCTCGATCGCCAACGTTCAATGCCACGCCTCCCCCCTTTGCGAGCGCTTGGCTCATAAGCCGATTGTACTTCGCAGCAAGCCCCCCGCAGGGTGAGGGGAGAGCGGAAATTTGCGCTTCTCCTCCTGGAAGCCAATAACGATCGGCGGTTTCGGCCGTGCGAGACCTGCAGAATTAACAAACTTGTAACAATCTCCATTCTCTCCAAGTTTAAGATCAGCCGATGTCACTGGCGTCTCAGGAACCACTTACGATCGAAGACCGTGTCGGGGCGCGACCGGATCAGCGAGTCCTTCGCTTGAAGGGACCTGTGGTGCTTGGAACGCTCTTCCAGTTCCAATCGACCATCCGGGCCAAGGATGCCGCGGCACTCATCATTGATTTCACCAATGTTCCGTATGTTGATTCCGCTGGGATTGGCGCGCTGGTTGGCGCCTATGTGACGCACAACAAGGAAGGACGATCGCTGACCCTGGTGGGCGTCAATGAGCGGGTACGCAACGCGCTGATCGTGACGCGGGTGGAGCCATTTTTCCGGTTCTGCAGTTCCCTGGCGGACGCCGAAAAGAGCTGAAAGAGGCCGCGGGGCACCGCGTTCGCCGGAAAACCCTCGTAGCTTCCCCCAAAAACCGGGTTGTCTGTCCTTGACCGCTTCCTCCGCGGCCCATTAGAGTGTCGGCCACTTTCATTTGGGAGGAGCAGACATGTTCGAAGGTTTTAAGAAATTCATCCTTCGCGGCAGCGTGGTCGATCTGGCCGTGGGCGTTGTCATCGGCGCAGCTTTCGGCACCGTGGTAGCTGCTTTTACCAAGGACCTTCTCACGCCCCTCATCGCCGCGCTGGTCGGCAAGCCGGATTTCAGTTCCATCAGCTTTGCGATTGGCCAGACGCAATTTCCCATCGGTGATTTCATTAATGCGGTCGTCAGCTTCTTGTTGGTCGCGGGTGCCGTGTACTTCTTTGTGATCGTTCCACTCAATGCCCTCCTGGCCCGGCTGAATCCGGCCCAGGAAGCGCCCCCGACCACCAAGCCGTGTCCGCAGTGCCTCAGTGATATTCCGATCGCTGCCAGGCGCTGCGCCCATTGCACGCAACCTGTTTAACGTCGGCGTGAGTCCTGTACCATAAGGACGGTGGCTTGCCGTCTCCCCATCGTCTTTGCACTTGTACTCGCACTTCCCTGCCCCAGCGCTTTGGCACAGCAGGGGGCTGATTCCTCTTCGAAAAACAAGTTGAAGGTGGAGCAGCATGCCAAGACGCAGGCTCCGGCTGCATCCGGCGAGGCCGCGCCCGTTTATCGCAATTCGGAGTTTGGCTTCAGCTACAAGGTTCCGTTTGCCTGGGTCGACCGCACAAAGGCGATGGAGGACGCGGACAGCGATCCCTCGAAGTCCCGATTGCTGCTGGCAGCCTTCGAGCGCCCGCCGGAGGTCGCCGGTGACACGGTAAACTCCGCCGTGGTAGTGACAGCGGAAAGCGCCGCGTCTTACCCGGGGCTGAAATCCGCCGCCGACTACATGGGGCCGCTCACCGAACTCACCACCAGCAAAGGCTTCAAAATGAGTGGGGATCCGTACGAGTTTTCCGTCGGCACGATCATGCTGGTCCGCGGTGATTTCGTTCGTAGCGTCGGCTCGCTCGCCATGCACCAGTCCTCTCTGGTACTGCTGCGCAAGGGATTCGTCGTCTCGTTTACGTTTATCGGGGGTAGCGAGGACGAGATCGATGAACTGGTGGAAAAGCTTTCCTTCGGCTCCCTGCGATAAGTGGAGCCCCAAGCCGAAAAAGCCGGTTGTCGGGTCGGGCTAACCCCCTTCAAAACCGTGGGTTACCGACCCGGTTCGCGGCTCGAAATCATCCCCTATTTGTGGTAGAATTACACCAGCTTGGGAAGCCCCTAAGTCCAATAAATATCAATCATTTGAAGTCATCCTGGGGCGCCCGAAAAAGTACCACCAGCCAGGGCCCGAGACCAAGCTTTTTTCCACGGAGCTGAATGGCCACTAAAGAGACTCTGAACCCCGCTGCAATCGCCGACGCGAAAGCAAAAAATGAAAAAACTCCGGCCAGCAATGGCAACGGAGATTACACCGCCGATTCCATCAAGGTGCTCGGCGGCATGGAAGCCGTCCGGAAGCGTCCGGCGATGTATATCGGCTCAACCGGTGAGATGGGACTGCACCATCTGGTCTATGAAGTTGTAGACAATTCGGTGGACGAAGCGCTCGCGGGATACGCCGACAAGATCGAAGTCACGATTCACATCGATAACTCCATTACCGTCGTCGACAACGGTCGCGGCATTCCGGTCGACAACATGGACATCGATGGCGAAAAAGTTCCCGCTGCCCAGGTCGTGATGACCAAGCTGCATGCCGGCGGAAAATTCGACTCGTCATCTTACAAAGTTTCCGGCGGACTGCACGGCGTGGGCGTTTCTTGCGTCAACGCGCTCAGCGAAGAACTCGATCTAGAAATCTGGCGCGACGGCTTTACCTGGGAACAGACCTATTCTAAGGGCGAGCCCACCAGCAAGCTGAAGAAAGCCGGCGCGGCGAAAGTGAAGACCGGAACCAAGGTCCGCTTCCTGCCCGACAAGAGCATCTTCACGGCGACCGAGTACAACTACGACACGCTGGCCCAGCGCCTGCGCGAGCTCGCCTTCCTGAACAAGGGCTTGCTCATCACGCTCACTGACGAGCGCACCACCGACGCGAAAACCGGCGAGCCCAAGCACGCCGACTTCAAGTACAACGGCGGCATCTCGGAGTTCATCAAGCACCTCAATCGCGGCAAGCAGGTTCTCCACGACAAGCCGATTTACATGGAAGCCGAAAAAGACAGCGTCGTGATGGAGATCGGCCTGCAGTACAACGACGCGTATTCCGAGTCCGTATTCAGCTTCGCCAACAACATCAACACGGTCGATGGCGGTACGCACCTTTCCGGCTTCCGAACGGCGCTCACCCGCACCATCAATTACGCGGGCCAGCAGATGGGCCTGTTCAAAGACGTCAAAGAAAATCTGACGGGCGATGACGTCCGCGAAGGGCTGGTCGCGGTGGTCAGCGTGAAGCTTCCGCAACCGCAGTTCGAAGGTCAGACCAAAGGCAAGCTGAATTCCGATATCGCCGGCATTGTGCAGGCATTCGTGAACGAGAAGCTGGGCGCCTTCTTCGAGCAGAACACGACGGTCGCGCGCAAGATCATCAACAAGGCGATCGACGCCGCCCGGGCGCGCGAAGCAGCCCGCAAAGCCCGGGATCTCACCCGGCGCAAAGGCGCACTCGATGGCGGAGGTCTGCCTGGCAAACTGGCCGACTGTTCCGAGCGCCAGCCCGAACGTTGCGAACTGTTCCTGGTCGAGGGCGAATCCGCCGGCGGCACGGCCAAGCAAGGACGCGACCGCCGCTTCCAGGCGATCCTTCCGCTCAAGGGAAAAATTCTCAACGTCGAGAAGGCGCGTTACGACAAGATGCTCGCGCACGAAGAAATCCGCGCCATGATCACGGCGCTCGGCACCGGCATCTCCAAAGAGGACTTCGATCCCGCGAAGGTGCGGTACGGCAAGATCATCCTGATGACCGATGCCGACGTCGACGGCAGCCATATTCGCACCCTGCTACTGACGTTCTTCTTCCGCCACATGCAGGATCTGATCAAGCGCGGGCACATCTTTATCGCGCAGCCTCCGCTCTATGGCATCAAGAAGGGCCGCAGCCTGCAGTACGTGAAAGACGACGACGCGCTCGACAAGATCCTGCTCAAGCGCGCCGCCGACAGTCTGGTGATCCGCTACGGCCAGGGTGCCGCGAAGCTGGAAGGCGGCAGCCTTTCGCGCTTTATGGCGCAGCTCAAGGAATACCTCGGCTTCTTCGACAAGGTCGACAAGCGCCTGCGCGACGAGCAGGTCACCGAGCTTATCCCAAAGCTCGACCTCGCCAAGCGCGTCGATTTCGAAGGCGACAAGAACGCGCCGCCGAAAAAAGTCGAGAAGCTCGAAAAGGAATTGAAGAAGATCCAGAAAGAGCGCGCCTTCAAAGAAGTGGGCAGCCGCTTCGATGAAGAACACAACCTGTGGGAAGTCCGTTTCGTCAGCAATCAGGGCACGGAACGGCTCATCAACTGGGAACTGGTCTCGACGCCCGAGTACCGCCAGCTGCTCGCCAAGTTCAAGCAGATTGAACCCTACATGGAGCCGCCCTTCATGGTGGAGACCATTGCGAAGGAAGCCTCCGCCGCCGATGAGGCAGCCGAAGCAGATGGCGACAGCGTAGAAGAAAAAGCCGAGAAGGCCGAGAAGAAACAGGCAGCCGCGAAAGCGTCGAAGCGGAAGTCTGAGCCAGAAGTCATCGAAAAGACCAATCTGCGTGATCTCTTCAAGTACGTGCAGGAAGCTGGCGGCCGCGGCTACGAAAAGACGCGTTACAAAGGCCTGGGCGAAATGACCGCAGAGCAACTTTGGCAAACCACGATGGATCCGGAACGCCGCACGCTGCTCTCGGTCAAGCTCGAAGACATCGCGGAGACCGAAACGATCTTCACCACGCTGATGGGTGAAGACGTCGAGGCGCGCCGTAAGTTCATCGAAGAAAACGCGCTGGACGTAAAGAACCTGGACATCTAGTCAGCCCGCGTAGGGACGGCCGCCTCGGCCGTCCCGGGCGAGGCTCGGCGAACTTTCGAATCTGCACTGCCAGGTGCTCTCCAAACCATTCATGCCACACCTCGCTCTCGCGACCTCATCGAAATATTCCAACCTCACCGACGACGACCGCCTTCTCGTCGAACCGTTGTCACGGCATGGCATACGAACTGAGCCCGCAATCTGGAACGACCCCTCCTACGACTGGGCCTCCTGCTGCGCCGTCATCATCCGTTCCTGCTGGGACTACCACCTGCAACCCGGGAAGTTTATTTGCTGGGTCACCGAACTCGAGTCCGCGAAAATTCCCGTCTACAACTCCGTAGGGCTGGTTCGCTGGAACGCGAACAAATCGTACTTGCGCGAACTGGAGGCGAAGGGCGTCGAAATTGTTCCCACATTCTGGGCTGACGACGGCGATCTCATTGATCTTCCAGAAAGGCTTCGCGAGCTTGGCTGGCACAACGCGGTGGTCAAGCCGCGGATCTCTGCCACTGCCTATCGCACGCAACTCGTGAGCGCAGAAGATGCAGAGGCAGGGCAGGCCCTGTTCGACGATCTGCGTCGTAGCGCGGGAGTGATGGTGCAGAAATTCATGGAGGGCATCGCGACCGAGGGCGAATGGTCGCTGATGTTTTTCTCCGGCGCATACAGCCACGCAGTTCTGAAAAAGCCCAAGCGCGGGGACTTCCGCGTGCAAAACGATTTTGGCGGGACAGCAAGACTAGCCGATCCACCGCCGCACGTTCTGCAGAGCGCTATACGGGCAGTGAACGCAGTTGACTCAACTCTCTACGCAAGAGTCGACGGCGTCGTCGACAGCGGTCGACTCTTGCTGATGGAACTCGAACTCATCGAACCGGCCTTGTTTCTGTCGGATGATCCCGTAGCACCCACGCGATTTGCCGATGCCATCGCGCGGGCTTTAGCCCAGCCAAGGTAGCGAACTCGCGGCTCCCCCTCGATCTCGATGACGCCCGTTCCAGACTCTCAAACTCGACCATAGCGCCGCCGTCTCGGCGGCAGTTGGGCGGACGTCCCGCCTGCCCGGCCGAGGGCGAGGCCCAAACAAATCTCCTGCAAGCCGCGATGAATGGCTCGTTCTCGGGACAGGAGACGAGACATGTCAGCTATTTCGCAGTCGTTGAAGTCTGCACCCAAGCTTTGGGCCCCGCTGGTATTGGCGGGCGGAATGTTGCTCCTCGTCGCAGCCCTTGCCACGCCGAACCTGCTCCGCAATCGAAAGGTGGCCGAGGAATCAGCGCGCGTTGCGACGCTTTCGCATTCGTACGGAGAGGTAGCGCTCACCGATGCCGCGGCCGTGCCACCCAGTGCAGGCCCGATCATTGCAGAACTGAAGCAGGCCGTACCGGCGGCCACGAACGGTTCCAGCGTGACGTTCGATCGCAAGATCGTGCGCACGGGAGCGCTTGAACTCACCGTGAAGAGTCCTGCGGCGGCCGCCGAACAAATCCGTCTGATGGCGGAAAGCATGGGCGGCTATCTCGAGGCCGCGCAAATCGGCGGGTCGAAGGAATCGCCGACGGCCGACATCACCATCCGAGTTCCGGCGACGCACTTTGAAGACGCAAAGGCCGGCATTCGCAAACTGGCCGCCCGGGTCGAGAGCGAGAAAACCGACGCCCAGGACGTTACGCGCCAGTACGTCGACATGGAAGCGCGCCTGCGCAACCTGCGCGCGGAAGAAGCGCAATACCTCACCATCATGAAGAGCGCTTACAAGGTCGACGACTTGCTCGAAGTCACGCAAAAGCTCAGTGAAGTACGCGGCCAGATCGAACAGCGACAGGCGGAATTCCAGACGCTCTCGAAGCAAGTCGAGACCGTGGCCATCACCATCTCGCTGCGCGCGCTGGCCGACGCCCAGGTGTTCGGGTTGAACTGGCGTCCGCTCTATCAGCTCAAAGTCGCTGCCCGCGACGGGCTCGACGCGATTGCCGACTACGCCACCGCCATGGCCGTCATCCTGTTCTACGTGCCCGTGGTTCTCGCCTGGAGTCTGACCATCCTGTTCACTGCGATCGTGGGATGGCGGCTGTTGCGCTGGACCGGACGCCGATTCTTCGACTGGCCTTCTCCCGTCACAGGCCAGAAGGCTGCCAGTTCCATTTAGTCGCGAACGCTGAGAGAAAAACCCATGACCGCAGGCAACGTTAACTCGTCAACCGAATTCCAACCCAGCACGTCGCGGAGGTTTGTATGAAACGCCAACCCCGGGGCACCAGCTTTTCCGTTCTCTACTCAATTCTCTTCACCGTCCTGCTTCTGGTTATCGCCGGCCCGCAGCCCGCGGTGCTGGCTGCGCCCGCACCGGGTGAGGCCCCCGGCGCACTCACCATTATCGGCAAGGACGGCAAGATGGAAGGTTCCTGCCCGCTCCAGCACACGGACGTGCGGGCCGGCATCAGCGGGTTCCTGGCGCGTGTGACGGTCACGCAGATTTTCGCGAACACGGCCACGCAAAACGTCGAAGCGGTCTACACGTTTCCGCTTCCGCAAGACGCCGCGGTCGACGACATGACCATTCAGATCGGCGATCGCTCGGTGCGCGGAATCATCAAGCGCCGCGAAGAGGCACGCGCTATCTACGAGAACGCGAAGCGCACCGGCCACGTGGCCGCCCTCCTCGACCAGGAGCGGCCCAACATCTTCACGCAGTCGGTCGCCAACATCTTGCCCGGTGAAAAAGTCACCGTCACCATCAGCTACGTCGAAACACTACGCTACGAAGAGGGATCGTACGAGTTTGTTTTCCCGATGGTGGTCGGCCCGCGCTATATCCCTGGGCAACCTGTCAGCCAGCAGGCGGGTGGATGGTCACCCGACACCAAGCGCGTTCCCGACGCTTCGCGCATCACTCCGTGGGTCGCCGCCAAAGGCACGCGCGCCGGACACGACATCTCGCTTGAAGTCGCTCTGGATGCCGGAGTCGCGATCCAGGAACTGCGCTCCAAGACGCACGACATTGACGTCGATCGCAAAAGCGCGAGCGCGGCCACCGTCCACCTGCGCAACGAGGCCGAGATTCCGAACAAAGACTTCATCCTGAAATACGACGTGGCCGGAGCCGAGATTGCGGATGCCATTCTCACCACGCCGGCACCCGGACGCTCAAAAGGCGCCGGCGGTTACTTCACCATGATCCTGCAGCCACCGGCGCGATTGCCTGAGTCCGACATCCAGCCCAAGGAACTCGTCTTCGTGCTCGATACGTCAGGCTCCATGTGGGGCTTCCCGCTCGAACAAGCGAAGCGTGTGATCGACCGCGCGCTCGATGAACTTTATCCCGGCGACACGTTCAACCTGATCACATTCTCCGGCGACACGCAGATCGTTTTCCCGGAGCCCGTTTACCCTACCGCGGAAAATATTCGAAAAGCGAAAGCTGTGCTCGCTTCGCGTAATGGTGGCGGCGGCACTGAAATGATGAAGGCGATCCGCGCCGCTCTGGTGCCCTCTGACAAGCAGGATCATGTCCGAGTGGTTTGCTTCATTACCGATGGTTACGTCGGCAATGACATGGAGATTGTGGGCGAAGTGCAGAAGCATCCCAACGCCCGCGTGTTCGCGTTCGGCATCGGTAACTCGGTGAACCGCTTCCTGCTCGACAAGATGGCAGAAGCGGGGCGCGGCGCCGTCGAATACGTCAACCTCGCGGATAAGGCCGACGAAGCCGCTGACCGCTTCTACGAGCGCGTGCGTTCGCCGCTGCTCACCGATCTGTACATCGATTGGGGCGGCCTGCCGGTGACGGACGTTTATCCGCAGCGCCTGCCTGATCTCTTCCGCGGCCAGCCCCTCGTCGTCACTGGACGGTACACGCAACCGGCCAGCGGCAAGGTGCACCTCAAAGGCACGCGCGCGGGTGGTCCCTTCACGCGCGACATTCCGGTTGCCTTTTCTTCGAGCACCCCGCCCTTGGACGCACTCGCCGGCTTCTGGGCCCGCCGCCGCATCGATGCGCTCATGTCGCAGGACTGGCTCGGGATTCAGCAAGGCAGTATGAAGCCCGAGCTGAAAGAACAGATCACGCAACTCGGCCTCGACTACCGGCTCATGACGCAGTTCACGTCGTTCGTTGCGGTGGAAGACCGCATCGTC
>Ga0307469_10000713_pt1 | contig 12096 bp, 11 predicted proteins | sample atmos_gasesAM2C__FD_203084 | JGI IMG/M metagenome (GOLD analysis project Ga0307469, IMG submission 203084) | Hardwood forest soil microbial communities from Morgan-Monroe State Forest, Indiana, United States - atmos_gasesAM2C_515 | ecosystem: Environmental > Terrestrial > Soil > Temperate...
CGGCGTTCCGACGGGCTTCAATCCGTTGCAGCTGCCGGCGGCGCCCGCGCACGCGGAGTTCCTGAAGGCGTGGCTCCATCTTTTGGTGCGCCCAGCCGGCGGGCGGGCGCTGACGGCGCGCGAGGACCACGACCTCGAGCAGGCACTGCGCGGCACGCTCTCACTCGCCGCCCCGGCGAGGCGTCTTTCCCGGCTGCTTGAGTACCTCGATCCAACGGACGCCGAGGGACTTCATGCGCGGCTCGCACGCTGGTGCGAGGTGAGCCGCGGCGACTACGCCTGGGTGTTCGACAACGCGGAGGACTCGATCGTCGCGCGTCTCGCTGGCCGGCCGGTAGTGGGCTTCGATGCGAGCGAGTTTCTCGATCATGCGCTCACACGTGCGCCAGTGACGCTCTACATGTTTCACCTGGTACGGGAGCTCCTCGACGGTAGGCGGCTGGTCTGCTGGATGGACGAGTTCTGGAGGCTCCTCGCGGACTCCGCGTTCGAGAACTTCGCCCGCGAGGGACCGAAGACCTGGCGCAAGTTGAACGGGGTGATGTGCCTGGCGACCCAGAGTACGAGCGACGTGCTCGACAGCCACATCAGCCGCACGATCATCGAGCAGACCGCGACCAAGGTGTTCTTTCCGAACGCCGACGCCAGCGCCGAGGAGTACTGCGGCGGTTTCGGGCTCACTGAGCGTGAGTTCAAGCTGATAAGGGAGCAGCTGGAGCCGGGCTCTCGCTCGTTCCTCGTGAAACAGGGACATCACAGCATCGTGTGCCGGCTCGACCTGCAGGGCTTCGACGGCGAGCTGGCGGTAATCTCCGGACGCGCCCGTCACCTCGAGCGCCTGCATCAGCTGCTGAAGGAACACGGCGCCGACCCGGAGCGCTGGCTGCCCATCTTCATGACTACGCATCAGCAGGAGTGAGCTTCGATCCCCTCGGGAACGTCACAAAGGAGTCGTCATGCGCGCAAGACAGGTCCGCTTCTTTTTTTCGATTTTGGTCCCTCTGGTGTTGGTGGCGCCGCTGGCGCACGCGCAGTTTGCCGTGATCGATGTCGCTGCCTTGAACCAGCTCATCGCTCAGGCGCAGCAGCTCGAGCAGCAGCTCGCCACCGCTCGCAGCCAGCTCACACAGGCTCAGGCGGAGTTTCAGTCCATGACCGGCAACCGCGGCATGCAGTCGCTCCTCGCTGGCACGGTGCGCAACTATCTGCCGCCCGACTGGAACAGTCTGCAGGCTGTCGTGCAGGGCACTGGGACGGGCGCCGGTGCTTACCCGGCGCTCTCGGCCGACCTCACACGGGCTATTAACGCCAACGCAGTACTCACTGCGCAGCAGATTAGCGCCCTGCCGGCCGCGGCCGGCCAGTCCCTGCAGGCGGGGCGCCAGGCATCGGCGCTGCTGCAGTCGCTTGCGCACGAGGCACTTGCCAACAGCAGCCAGCGCTTTGGGGCTTTGCAGCAGCTGATCGACACCATCGGGTCTGCCACCGATCAGAAATCGATCCTCGAGCTCGAGGCCCGCATCGCAGGTGAAGGAGGGATGCTCGAGAACGAGCGCACCAAGCTCGACGAGCTCTACCGGAGCACGCAGGCCGATCAGTGGGCGAACGTGCAACGCACGCGCGAGCTGGTCGTTGCCGGTCATGGCCAGTTTGCAAGTCGTTTCCAACCTCATCCCTAGGCAGACAGTCGGGGCGCGGTCGTGGGTTTTTTCGAGACCTTCTGGACCTGGCTTGAGGGACAGCTCGCTGCCTATATCGGGACGAATACCGCTCTGGTTGCCGCAGCGCTCGAGCCGACCATCGTCACGCTGGCGATCGTCTACGTCATGGTATGGGGATACCTGCACCTGAGCGGACGCATCGAGGAACCGTTCGTGGCGGGCCTGAGGCGCCTCATCGTGCTCGCGGTCGTGCTCGGCGGCTCGCTGCACCTCTGGCTCTACAACGCGGTCATCGTCGATACCTTCTACAGGGCGCCGGCTGAGCTCGCGAGCGTGGTCGTCGGCGCTCCCGATCCGGTCGCCACCATCGACACGATCTGGAGCAAGGGAGGAGCCGTGGCAGGCTACCTGTGGAGCAACGGCGGACTCCTGAGCGGCGATTTCGGCTACTACGTCGCCGGCGCAACCGTTTGGGTGCTGATGGGGCTCGTTTGCGTTTACACGATGTTCCTCATTGCGCTCTCGAGCATCGCGCTCGCCGTGCTCCTCGCGCTGGGGCCGCTCTTCATCGGGCTGCTGCTCTTTGACGCGACCCGCCGGTTCTTCGAGGCCTGGCTGGCACAGCTCGCCAATTACGCGCTCATCACCATTCTCACGGTGCTGGTCGCGGCGTTGCTGCTGCAGGTCGTCGCCTCCTACGCGGCACAGACCGCGGCCCGCGGTGCGGCCATCGTGACGGTCGATGCGCTCAACATGGTGCTGGCCGCAGTGCTGGTCTTCCTGGTGATGCGCCAGGTCATGCCGATTGCCGCCGCGCTTGCAGGCGGGGTGAGTCTCAACAGCTTCGCGCTGGTGAGCCGGATGGCCAATTGGGGTGCGCAACGCGGCGCCACGGTCGCCGGTGGTGCGGCGGCGCTTGCAGCCAAGGCATTGATCCGCCGGCGCGAAGCGCCGGCAGCCCCAGCAACCGCGCCGGCGCCGTGGCGCGAGACCTGATGCTGGCAGCCGCTATTGAGCGGGTAGAGGGCGGCGCATGATCCGCGCGAGGCCGAGACCCGCGAGCGCGAGGAGCGTCAGCTCATCGAGTCCGCCGCCACCGTGGCCGCCCGATGGCCCGGCAGACTGAACTACCAGCTGTACGTTCTCCGTCGCGGAACCCGCCGCGTTGCTGCAGTTCATGCTGTAGGTGACCGTTCCCGCAGATGCCGGCGTGACAGTCATGCTGCCACTCGTGGCATTCGTGCTGAAGCCCGCGGTCGCGTTACAGGTGTTGAGGCTGGCGGCGTTCCAGCTGAGTGTCGCCGACTGCCCCTGGGTGATGGTCGTAGGTGTGACACTCATGTTGGGCCACGCCACAGCGGGTCCGGCCTGGAGCATTCCATAGCCAGTCGCGAGATCCGGCGAAGGATTGACCATGGGCTTGGCGGTGAAGCGCATGGCGGTGTACACATCGCCCGGCGTCATGCTCGAGTTCGCCTGCAGCATGAGCGCCGCGAGGCCCGCGGCGTGGGGGGCTGCGGCGGAGGTGCCGAAGTAGTTCGGCAGGCTCGCGTCGTTGGCGCACTGAGGAACCGTGGAGGTATCGAAGCCGGCCGGCAGCGCGAAGCCGAAGAACGTCGTGTTGGTGCCGTCGGGGGCGACGAAGTCCGGTTTCTGGCGCACGATCGGTGCGGCCAGGCGGTTCCCGGACGAATCGAAGAGGATCGGCGCACCTCCGAAGGAGGAAAAGGCTTCCAGCCGAGCCGGAGTGATACCGCAGAGCGGGGTGTCGGCGAAGAACGCTGCCCCGACCGCCGCGGCGCCCGCCGCTCCCGGGTGACCCTGGACGGTCGCGTTGTTGGTCGGCTGAAAGTTCGTGAAGGTGCTCCCCGCGCCGTCGTCTTCCCACGCGAGCTTGATCCGTCCGGGCGCCACGCCGCCGCTCGCGAGGCCTACGCTGATGGAGACAGTCGTGGCGGTGGTGTTGCCGGCGGCGCTCGCGGGGTTGGCGATGATGAGGATCTGAACCGGATCGGTGCCCGTCGCGTTGAGGCCCGTGCAGGTCGCTGTGTTTGGAAAGCTGGTGTAGCTATAGATGCTGACCCCGGTGCCCGCCGGCAAGCTCACGCACAGGTCGAGCTGGCTCGTGGCGCCAGGCGTGCTGCCGCCCATACCCGGGTAGGCGCCCGTCAGGTAGGGCTGGTCCCACTCGAGGACCGCCGCGATGAACTCCCCGGGGAACAAGGCCGGAACGTTGACCGTCAGGGCGGGAGCGCTGGTGTTGCCGGTTGCGTCGAAGTTGAGCATCGTTTCCCCGGCCTGCGGGCCGCTTCCGGCGTTGAACTTCGGCGACGTGTTGTCATAGGCGAGATTGCCGTCGTTGCCGGCGGCGGAGAAGTAAGCGACTCCCTGCGAGGCGACCGTGTCGATCGCCTGCGCGAGGATGCCGTCTTGGAAGAAAGGCTCGTCGAAGTAGCCGACGTCGTCGGTGACGACCCTGGCGCCGGCGTTGGCGAGCGCCTGGATGCCGTTGGCGAAGTCCGCCTCATTGTTATCGGCGGTGTAGAAGGCGAGCCCCGCGCTCGGCGCCACGGCATGCACGATCTGGAGCATCGCTCGCCCTTCGTCGGTGAAAGGGAGCTGGTACGGGTAGCCGAACTGAGTGATGCAACCCGAGCCGCCACCGCCGGCCTCCTCGAGCACAGTGACGCCCGCGGGCAATGCTCCGGTCGATGCGTCCGTCGCCGCGTCGGCCGTGAAGCCATTGAAGGCGTAACCGGTCGTGCCCGAAGGCGGTGGATCGGGAACGCCGCCCACGATCTGACCTTGGTTCGCGGCATACACGGAGTAGCAGTCGTAGCTGACTGAAAGAACGCCGACCGTGACGCCCGAGCCATTGAGGCTCGGCTCGAGGCTGCGCAACGCGGCGCTGTCCTGCGCGAAGTCTCCCTGCGTCGCGACCGGCGCGCGCGCGCGAGAGAGCGAGGCCCGCACCGATGCGACCTCGGCGCGCGCGGCCGCGGCCTCAATCGCCCTCACCGGCAGCCATCCGCCGACGTCGTTGCGAAATACCGCCGGGTGCTGGAGTCCGAGAGCGACGAGCGCATCCTTGAGACGTTGCGGATCGCCGCGGGTCACCGCATCGATCGCCACGAGGGGCTCGGCGCCCGGGCTGCGCCGCATGAAGCGGGCGGCCGGGCTCAACGAGTGCAGGTCCTCGAGCAGGTGATCGGGACGGGCGAGGTATGCGTGACGGCTGAGGTCGGCGAGCGCCGCGTCGAGCTTGCCCCCGATGCCGCTCGCGTGCTGCGCGGCGCTGCGGCCGCCGAAGGCGAGGAGGGGTGCGCTGCCCGGCGGCGCCGCCGGATGTCTCGGGACCGGACGCTGGGGCGAGGTCGCCGAGGCGGCCATCATTCCGACCAACGCGACTGCGGCGACAGATACGCGATTCGATGACATCGGGCCGGCTCCTCCCCAGGGTCGGGACTTGGACTTACTTATAGCCGATCGGTTCGCACAAAGCAGTCACCCGGGAACCGGCCGGCTTGCGGTGCGGGCCCGGCGGTCCAAACGTCGAAATGGTTACAAGGTGTCGCCAGTTGGCGGCACCCCGGGGGCCGCTAATGGACCGGCGCGCCCCTCTTGAGCTGTGGCCGACGCGGCTTGAGCAGGGCGTAGCCGCCGATCCCGAGCCACACGACGTTGAGCGCCGCCGAGGGGTAGGCGCCGTTCCAGCCGCTGTTCACCACGAAGCCGATCGCTCCGACGATGTTCATGAGGTGGTAGGTACGCGAGTCTCCCTCGAGCTTGCCGGCCGAGAGCAGTGCGTACGCCCCGACGATGAGAGTGGCGCCGATCCAGCCGATCACTTCGATTGCGAGTTTCATGGAGCCCTGCTGCTGCTGGGGATAGTCGAGGTGGGTGCAGGGGCCACTTTACCGGTTCCGTGGTCTGGCGGCCGGGAAAGCGTGTCCTGGCTCACACTCATGTTGCACGAATGTGCGCTGCGCACTCTCCCGAAAGGCGGACGACGCCGTGAGCGGCGGTCCACTAGAATGCCCGCCGCTGACAACTCAAGGAGATGAGGCAATGGAACTGTTGTTTGGACTCGAGATTGCTGTGACGTTCGCGCTGGTGATCGGACATTTCGCGGCGGTGATTGGCGACCGTCTGGAACGCCCGATCGACTGAAGCGCAGACGCTCAACTGTCATGACATTCGCCGCCTGCGGGCGGCGTTGTTGTTTCTGAGGGTGTAGGATCGCAGCCCCCGACCGGCCGGCGGAGGGCACGGGCATGCGCGGAACCCTGTGGAGTGCGGCGAGCGTTGCGCTCTCGTTGATCGCGATCCCGGCGTGGGGCCAGGGTGCCGCAACCGCCGTCCAGCTGCCTGCCGGAGACGGCCGCGACATCGCCGCCGGTAAATGCCTCGTCTGTCACGATGCCGGCCGCCTCGTTTACCCGGGTCACACGCGCGAGGGCTGGCAGAGCGTCATCGGCCGCATGATGAAGCTCGGCGCCACCGTAGCCCCGGAGCAGGTACCGAGGCTCACGGATTACCTGGCGCGCGCTTTCCCCGAGCGCCCGCCGCCGGCGGCGCGCATCATTCCCGGCGCCGTCCGGGCGAGCTTCAGGGAGTGGGCCGTGGCGACTGCCGGCGCCTTTCCACACGACCCGCTCGCGACCGCCGACGGCGCCATCTGGTACACGGGCCAGCGCGCCAGTCTCCTCGGACGCATCGACCCGTCGAGCGGCGCGATCCGCGAATATCCGACGAGTATTCCGGACTCCGGTCCGCACGGGCTGGTGGCGGACGCCGCGGGCAACATCTGGTTCACCGCCAACTACGCCGGCTATATCGGCAAGCTCGATCCGGCGACCGGGGCGATCGCGGCGTACCGAATGCCGGATGAGCGCGCGCGCGATCCGCACACAGCGATCTTCGATCAGCACGGCGTGCTGTGGTTCACGGTGCAGGGAGCGAACTTTGTCGGGCGGCTCGTGCCGCAGAGGGGCGAGGTGCGTCTCGTCGCGCTGCCGGCCGCCCACTCGCTGCCCTATGGGATCGTGGTGAGCTCGCGCGGCGTGCCATTCTTCGCCGAGTTCGGCGCCAACCGCATCGGCAGCATCGATCCCGACACTCTGGCAGTACACGAATACGCCCTGCCGAATGCCGGCGCGCGGCCCCGACGCCTCGCGATCACCGCCGACGATGCCATCTGGTACACGGACTACGCGCGCGGCTATGTCGGCCGTCTCGATCCAGGGAGCGGGGCGACCCGCGAATGGGCCTCTCCCGGAGGCGCGGTCTCGGCCCCTTACGGCATCACCGCGTTGAAGGGTGTCATCTGGTACAGCGAATCGGGCATGAGCCCCAACACGCTGGTGCGCTTCGACCCGCGCACCGGGAAGTTCCAGTCCTGGGGGATTCCCTCCGGCGGCGGCGTCGTGCGCAACATGATGCCGACGCGCGATGGGGGGCTGGTGCTCGCCGAGAGCGGCGTCGGCAAGCTCGCGCTGGTGACGATCGAGTGAACGGCCCCGGGGCCGGTCAGGGAATGGCCACGTCGGCCTGGGTCGCCCCCTCGACGATGCGCGAGTGAATCACCGATACCGGCACGCCGAGCGGGGTGTGGTAGTTGGCGAGCTTCAGGTAGCAGCTCTGACCCGTGTAGAGCGTGGGGCCGGCGAAATTCATCACCTGCTGTCCGTTGAGCCACGCCTGGAAATAGCCGTCGCTCCCGGACGACCACATCACGTGATAGACGAAGTCGTACCAGACATTCTCCTGCACCGGGCCGATCGCCGTCCGGTAGAAGCCGGGATCGGTCGGCGCGTTCACGATCGTCGGCCCGCCCGAGACCCATAGCTCGAGTCCCGTCGGAAGAGAGACCACCTCGAAGTTGGGCTGCCCGGTCGAGCCGGTGTGATGAAAATCAAAAACGATGCCCCAGTTCCACACGGCGCCCGCCGGCGGAATCACGTAACTCGCGGGGAACATCACCGAGTGCGCCCACCACTCCTCCTGTCCCTGGTTGCAGTAGCTCGAGGATGGGGGCAGCTCGAGATCGGCGCGCTCGGCCGTGCCGCTGCCATCGATGTTGGCATCGCCGGGCTGGGTCGTCAGCTCCACGGCCGTCGGACCGTCGCGTCCGGGAGAGGCGATCGTCGCGCGATCGGGCTGGGCCACCTGCTCGTAGAGACCGCAGTCGGTCGGCGCCTGCGGGAAGTCGCACGACCAGAGGGCGTTCGACGAGATGCTCGACGTCGGCGCGCTCGGCGGGGAAGGACTCGGGGCGGGAGCACTCGGCGCAGCAGTCGCGGCCGAAGCCGCCGTGCTTGCCGAACCTTGCCCACAGCCCGTCAACGTCGCCGACGCAAAATAAACGATCGAAATCGCAACCCAGGATCGCACGCGAACCTCCCGGTCGAGCGCTACCCCTGCGTCGCCTTCTGACGACAACACGCTTCGACATAACGTGTAGAAGAATCTCTACGAAGTTTCAGAGTAAGGACGAACGCGGAGTAAGAGGCAATAGCTCCTACGGACTACGGTGTCGGCTCACGGCGCTGCCGTCATCGCGCCTGAGGCCTGCGAACGAAAGTGTCGAGATGATCGTCGCGATGCCGAGCGCGACGAACGCCTCGTGGATGCCGTGGATCATCTCGGCGGAAGAGGTATGGAAGCGGTCGGGGAGGAACAGCGCCGTGACGAGCGAGGCCACAGCCACCGCGAAGCTCAGCGAAAGCTGCTGGCCGGTGCTCGCGATGGTGCTCGCATCGCTCGCCGCCGCGCCGCTCACGTCGGCGTACACCAGTGTGTTCATGCTGGTGTACTGGAGCGAGGAAAAGAATCCGAAGGCGAACAACTGCGTCCCGAGGAGCCACAGCGGCGTCGCCGCGCCGATGGTGGCGAACAGCAGGATCAGGACTCCCAGCATCGCCGTGTTGGAGACCAGCACGGCGCGATAGCCGAAGCGCGCGAGGATCCGCGGCATCGTCATCTTGAGGCTCATGGCGGCGATGGCCTGCGGCATCATGAGCAGCCCCGACTCGACGGGCGTGTACCCGAGGCCGACCTGATAGAGCAGTGGCAGGAGGAACGGGATGCCGCTGATGCTGATGCGAGTGAAAAACCCACCGCTCACGGCGGCACGGAAGGTGCGGATGCGGAACAGCACGAGGTTCAGCAGCGGGTAGAGCGTGCGCGAGGCGTGCAGTCCGTAGGCGGCGAGCAGCACGAGTGATGAGGCGAGCAGCGCCGCAATCGCGGCGCTCGCGAGGCGGTGCTCGCCGAACACCTCGAGGACGTAAGAGAGGAGGGCGATGCCCGAGCTGAAGAGCACCAGGCCCGTGAGGTCGAGGGGCGGCGTCTGCGCCTCGCGGTAGTCGGGGAGGTGGCGCTCGATGAGGTAGAGTCCGGCGATGCCGATCGGCACGTTGAGGAAGAAGATGACGCTCCAGTGCGCGTAGCCGGTGATCAGGCCCCCGGCGAGCGGCCCCAGCATGGGACCGACCAGGCCCGGCACGGCGACGAAGCTCATGACGCGCACCAGCTCGGACTTGCCGAAGGCACGCACCAGCGTCAGCCGGCCCACCGGCACCATCATCGCCCCGCCACAACCCTGCAGGATGCGGAACGCGACCAGCAGGTGGATGTTGCGCGAGAGCCCGCACAGGAGCGACCCGGCGGTAAAGATCCCGATCGCGCCGCTGAACACGCGGCGCGTTCCGAAGCGATTCGCCATCCAGCCGCTCACCGGGATGAACACCGCGAGACTCAGCGTGTAGCTCGCGAGCACCGCCTTCATGCTGAGCGGCGCGACGCCGAGCGCATGCGCGATTCCGGGAACGGCCGTGTTGAGAATCGTCGTGTCGAGCGCCTGCATGAAGAAGGCCACGGCCACCAGCCACGGCAGCAGCCGGCGCGAGGGTTCCGCGGGCGGCGCCGCCCCGGGCGCCGTCATCGGAACGCGTCAGGGGCGCGATATACTGCGCGCCCGTTCCGCGTGCGGAGAGCATCCATGTGCGACAACGACTCGATGGACGACATGATCGAGTATCAGCTGAAGTCGACGCAGTTGTCGCGGCGCCGATTCGGAGCCTTCACGCTCGGCGCCGGCATGGCATCGCTCCTGCCGGCAGGCGCGGGCGCGGCCTGGGTCGAGGAGGGCGAAGTCGAGATCAAGACTCCCGACGGCGCGGCGGACGCCTGCTTCGTGCATCCCGGGGAGGGCAGGCATCCCGGAGTGCTGATGTGGCCGGACATCTTCGGGCTGCGGCCCGCCTTCAGGCAGATGGCCAGAAGGCTCGCCGAGGCGGGGTACGCGGTGCTGGTCCCGAATCCCTTCTACCGGACGAAGCGCGCGCCCACGGCGCCGGAGAATCCGGACTTCAATGACAAGCCGACGCGCGATGCGCTCATGGCTCTCATGGGCGGCCTGAATCCCGACACCGCGGTCACCGACGCCCGAGCGTTCGTCGGGTGGCTCGACTCCCAGGCCTCGGTCGATCGCAAACGCAAGATGGGCACGATGGGTTACTGCATGTCGGGCCCCTTCACCCTGCGCGGCGCGGCGGCACTGCCCGATCGCATCGGGGCCGGGGCTTCCTTCCACGGCGGGGGGCTCGTCACCGACAAGCCGGACAGCCCCCATCTGGTCATTCCGAAGATCAAGGGGCAGTTCCTGGTCGCGATCGCCTCCAACGACGATCAGCGCCAGCCGGAGCAGAAGACCGTGCTGCGCGAGGCGTTCGAGAAGGCCAGAGTGCCCGCCGAGGTCGAGGTGTATGCCGGGGCGCTGCACGGTTGGTGCCCGCCCGACTCGCGGGTCTACAACGATGAGCAGGCGGAGAAGGCCTGGGGCCGCATGCTCGCGCTCTTCAGGACAGCGCTCGCCGGGCACGCCGCCAAGGCGGCGTAGGACGCCTTTTTGGGGGTCAGCGGCTGCCGGCGCTCATGGGCGGCGTTATGTCGTGTGCGGCATCGTCGAGGAAGCCGTCCTTAGCGGCCTGCTTCCGGCGCGCAGCTCCCGCCAGGCTGCAATAGCTCAGGCAGCAGAAGAGGCACACGGCCACACCGGAGAGGAAGAGAAGCAGGTATCCCACTGCCGTCAGTATCACTTGGGAGACCCTCACCTGAGACCCTTGATACGGGGTAAGTGTGTGACTTCCGGCTCCCTGGTTTCCGCGGAGCAGATCACAAGAGACGAATTGTGAGCGCGCTCAACGCCGGTGCACACGCAGCATGAGCCAAGCTGTCGCGTAAACACGCAACACGAGGCGCGCTCCCTTCACTTAATTCGCGCTTGGCGCCCGCCGCGCATTCAGTCGGGGCGCGCGCCTATTGACGGCGATCGAGCGCTTGGAAGAATTCCCCCGGGCTGTTCGTATATCTCAGTACCAGGCCGCCGCTCAGGCGGAGCTCACAGCATGGGAGTACACGTCATGCGACTTTCATCGCCGATTTTTTTCCTCGTCGCCGCACTCGCTTTGAGTGGGGCATCCGCGCAGGCGCAGTCCACTGCACCGACGCAATCCGCCGCGCAGGCCGGCGCTTCCGGGCAGTCCCAGGGCTCGGTCGCCGCCGGGCAGAGCGGCGCTTCCGCTGCAGGCACCGCGGCGGCCGCAGGTGAGGTTCAGGGTCACGGCGCCCAGGCGGCCGTCGGCAGCGGCAGCGAGGTGAACGCCGCGCTCAGCAAACCCGTCGACGCAGGCAAAGCCAAGCCGGGTGATGAGGTCACGGCGGTGACGGGCGAGGATCTGAAGTCCAATGGACAGGTCGTCGTGCCGAGAGGCTCGAGGCTCGTCGGCCACGTGACCTCTGCGAAACCTCATGGCAGCGGCAAGGCGCCGTCGTCGGGCGAGGGATCAGCGAGCGCAGCGGGAGCTGCTGCGGGCAGCGCCGATTCGGAGCTCGGGATCGTCTTTGACCGGGCGGTACTCAAGGACGGCCGGGAAATCCCCCTGTACGCAACCATCCGGGCCGTCGCAGCCAGTGAGGCGGCCGCCTCGGGCGGGCTGTCTCACAGCGAGATGATGGCATCGGGCGGCGGCGCGGGTGCGATGGGGGCGGGAGGCGTGGGGGGCGGCCTGATCGGCGGAGCGGGCGGCGCGGTGCGCGGCGCCACGGGCGCAACGGGAAGCCTCGGGGGCGCTGCGGGCTCATCGCTCGGCGGCTCGACGTCGCTCATGGGTTCCGCCGGCGCGGTCGGCGGCCTGAGCTCCATGGGGCGATTCAAGCCGGGTAGCCGTGGTGCCTTCGGCCTGAGAGACCTCGACGTCTCCTCCGCGGCGTCGGGGAGCGGCGGGGCCTCACTCGTGACCTCTCACGCGGGCAACGTGCAGCTCGACAGAGGCACGCGGATGCTCCTCGTGACGGGCGCGAGCGGCGGTGCCAGCGCTGCAGGCGGGGCAGGGGCCTCGACGGGCAAAACGCAGCAGTCACCCAAGGACGG
>Ga0307469_10000714_pt1 | contig 12089 bp, 11 predicted proteins | sample atmos_gasesAM2C__FD_203084 | JGI IMG/M metagenome (GOLD analysis project Ga0307469, IMG submission 203084) | Hardwood forest soil microbial communities from Morgan-Monroe State Forest, Indiana, United States - atmos_gasesAM2C_515 | ecosystem: Environmental > Terrestrial > Soil > Temperate...
GGCACTTGGCATTTGGCCGGTCACCTTCGCGAATTCCTCGTCGCGACCTGCAGAGGTGCGGATTGGTGGCGTCCGCTATTTGATGTGCGAGCGCCAGCGGTACAAAGGCTTGATGCCTAAATGCCAGTCGCCAAGCGCTAAAGGCAAATCATTATGTTACCTGCGCGGCTGAATTCGAAAATCTCAATTCCTCCCTCCCAAAGGAGCTCCATGCTGAAGAGTGACCGCTGGATCCGCAAGATGGCGAAAGAGCACGACATGATCAACCCGTTCTCGGAGAAGCAGGTGCGGGAGGGCGTCGTGTCGTATGGCTTGTCGTCTTATGGATACGACCTGCGCGTGGCCGATGAGTTCAAGATATTCACCAACGTGAACTCGTCCATCGTCGACCCGAAGCATTTTGACGAGAAGTCGTTTGTGACCGTGCGCTCGGATGTGGCCATCGTGCCGCCGAACTCGTTTGCTTTGGCGCGCTCGGTCGAGTACTTCAAGATTCCGCGTGACGTGCTGACGATCTGTGTCGGCAAGTCGACCTATGCGCGCTGCGGCATCATCGTGAACGTGACGCCGTTTGAACCGGAGTGGGAGGGTTTCGTGACGCTGGAGATTTCGAACACCACGCCCTTGCCTGCGCGGATCTACGCGAATGAAGGGTTGTGCCAGATCATCTTCTTTCAGTCGGATGAAGTGTGCGAGGTCAGCTACGCCGATCGGAAAGGAAAGTATCAGTCGCAGAAGGGGATTGTTCTGCCGAAGCTCTGAGAGCGGTCGTCGGTTGGTGGTCTTTGGCTAAATCCCAAGAACGGGGCAGTGCTGGAATCCCACCCTAACGTCGCAAAGGGCGCGCCGTTAGGATGGGGCACCCGCGCGCGACTGAAGACTGACGACTAGGTCCTCGCCAACGACCAACGACTACCCACCAACGACAGGATTTCTAAAACACAACGGCCCGGAATTCCTCCCGGGCCGTGCTTTTGGATCGGTCGAAAGTCTAGGGCCAGCGTTTGGCGGTGTCTTCCCAGCCGGCGGCGCGGGCGGGTTGGGGGTTCTGGTTGACGGCGGCCTGCTGCGGGATCCGGATCGGCTGTTGGGTCGTCTGTGTTGCTGCCAGCGTGGGCTTAGGGCTGTCGGTTCCTAATTCCTTATTGTCTTCGGGGGAGAGCAGGGGAGCCACGACTCGCAATGCCTCGACTTCCTTTTCCAGCCGCGCGAGTTCCAGCTCTTTCTGCCTAAGTACTTCATAAACATTCTTCATATCCTGGGCACCTGTGGCTCTTTCAAATAGAGCACTGATTCGCACTCTAGGCAGACGTCTCTGGTTTGTCAAGGTTTTAGGGAGTGACAAAGTGGCGTCCGTTGTGAAAAAACCGCCACGATTCCCGGTGCCCAGCGTGGGAAGTCTCGAATTGCGGGAAAGAGTTGGACTTAGCGGAGCATCACCGCAGCGACGATTCCGATGACGGCCAAAACGATCGCGACAGCCATGAACTTGTGAGTGGCGAGCCATGAGGCCTCCGGTTCGTCGCTACCGAGAAAGTTCGGTAGTTCGGCCGATGCCGGAGCCGGGGTGGTCACTTGGACCGAAGGTGCGGTGGGCGCGTCGGTCGAAGGGAAAGATGGCAACTTTGCGGTTGCCGTCTGGCTCGCGCTTTTCTTCTCGCAATCCAGACAAAGGCGTCGTCCTTCCGAAACCGGGAATCCGCAGGTTTCACATCTTTTCAGGTTCGCCAGCGCACCCCGGGCCGGTGCGGGCTTGCTTGCTTCTGGCACACGCGGAGGGAGTTCGGCACTTCGCGGTTCCGCAACCGAGAGGATGGGAGCGACTTGCTCGGGCGCGGATGTTTCGAATTCAGGATCGAGAATGACTTCGGTGAACGTCTCGGCGGCAACAGCCGGCGAGAGTTCGATCGGCGTCTCCAAAATATCCACTTCCTCCGACATCGGCTCAACAACATCCTCTTGCCTCAGCGACGAAGGGGCTGGCGCCTGATCGGGTGGAGGCGGGTCGGCTGGGCGCGCGGGCATCTTCATGTGAAATGCGATTCCGGGAGATGCGCTCGGCGGAGTCGCAGGAACCTGAGGCTCGTCCATCGGACTTGCGGTTTCGTGTCCATTGTCGGAAGGAGGGATTGCTGAAAGCGCATTGTCTATTGCGGCTGGATTCAGATGGGAAGGTGGTTGATCGCCGGCAACGGCCAAGCCGTGAGACGACCTGTCGGAAGCATGCTGGTTTACGGGAAGCGGCGGCCGAGTGGCCTTTTCCGCGGGGAGCGGAGCCAATCCCAAGGAGGCTGCGGAGTGCTCGAGTGCCGTATGCACCATGCCGCCCATACGCTCGAGCGCCGCGAGGTCGCGGGTCTCGAAGATGTTGGCCTGATCGGAAAACAGTTCGAAGACGCCGATGACGTCGTCCCCGCGCAGCAATGGCATTACCACCACGGACCGGATGCCCAGCGCTTCGCAACTCTCGCGGTTCACGCGCTCGTCGGTGGTGGCATCGTCGCAGCGCAAGGTTTGCTTGGTGCGCACGCTTTCGCCGGACAATCCCGAGTTGACTTGTAACTGTGCGCCAACTTCGGGCGCGGAAGATCCCGCGCTCGCCCGGCACACCATTTCTTCATGATCGCGCAAGGCGATGGCGGCGCCGCTGGCTCCGGTGATGTATTGCGCGCGCTCAGCCAGCAACTGCAGCGTGGCCGTGAGATCGCGCTCCGCCATTTCGGCGAGAGACTTGCCGCCGTCTTCTCCGGGAAAGCGGACCTTGCCATCTGGAGGACTTGCATTTCCGACAGGCTCTGTTTTTGGCGACCCGCCGGAAACGGGCACGTCGCCACTGTCGTGATCGAGGATCGAGTGAGAATCCATAGAAAATCAGCTGTTAGCTCTCAGCCTCTAGCCGTTAGCCAAGATCTTCGCCAGGTGCAAGGTCGGATGTGCCTATTCTAACGCTACCTTCTCGGCGCCGTGTGCTGAAGCCACAAGATGCCCTCAGAACAGCCGGCGGGACCCTTCGACTGAACTCAGGGCAGGCCGCCAGTGCTTGTCATTAGCTCTCAGCTGTCGGCTTTTTTCCACACTCAGCTTCTCGCTGTGTGTGTGCAGGTGTCAAGCGATGACGGCAACTGAGGTTCGATCCCAAAGGTCACTGTGAGCTTCGAGCTAACGAGCCTCGAGCTAACGCCCAAACCCCAGGAATTAAAGACCTGAGACCCGACACTTTAAGCTGACACCTGACGCCCGCCGGAACTCACTTCTTCTTCGGCGGCAGAAACTTTTTCTCGATCGATGCCACCACGACGTAGTTGGGGTCGACCATTTCCGACAGACGGATTTTCGCTACTTTGCCGAGTAGTTCGTAGGCATCGAGTTGCGAGAGGCCATAGTCGTCGTGGATCCATCCCACCAGCTCGGTGAAAGCGATGCGCAGTGCGTCGTCCACGGGGCGATAGGCTCCGACAGTCATGATGGCTTGATCGTTTTCAAAGCGCGGCCAGTTGATCTTGTGGCCCTTGATCACGTCGACCTGCACGCGGGCTTTGAGTGGGACTTCAATCGCAGCGCCGGCCACCTCGCCGTCGCCCATGGCCGCGTGGCCGTCGCCCAGGTAGAGGAGGCCGCCCTTCACGTTCACGGGAAAGTACACGGTGTTGCCGACCGAGGCCTCGGGCGAATCCATGTTCCCGCCAAACTCGGCCGGGACGATGGAACTGCGCGCCTCTCCACCTGCCGGCGCCACGCCCAGGCAGCCAAAGAAAGGATGCAGGGGAATCTTCACCTCGAACTTCGAGTCGAGCGCTTTGAAGGTGGCCGTGTTGCTGGCGTGGTCGATGGGATAGAACCAGATCTTCTCGGGCAGGGGCGGGTTCAGCATGGGCGTGTAGTTCGTCGCGTTCAGGGCGCCGAAACCCGGACCGAGGGCGCCGACTCCCTGGTTGCCATTGATCTCGAGATCAAGAATCTTTACCGCCAATGTGTCGCCGGGTTCCGCGCCTTCAACATAGAACGGTCCGGTCAGCGGATTGTCGCCCGGCGCCATGCTCAGCGTGTCGCCGGGTTTCTTGATCGCGTCGCCGAAGCAGTCGAGCGTGTTGGTGTCAAGGATGTCCCCGGGCTTGAGATGGGCGACCGGTTCGGTGGTGGCGTAGACGTACTTCACGTTGTTGAGGGCGCCCTGGTACTTCACGACGTTAGCGGAGGTTTGCGCTTGAACGGAAGCCGCGATTGCGAGGAATGCGATCGTTTTCGGCAGATGGATGGAAAGTGTCATTGATGTCTCCTAAATGTGTCACGGCGAATTCGAGGTGCGCCGCTGCAACTCGAGATTCTTTAAGTCGTGCACCTCAGCGGCTGAAGCCGCGAAGGATTTGCAGGGCTGGCGGCCCGACTAAAGTCGGGCCCTTCCCAAAGCTGGCTGTGTAAAACCAGAGCCGATTGTGTGCAATCAGAAGCCGGGTCGCGTGAAACGATCGCGACGCCCTACGCTACCCAGGTCAGCCATGCCCATCCCACGGTGAGCGTCAGCAAGGTGATGGGCACTCCCGCACGCAGGTAGTCGCGATACTCGATTTCGAGCTCCGGCTTGGCGGTTTCCACCACGATGATGTTGGCCACGCTGCCGGTGATGGTTAAGTTCCCGGCCAGCGTGGAGGCCATGGCCAACAGCAGCCACGCCTTATGGGGGTCGGCAAAGTTGGGGACCAGCGTCTTCACCAGCATCACCGCCGGGACGTTGTTCACGATGTTGCAAAGGGCAGCTACCGAAAGCGTGAAGACCCAGGTTCTCTGCAGGTTCCAATGTTGCGCGAGGCCTAACAGCTTTGCGGTCAGGCCGGCATTTTCGGCTCCGCCCACAATCAGAAACAAGCCCACAAAAAACACCAGCAGTCCCCAATCGACTTCTTTATAGAGCTTTTGCGGCTCGAGGGTGCGCGTGATCAGCAGCAGGGCGGCTCCGAGGGCGGCCATCTGGGCCGGGTCCACGCCGAGGAAAAATCCGATCACCACGGCGGAAGCAACGATGACGGGCTTGCTAAGCTTCGATAGGTCGAGCACGGGCAGGGGGATTTCACTGCGGTCCGCCGCCTTTATGGGGACGTTGCGCATGTGAATCCAGTGCAGGACGGTCCAGTCGAGGAAGAGTCCTGCGATGGCCACGGGCGCAAGGTGTACAAGGAAAACGCGGTAGTGAATACCGGAGAACGAACCTATCAGCATGTTTTGCGGGTTGCCGGTGATGGTGGCCACGCTGCCGATGTTGGACGCGGTCGCCACCGCCAATAGATAGGGAAGGGGCTGCAGGTTCATCTTGCGCGTGATGTTGAGCACGAACGGCACCATGACCAGGCAGACGATATCGTTCACGAAGAAAGCCGAGAGAAATCCGCAGGTAAAAATCACGGCGGGCAGCAACTGCTGGGGCTTGAGGCGGCGCAGAACCGCTTCGGCATTCCACTCGAAGAACCCGACCAGGTGCAGGTTGCCGACGATCAACATCATCGAAAACAGCAGTACGATGGTCTGGAAATTGACGTGTTGCAGTGCATCGTTAGGCTGCACAATGCGGAAGGCGACCATGCCGACGGCGCCGATGATGGCCGCGCCCGTGCGGTCGATCTTCAGGCCGGGAAACTTTCCCAGCGCGAATACCACGTAACTGGCGAGAAAGATGATGTAAGCCGCGAGGATGCGGACGTCCGAGAGCGCGGCGGGAGACAGGGCGGACATTCGAGGGCACAAGGATAGCAGTCACCGACGCCATCCCAAAAGCGGAGCAAAATAATCCCACAGCGGGCCGTAACCTTTGCCCGGGCCCGCATCATTAGTTAAGTAGTGAGTCACCGCGGAGACCGGATTTGAAAGTAACCGAGCACGAAGCGGACGAGCGGCGCCTGGTGGAGGCCGCACGGCAGGATGCGGGACGTTTTGCCGAAATCTACGAAGCGCATTTCGGCCGGGTTTACGCATTCGTGGCGCGGCGGGTGCCGACGCGGGCGGAAGCCGAGGACGTGACCGCGGAAGTGTTTCATCAGGCTCTGGCCGGGTTGGGTGGGTTCCAATGGCAGGGCACTCCGTTTGCCCCGTGGTTGCTCGGGATTGCAGCGCACCTGGTGGCACGCCGCTGGCAACGCTCGAGCGGCCACACCGAAGTTCCAATCGACGATCTGGAACTGGCGGCGGTGGATAGCCATGCGGAGAGGCAGACGCTGTTCGTTCAGTTGCTGAGCCGGTTGCCGGACGACCAGCGCCGCGTCATCGAGCAACGGTTCTACGAACAGCACAGCATTCGCGAAATTGCGCAGGAGTTGGGACGCAGTGAAGGGGCCATCAAGCAACTTCAGTTCCGCGCGCTTGAGACTTTGAGGAACCTGGTGAGGAATCGCCATGAATGATCTTGAGATTGCTAAACTCGATGAGTCCGTCAGCGCTCTGCTTTCGGGCCATCAGGCCACGCAGGAGAGTGATTCAGAGCTTCGGGAACTGATGGGGATCGCAGGTGAGTTGTGGTTGCTGCCGCGCACGGAATTTCGCGACCGTCTGCGCGCTGATCTAATGACGTCTGCGGATAGACGGGGCGTGTCACCCGCCGACGTGGTGACGCCACGATCTTCTTCGTACTCCATTAACCGCGGAACTGTGCTCCCGCCCCTGTTCAGCAGCGGATCGCTTACATTTCCGATGAGTGGATCGCACTTGGCAGTCTCTTTCGGACTGCACGTGGTGGCGCTCGCACTGGTGGCGGCCTCGGGCTGGTGGGTCGTGGAGAACCGGACGGCCGTGCGAACCACCGTGGCTGAACTTGTCCCGAGCAACGAGGACTACGTGATGCCGATAGCGCCGGGCCCGATCGGGGGCGGTGGCGGAGGTGGCGATCGCGACAAAACGGACGCGTCGCATGGGACGGTTCCCCGCTTTGCTGCGGAACAGCTGACTCCACCAATGGTGGTTATCCGGAATGAAAATCCCGCACTGCCGGCGGAGCCCACCGTAATTGGTCCGCCCGACATTGTTATGCCGCAGTCCGACAGATATGGCGACCCCATGGCCAACATCCTGAATCCACCTTCGAACGGGACGGGGAGCGGGGGAGGGATCGGTTCGGGGGAGGGAGGTGGGATCGGTTCGGGCATTGGTCCAGGGGTGGGCGAAGGCCGAGGCGGTGGCCTTGGCGGAGGCGTTTACCGCGTAGGTGGCGGTGTTTCGGCGCCGCGGGCCATCTACGACCCCGACCCGGATTACTCGGAAGAAGCGCGCAAAGCGAAATTCCAGGGGACGGTACTGATCTCGGCGATCATCGGTCCCGACGGTCGGCCGCGCGACTTGCGGGTTACGCGCTCGGTCGGCATGGGCCTCGACCAGAAAGCTCTCGACGCAGTGTGGACATGGCGTTTCAAGCCGGCCATGAAGGGCAACCAGCCGGTGTCGGTGCAGGTGAGTATTGAGGTGGCGTTCCGGCTGTACTGAAAGCACAAGTTCGCTGATCGTGATGACGGCATCCACCTATCGTTGACCATCGGATGTGAAAAGGATATTGTCGGGCGGGCGTTCGAAGACTTGCCGGTTATGATTACGCCCGCGAGGAAAAGTCTGACAATGCAGCATCACCTAAGTGTCTTTGGTCGCTCGCTCTCGCACTATTTGCTTTGCGTGATCCTGTCCGCAACCGCAGCATCGGCGCATTATGGGACCGCTCCAAACGGGTACTATCCGGGTAGCTACAATGGAGCGATCTTTACCGGCCAAGTCGTGCAGAGTACTGACGACACGATATCGCTTACCTACAGCCACGGTAGCAAGACCGACTCCTTTACTGGACGCGTCACGGTCGCATGCCATTTCCCTTCGAGCAAGGACACTCTTACGCCAATGCCACTGACTCAGATACCCGTCGGCTCGGTGATTACGGTTTTCTATGATCCGAAGACGATCAAGGTAGGTGGGCAAAAGCAGAAGGAAAACCGAATGATCGCAATTGCCTTTCAGGAGATGAATGGCAAGCCAGTCGCGGAGGACAACAAGCTCATCTTCTTTTGTTTGCCCACCCCAATGCACACAGTATTCCGATCCTTCCTGCAGTAGGCGGCGTTCCGACTCTCACACCCAGTGTGAAAACAGATTGTTGAGCCCTTCGGCCAGGGTTGGGTGGGCGAAGATTCCGTTCTGCAGTGCGGTATAGGGAAGCTTCCCCATGATGGCCACTTCCAGTACGGCCATGACTTCGCCGCCTTCGATGCCCAATACGGTGGCTCCCAGAATCTGATTCGTATCGGCATCAACGACTGCTTTCATGAAGCCGCGGCTCTCGTCCATTTCAAGCGCGCGGGCCACGTGGTTCATGGGCATCTTGGCCACGCGAATTTTGCGCCCGTGGCGGCGCGCGTCTTCCTCACTCAGGCCGACGTGACCCAACTGGGGATCGATGAAGCAGGTGTACGGCACCAGGCGTCCGTCGATCGTGACATTCTTCTTCTCGATCACGTTGGCGCGGATGATGCGAAAATCGTCGTAGGAAATGTGGGTGAAGGCCGGGCCGCCCTTGATATCGCCGAGCGCGTAAACGCCGGCGACGTTGGTCTCGAGCCGATTGTTGGTCTTGATGAAACCCTTGGCGTCGGTTTCGATGCCGGCAGTGTTCAGGTTCAGGGTGTCAGAGTTAGGGGTGCGGCCGACGGCGACCAGCAGGTGCGAGCCCTCGATTGTGCGAGCCTGCGAGCCGTCGTTCACCTCCAAGCGGATGTGGCCGTTGGCTGTACGTACTCTCTCTGACTTCGTGCTGAGCAAAACCTCAATTTTATCTTCGCGCAGGATCCTCGCCACTTCCTCAGCGACGTCGGCATCTTCGCGTGCCAGCAGTTGCTTTGCGGACTGCACGATCGTGACCCGGCTGCCGAATCGCCGGAAAATCTGGCCGAACTCGAGGCCGATGTAACCCCCTCCGAGGATCAGGAGGTGCTCAGGGACAGAATCCAACTCCATGATGGAGGCATTGTCGAGGAAGGAAACTGCGTCGAGACCTTCGAGCTTTGGCTTGCCCGTGCGCGTGCCTGCATTAATAAAGATGAGGTCGGCGGCGAGGGAACGCTCGCTGCCGTCTTTGCCGCGAACGGTAATCGTCTTGGGTGCGCTGAAGCTGGCGGTTCCGAAAATCAAATCCAGGTTAGGGGTCTTCTCGATGCGCGCCTGGCTGCCGTTGCGAAAGCTGTCGACGATGTCGCGTTTACGCTGGCGCACGCGTTTCAGATCGATGGTGATCGGGCCAGTCACGACGCCGTAGTTCGCCCCGCGGCGTGCCAGGTAGGCCACGCGGGCGCTTGCAACCATGGTCTTCGTCGGGGTGCAGCCTTCATTTACGCAGGTGCCGCCGACGTGTACGCGCTCGATCAGGGTAGTGTGCATGCCGGCTTCCGCCAGTGCGCGGCATAAGGGTGTGCCGGCCTGTCCTGAGCCGATCACGATCGCGTCGTATTTCTCCACAGGGCTCACGAATGTCTCCTCGCGTCTTTCGTGGGATTCGATGAAGGCCGGAGAGTTCCAGGGCAGAAAAAGATCATGCTAACAGGCTTCCAGGGCATTGGCCCGAATCCTCACAAGCCTCTGCGGAATCTTATCCGACATGAAAATCGTTTCGGTCAACGTCGGCCGCCCGCGCGAAGTCGAATGGAAGGGCACTGAGGTTTCCACTGGTATTTTCAAGAGTCCGGTCGCCGGCAGTGTGGATGTGAAGACACTCAACCTCCGTGGCGATCAGCAGGCCGATCTGACAGTGCACGGCGGCGTGTACAAGGCTGTATATGGGTATCCCTCGGAACACTATCCCTTCTGGCGGAAGGCACTGCCACAAGCGGATCTCTCCTGGGGAGCGTTTGGCGAGAATTTGACCACGGAAGGGCTGATGGAGGACTCGCTGTTTATCGGCGACCAGTTGCGGGTTGGAACGGCTCTGCTGGTCGTTACGCAGCCTCGTGTGCCTTGTTACAAGATCACCATCCGGTTTGATCGCGACGACATGATCAAGCGCTTCATCGCCAGCAACACAAGCGGCTTCTATTTTGCAGTGATTGAGGAGGGCGCGGTCGAGGTGGGCTCACCCATCGAGATCGTACACCGCGATCCTGCCCGCGTCGCTGTGGCCGACATTAATCATCTTTATTATGGAAAGACGCGGAGCGCGGAACTGCTCAATCGCGCGGTTAACCTCGAGGCGTTGCCTGCGAGTTGGCGCGATTACCTGCGCGAACGGGCTCTGCGCCGTGAGCACACATCGTAGTGCCTGAGGCGCGCGCGATTCCCCTGAGCGAACGGTTGTGATATAGGTCCCGAGAACATGGGCGCATCGCGGAAGTCGACAGCTATCCGCACGATCAACCTTGAAGCTGGCATGCCGATCGTGCGCGAAGCCTTGGGGCAACTGGAGCGCGAACTCGCCCTGGCTCGACAACAGCGGTGCGCGGTTTTCAAGATCATCCACGGATACGGTTCGAGCGGGGTTGGCGGTGAGATTCGCATTGCTGTCCAGAAGCGATTGCGCGAATTGCTGGAAAGTGGGGCGATTCGCGGCTGCATCTTTGGGGAAGACTGGTCGACTGCAAATGCTGAAACCTGGGCGCTGCTGAAATCCCTGCCTGCTCTCAAGTCGGATTGGGATCTGGGCCGGCGGAATCCGGGAATCACGATTGTTGCGCTCTGAACGGAGCGGGCTTTTGTCCAAGTCATGCTCAAACTTGACCGGTTCGACGGGCGGGGACGCCCGTCGCTCCACCGTTGCTCGATTGCTCTACCTGGTTTCCGGCAGGCGTTCCTGACCTGATTGACTTGGGTTTCGCTCGCCCATAAGATGACATTCCGGCGGGAATCCCAATCCACCAATGATCGGCCAGATTGTCTCCCACTACCGAGTCATCGAAAAGCTGGGTGGTGGCGGCATGGGCGTGGTGTATAAGGCCGAAGATACCCGCTTGCACCGGTTCGTGGCGCTCAAGTTTCTGCCGGACGAGGTTGCCCGCAATCCCCAGGCATTGAGCCGCTTTCAACGCGAGGCGCAGGCGGCTTCCGCCCTGAATCATCCCAACATCTGCACCATTTACGACATCGGCGAGCAGGACGGGCGCGCCTACATCGTGATGGAGTTTCTCGAGGGTGCCACGCTGAAGCACATGATCGCCGGGCGCTCGATGGAACTCGAGACACTGCTTTCACTCGGTATCGAGATCGCCGATGCGCTCGATGCAGCTCATGCCAAGGGCATCGTGCACCGCGACATCAAGCCCGCGAACATTTTTGTTACGAGTCGCGAACACGCGAAGATTCTGGACTTCGGACTGGCCAAGCTGTCTCCGCTGAGTAATTCGTTTTCTGAACCCGCGGGCGCGACCGCGCAGGAGACGGCGGTTGCGGAGCAGCACCTTACCAGTCCGGGTTCGACCCTGGGGACGGTCGCGTACATGTCGCCCGAGCAGGCCAAGGGCAAGGAACTGGACGGGCGCACCGACCTGTTTTCGTTTGGCGCTGTTCTTTATGAGATGGCTACCGGGGCGCTGCCGTTTCGCGGCGATACTTCGGCTCTTATTTTCCAGGCGATCCTGGACCGCGCGCCCACACCGCCAATCCGGCTCAATCCCGATCTTCCTCCGAAGTTGGAAGACATCATCAGCAAGGCGCTTGAGAAAGACCGTAATCTTCGTTACCAGCATGCCGCCGATATTCGCGCGGACTTGCAACGATTGAAGCGCGACACGGATACGGGGCGCGCGGTGGCTGCCAGTTCAGGGTCGGTGCCGGTTGCGCAAGACTCGGCATCGAATCCTCAGCACACTTCGGGTTCGGAGCAGGTTCCCCACGTGGCATCTTCCGCGGCCATGCCAACGGCCGCCTCGACGAGAGTGAGCGCCGCGATTCCCCCCGCTCCTGCAAAGAAGTCTCGGGCCGCTGTTATCATCGGCGCAATTGTGGTTCTGGCCGCGGTCCTGGTGGGTGCGTTCTACTTCCGTTCGCGGCAATCTGCGGCGCTTAGTGAAAAGGACGCCGTCTTGCTCACGGACTTCGTGAATACCACGGGTGACAGCGTATTTGACGGTACGCTGAAGCAGGCGCTC